>NPIF01000314.1_pt1 | contig 164923 bp, 108 predicted proteins | sample 8637461 | NCBI WGS metagenome assembly NPIF01 (sample SAMN07420641, study PRJNA396082) | bioreactor metagenome | isolation source: sample BR12 brine-fed electro-methanogenic bioreactor BR | place: Japan: Kochi | collected 2016-12-09 | reverse complement strand
AACCCCATTTTCCCAACGGGCGCCCGCACCAACGCGGTTTTCGCCTCCAACCGCGCGCAAGAAAAATGAAAAAACGAAGCCATTTTGAAGTGTATATGGAATTACCCAACCTGCCCAACCGCACCAGACCCACCCGCACCGATCGGGCCCGCTCACCTGTTCCCCTGCTCTCCGCTCACCCCTCCAACCCGGGGCCCATGGCCAAGCTCGACGAAGTCGAGCGCCGCCATGCAGTCGTTACCCAGCGATCTTGCACCGGCCGACCGGCGAGCCTGGCCACCCCGTCAACCGCCCGCTGCGCGTCAGGCCGCCGGGCCCGTCGTTTCGCCTACCACGAACGCGCTTCGCAGAATGATGTCGCGCAGGCGGGCGGCCGGCTCCTCGATGCGGTACAGCAGCCGCCGGATCGCCGCAAAACCCATCTCCCGAAAGGGCACCCGGATCGTCGTCAGCGCCGGACAGTCCGGCGGCGGCTGCATGCCATCATAGCCCGCCACGGATACGTCCCGCCCAAGCGCCAGCCCCATCTGCTGAAGATGCCGGCAGAGGTGATAGCCCACGTGGTCGGCCGCACAAACCCACGCCCCCACGCCCTCCGCCCGCAGGTCGGCGATCCGCCGGGCCTCATGCTCCTGCCCCAGGGGGGTGCCGTTGAGGTTGATCACCAGCGCGGGGTCGTATGCGAGGTCGGCGTCCATCAAGCCCTGCACGTAGCCGTGAAATCGCCGCCGCTCCCACGACAACCCGTGTCCCCACGACAGAAAGCCGATCCGGCGGTGTCCCAGGGCCACCAGATGCTCGACCAGCCGAGCGACCGACCCCGTCTGATCGGTATCGATGCAGTCCACGTTCAGGGCGGGATGGTGGTGGACAATGCTCACGCAGGGCAGTTGCTGGCTCAACGCCGCGACGACCTCTTCCGGGAAGGGGTAAAGCAGGATCAGCCCGGAAAGCTGCCCGGCACGCATCGCCGCCGGCTGGCCGTCCGACGCCAACAGCCGATAGGCTTCCTCCGGGGGCACGAAGTGGGTCACCAGGATGGTGTTTTTCTGGGCGGCCGCGTCGCTCAAGCCCGCGAGCACGTGCTCGCCGGCCGGACTGGGATCCCCCTGGAAACCGCTGGGGTGCCCGATGAAGACGGCCAGCGACGTGGTCTCTTGCCGCTCGGTGAACGCCCGGCGGCTTCGGGCCGAAGCCCGCAGTTCGTACCCCAGCTTGGTGGCGGCCTCGATCACCCGCGCCCGGGTGGCCGGGTTGATCGCCGAGTCATTCCGCAGCGAGCGCGACACCGTCGCGGTAGAGAGGTTGAGATAGTCGGCGATCTGTTTCTGGCTGACGGCCGGTTCTTGCATAACGGCATGGTACCGCAAGCGTTCGGATTGCCGCAATAACGCAATGTGCGAGAATTGCATAAACGTGGAATTGGTCGTAACGCATTGTCAGGTTGAATGTTGCGCCATGCAATTCCTGCAAATCAGCCGGCCGATGATGCAGTCTGCGGGCGATTTGCAGACGCTTGCACTTGCCCGGGCAAACGGCTACGTTGCGGTTGCAGATTGTGCAAACAGGCGGTGCAAAACAATGCAACATGGACCCGCGAAACCGTCGCTGCTGCGAACGGCCTGCCGTGCCCTGATCCTCGCCATCTTGCTGATGGTCACAGCGATCGGCTGCGAAGACGATCGGCCGGTGACCGTGCTCAAGCTCGCCCATGGGCTGGACACCGCCCACCCCGTCCACCAGGCCATGCAGGTGATGGCCGACCAGGTGGCCGAACGTTCCGGGGGCGCCATGCGCGTCGACATCTACCCCGGCGAGCAGTTGGGCGCGGAGCGCGAGTGCCTCGAGCTGGTGCAGCTTGGGATTCTCTCCATGGTCAAGGCGTCCTCGGCGCCGATTGAGGGGTTCGTCCCGGCCATGCAGGTGTTCGGCTTACCCTATCTCTTCCGCGACGACGAACACATGTGGGCGGTGTTCGACGGTCCCATCGGCGAAGAGATTCTCGCGGCGGGTATTCCCCAGGGGCTCAAGGGTCTCTGCTTTTACGACGCCGGGGCCCGTAGTTTCTACACCGTGGACCGTCCCATCGATACGCCGGCCGACCTGGCGGGCATGAAGATCCGCGTACAGAAGAGCGCCATGGCCATGCGCATGATCGAAGCCATGGGCGGCTCCCCCACGCCCATCGACTGGGGCGAACTCTACAGCGCCTTGCAGCAGGGGATGGTCGACGGTGCAGAGAACAACCCGCCGAGCTTCTACCTCTCCAAGCATTACGAGACCTGCCGCTACTACGTGCTCGATGAGCATGTCCGCCAGCCCGACGTGCTGCTGATCAGTCCGGCGGTGTGGCGCGCGCTCCCGGCCGAGCAGCAGGAGATTCTCCAAGCGGCGGTCGACGCCTCGGTCGCGTTTCAGCGGCGACGGTGGGCCGAGAAGGTGGCCGAAAGCCTCGCCGCGGTGGAAGCTGCCGGCGTCACGGTAACCCGCCCCCCAAAGCAGCCGTTCCGCGACGCCGTGCGCGGCATGTGGGCGGAGTTTGACGGAACCCGGGTCGGGGATCTGGCCGAGCGCATTCAGGAGGTGCATTGACCGGTGGGAGCGTGGCGGACCATCAAGCGGCGCCTGGACTGGGCCCTGGAGACGTTCGTGGCCTTGGTGATGGCTGCGCTGGTGCTCGACGTGCTCTGGCAGGTCTTCACACGCTTTGTTCTGCGCAGTCCGAGCTCCTGGAGCGAGGAGTTGGCCACCTTTCTGCTCATCTGGGTCGGCCTGCTGGGGGCGTGCGTGGCGCTCAACCGCGGCGCGCACCTGGGCATCGACTACTTCGTGGGCAAGCTGCCGCCGCGGGCCCGGCTGCGCAGCGAGATACTCGCGTTTTGCTGTGTTGGCGTTTTTTCGATATGCGTACTGGGTTACGGCGGGGGCGTGCTGGTCGTGCGGATCCTCGCCCTCGAGCAGGTCTCGCCCGCCCTGGGCGTGCGCATGGGCTACGTATACCTGGCGCTGCCCATCAGCGGATTCTTTTTGACGCTGTACAGCGTTGGCTTTCTCATCGATCGCTGGCGTCGTTTGCGCCGCGGCGAGACGCCCGCGCCGCCGCCCGCGAACGCCGCCGCGCCGCCGGAGCACCCGGATTAACCGATGAATATCCCACTGCTGGTGTTGATGATAAGCTTCGTCGTGCTCCTGGGCCTCAATGTGCCCGTGGCGTTTTGCATCGGCTGCGCGACTGTGCTGGCGATTCTCGCCACCGGGGAGCTGCCCGCGTTTCTCCTCGTCGCCCACCAGATCGCCACCGGTATCGATAGCTTTGCTCTGCTGGCGATTCCCTTTTTCATCCTCGCCGGACTGCTGATGGAGCAAGGCGGCATCGCCCGACGCCTAGTGGACCTGGCCGAGGTGTTCGTCGGCCGCTTCCGCGGCGGGCTCTCCTTTGTGAACGTGATCACCTGCATGCTGTTCGGCTCGATTTCCGGATCGGCCGCCGCGGCCGTCTCCTCCGTCGGCGGCTTCATGGTCCCCGAGATGAACCGCAAGGGGTACCATCGCGACTTCAACGCGTCGGTGACCATCACGGCCGCGACCACCGGCCTGCTGATTCCCCCCAGCAATATCATGATCGTCTACTCGCTGGCGACCGGGGGAGCGGTGTCGATCGCGGCGATCTTCATCGCCGGGGTGTTGCCGGGCATCTGCGTGGGGCTGGCGTTGATGGCCGTTGCCGGGGTGATTTCGCTGCGCCGCAACTACGGGCGGGGCGCCGCCATCGGCCTCGCGGAAGGCTGCCGGCGCCTGCTGCTGGCGCTGCCCGCGCTGCTGCTCGTGATCATCGTGCTCGGCGGCATCCTCGGCGGCGTGTTCACCGCCACGGAGGCGTCGGCCATCGCCGTGCTCTATGCCTTGATCCTCTCCGTGGGGGTTTACCGCGAGGTGCGCGTGCGCGATCTGCCCCGGCTGATGTTGCAGTGCGGCGTGGTGACCTCGGTGGTGATGCTGCTCATCGGCACGTCGATGGCGATGTCCTGGCTGCTCGCGTACGAGAATATCCCCCAGCGGATCAGCGCTTTTCTCGTCGGGCTTACCGACAACCGCATTCTCATTCTGCTGATCATCAACCTTATCCTGCTCGCCGTGGGGACGTTCATGGACATGACCCCGGCCGTGCTGATCTTCACGCCCATCTTCCTGCCGGTGGTGCGCGACCTGGGGATGGACCCGCTGCAATTCGGCGTGGTGCTCATTCTCAACCTCTGCGTGGGGCTGTGCACGCCGCCGGTGGGGACCTGCCTGTTTCTCGGCTGCGGTATCGCCCAGACCACTATGACCAATATCCTCCGCCACCTGATCCCGTTTTTCGTGGCCATGATCGGCGTGTTGCTGATCACGACCTTCGTGCCGCAACTGTCGCTCAGCCTGCCGGCCTGGTTCGGATTGCTTTGAGTTTTCCAGGAGACGCATCGTGGGACCGCGCAAACAACACGGCTCCAAAATACCGGCAACCTCTGCGGCCGCCGCGGCAGCCGGAAGCGCCGATCCCCGCACAACGGTCGCCGAGCACGTGCGCGCCGCCCTGGACGCCGCCCCGGTGCACGACATCCACACCCACCTCTACCCGCCCGCCTTCGGCCGGCTGTGTCTCTGGGGGATCGACGAACTACTCACCTATCACTACCTGGCGGCCGAGTTCCTCCGGGTCGCCGACCGCGCCTGGACGCCGGAGCGCTTCTATGCCCGGCCCCGTGCCGAACAGGCCGACCTGATCTGGCGGGAACTCTTCGTCCAACGCTCGCCCATCAGTGAGGCCGCCCGCGGCGTGATCTGCTGCCTGGCGCGATTGGGCCTCGATCCCAATGAGCTGGATCTCGCCGCGCACCGCCGCGCGTTCGCCGACTGGGAAGCGGAAGACCACGTCGACCGGGTGTTGCGCCTGAGTGGCGTCGAATCCCTCATCATGACCAACGATCCGTTTGACCTTTTCGAGCGCGAGCGGTGGATGACCGGCGCGGGACACGACGCGCGTTTCCACGCGGCGTTGCGGCTCGACGGGTTGCTCTACAACTGGCCGCAGACGGGCGCGACGCTGCGCGCCGACGGGTACGACGTCGAGCCGGATCTCGGCGGCGCGACCATGGGTGAAATCCAGCGGTTCGTCCGCGACTGGATCGACCGCATCCAACCGCTCTACCTGGCCGCGTCGATGCCGCCGGCGTTTCGCTATCCCGCCGAGGCCCACGACGCGCGGGTGATTGCCGAATCCATTCTGCCGGTCGCCGCGGAGCGCAACCTGCCTTTCGCCGTGATGATCGGCAGTCGCCGACGGGTGAATCCGCGGCTCGGCCTGGCCGGGGACGCGGTTGGGCTGGCGGACATGTCGGCCGTCGCGGCCCTTTGTGCCGCGCATCCGGACAACCGTTTTCTGTGTACGGTGTTGGCCCGCGAGAACCAGCATGAGCTGGCCGTGATTGCGCGCAAGTTCGCCAACCTGCACCTGTTCGGCTGCTGGTGGTTTCTCAATACCCAGGGGCTGGCCGAGGAGGTCACGCGGACGCGTCTGGAACTGCTGGGCCACAGCTTCACCCCGCAGCATTCCGACGCCCGGGTGCTCGAGCAGCTCATCTATAAGTGGTCCGACGCCCGGGCCATGCTCGCCCGCGTGCTGACGGACAAGTACACCGCTTTGGCGCAGGCCGGGCGCTCGGTCCCGCCCGAGCAAATTCGCGCGGAGGTGGCCGACTTCCTCGGTGGCAGCGCCCTGCGGTTCATTCGCGGCGACTCCAGCCCGTCCACCGAGGCCAGGCTCTCGTGACCTAACCCTTTGTCGATAAACATGGTTGCATGGAATTGCAGAACCATCTTGCATCGTTTGGCAATTAGGATTATGCTCACTGCGGTGCAGGATCCTCGCTCCCTATGGACCCAATGGAATCGCCTCGACACGGATCACCCGCATACGGACCCCGCCGCCATGCCTGCCAGCCCCGTCCTCGAACAGTTCCGCCTGACGGACCGAACCGCGCTCATCACTGGCGGCGGGGGCATTCTCGGCGCGGCCTTCGCCCGAACCCTGGCCCAGGCCGGGGCAAACGTCTGGGTCGCCGACCTTCTCGTCGAGCGCGCCCAGGCCGTGGCCGACGCGCTGACCGCCGAAGGCCTGTCTGCCCGCGCGGTGGAGGCCAACGTGCTCGAACGGCCGTCGCTGGAAGCCGCCCGCACGACGATCGGACCGGTGGACATCCTGATCAGTGCGGCCGGTGGCAACGCGCCCGGGGCCACGACGTCCGCGGCCCTGTCCTTTTTCGAACTTCCGCTCGACGCCATGCAGCAGGTCGTGGCGCTCAATCTCTTCGGGGGCGCGATTCTGCCCGCCCAGGTCTTCGGACGCGACATGGCCGAGAACCCCCGCGGCGGCGTTATCCTCAACGTTTCGTCGATGAACGCGCTGCGGCCGCTGACGCGTATTCCCGGCTATTCGGCCGCCAAGGCGGCGGTGAGCAATTTTACCCAGTGGCTGGCCGTCCACATGGCTCAGGAATACAACCCGCGGATCCGGGTCAACGCCCTGGCGCCGGGGTTTTTCTTGACCGACCAGAACCGCTACCTGCTGACCGACGAGGCGACCGGCGAGCTTACCGAGCGGGGCAAGACGATTATCGACCACACGCCGATGGAACGATTCGGCGATCCGGCGGATCTCGCGGGCACGACGTTGTGGTTCTGCTCCGAGGCGGCCGCGTTCGTCACCGGCGTGGTGGTTCCGGTGGACGGCGGCTTTTCCGCATTCAGCGGGGTGTAGGTGCGGGGGCGCGAACAGACGCCCGGATATAGATTTCCAACCAGCGCAGCGATGCTCATGACGACCAACAATCCAGCTCAAGCCCTGATCGATTTGAAGCCCGCGGGCGACTACTTCATCGGCGTAGACTCCGACGGCTGCGTCTTCGACACCATGGAGATCAAGCACAAGGAGTGCTTCATACCCAATATCATTGCGTACTTCGGTCTGCAGGCGGTGTCGAAATACGCGCGAGAAGCGGCCGAGTTCGTCAACCTGTATTCCAAGTGGCGCGGCGTCAATCGCTTTCCGGCGTTGATCGAGTCGCTGGACCAGTTGCGCGTGCGTCCCAAAGTGGCCGAACGGGGGTTTGAGACGCCGCTCCTGTCGGCGACGCGCGCCTGGCTGGCGGATGAATCCCGACCGGGGAATGCCGGGCTGGAAGCGGCGTTGAACGCTGCGGACACCGCAGCGGCCGACGAGTTGCGGCAGGTGCTCGCGTGGAGCCTGGCGGTGAACCGGACGGTGGCGGAGATCGTGCGGGGCGTGCCGCCGTTTCCCCACGCGCGGGCGTGCCTGGCCCAAGCGGCGGCGCGGGCGGACATCGTGGTGATTTCGGCCACGCCGCATGAAGCGCTCGAGCGGGAATGGACCGAGCACGATCTGGCTAAGCACGTGGCCGTCATCGCGGGGCAGGAGATGGGCGCCAAGCGCGACCATCTGCGCCTGGCGGCCGGCGGCAAGTATCGCCCTGACCGGGTGCTCATGGTCGGGGACGCGCCGGGCGACCTGGCGGCCGCGCGGGCCAACGGCGTTCTGTTCTACCCGATCGATCCCGGGGCCGAGGCCGATTCGTGGGCCCGCTTCGAGGACGAAGCGCTGCCGCGGTTCTTCGCGGGCGAATACGCTGGCGACTATGAGGCCGCGCGGATTGAAGCGTTCGAAGCGTTGCTGCCCGACGCGCCGCCGTGGCCGCGGGTCGGCACGCGCTAGCTCAAAAACGATCCACTGGGGCTGGGCATGTTGTATTTTGCGGAAGGTTCGGCAGACGCGGTCATCGATGCGGAGCGAGCCCGCGCCCTCGTCGCGGACCTGGTCGCGCAGATGGGGCCCCTGCGTCGTGTGCTGCTGCTCCCGCCCGATTACACGCGGTTCCACTCCGGCGCCGGCGCGTTGACGAGCGCTCTCTACGGTATGCTTGCCGATCGGGCCCACGTGGAGGTGATGCCCGCGTTGGGCACCCACGCGCCGATGAGCGGGGACGAGCTTGCTCGTATGTTTCCGGGCATTCCCGCCGAGGCATTTCGCATCCATGACTGGCGCAACAACCTCGCGCGGCTGGGCGAGGTGCCGGCGTCGTTCATCCGCGAGATCACCGGCGGGCAATTGACCTACCCGATTGCGACGGAGATCGACCGCCTGCTGGTCGACGGAGCGTGGGATCGGATCATTTCGATCGGCCAGCTCGTGCCCCACGAGGTTGCGGGCATTGCCAATCACGCCAAGAACGTGTTCGTCGGGGCGGGCGGGCCGGACGTGATCCACCGGACCCACTACGTCGGCGCGGTGCACGGCATCGAGCGGACCATGGGGCAGGCGCTAACGCCCGTGCGCGCGGTGCTCGACTACATGGCCACGCACCACGCGGCCGACCTGCCGATCGTCTACCTGTTGACGGTACGGACCCGCGACGCCGACGGGCGCATGGTCACCCGCGGACTGTTCGCGGGCGAAGGGCCGGCGCCGTTTGTGCACGGGGCGCCGCTCTGCCGGCAGGTCAACGTCGCACTTCTCGATGAGCCGATCGAAAAAGCCGTCGTATATCTCGACCCGCAGGAGTTCAAATCGACCTGGCTGGGCAACAAGGCCATTTACCGCCTGCGCATGGCCATCGCCGACGGGGGCGAACTGATCGTGCTCGCGCCCGGCGTGGACAGGTTCGGCGAGGATGCGACCATCGACCGGCTCATTCGGGAATTCGGTTATCGCGGCTCGCGGCACACGCAGCAGATGGTCGCGACGCATGAAGAACTGGCGGCGAATCTGGCGGCGGCCGCCCACCTGATTCACGGCTCGTCCGAGGGACGCTTCGCCATCACCTACGCCGCGGGCGGGCTCTCGCGGTCGGCGGTGGAAGGTGTGGGCTTTCGCTGCGGTGAACTCGCCGCGCTGCGCGAACGGTACGACCCGCGCCGCCTGCGCGACGGGTGGAACGCGGTCGCCGGCGAGCGGATCTTCTACGTCTCCAATCCCGGCCTGGGCTTGTGGTCGACGCGCGCCCGCTTTGAGCAAAACGCGATCCCTGCAAGTCATCCTCATCCCTGAAGGAGCATCCGCGTGCCAAAAAACGTCTTGATCGCCCAGTCCGGCGGCCCCTCGGCCGTCATCAACAACACTCTGCGGGGCATCATCGACGGCTGCCGCGCCTACGCGGACACGTTCGGCCGCCTCTACGCCGGCTGGCACGGCATCGAGGGGGTGCTCAAGGAAGAACTGCTCGATCTGTCGGCCCAGGACGAGCGTGAACTCGCCCGCCTGGCCTACACGCCGGCGGCCGGGGCGATTGGCACCTGCCGCTACAGATTGCGGGAAACGCAGACCGAGGACTTTGCCCGGGTGGTGGAGGTGTTCAAAGCGCACGACATCGGCTATTTCTTCTACATCGGCGGCAACGACTCCATGGACACCGCCCACAAGATCAGCCGGCTGGCCCGGGCGCAAGGGCTGGAGCTTGTCGCCGTCGGCGGGCCCAAGACGATCGACAACGACGTCGGCGACGCGGCGTTCAAACTGGTGGACCATACGCCGGGATACGGCAGCACAGCCCGGTACATCGCCCAAACAGTGCTCAACGCCAACCAGGAGAACGCGGGCTCGGCCCCGGCCGACCCGGTGCTGGTGATCCAGGCCATGGGCCGCCGCATTGGGTTTATCCCAGCGGCCGCCCGCCTGGCCGATCCCGATCGGCAGATGCCGCTGCGGATTTTTCTGGCCGAGGCGGGGCTGACGCTGGAGCAGATCGGGGACAACATCGTCGCGTGCCTTGAGCGGCACAGGCGGTGCATCGCGGTGGTCAGCGAAGGGCTCGAACTCGGCGACCTGGGCGCGGTGAAGGACGCCTTCGGGCACACGTCGTTCGGCTCGTCCAAGCTGTCGGCGGCCCAGATCATCACGCAGCACCTCAACGGCCGGACGCTGCCGGTCCCCGGCAAGGCCCGCTACCAGCTTCCCGGCACCGATCAGCGCAGCGCGGCGATCTATGCGTCGACGGTGGATCAGCAGGAGGCGTACGAGGTGGGACGGCACTGCGCCCGCATCGCCCACGAGGACGGCGACGGCTGGATGGGCACGATTCTGCGAGCGCGGGGGTCGGCGTACCGGGCGGTGTACGACAAGGTCGCCCTGGCCGAGGTGGCCAATTCGGAACGGGTCTTTCCCCAGGCGTGGATCGGGCCGCAGCGCGACGACGTGACCGACGAATTCGTCGCCTACGCCAGGCCGCTGATCGGGACGGAGTGGCCGCAGGTGCCCCTGGAGGACGGCTTGCAGCGTTTTGCCCGGTTGCGGCCGGTGTTTGCCGAGCCGCGGTGTCCGGCGTACGTGCCGGAGGCGTATCAGCGAGACGCGGGAAAAGGGGTTTGAGCGATGCAGGGATTGTGAGAGAATTAAGGCGGCGGTGCGGAGGCCCGTTGGTTTTCCGCATGGAGGCGCTCGACTCAGTCGAGCTTGGCCATAGCACCCGAACCTGCGAGCTTGGCCATGGCACCCAACCTGCGAGCCTGGCCATGGCACACGACATGCGATCTTGGCCGTGGCACGCAAGACCGCGAGTTTGGCCCACCGCTGCGAGCCTGGACAGGGAGCCCAAGGCTGCCAGCTTGGGCGTGGGGGCCGAGTTTGACGGCTGATCGGCTGGAAAGCCGGTTTCGGGGGCGATTTGACCCTTTCTCTGATTCCCGCGAAACTAGTAGATTGCCCACAATCGGGATGAATTCCTGGGGCGGCGGTGCGTTTGACACCTATTCACGGCCCGGCGGAGGGCGTACCGCGTCCGCGCCGGCCGACATTCGTTTGACAGGACGCAGCACATGTTTGATTCCCTCACCCAACGGTTCAACAACGTCTTCAAGGGGCTCCGCGGTCGGGGCAAGATCACCGAGGAGAATGTCAAGGAGGCGATGGGCGAGGTGCGCACCGCGCTGCTGGAAGCCGACGTCAACCTCCAGGTGGCCAAGGATTTCTGCGACGAGGTCCACCAGAAGGCGATTGGGGCCGAGGTCATCGAGACGCTCAAGCCCGACCAGGTCATTATCAAGCTGGTGCACGATGAGCTCGTTCGGCTGATGGGGCCGGTGGACCCGCGGATCCCGTACGTGGCCGGGGGGCCGACGGTCCTGATGCTGGCGGGCTTGCAGGGCTCGGGTAAGACGACGACCTGCGCCAAGCTGGCCAAGCACGTGATGGCCAAGGCGAAGCGCCCGTTGCTGGTGGCGGCCGACCTGAAGCGCCCGGCGGCGATCGACCAGTTGGAGGTGCTCGGTCAGCAGATCGGCGCGGCGGTGTACACCGAGCGCGGGCACCTGAACGCGGTGAAGGTGTGCCGCAACGGCATCGCCGAGGCGCGGAAGACGGACCGGGACGTGGTGATCCTGGACACCGCGGGCCGACTGGCCATCGACGAAGAGATGATGGCGGAGGTGGCCAAGATCGGGCAGGTGTGCCAGCCGCACCAGATTTACCTGGTGCTGGACGCGATGACCGGCCAGGATGCGGTGCACACGGCCAAGGCGTTCAACGATCGGCTGGAACTGGACGGCTGTATTCTGACCAAGCTGGACAGCGACACCCGCGGCGGCGCGGCGCTGTCAATGAAGAAGATCACCGGCAAGCCGATCAAGTTCGTGGGCATGGGGGAGAAGGTCGAGGCGCTGGAGCCGTTCCACCCGGACCGGGTGGCGGGGAGCATCCTGGGCATGGGCGATATGCTCACCCTGGTGGAAAAGGCCCAGGAGCAGTACGACGCCGAGGAGGCGGAGAAGCTCGAGAAGAAGATGGCCAAGGGGTCGCTGACCCTGGATGACTTTCTGGCCCAGATGCGCAAGATGCAGAAGCTGGGCTCGATGAAGGATATCCTCAAGAAGCTGCCCGGCTTCGGCGGCGGGGCGATGGCCGACATGCAGGTGGACGACGGCGAGATCAAGCGGATGGAGGCGATCGTGCTGTCAATGACGCCGAAGGAGCGCAAGGACCCGTCGCTGATCGACACGTCTCGGCGGCGGCGGATCGCCCGGGGCAGCGGGGCCGACCCGCAGGACGTCAGCGGGTTGGTCAAGAGCTTCAACCAGATGCGCGACCTGATGAAGAACATGGCCGGGATGAACATGATGCAGCGGATGAAGTTCAGCGGTCAGATTTCGCAGATGGCGGCGTCGGGCGGACTGCCCAATCTGCGGACCAAGGGCGGCGGCGCTGCCAAGCGCCGCCGGATGCATACCAAGGACAAGCGCAAGGCGCGGAAGAAGCGGCGCTGATGCTGGGGCGTTGCTCGGAGGCCCTACGGGACGTGGCGGCGAAGCCTTTCGATCGTTGGTACTGGCTGCACTTGCTGGGTGTGACCGTTGCGGGAGCCTTCGGGCTGGTTTGGATCTTCTTCACTCCGTCGGTCCGTCGACCCAATCCTCCCATTCTTCCGGTGCCTGCGGATCCCAGCCCGTGGCGGTTTCCATGGGTAGTCTACCTCATCGTGTCCCTGGGAGGCCTGGCACTGGCGTGCTGGATCGCATGGTGGCGAAAGCGTTACCCGCAAGGGCACTGCCAGCAATGTGGCTATTCGCTCCGCGGCAACGTCACCGGCTGGTGTCCGGAATGTGGCGCGGCACGGGGTTCAGCGGAGGGGAACCGACCCGGTGGGCAGTGAGATCGGACGGGCGAAGCTCTGGCTGATAGCCGGGGTGCTCTTCTGCACCGCGGGTTACGCGTCGTGCACGGAGTTCAAGTATGCGCTGCGGGGTGAGCAGGCCGAGGCCACCGTGGTCAAGGTCCGCAAGACCCGCGAGATCCGCCGCCACGGCCAGGGGCGCGAGGTCCTTGACGTCACCTTCACGTTTGCCGAGGCCGACGGCGCCGAGCGGCGCGAAACGCTGCACCGCCCGCTGGACTGGACACCACCCCCGGACAACCTGGTCGCGGTGCAGTACCTGCCCGGGAAAAAGTGGCAGGTGCGCTTCGCGAGCGACCGGCACTACTGGCCCATCGTGCTGTTCTGCGCATGTCTCGCGTACTTTGTCGCCCTGTTCATCTGGCTGTCGCGGCAGGCCTACCGGTAGGGCAATCTTACGGGGGCCTCTTGCGTTATTCGCGTTACTTCTCGCCAGAGCCTCCTCAGTCGTTCAGGTAGCCGAGGGGCTTGAGGCGGTCGCGGAGTTCGGCCGAGTCGATGAGGGTAGGGTCACTGGTGAGCCGCTCGTCGAGGGCGGTGAATTCCCATTTCTATTTTCCACAATGACATGGAGTTCGGTTGCGCACCTCGCGTGCTCGGAATGTGCCGACGCAGCTCGCGCGTTCGTCATGTGTCGGCGGAGAATGAACGTGGCGCTCGGGCTGCCGCGCGCAGGCATGCGTTCAAGCGCGCAGAAAGTGTCAACCCAACGCTGACGAACCTGGACCGAAGTCCTGAACTGTGGCGGCGCGAGCGGCGCGACGTGCTTGAGGGGCCGTGCGTGCGATTTTATCAGACGCGGCGGCCTGGGGCTGGTCGGCATGGTTGGCGCGTGGGGAGGCGGCGCAGGCCTGAACCACTGCTGAAGTAAAGTAGGAATTAATCAGAGCCACCTGGCGGTTCGATATCAGCTAGCGCGGAGGGGGCATCGCGGGCGCCGTGGCGTTTGCGTTGCATGGCTGGTTGGACCGCGAAATGGACGGTCGTATGTGGTTCACTTCACAGATGGGAGGTTCAGAGATGTTCAAGTCGATGCGGCTGGCGACGAAGTTGGCCCTGGGGTTCGGCGCGATGGTGGTGATCGCGGCGGTAATGGGAGTGGTGAGCTGGACGGGGATCAAGGGGGGTTCAGAGAACGTCGCCCTGGCGAATGAAGGGAAAGCATGCACCGGGCTGCTCGAACAGTGCGGCACGTACCGGCGCGATTTTGCGGCCAACGGCTTCAATGCGCTTGGGTCGACGGGCAAGGATGCGTCGGTGCTGTGGCACGAGACCTACGAGGCGCTCAACGAGAGGTTGAGCGAGTTCGTTCAACGGCCGGGACTGGACGGATCCCACCGAAAGGCGCTAACCAGCGCACAAGAGCAGGCCGCAGCATATCGGGCGGCGTTCGAAAGCCAGGTGGACGCGGCGCGCAAACGGGATGACGCGTTCCAGGCGTGGTCCCGGATTGCGGGCGAATTCACGCAGGCGAACCAGGCATTGGCGGCGAATGAAATCGGCCCCAAGCTGGCGGAAGCGCGCGCATCGCAGGACGTCGCAAGCCTGTCTGAATGGTCGGCGATCGCCAGCGAGCTTGATTCTCAGGTGTTGAAACCGTTTCTGTTGCTGCGCGTGAATGCGATCTACCTGGTCCACACGAAGACAGACGCGCAATGGGAGGCCTACCGCAAGCAACTGGCGACCACGCGGGAAGGGCTCGACCGCTGGGCGCAGCGGATCGCGGGCAAGCCGCAACTTGAGGCGGCGGCGAACCAGATCGGCGAGTACCTGGCCGGTTACGAAGAGGCGGGCGAGGACTTCCGTGCGGGAGTGATGGCGGAGCGTGCGGCCGACAAGGAAATGGCGCTGACCGCGGCCAGCGTGCTGAAGACGATGACCGACCTGGATGCGGCGTTGGAGGCGAAGAGGGAATCGGCGGAGGCGCGCGTCACGTTCGTGACGATGGCCATGGCCATCTCGGCGGTGGTCGTGGGTTTACTCTTGGCAGTGATGATCACGCGAGGGATCACGAAGGCGCTGACGCAGATCATCTTCGGACTGGACGAGGGCGCCAAGCAGGTCAACGACGCGGCGTATCAAGTGTCGTCGTCTTCACAGCAACTGGCTGAAGGCGCGTCGGAGCAGGCGTCCTCGTTGGAGGAGACGTCGTCAGCCTTGGAGGAGATGGCCGCGATGATGCGCACCAACGCAGCCAGTGCGAAGGAAGCCAATGACCTGAGCAGTCAGGCCAAGGACGCGGCCGAAGCCGGTGATCACACCATGCAGACGCTGAACGCCGCGATGAGCGCGATCAACGATTCCTCCAGTCAGATCTCGAAGATCATCAAGGTGATCGAGGAGATCGCCTTCCAGACAAACCTGTTGGCGTTGAATGCCGCGGTCGAAGCCGCCCGCGCGGGCGAGCACGGCAAGGGTTTCGCCGTGGTGGCCGACGAGGTGCGGAATCTTGCCCAGCGCGCCGCGCAGGCGGCCGGCGAAACCACGACGTTGATCGAGGATTCGGTTTCCAAGGCCCGGGAGGGCACCGACGTCGCCAGCCAGGTTGGCGAGGCCCTCACCGGCATCGTCCGTGACGTGGCCCAGGTGGCCACCTTGATCGAGAGCATTGCGAAGGCGACGAATGAACAATCGCAGGGCATCGATCAGGTCAACACCGCAGTGGGGCAGATGGACCAGGTGACGCAACAGAACGCGTCGGGCGCCGAGGAATGCGCTTCCGCAGCGGAGGAGTTGAGTGCCCAGGCCGAGCAGGTGAACGGGATGGTCGTGCAGTTGCGGACGCTGATCGACGGCGGATCGGCCGATGTCGCGGCCCGGCGCCCGAGCAGGCCGAATCCGAGCACCGGCAAGACGGTGCGGAGCCAGCCGAAGCCGGGAAAGAAGGAGGCGCCGTCGATGACGTTTTCCTCCGGGGAGTTGGGCCCTATGGACGAGTTCTGACTCCGGCGCGGGCGAGCCGACCCTGGCCCGTCGCAAGTGGGTCGCAACAGGCGATCGCCTGATCGTGCAATCAAAGGATTTCGTATTCGGGGCGGCGGCTCGAGGGGGTCGCCGCCCCGGCGTGTGTTGGCACAAAGTGCATTCCGCGAGGTCGCCTCAGTCGCTCAGGTAGCCGAGGGCTTTGAGGCGGTCGCGGAGTTCCGCGGAGTCGGTGAGGGTGGGGTCGCTGGTGAGGCGCTGGTCGAGGGCTGTGGTTTCCCATTGCCTGGTCCAGGCGCGGATGGCCGCGACGTGCTCGGGATGGGTGGGGGCGAGATTGACGGTTTCATGTGGATCGGACGGAAGGTCGAAGACCGCGCAGCCATCGGCCAGGTCGCGATCGAAGATGGTTTTCAATGACTGGGGCGCGTAGTGGCCGCGGATCAGATGGCTTGATGCAAAGTCGGCATTGCGAAAGGTCCGCAGTTCACTGAGCACCTGGGCCGGCGGATGGGCCAGGTCGCATTCGGGCGAGGCGGCGAGTTCGGGGTTGATCGCGCTGAGCACGAGGCGCGGGATAGCCGTCAGGGAGATTGGTTCTTTAACAATGCCGCGCCGCGCTCCGTGGGGGTAGCGAACCAGCAGCGGGACGTGGATTTCCTCTTCATAGACGGAGAGCCCGTGTCCGGCGGGGCCGTGCTCGCCAAAGGCCTCGCCGTGGTCGGCCGTCACGATGATCAGGGCGCGGTCGTAGTCGCCGCGTTGGCGGAGGTGATCGAAGAGCCGGCCGATCTGGGCGTCGAGGTAGGCGATGCTTCGGTCGTACGCGTCGACGTTGTCGCGACAGTCGGCGGCGACGCGGTCGTAGAGTTGCGGGCGAACATCAGTGGGTACGTCGATCTGCCGGGCCCATTCGCGATGGGGTTCGTATGGCTCGTGGGCATCCATGTAGTTGAGAAAGAGGAAGTACGGCTGATAGGCCCCGCGGTCGAGCCAGGCGGTGGCGCGGCGCTGGATGTCTTCCGCCTGGCGGAACAGGTGGGCCCGGTGGCCGGCGTCGCCCTGGAGCAGGCGAATGATCCAGCGGGCCGGTGAGACCGTGCGCGGGTCGGCGGTGGTGATGCTGGTGCGCGGCTGATCGTCGTAGAAGGCGAAGCCCTGGTTGAGGCCGTACTCGCGGGTGAGCAGCAGGGTATTGGCGACGACCGCGCCGGTGCTGTAGCCCAGCGATTGGAGGACTTCCGCGAGGGTGGTGTAGCCCTCGGCGAGTGGTTGAAAGCGTACGAAGCCGTTGGATTGCACCTCGACGTCAGCGCCATGGGCGGTGGGCATGAGCCCGGTGAGGATGGAGGCGTGGGCGGGCAGCGTCCAGGATGAGGGGGCGACGGCCCGTTCGTAGCGCACGGCTTCTTGGGCGAAGGCGGCGAGGTTGGGGCTGGTGTTGCGCGGATAGCCGTACGCCGACAGGTGGTCGGCGCGGGTGGTGTCCATGACGAGAAGAATGACCGGTGGGGCGGTGCTGCCTGGTGGCGTGGGATCGGCGATGGCGGCCGACGCGATGGGCGGGCGGGCCCCGGCCAGCATGCCCATTGCGCAGGCGATGATCGCGGCCGAGGCAAGCGTCCCGATCATGGCCCGGGGCGTAAGGGTTCTGCTGCGTTGCGCGCGAAGGCACTGCCCGATGAACCGGCCGAACGTGTAGATGCCCAAGGCGAGGCCGATGAAGAGGATCTGCATGCCCACGTTGGTGAGGCTTATCGCCGGGGCCTGGTAGCTGCGGTGGAAGATGGGCCACACCAAGCCGGCGATGGTCAGGCAGAGGATGGACCAGAGGCAATCGGCGGGCGACGCCTTGGTTGGCCGATGGTCCGCGTGTTCGGGGGAGCTGCTGGCTTTTTCCGTGCGGCGGACTTTGCGGGTGAGTCGGTGGGCCAGGACCAAGGCGGCGGTGAGGATACTGGCCGTAGTGAGCGCAGCGGCGCCCAGGCCGCCTGCGCTGAGGCGTTCGTGGGAGTGGTGATCGATGAGGTTGATCGCCTGCAAGCCGGCGACAGCCAGGACCCAGGTGGTGAGGATCAGGGGGCGGATGTGCTCGGCGCAATCGGGCGCGTCGCGGCGGTGGCACAGGGTGGCTGCGATCCCAATGGCTGTGCCGGCGAGGAGACCGCCGGCGAGGTAGACGCCGAGCAGTGCCGGGGGCAGGTACCAGGGCAGGCCGGCGCCCGCCCATGCGACGGCGATGACATCCGCGGCGCCGGCGACGGCCGCCGCACACATGCCGGTGGTGATCCCGAACCAGACGATCGAGGCTTTGTTCATGGCGGCGACGCTGCATGCTGGCGAGCGCCGGACGCGGTGGTCCGCGGCTCGCGGGTTAACGGATTCAAGGGGGTCGCCGACATCGGCGCGAACCCCGCTGGTGTTATCGGAAGCGCGATTATCGGCCTTGAGAACGCCGGCGGCGCCAATGGCCGTCCCGTCGGCGGTTCGAACCGGGCGTTACGGGGTCAGGAGGCGGGTTTGCATGGGCGGGCGGCGTGCTATGCTCCGGGTATGCAGCGTTATGCGGTCATTACGGGCAAGCTTCCGCGGGAGATCGTCCTGCTCAAGGGGCTCCCGTGCGTCTGGAGCAAGTGTACGTTCTGCGACTACATCGCGGACAACACGGCCGACGCCGACTGGATCGAGCGGGTGGCGGACGAGGAGTTGGCCAAGGTGACCGGGCGCTTCGGGCGGCTGGAGGTGATCAACTCGGGCAGCATCCAGGAATTGACCGATCCGGTGCGACGGCAGATCCGCGACCTGCTGGGACGGCTGGGGATCGGGGACTTCATCTGCGAGTCGTACTGGGCGTATCGCAAGCAGTGGGACGCGACCCGGGCGTTCTTCGGCGTGCCGACGCGGATCAAGCTGGGGGTGGAGACGTTCGACGCCGGCATTCGTAACGGGGTGCTGAACAAGGCGATGGTCTTCGACGGGCCGGAGGACGTGGCCCGGCTAACCGACACGATCTGCCTGCTGGTCGGTGTGCGCGGACAGACGCGAGACATGGTGCGCCGCGACATCGACATCCTGCTTACGCACTTCACCTACGGCTGCGTGAACCTGTTTTCTGCGAACTCACGCAGCAGCGCGTTGATGGACGACGAACTGAAGGCGTGGTTCGCCGAAGAATACGCCGAGCTCGAACAGCACCCGCACATCGAGGTGCTGTGGGAGAACACGGCATTCGGTGTGGGCGAATTGCCAATTCTCAACGGCGGATGACAGGCCGCGCGGCATGCCGCGCCGATTACGGATTGCCGCTGATCGGCGAAGACTCTTCCGCCGGTTGCGGGGGGATCGCGTTCCGGGCGTCCTCGAGCATCTGCGGGAACCGGGCGATGACCGAGCCTGCGGGCGCGGCTTCGGCGGCCTCTTGCAGGTTGGGCAGGCCGAATTTCTCCAACCCGGAATAATACTCCATGTAACCGAGCAGGAAGCGCAGGCGATAGTCCTCCTCACGCTCGAGACGGCGCTCGAGATCGGCGCGGCGCACATCCAGGGCTTCGAGGTCAGGGATGAATGCCTGAAGATCCAGGCGCAGGTAGCCGAACGCGGGATAGGCCTCGATGGCCCGTTCGAGGTGCAGCAGGGCGGTCATGTACTCACCGGCCGCGAGCAGGGCGTGAGCCTGACCCAGGCGAATGAGGGGATTGTCCGGATCCCGCCGGGCGGCGAGTTCGTACAGGTCGGCCGCACGGTAGTACTCGCCTTCGTGCAGCTTCTGCTCGGCGTCACGGAGCGTGCGGTCGATGCGCGCGTCGCTGTCGCCGGCGAGGGTCTTGACGGGCGACTCGGCGGCGCTGCGGACGGTTGCGACGGCCTCGCTGTACTGACGGTTCACGTTAGGCAGTTCGGCGAGACGCTGATTGGCGTCGGGGGTGCCCTGGTATTCTTCGAGCCAGACCACCGCTTCGGCGAGGTCGATCAGAGGGCTGGAGGTCGGCGTATCGGCCGTGAAGACGCGGTTCTCGCCGAAGTACCGGTTGGTGGCGCTTGGGCTCAGGCTGGTGGGACGTTGAAGTGCAGTCGGCGAGGCCGTCTGTTCGGCGTGGCGGACGGCGGCGTAGGGCGACTCTTCCGGTAGCGGTCGGCCGGTAAGGAGGTCGCGTTGCCCATCGCGGGTGGGATCTGAATCGGCGATGAGCTTGGGGGCCAACTGGGTGGGGGAGAGTAAGTCGCGGCTGCCGCGGAGCATCTGTTCGCTCGTGGGGACGCTATCGGCGACCGTGCGCGAGCGCCGCTCGATGGGGGCGGTGCGGCGGAGGCGCAGCAGTTCGTCGCTGCGGGAATAGGGGTCGCGCAGGCGAGTGTCCTGGGCTTGCTGAGGCGTCAGCGGCTGCGTGCGAATCTCGGTTCGGCCGAACACGGGGCTTTGCCGGAGCAACTCGGACTGCCCGGTCAAACGCAGGCGGTCCTCGAGCGAGATCGAGCCGAGTTGCGGGGAATTCTCCGGCGTGTAAAGAGAGCTGTTAGGCAGGACACCAGGCAGGGACTGGGTGCCGTAGGCGGTATTCAGCGGCGTGGTGAAAGACGTGCCGTACGGCGTCGCAAGCGTTCCGCCGGGCAGTTGATAGGTTGAACTGGGAACCGGTGAGCCGGGTTGATTGACGCCGGCCTGGATGCCGCTCACATTGGTCACCGTGCGGTACGGATTGAAATAGGGGTTGGTTTGCCAAGGGACCGTGCCGCCAGTGACGTCGTTGACGCTGACCGCGTCGCGTTGGTAATCGCCGAAGCGGGCGCTGGGCATGGACAGGAAGAGTTCGTTGGCGTTGCGCACGGGGGAGTAGCCGCGGAAAAAGGCGCCGCGGGATACGTTGCCAGTCACGTAGAGGTTGGCGGAGTTGATGAAGGACGACTGGACGGGGGTGTTGTAGCCGCCGCTGCCGACCTGGTTGCTGGCGTCGTTGGCCCGGCCGTCCATGCCCGGGGCGTACTGGCCGGCGGCGCTGCCGACGGCGATCAGGCAAGCGGCGCCGGCGAGGATCAGGCAAAAGGCGAGGTTGGCGCGGTTCATGGGAAGCTCCTTGAATGTAGCGGCGATGGCCCCAGCATACAGGGTCGGCACGCGGGATCGCCCATCGGCGTCGCCGAATACAGTATATGTCGGCCGGAGATGGCGTGCCACGCAAGCCGCAGACGGGTGCGAAACGTGAGGTTGTCCACGGCGATGGTCAGCGAGGAGTGGGGCGGATGACGGAAGAAAGTCTTCGGTTTCGACGTCACCAGCGGCTGCACGGCCGGGCGGATTTTCGCCGGGTGTTTGCCCGGCGGTGTTCGGCCGCGGACGGACGGCTGGTGGTGTACGTGGACCGTTCGCCGGTGGAGCAGGCCCGGATCGGGGTGCGGGCGGCGCGGCGTCTGGGAAAGGCGGTGGCGCGGAATCGGGCGCGGCGGCGGCTGAAGGAGGCATTTCGACTTCGCCAGCATGACCTGCCAGCGGTAGACATGGTGGTGATACTGCGCACGGTGGAGGGGCGGGTGGAGGATTACGCGGAGTCGCTTGCGCGGTTGAGCACGGCGGCGGCGCGGAAGCTGACGCGGGTAGCGAAGTGATCTGAGGGGTCAACGCGCGCAAATCGTCGGCTGGGTGGGGTGGGGGATCATCGGGTTTGTCTTATTCAGCGGGATAAACGGGTATCCGCATGGCGGCGCTCGACTGCGTCGAGCTTGGCCATGGCACCCTGCGTGGAGCTTAGCCAAGGCGCCCCGGGAGCTATTCCGCGGTTGCGCCAGCGTTCAGGCTGCCGCGCCGCTGTTCCAACTCGGCGCGGATCTCGTAAGCCCTTTCTTCGGTGATCTGATAGGTCGCCATGATAAAGAGGGCGATGGCCGAGGTCAGCAGGGGCACGCCGACGTCGAAGACACGCAGGAGAAAGAGCGTGCGTTCGGACTGGCCCGCTTCCAGGGCGACGTCAAAACCAGAGACGTTGAGCATGACGCCGGTGAGGAGTCCGGCGAGGGCCATACCGATTTTCACCATCCACCAGTAGATGGCCCCGAAGACGCCTTCGCGGCGCTGGTGGGTGTGCAGTTCGTCGTAGTCGCACACGTCGGCGATCATGGAGCCCATGAGGGTGAACAGAGAGCCGGTTCCGAAGGCGACGAGGGGGGCGGCGTAGATCAACCAGTAGGGATGATCCGGGTTATAGCCTACCCACTTGAGGGCGTACCCCACGAGGGAGAGGGAGATGGTGATCATGAACGTGCGGCGTTTGCCGATGCGGATCGCCAGCCAGCCGGTGAGGGGAATGACACCCAAGGTTGCGGCGGCGGTGATGGTGCCGAACCAGCCGAGCAGGTGTCCGGCCTGTACGTTGTCTCCGCTGAACACGTAGTAGATCATGACGTAAAGGGAGAAAGACACGCCGAGCTGGTAGCCGTTGAAGACCAGGAAGGTGGCGGCACAGATTTTGAGGAACGGTCGGCACTTGAAGGTGTTGCTCAACCCGCGGAGGAACTCGAGGAAGTTGGCCCACACGCCGTGGAGGGCGGCGGTTGCGGCCGGGGGGATGATGCGTTCGCGGCAGAAGATCGCGGGGACGACGCCGAGGACGGCGACGACCACGCCGACGGCGATGGCCAGGGTGCGGGCGCCGTGTACCGTGTCGCGGAAGAGATGCTCGTTGGCCATGATGGCGTAGAACCAGCCCACGCCGAGCCAGACGAGTTGGCCGACGGTGTTGGCCACGGCGTGCAGGCGGGTGCGCTCGTGGTAGTCCGAGGTCATCTCGTAGCCGAAGGCGACGAAGGGCGTGGCATAGAGGGTGTACGCCAGGAAGAAGAGAATGGACGCGGGAAGGAAGACCCAGAAGTAGAACGTCTCGCTGTGCCCGCTGGGCAATTGCCACATGAGGGCGAAGATGAGACCGGAGACGAGCGCCCCGACGAAAATGAAGGGACGGCGCCGGCCCCACCGAGTGCGGGTGTTGTCGGAGATGTAGCCCACCATGGGATCGGAGATGGCGTCGAATATCCGGGGGATGGCGGCAATGAGTCCGACGAGGAAGGGATCCATGCCCAGGCCGAGGTTGAGGATCACGACCATGGCGGGCAGGGCGGCGGCCTGGAGGTTGTTGACGAACATGCCCACGGCATATGCCGATTTCTGCCGGAGGCGAATGCGGTCCTGAGGGGCGGTTACGTGGTGCGGTTGTTGAGGCATGCGAATCTCTTTTTACCGGGACGGGTTAGCGTCCCGTTGCATCTGAAACAGGAACTCCGCGGCGCTGGGCCATGGCTGGTCGGCGCCGTGCGCGGGTCACGGCGGCGCGCCGCCGTCGACGTCGGCGCATCGTAAAGGTTTTGGTGTGGGTTCGCTACGCGTTGAGCGCGCCGATTTGGCGATACAGGATTTCCAGCGGTGGGGCGGTGGTCCGATATATCCGGTGACCGCGGCCTGATGAACGGCTTCTCGCCGCGCAGGATCGCTGGGACGCATTGGTACTGTTTCGTTCGGAATGGTCGCGGCGCGGGCGGGGACGAAACTGTTTCAATCGGCGGCCCGCCGCGCGGTCTTGGACGCCGCTGGGTTTGCGGCGTCCAAGACCGGTGCGATGCAAGCGCGGAATGGGGCGGATCTTCGGTCAGTCCTCGCATTCATCGGGGATGCCGTTGTGGTTGTCGTCGCCGTCGAACGTGACGAAGGCAGCGCCGGTAATCAGGATGTTGAGGCCGTTATCATCATCGCTGGTGATCTCGGTGACCGTGTGCGCGTCCACGTCGATGGCGTAGAGAATGATCCCGCTGAAGGCGTAGAGCGAAGCATCGGTGGGATGGAAGGTCAACGCGAAGAATCGCTTGTTGGTGCTGTTCAACGTGTGCGTTACCGGGTTTTCCAGATCAGCGATGTCGACGATGGTGAGCTTGGATTGAACCAGGTCGTTTCTCCAGGGGCAGTTGATCGTGTACACCGCGTAGAGATCGTTGGTGCCCGGCCGGTGCGCGAGATTGAACGCACAGGGCTCGACTTCATCTTCGCCGAAGATCAGGCCCAGGTTGGCGACCGCCGCGTCTGTGAGCGAGATGGAGACCAGTTGTCCGGTGTCGGTGACGCCGTAGAGCGCCGCGTCCGGTCCGAAGGCCAGGTCGGCAATTGACGCGGAGATCGGTTCCCCGACGAAGACGGTGTCGCCGGTGATCGGGTCGATCTGGGACAGGTGGAACACGGCCAGGTTGCCCTCGAGGACCTCGAGAATGGCGTAGAGCTGACCCGTCAGAGGATGAACCGCCAGGCCGGCGCCGCCGAACAGCAATTCGTAGTTCGGGGGGAGCTGGAGCGGGACGGTGTCATAGGGGTCGCCGGTGTTCTCGTCGACGATATGGAGCACCTGGTCTTCGGCGCCGAGGATGAAGCCGGGCAGGGCGTAGAGTTCGTGGATGGCCCGGTCGCGGAGGTCGCATTCGTCGGGGATGGCATTGGTGTTGCAATCCGCGCTGGTGCCGGCCGACAGGTCGCATTCGTCGTAGACGCCGTTGGAATTGCAATCGATGTAGCCATCCTCGTCGGGGTCGGGGATGCCGTTGGTGTTGCAGTCGGGCGGGCAGTCGTAGGTCTCGCACTGCGTGCCGATGCCGGCCGGCACGCCCTGTTCCGCGAGGCAGTCGTCAACCGAGAGGTCGCCACATTCGCCGGCGGGGTAGTAGCAGCAGGCGGTAAGACAGAAATCGCCGTCGCAGTGACTGCCGGCTCCGAGGAACGTGCCCTCGCACTCGGTGTTGAGGCCCGTCGTGCAACTGCCGTCGTTGTAGCAGCAGGCGCCGAACTCGGGGCAGCCGGCGGTTTCGCAGGTGCTCCCCGGAGACTGGGGCGTGCCGCGGTGTTCCTCAACACAAAGCTCGGCGTCGACGTTGACGCAGCCGCCTTGGGGCAGGCAGCAGGCGACGGTGGGCGGGCAGGGGTTGTCCTCGCATTCATCGGGGATGGCGTTGGAGTTGCAATCCTCGCTGGTGCCCGCGGTGATGTCGCACGCGTCGTGGACGGCGTTGGAGTTGCAGTCGGCATAGTCCTCTTCATAGTCGTCGACGATGCCGTTGTCGTTGCAGTCCGGTCCGCAGGGATCGTCCTCACAGACGGTGTCGAAGCCGGCGGGATCACCCTGTTCGTCAAGACAGGAAGGCCAGGAGAGCACGGCGCATGACCCGTCGCCGTAGCAGCAGGCGGTGGTGCAGCTTTCGCCGTACTCCGCGCAGGTGGTCTCGACGCCGCGGAAGGCGTTGGAGCCGGTGCACCAGGCCTCGATGACCTCGGTACAGGTGAGTTCGTGACTCTCCGTGGCGAGGCAGCACGCGCCGGGCTGAGGACACGCGTTCGGCTCGCAGGTGGAGCCGGCGTCCTGGGGCGTCCCCAGCAGGTGGATGCAATTCTCCGGCGACCTTTCGAGGCAGCTTCCGTCACCGAAGCAGCAGGCGACGGTGGGGCAGGGGTCGTCTTCGCATTCATCGGGGATGCCGTTGGTGTTGCAGTCCTCGCTGGTGCCGGCTGCGATGTCCAGGGCGTCGGGGACGCCGTTTTCGTTGCAGTCGGCCTCGCATTCGTCGGGGACGCCGTTGGTGTTGAGGTCGAGCGAACGGCCGTCGGCAATGTCGCATGCATCGGGACGATTGTTGGCGTTGCAGTCCGGGGTCAGGCCCTGGGCGACCTCGACGCGGTCGTCGATGTCGTTGTTGTTGCAGTCGGGGAAGTCGGGCCCGCCGTTGTCATTTCCATTGTCATTGTCATTCGTGTTTCCGTTGTCGTTGGTGTTCCCGTTCGTATTGTCGTTATCGTTGTCGTTACCGTTGTCGTTGGTGTTGCCGTTGCCGTTGCTGTTGTCGTCGGTGATGACGTACACCGCCTGGGTGGGGCCATTCTGCTCGCCGTTGTAGGCGAATTGCTGTTGAGGCACTTGCCGGCCCGAGGCGGTCTCGGCGCTGGCGATGAGCAGGGTTGCGACTTCCGGTCCGGCGACGTTGCGGATCGCGCCCGGGGCCAGGTTGGCGAGGACGGTCTCGTGGACCGGCGTATCGATCAGTTGAAACCGGAAGACGACGGTGGCGGCTTCGGAAGATTGGTTTTCTACCCGGGCGTTCATGGGGCCCGCGCCGGGCACGGGCGCCCCCGGGGTGGTCACGTCGGGCAGAAAGACATCGCTGACCGGTTGCGTGGGATCGGTGTCGATGCAGGCCAGCGCCAGCGCCGGCAGCAGGCAGGCGAGCAGGCGCAGACGTCGCGCGGTGAAAGCGGTGGTCAAGTGTACGGACACGGTCGTGGCCCCCCGTTGGATGTGACGTTGTTCGGCGTCGGTTGTCTCTATATGTTCGTGCCGGTTGCGCGGCGCACCTCTAACCGACGTGGGTTGGTGATCCGCGGACCCGATGCACTCCCCGCAAGCGGGGTGTCGAAAACTGTCCCTTGCCACTTTGGGCAAGATTTGTGCCAGCATTGGCAGTCGCCCAGTGTACCCGGGCGATAGGAATATATGCAAGGATGTCTTCGGGCGGTGCTGGCCAGCCGGATATTATCGGTCGTTCTCCCATGGGTGAACGAGCATGAGCGCCAATGATGCAACGTGCCGCTGCGGGGCCGGGCCGACTGGGGGAGTTGGGGATCCTGAGTGGGGCCCATCGCGGAAAGCTGAACACGACAGGCCCCGGTATGCGTTACGGGCTGACCGGTCCGCCCCGAACCGTCCGCCGCTTGCAACTCATTCGTGCGACTACCCAACGATAGGGAGCGCATGCCGGGGAGTCAACCGGAGCGCCGCGCGCTCATTGGTCTTGTCGAAGGCCGGTGCAATCTGCTTGTTGGCCGGCGCCACCGATCTACGACAGCTTGGGCAAGGCATAGAGAACCAAAGCCATGATGGCGACGCCCATCAGCGCCGCGCCAGCGATGATGCCGGCACAGATCGACTCCTGGTTCTGCACGAACACCTCGTTCATCCGCTGCTCCCGCCGGGGATAGAGCCGTCCGATGATCCAGAAGATGAACGAACCGGCGAACATGGCGAAGCAGGTGTTGAAGGGGATGATGAAAGCGAGTCCGATGCCGACCGGGCTGAAGGGTATCTTGCCCTTGCTGGCGCTGCGGGCAATCTCCAGAACGATGCCGAAGACGCCGCCGTAAAGCGCCGCCCAACGGGCGGAGACGGGCAGTTCGCTCAGGCCGTGGGTGAGCAGGCGGGCGACGGCCTCCCAGGCGGTGGCGGCGGGGTAGGGAAAATCTTCACTGATCAGGTTGGCGGGTTGTTCCGGCAGAAAGAAGGCATAGAACACGAGCACCGAAAACAGCGCGCCGGCGACGCCGCCGATCACGTGGCCGATGGCCTGGAGCCGCGGTTTCGCCCCGAGCATGTACCCGGGCTTGATGTTCTGGATGAGGTTGGAGGCGCTGCCGCCGACCTCGGCGCTGATGCAGGCGGTCACGATGTTGGTGCGGATCTGGCCGGGGGCGATGGCGCCGTAGGTGAGCTGGGTGATCTTGCCCAGGGCGCCGGTGGGGGTGATGGAGGTCAGGGCCGTGGAGTTGACGGCGATGAGGGTGAAGACGAAGACCATAGGGACGGCCAGCGCGGCCATGGCCACCGGCACGCCGAAGAAGGCATAGGCCATGTAGACGATGCCGGCGCCGATCACGGGTACGCCGACCAGGGAGACCCAAAGGGGCAGCTCGATGTCGGCCAGGCAGTCTTCGGTGCGCTTGCTGCCGGAGAAGATGTTACGGAAGGGCTTGATCAGCGTGGAGGGCTTGGCGAAGAAGGAGACCAGCGAGGCGGTGGTCATCATGGTGACGCCGCACCACAGGCTCCATTGCATGATGGCGCGGAAGCCGATGTGGACCACGCCGGCCTCGTCGGCCGCGCCCACGATGTCCCCCGTGGCGATCATCCGCGGGGCGATGATGGCGTAGTTGACCACCGCGCCGATCATGAGGGAAACGCCCGTGCGAATGCCCATCAGTCCGCCGGCGCCGATCATGGCGATGTCGAGTTCGGGGCGGATGGTCAGCTCGTTCAGGGGCGTGCCCTGAATGCTCAGGGGCGTGCCGCCGGCGCGTTCGACCATCCGGTAATACCATTCGTCGAGCATTTCGGGGACGGCGAGAAAGGACATCTTGAGCTTGTCGAGAACGGGGTGAGCCTGGAGGAATTTCAGCACGGCCGCGCCGACGCCGAAGATGACCAGCAGTTTTGCCGGGAGGACGGCCTTGGCGTCGTCCTCGTCCGATTCGCTATGGAGGGTATCGAGCACCACGCCGGCGGCCTGGCCCTCGGGAAAGGGCAACTGCTCGTCGTTAATGAATCGGCGCTTGAGGGGGAAGGCGAACATCACGCCGAGCACCACCAGTCCGAAGCACCAGAGCATCATCTGCCACCAGGGGATGCGGACGTTCTCGATCATCATGTAGGCGGCCATGCTGGCGATCAGCGGCCCGTTGGTATACCCGGCCGAGCAGGCGATCGACTGCATGATGTTGTTTTCGAGGACGTGGTAGTTGCGTCCGAGGCCGATGGAGGAAAGCACGCGGAAGATGAGGTAGGCGAGGATCACCGAGGTGATGCCCACGCCGAGGGCCCAGCCGGTCTTTGCCCCGATGTAGAGGTTGGTGACGGAGAGCACGCCGCCGAGCAGGAAGCCGCAGAAGACGGCCCGAAAAGTGAACTGCGGGATGTCGCCCTGGTAGACGTTCTCCAGCCACCAGCGGTCTTTCTGCTCGACCGTCATGGTGCGGACCTGCTCTTCGGTCAATTGCTTGATCGCCATCCGTGCCGTGACCTCCGCTGGATGAAGGGCGTGCGCCGCCGCCGCGCCGCGGCGGGCTGTTCAAAGGCTGCACTCTACTGAATGCGACGGCCGATGGGAAGTCGCGGCGCGCTGCATGGGGAAGGCTCTCAGCTATCAGCCGTCAGCGATCGGCCATCGGCTCTCAACTTGCTGCGATCGGTCGTCAGCGGGCCGGCGGGATGCAGCTTAGTGGGCGAAGTGGCTCTGGTAGTGGTCGATGACGGCGGCGTCGACGTGGAAGACGTAGGCGATCATCGCCGCCCGCATCCACATGCCGTTCTGCACCTGATGGAAGTACCGCGCCCGGGGGTCGGTGTCGAGCTGGCGGTCAATCTCGTTGCGGCGGGGCAGCGGGTGCATGATGGCCAGGTCGGGCTTGAACTGCGGGGCCATCTCGGCGGTGAGGCGGAAGCGGTCGTAGTCGATCTTCTTGCTTTCGCCCGCGATGTCGTACTCGTCCTGGAGGCGGGTCATGTAGATGGCGTCGCTACGGGCGACGACGGCCGACAGGTCGTCGCTGTGCTCGTAGGCGACGTCGTGGCGGGCCAGGTACTCGAGGATGTCGTCGGAGATCTGCAACTCCTGGGGCGCGACGAAGATCATCCGGACCCCGGGGTAGCGGCAGAGCAGGTACGCGAGGGAGCGGACGGTGCGGCCGCGGCGGAGGTCGCCGACGAAGGTGATGGTCTTGCCCTCGAAGCGGTTCTGGGAGAAGTCGAGGTTGCCGCGTTCGATGGCGGTACGGCCAAAGCAGCGGTGCAGGGTGTAGATGTCGAGCATGGCCTGGGTGGGGTGCTGGTCCTGGCCGGAGCCGCCGTTGATGATGGGGATGGACAGGTGGAGGGCGTCGAGGTCGTGGGCCATCTGCTCGGCGAAGCCTTCGGTCGGGTGGCGCATGATGATCAGGTTGAAATACTGGCTGAGCACGCGGACGGTGTCGTCCTCGGTCTCGCCCTTGATCTCGGACGACACCGACGGGTTACGGACCTCGTCGTAGGCGATGCCGAGGATCTGGCAAGCGGCCGCAAAGGAGAGGAAGGTGCGCGTCGAGGGTTGAATGAAATAGAGCATGGCCCGCTTGTGCGACAGCAGCGTGCGGAGAAACTGCAAGCCCTGGCGCGTTTCCGCGATGTTGCGCATCATCTCCGCGAGTTTGCAGAGGCGGTCGATGGTCTCGCGGTCGAACTGCTGGGCGAGGATCACGTGGAAGATGCGGTCGTTGCGGTTGAGCAGGGCAACGCGCTTGGCCGTGGGCAGGGCGTCGATAGTTTCCTGGGCGCTGGGCTTGCTTTCGGGGGCCATGGCGAGAGACTCCGGAGTGGGCGCAGAAACCGACCGCCCAGGGCGCGCCGCGGGCGGTCGTCGATTGTGAGCGATTTAAGCGGCGCATTGCGGTTGTGTCAACGACGGCGTAGGATCGCGCGGCCATGTCGTGGATCGCCAATATCGTATACCTGCTGGGTGGGCTCATCTACCTGCCGTTCCTGTGTTATGCGATGATCGCGCAGGGCAAGAACCGGCGCGGATGGGGTGAGAAGCTCTTCGGCCCGCGCGCGGGTCTGCGGTCCGTTGGGCGGCGACGAATCTGGGTTCATGCGGTGTCGCTGGGGGAGGTCAACGCCTGCCGGGGGATCGTCGCCGGGCTCGAGCAGCGTCGTCCGGATTGCGACGTGCTGATCTCCACCACCACCGATACCGGCTACGCCCGGGCCTGTGAGTTGTTCGGAACCGCCCGGGTCTTTCGGTATCCGCTCGATTTCACCTGGGCGGTGCGGCGGGCGCTGCGGCGGATTGATCCGGCGTTGATCGTACTGGTCGAGTTGGAGGTCTGGTACAACCTGGCGACGATGGCCGCCAAGCGCGGGGTGCCGGTGTGCGTGGTGAACGGTCGGCTGACCGAGCGAAGCTGCCGGCGCCTGCGCCGCGTCGGGTGGCTGGTGCGTCCGATGTTTGCGGCGCTGCGCTGGGCGGGCGTGCAGGACGCGGCGACGGCCGATCGGTTCGCCGCGGTGGGCGTGGCCCGTGAGCGGATCACGGTGCTGGGGTCGGTGAAGTGGGATACGGCCAGCGTGGCGGAGCGGATCCCGGGTCAGGACGAGCTGGCGGCGGCGGTGGGGATCGATCCGGACCGGCCTCTGTGGGTGTGCGGCAGCACCGGGGTGGCGGAAGAGGCGTTGTTGCTGGATGCCTATGCGGCGGTGCTGCGGTCGCGCCCGGCACTGCAACTGGCGATCGTGCCGCGGAAGCCGGAGCGGTTTGACGAGGTGGCGCACCTGATCGCGGCGCGCGGTTTCGCTCGCGTGCGGCGCAGCGCATGTCCCGACGGTGCGCAGGTCGCCGTGGGGGCGCCGGCCGGCGGCGTGGGTGCTGCCGGTGCGACGGATGACGGCTCCGGACGGCGCGTGATCCTGGGTGACACGATGGGAGAGCTGCGCAAGCTGTATGCGTTGGCGACGGTCGTGTTCGTGGGGCGGTCGCTGGTGCCGATGGGGGGGTCGGACCCCATGGAGGTGGCGGCCCTGGGGCGTCCGATCGTGGTGGGGCCGTACATGGACAACTTCGCCGGGCCGACCCGGGCGCTGGTCGAGGGCGGGGCGCTGGTGCAGGCGGATAGCGCGGAAGCGGTTGCCGAGCAGGTGGAGCGGTGGCTGGCGGATCCAGGGGCGGCGGCGACAGCCGGCGCCGCGGGGCGCCGGGTGGTGCTCGAGAACCAGGGGGCGACGGAGCGCACCGTCGAGCGACTCAGTCAATTGCTGGCATAGCGGCGATGTCCGATGCCTGAGCATGCGTCGCCGGGCAACGCTCGCTTCACAAACCCGCGATGTTGAAAGCGACCTCGATGGCCAGGTGACCGGCCATAGACGCCGTGAGCCCCATGAGCAGCGCGACGGCGGCGGCGAGACCGTTGCGCCGAATTGCGGCCGCGGCAAGGAGGGGAATGCAATAGGTGAAGGTCAGGGCCGCGAGGATGAAGCACGGCGTCGCGATGTGCGCGCCCAGCGAGGCGTAGTGCATTGAACCAGGTTTAGCGATTCCACTGAGTGGTTGCCCGTTGCTCGCTAGATCATGGACGGTGAGGTTCTCCAGCTTCAGGGCCACCCGGAACCCCAGCATCACCAGCAGCGCGACCAGCGCAGGCACGATGGCCAACAGCAGCCAACCGCGGCCGATTGTGGTCGCGGTTTGTTCAAACGGGGCCACGTTGGTCGCGCCGCATTCCGGGCAGACGCGCGCAGCGCCGGCGTGGCCGCGCAGGGAATAGCCGCAGGCCGCACAGCAGGCGCCAGGTGTCGCGTTGTCGCGCGCGTTACCCATGGCGGTGCTCATTGCGCAGGCCGAGCGATCGAGACGGCTGGCACGCCTCGCCCCACGTGCCCCCGGAGGCCTTGGCCCACGGAGGACCCCAGGGGGTCGGTCAGCGAGACATGCTGGTCAAGACTTCGTCCATGCAGTCGACCATGAAGTCTGCGTCGTCGGTGGTCAGGCACATGGGCGGCTTGATCCGCAGGACGTTGCCGTAGAGCCCGCCCTTGCCCAGGAGCAATCCGCGGTTCTTGCACGCCTCGAGCAGGTCGGCGGCCTCGGTGTTGGCGGGCTCCTTGGTGGCGCGGTCGCGGACGAGTTCGACGCCGAGCATGAGGCCCATGCCGCGGACCTCGCCGATGAGCGGGTGCTTCTTCTGCAATTCGAGCAGGCCGTTCTTGAGATAGGTCCCGACGTTGAGGGCGTTCTGCTGGATGTTTTCGCTGTCGATCACTTCGAGCGTGGCCAGGCCCTGGGTGACGGAGACGGGGTTGCCGCCGAAGGTGTTGAAGTGGATGCGGTTTTTCACGGTGGCGGCGATTTCCGGGCGGGTGATGCAGTTGGACAGGGGGGCGCCGTTGCCGATGCCCTTGGCCATGGTCACGATGTCGGGCTTGACGCCCCAATTCTCAAAGCCCCAGAAGGCCGTGCCGGTGCGGCCGAAGCCCGTCTGCACCTCGTCGGCGATGCACAGCCCGCCGTGGGCCCGCACGATGTCGTAGACGATCTGGAAGTACTCCTTCGGTGGGGTGACGACGCCGCCCACGCCCTGGATGGGTTCGCCGATGAAACAGGCCACCTCGCCGGGTGTCTCGTAGCGGATGAGCGACTCGACGTCGCGGGCGCACTTGAGGTCGCAACTGGGATACTCCAGGCCGTAGGGGCAGCGGTAGCAGTAGCCCGGGGTGGCGTTTTTCACGCCGATCGACGGGCTCGTTTTGAATTTCCAGGTTCCGTGGGCGGTGAGGGCCATCGCCGCCTGGGTGCCGCCGTGATAGCCGTTGCGCAGGCTGATGACGTCGGTGTTGCCGGTGAACTCGCGGCTCATAAGGATGGCGAGTTCGTTGGCCTCGCTCCCGGAGTTGGCGAAGTAGTTGACCGACAGGTCGCTGCCGGGCGGCATGTGTTCGGCCATTTTCTTGCCGTACAGGCCAATGGTCGGGTGCAGATAGATGGTGGTGGTGTGCTGAAGTCGCCCGAGTTGAGCGGCGACGGCCTTGACCACCTCGGGGTGACAGTGCCCGACGCTGACCGTGACGATGCCGGCGAAGGCATCGAGGTACTGCTTGCCGGTTTCATCCCAGAGGTATTGCATGTGGCCTTCGACGACGAGCAGCGGCTCTTTGTAAAAGGTGACCAGGCCGGGGGTGAGATACTGCTGCCGCAAGGCGAGCACCTCCGCACGCGAAGGGCCGGTGTACGGGGTGGGGCGATGATCGCTGACGGGCAGCGAAACGCGGATGTTGGCGGCATGGCCTGCGGCTTGGGATGACATGGTCGTGTCCTTTCGAGAATCCGGGTGTCGATGTACGCGGACCGAAGATTGTACCACGGTCCGGGCGGTCGCCGCCAGGGTTAGCGGGGCGCCGGCGGCGGCCAGCAGGCCGTCAGCGCCACGTGGACCGTGGCGGCGAGGCCCAGGCTGATAAACCACGCGTAGGTGTAGAGCGCGTCCCAGAACGGCGCCACGTCGATGGCGCCGGCGCTGACCTGGGCGACAAAACCGGGCACGTTGGGCGCGATGCCGACGACCATGGCGACGAGCGCCCGCCAGTTGAACCCGCTGCCGCCGAAGGCGTACTGGCCGTCGGGGCGGTACAGGTCGGCCACGTCCAGCCGCGTGCGCCGCACGATGTAGTAGTCGGCCAGCATGACCCCGGCGATCGAGCCGAGCAGGGCGCTATACCCGATCAGCCAGGTGAAGACGTACTTGCTGAGGTCCATGTAGAGTCGCCAGGGCATGATGACCAGCCCGATGACAGCCGTGATGATGCCGCCGGTCTTAAAGCTGATCCGCCGGGGCCAGAGATTGGAGAAATCATTGGCGGGAGAAACCACGTTGGCCGCAATGTTGGTGGTCAGCGTCGCCACGGTCAGGGCGAACAGGGCAAAGCCCACGATGACCGGGCTGGAGAAGCGACCGAGCAGCTCCACCGGGTCCCAGACGGCTTCGCCGAAGATCAGCACGGTGGCGCAGGTGACGGCGATACCGATGAAGGAATAGAACGTCATGGTGGTGGGCAGGCCAATGAGCTGGCCGACGACTTGCTGCCGCTGGGTGCGGGTGAAGCGGCTGAAGTCGGGGATGTTGAGCGAGAGCGTGGCCCAGTAGCCCACCATGGCGGTGAGGTTGGGCCAGAAGACGGTCCAGAAGTCGTAGGTTCCATCGGTCTGCCCGCGGACCTGGGCCACCGTCTCGGGCGAAAGGACGCGGGCAAAGCCGCCCGCTTGCGAAACACCCCACGCGAGCAGCGCGCCGCCGACGATGAGCAGAAACGGCGCGGCGAGCCCCTCCAGCCATTTGATCGACTCGATGCCCAGGCAGATGATGACCACGTTCGCGCCCCAGAACAGCAGAAAGCAGCCGAGCTGGCCGGGAGAGATGCCCAGGATGGGGATCATGTCGTCGGGACCGGCGGCCTCGAAGCCGAAGATCACGCGATGGAGGGTGTAGATCGCCGCGCCACCGATCCAGCTCTGGATGCCGAACCAGCCGCAGGCGACCAGCCCGCGCATGAGCGCCGCGACGTTGGCGCCGAGGGTGCCGAAGCTCGAGCGGATGAGCACCGGAAAGGGGACGCCGTACTTGGTGCCCGCGTGGGCGTTGAGGACCATGGGTACGACGACGATGACGTTGCCCAGGGCGATGGTGAACAGCGCCTGCTGCCAGCTCATGCCCTGCGAGATCATGCCGGCCGCGAGGGTGTAGGTGGTGATGCAGACCGACATGCCGACCCAGAGAGCGGCGATGGACCATACGCCCCAAGTGCGCTGGTCGTCGGGCGTGGGCGCGATGTCCGGGTTATAGAGGCTGGAGCGCGTGAGTTCGGCGGTTATCTCCATGGGCATGCACCTTCTCCGGCGGCGGCGCAGAGGCGCGCAGATCAATCAAGGCGGCGGATAAATACAGCCCGGTCCACAACGACGGGCGTTCAGCAGTTCATCGCGACCGCGCGAAGCGGGGGCAGCTTAGGGCCGCACGATCGCTTCGTAGGTTTCCGGCCGGCGGTCGCGGAAAAACTGCCAGGTGTTGCGCACCTCGCGGATCATGTCGAGGTCGAGATCGGCGACCACGATGTCGTCGCCGTCGCGGCAGCCTTCGGCCATGATCTGGCCCCGGGGATCGGCAAAGTAGCTGGATCCGTAGAATTCGCCGATGCGCCAGGGCTCCTCCCAGCCGGGTCGGTTGATGGCGCCGATGAAATACTGATTGGCCACGGCGTGGGCGGGTTGCTCGAGTTTCCAGAGGTATTCGGACAGACCGGCCACTGTCGCCGAGGGGTTAAAGACGATCTCGGCGCCGTTGAGGCCGAGGCAGCGGGCCCCGTCGGGAAAGTGGCGGTCGTAGCAGATGTAGACCGCGACCCGGCCGTACTTGGTCTGGAACACCGGGTAGCCCAGGTTCCCCGGTTTGAAGTAGAACTTTTCCCAGAAGCCGGGGGCACAGTGGGGAATATGGATCTTACGGAACTTGCCCAGGTAGGTGCCGTCGGCGTCGATGACCGCGGCCGTGTTGTAGTAGACCCCCTCGAGATCCTCCTCGTAGATGGGCACGACGAGCACCATCTTGTGCTTGCGGGCCTGCTCACGCATGAGGATGGTGGTGGGCCCGTCGGGGATGCGTTCGGTCAGGGCGTACCACTTGGCGTCCTGTTCGGCGCAGAAATAGGGGCCGTAGAAAAGTTCCTGCATGCAGACGACCTGGGCGCCCTTGTCGGCCGCCTGGGCGAGCAGGGCGACGTGCTTGTCGATCATGGCGGCCTTGATCTTCTCGATGCCGGCGGTCGCCGGTTCACACAAGGCGGCTTGAATCAGTCCGCCTCGGACAATGCGTGGCATGGCAAGCTCCTGGGAATGAGGTAGAACCTTGGCGATGAAGGGACGCCGGCCCGGCGCGCCCGACGGCGGTGGTTGAACCGTTGATCTGCCTGAATGCACCGCACCATCGCGGATACCATATTAAGCATTGTTCAGTTTCGAACAAGCATCTATTCATGTCGGCCGCTTGGGATGGTCAAGTCGGCGAGAAGTTGGCGGCGAGCCCGGTTGGTTGGACACTGCGCGGCGCCGACGATCACCGGGGGCTCGGTAGCGGTCTTCAGCGCCCGGATTTCCGGGCAAGGCGGTGATTCCATGGTATGCAGCACTTTGAATAACGGGGTTGGGCCGGGGGTCCGGGCGGCGGGGATCTTGGGGGTGGTGATCCTGCTGGCCGTCGCCGCGTCGGCGCCCGGCGCTCTCTACGAGGTTGGCGAGAATGCGGCGTACACGAGCGTCGGGGCGGTGCCGTGGGAGTCGTTGTCGGCCGGCGACGAGGTGCGGATTCACTGGCGGGCGACGCCGTACCGGGAGAAGTGGCTGATCGCGGCCCAGGGGACGGCGGCGGACCCTATCGTGGTGCGCGGCGTGCCGGGTCCGAACGGTGCGTTGCCCGTGATTGAAGGGAACGGCGCGACGACGCGTAAGCAACTGGACTTCTGGAGCGAGTCGCGCGGCGTCATCAAGGTGGGGGGATCGAGCCATCCGCCGAACGTCATGCCGCAGCACATCGTGATCGAGGGTCTGGAGATCCGCAGCGCCCGGCCGCCCTACACGTTCACGGACGATACCGGCGCCTCGGCGTCCTATCCCAACAACGCGGCCGGCATCTACGTGGAGAAGGGTGAGCACATTACCGTGCGGGGCTGCGTGCTGCACGATTGCGGCAACGGGCTGTTCGTAGCGTCCAGTGATGCGAACACGTCGCGCGACATCCTCATCGAGCACTGCCATATCTACGACAACGGCAACGTCGGCAGCATCTACGAGCACAACACGTACACGGCCGCGATCGGGATCGTTTACCAGTTCAATCGCTTCGGGCCGTTGCGGGCCGGGGCCGGGGGAAACAGTCTGAAGGATCGATCGGCCGGTCTGGTGGTGCGCTACAACTGGCTGGAGGGTGGCAATCGCCAGTTTGACCTGGTGGATGCGGAGGACAGTTCGCAGATTGAAAATCATTCCAGCTACCGCGAGACCTTCGTCTACGGCAACGTGGTGATCGAAAGCGAGGAGACGGGGAACCGGCAGATTCTGCACTACGGGGGCGACAGCGGCGTAATCGGGCAGTACCGCAAGGGGCGGCTGTACTTCCACCACAACACGGTGGTCTCCACGCGCAGTAGCGGGATGACCTTGCTGCGCCTCTCGACCAATGATGAAACCTGCGACGCCCGCAACAACGTGCTGTGGGTGACCTCGGGCGGATCGGCGTTCGCGTTTTTGGATTCGACCGGCGTGCTGGACATCCGCCACAACCTGCTCAAGCCGGGATGGATTGCGGCGTCGAGCGGGCTCACCGGAACGCTCAACGACGACGGCACGTCGGTGGAGACGAGCGGCGCGGCGTTTGTTGACTTCGTCGCTCGCGATTACCGTCTGGCCGCGGACTCGTCGGGCGTGGATGCGGCCACGGGGCTCGCCGCGGCGGCGCTGCCGACGCATGCGGTGGATTGGCAATACGTCAAGCATCGGGCGATGGGGGCGCGCCCCGCGGCGGGGCCGCCGGACATCGGGGCGTTCGAGCACCTGGCTGGCGACTACGACGGCGATGGGGCGGTGACGGTGGATGACGCCTTGTGGTCGGTGTGTGCGACGGGGCCCGGCGGGACGGTTGCTGCGGGGGCATGTGCGTTGCTGGATTTCGACGCCGATGGACGCGTCGATTTGCGGGATTACGCGCGGTTTCAGGGGGAGTTGGCGTCTGCGGGGGGATGATTCATCGCGGAAGCATCGGGGTTGCCGCCGCGTTGGCGTTTTCTTGGCGCGGCGCCTCCCAGGCCGTCATGCGGCGCGTGGAAGTTGGTGATCGGTTGCCGTCGCGGGGGATTTCGTGCTGGCGTCGGTGTGGGCCGGGATCTATACTGACGGCTTGTCGCGTGCGCGAGCGGGTATCGATCGGGCCGGCCTGCACCCCGGGCCGCAAGAGTGGAGACGCCAAGCATGATTACCTCATCCACGTCATCGACGCAGGTCAAGGTCCTGTACGGGGGGCAATGGCGCGCGAGCGCCGCGTCCCGTTGGGGAAAACTATATAACCCCTCGACCGGGCAGGAGATCGGCCAGGCGCCCATGTGCACGGCCGAGGAGGTGAACGACGCGGTGGAGGCGGCCGCGGCGGCCCTGCCGGCTTGGGCGGAGACGCCGGTGGTGGAGCGGGCGCAGGTGCTCTTCCGCTACCGGGACCTGATCATGCGGCACGCCGACGAGCTGGCCGACATCGTCACGCGCGAGCACGGCAAGACCCGGCCGGAAGCGCGGGCCTCGGTGCAGCGCGGCGTGGAGATGGTGGAATTCGCCTGCGGAGCCCCCAGCCTGATCATGGGGCAGTGCGTGGAGAACATCGCCCGCAACGTCGACTCGGAGACGATCCGGCATCCGGTGGGTGTGTGCGTGGGGATCACGCCGTTCAATTTTCCGGCGATGGTGCCGCTGTGGATGTACCCGGTGGCCATCGCCTGCGGCAACACCTTCGTGCTCAAGCCCAGCGAGAAGGTGCCCCAGTCGGCGGTGCGGCTGGGCGAACTGCTGATGGAGGCGGGGTGTCCCGACGGGGTGTTCAACATCGTGCACGGCGACAAGGAATGCGTCGACGCCCTGATTACCCACCCGCTGGTGCAGGCGATTTCATTCGTGGGCTCGACCGCGATCGCCAAGTACATCTACGAGACCGGCACGCAGCACGGCAAACGGGTGCAGGCGGCCGGCGGCGCCAAGAACCACCTGATCATCATGCCCGACGCAGATCTCGACCAGGCTACCGCCGCGCTGGTCGCCAGCGCCTACGGCTGCGCCGGCGAGCGCTGCATGGCCGGGAGCATCGCCATGCCCGTCGGCGAAGTGGGTGACCGCCTGGTCGAGCGGCTGTGCGCCCGGGCGGGGGCGATGAAGGTGGGCGCGACCGACGGCGGCGCCGAAGTGGACATGGGACCGTTGATTACCCGCGAGCACCTGGAACGCGTGACCGGCTACCTGGACGTCGCCGGCGAGGAGGGCGCGAACGTCGCGCTCGACGGCCGCAAGGCCAAGTGCAGCGGTGAAGGTTTTCTCATCGGTCCGAGCGTGGTCGACCGGGTCACGCCGCAGATGCGGCTGGCGCGGGAGGAGATCTTCGGACCCGTGCTGTCGGTGGTTCGCGCGGACGACATCGAGCAGGCCATCGCCATGGGGCAGGATTGTGAATACGGAAACGGGGCGTCGATCTTCACGCGGAGTGGATGGGCGGCGCGGGAGTTCAAGCGCCGTTTCAACGCCGGTATGATCGGGATCAATGTGGGCGTGCCCGCCCCCATGGCCTGGTTCCCCTTCACCGGATGGAATCGCTCCTTCTTCGGCGACTTGCACATCCAGGGGGCCGAGAGTTTCCAGTTCTACACACGGCAGAAGATGACGATGACCCGCTGGTTCGCGACCGCCAGCGATTCACATCACGACCCGGTGTGGAAGTCCGGCGCAAAATAAAATCGTCGCTCGGGCGCGGTTCAAGGGCACGGGGAATCGGCCGTCGCGGGCGTATGGGCGTCGTGCGATTCGGCGTCGTCTTTCGGGGATGCCGTCGGATCGGCGCCGGCGAGGGCTTCGAGCATCACGTCATCACACACCTCGCCCTCGGTGATCCGCTTGACGAACTGGAGCCCCACGCGGAAGTTGTTGACGCCTTCACGCCGGCACCAGCAGACCATCGCGCGCACCCAGACGGTGGCGCTTCCCGTGCGCAGGCGCACGTGCAGGATCTCTCCGCGGAACATGGCGTGGGCGCTGAAGATGCACAGGCCGCCGCGGGAGATGTCCTGCACGCAAGCGGCGAACTCATCGGGGGCGGCGGTGGCGTGGAGCAATCGCCCCGCGTACACGCAGCGGACGGAGGTCTTCTCCGGACATAGCTGGCGCGGCCGCCGTCGCGGAACCGTGCCGGGCCGGCTGACCTGGATACTGTGCTCCTGGCGGGCGAAGGCGGCGTCCTCCTCGACGGGAGGCTCGGTGGGCAGGGTCCAGTCGGTCGTGGCTTCGGCTTCGCTGCGCTCGCACAGGGCCAGCCAGCATTCGAAGAATTTCGGATCAAACTGCTTGCCGACCGATGCTTGCAGATGAGCGTTCGCCTGGCTGACGGAGTAGGCCGTTCGGTAGGGGCGCTGTCCGATCAACGCGTGAAAGGCGTCGACGATGGTGAGGATGCGGCTGCCGGCGAGCAATTCGCTGCCCGCCCGGCCCAGCGGATAACCGAAACCGTCCATGCGCTCGTGATGCTGGAGGATCATCGTGCGGGCGGCGGGGGACACGCTCGGATCGTCCCCAATGAGACGCACCGATTCGATGGGGTGCTGCTGGATGAGCGCCTGCTCGTCGGGGGAAAGGCGTCCGGGCTTGTTGAGAATTTCCATAGGGACGGAGAGCTTGCCCAGGTCGTGGAGGAGCCCGGCGAGGCCCACGTCGTGGAGCCGCTCGCGATCTTCCCCGAACACCTCGGCGGCGAGCAGCATGGACAGGGTGGAGACGATCTGCATGTGGCTCGCCAGGCTGCGCTGATGACCGGCGGACTTGAGCATATAAGCCCCCACGCGGGGGTCGTGGAGCACGCATATCATGGTGCTTTCGACAACGCGGGCGAGGCGGGAGGTGCGCTCGGGGACCACTTCATGGTGCAGCAGTTCGCGGAGCGAACTGACGGTAGCGCGGTGGATGAGCTCCACCTTTTCGAGGGAGCTGATGGCGCCATCCTGGAGCAGTTCGCCCAGCCGGGCTTCCAAGGTGCGCTCACAGGTGGCGAGGTCGTCGGTCCGCACGAGGACGCTGTCAACGCCGTGGTCCTTGATGCGTTGGTAGTCCGGATCGGAGAGGTTGGCGCCGGCCTTGCGATAGAGCACGGGCGGGTCGCCGCCGTCCTGGGGAAGGTAGATCTCCACGTCGTCGATCTTCTCGCGGGTGAGCGCGCGGACTGCGACGGTGGGGAGTTTCGCGTACGTTGGTTCGTTGGACATGCGCCGGATCCCTTGCTGAGGTCAGCAGTGCTTTCGCTTCTTCTGTGGCTAATATGCGATATGGCTGGATGGGGCCGGGGCGATCCAGCAGGCAAAAACTGCGATCCGAACCACGTGCCCCATAAGATGGCGTCCGCCCGCGGATGAAGGGCGATGGTATAGGAAATCCCCTAGAAGGGCACGCGACGACTCGAATTGAATCTGTTCGACTACACTGAACCTATACGTTGTGGGCCAGTGGCAAACCTGAGGAGGTGACGCGTGGATTTGATGTTGCAGGACAAGACGGCGCTGGTGACGGGCTCGACGGCCGGGATCGGGCGGGCCATCGCGGAAACACTGGTGGCGGAAGGCGCCGTGGTGCTGGTGAACGGTCGGGACGCGGAGCGGACCCGGGCAGCGGCCGATGCCCTGGCCGGGCCGGGGCGGGCGGTTCCGCTGCACGGCGACGTGGGGTCGCGGGTCGGAGTCGATGGCCTGCTGAAGCGACTGGAGGGCGTGCGGGGCGCCGCGGGCGTCGGGCCGATCGACATCCTGGTCAACAATGCAGGCGTCTTTGAGCCGCAACCTTTCTTCGACATCCCGGATGAGGCCTGGCAGGCGTTCTACGAGATGAACGTGCTGAGCGGGGTCCGTATGAGCCGGGCGTTGGCGCCGGGCATGCGCGAACGCGGCTGGGGGCGGATCCTGTTCATCAGCAGTGAATCCGGCATCAGCATCCCCGAAGAGATGGTGCACTACGGCACGACCAAGACGGCGCAGCTTGCGGTGATGCGCGGGCTGGCCAAGACGCTGCGCGGTTCGGGCGTGACGGTGAATGCCGTGCTGCCGGGGCCGACCTGGACGCGCGGGGTGGCGACGTTTGTCGCCCAAATGGCGGAGCAGGAGGGCACGCCGGTGGACCAGATGCGGGAGGCGTTTGTGCCGCGGCATCGACCCAAATCGATTATCGGTCGGTTCGCCGAGCCGCAGGAGGTGGCCAGTCTCGTCGCGTACCTGGCATCGCCGCTTTCATCCGCGACCACGGGGGCGTCGGTGCGGGTCGAGGGGGGCATCGTCGACGATCTGGGCTAGCGGCTTCGGTATATACCTAAGCGCGCGTGACGCGAGGTCCGGTAACCGGTTTTGTGGACGTGGACGGCCGGTGTGGCCCTGAGCCGCGTTCGATCGCGAGTGCCGTATATGCGTGTCATCCGAAAGCAAACCGCGGTCCCGGCTTGCCGATACGAAGTAATGAGGTGCACACTGCACCCGTTTTCCCTCCTTTCCCAAGGAGCGTGTTGCCATGATCGTCACTTGCGTCAGCGTCCACGTCAAATCGGAACACGTCGATGCGTTCATTCAGGCCTCGATGGAGAACGCCCGGAACTCCGTGCAGGAGCCGGGCAATCTGCGTTTTGATGTCCTGCAATGCGCCGAAGATTCCACGCGCTTCATGCTCTATGAGGCCTACGAGTCGGAGGACGCCGCGGCCGCCCACAAGCAGACGCCGCACTACCTCCAGTGGCGAGAAGACGTCGCGCCGTGGATGGCTCAGCCGCGCGAAGGCGTCAAACACAACATCCTTTTCCCCACCGAGAAGGCGCAATGGTAGGCGGAGGGTTTTCCTGGGCACGAACGCCCCGGATCATCTTCGGCGCCGGGCGCCGCGCGCAACTGGGTGAAACCGTCGCCGCGCTGGGCCGCTCGGCGCTGGTCGTGACCGGCGCGCGTGCGCTTCAGCAGTCGGGCCGACTTGCCGACGTGCGGGAGGCCCTTGCGGCCTGTGGCGTGCGTGTGCGCAAGTACTCCGTCGCCGGCGAGCCAGCGCCGGAACTCGTGGATCGCATCGTCGCCGAGCTTCGCGGCGATGCGCCGGACGTCGTCGTTGCTCTGGGCGGCGGCAGTGTCATGGACGCGGGCAAGGCGATTTCGGCCATGCTGCCGCAGACCGAATCCGTGGAGGCGTTTCTCGAGGGCGTGGGCGGGCAGTCGCACGACGGGCGTAAGGTGCCGTTCGTGGCCGTTCCCACGACGGCCGGCACGGGCAGCGAGGCCACCAAGAACGCCGTGCTCAGCCGGGTAGGCCCGGACGGATTTAAAGCCTCCTTGCGGCACGACAACCTGGTGCCCGACGTGGCCTTGATCGACCCCGAGCTGGCGTTGACGTGCCCGGCCGAGGTGACGGCCGCATGCGGCATGGACGCCCTCACGCAGTTGCTCGAAGCGTACGTATCGACCAAGGCGTCGCCGCTGACGGACGCTCTGGCCTGGAGCGGCCTGTCTGCGGTCCGAGATCATCTGCTGGCGGCGTATCGCGAGGGGGCGACGAACGTGGCGGCGCGGACGGGCATGGCGTACGGCGCGCTGCTTTCGGGCATGGCATTGGCCAATGCCGGTTTGGGCGTGGTTCACGGCTTGGCGGGGGTGATCGGCGGGCTGCGCCCCATGCCGCACGGGGCGGCGTGCGGCACCCTGCTGGCGGCGGCGACGCGGATGAACGTCGCGCGGCTCAAGCAGACGGGCGGCGTCGGCCTGCGAAAGTACGCTGCGGTTGGCCGCCTGTTCGAGGCGAAGGCTGACGATGCCGGGGCCTGCTGCGATCACCTGGTCGCTGTCTTGACGCGTTGGATGGACGAGCTTGCGTTGCCTCGACTGAGCTGCTTTGACATCAGCGGGGCACTGCTCGAGCACATCGCCGCGCGGGCATCGAACAAGAACAATCCCGTCGAGCTGGATGCGGCGGACAGGCAAGCGTTACTCGCGGAGAGAGTCTAGGCCGATGCTGACAAGAGTGGATCACACGGGGTCGGTGGGCGCGCTGAAGGTATTGCTCGACGAAGTGGCGAGCAGCCCGGGGGTCGAGTCGATCCTGGTGCTCGCCTGCGATGAAAACGGATATACGCCGGACGCAGTGGACGAGGTGTTGCAGCAGGTTTCGATACCCCTCTTCGGGGGCGTCTTTCCGGAGATCATTTACGGACAGGACAAGCTGAGTCGGGGCGTGATCGTTGCCGGCATGGGTCACCGAGCGGAGGTGCAGGTGATCCCCGGGCTGAGCAACGAGGACGCCGACTACGAATCGATGATCGACGACACGCGGGCCTCGGAAGCCACGCGGACGATGATCGTGTTCGTCGACGGCCTTGCCCGGCGGATCAGTGCGTTGATCGAAGGGCTGTTCAACGTGTTTGGCCTTGAGTTCAATTATGTTGGCGGCGGGGCCGGCTCGCTGAGCTTCGTGCAGAAGCCGTGTCTGATCACCAACGGCGGTCTGGTGGCCGACAGCGCCGTGCTCGCGACGCTGAACACGGTCAGCGGGGTGGGCGTGAGCCACGGGTGGACCGACGTGGCCGGGCCTTTCCAGGTGACCGAGTCGGACCGCAACGTGATTCAGTCGTTGGATTGGCGGCCGGCGTTCGACGTTTACCGCGACGTTGTCGAAAGCCACGCCGGCACGTCCCTCACGCCGGAGAACTTCTTTTCGATCGCCAAGAGCTATCCCTTCGGCATCATCAAGCTGGGCTCGGAGAAAGTCGTCCGCGACCCCTTGATGGTGCAGGGCGGCGACAGCCTGGTGTGCGTCGGCGAGGTGCCGCAGAGCTCATACGTGCACATTCTCACCGGCGACGTGCAGTCGCTGGTCAGCGCCGCGGGGCGGGCGTTGATGCTCGGGGTGCAGGGCTTCGAACCGCGCTCAGAACGTCGCTCGACGCTGTTCATCGATTGCATCTCGCGAGCGTTGTTTCTGGAGGGCCAGTTCCGCCGCGAGTTGGAGGCGGTGCACCAAGCGAATACGGCGCTCATCGGGGCGATGACGCTGGGTGAGATCGCGAACAGCCGCAAGGACTACCTGGAGTTTTACAACAAGACGTCGGTTGTTGGCGTGTTGGAGGACTGATGCTCAACGCCGAACAGCTTCATCTCGTGCTGTACGAGATCGCCCTGTCGATCGGCAACAGCCTGGAATTGCGGCCTATGCTGCAACAGGCGGTGTCGGCTTACTTGCGCAAGCTGAATTGTTCGGCTGGTGGGGTACTCGAGCTGTGCGCAGGACCGGATGGCCGGCGAACCTTGTCGCCGGTTTACACGATTCCGCGGTCGTTTTCGCGGAGCGAGGCCTACACGGCGGTGCGTGCGGTATTGCCCGATCCGGCGGATGAGCAGGCCTGGACCCGATTTATCGCGGATCTGCCATTGCGGGGGACGGTGCAGGACGGGGCGTATCATCTGATGGGCCTGGGGGACTTCGGCCTGGTCTTTCTGGTCAGCATGCACGAGGAGCTGGATGCCCTCATCATTCGCTCACTCAATCGCTTGAACAACAAGCTGGCGGCGGCGTGTCATGCCTGCCGACAGCGCGACGCCCTGCAAGCCAGCGAAGAGAAGGCCCTGGAAGAGCATCGCCGGCAGCAGGCGATCGTGGATACCGTCCAGGCCGGCATCGTGGTGATCGATGCCGAAACCCACGTGATCACCGAGGCGAATCCGGCGGCGCTGCGCCTCATCGGCGCGAGCAAGGAGGAGGTCGTCGGCAAGGCCTGCCATCGTTTCATTTGTCCCGCTCCGTGCGGGCAATGCCCGATCACCGACCTCGGCGGCAACATCAATAACGTGGAGCGGGTACTGATCAACGCCGCCGGCGAGCAAGTGCCGGTGCTCAAGACGGCGACGCCGGTCAACCTCAGCGGCCGGCAACTGTTGATCGAGAGCTTCGTGGACATCACCGGGCAAAAGCAGATCGAGGAGCAGCGCCGGGCGAAGGAGCTCGCGGAGGCGGCCAACGCCGCGAAGAGCGCGTTTCTCGCGAACATGAGCCACGAGATCCGCACGCCCATGACCGCCATTCTGGGATTTGCCGAAATTCTGCTCGAGGCCGAAAACGCCGAGGGGGCGCCGCCGGGACGGCACGACGCGCTCCTGACCATCCAACGCAATGGCGAACATCTGCTCACCGTCATCAACGACATCCTGGACCTGTCCAAGGTGGAGGCCGGGAAGATGGACGTCGAGCGCGCGGCCTGCGCTCCGGGCGAGGTCATTCGCGAGGTGGAAGCGCTGATGCGGCAGAAGGCCCAGGAGGCGGGCCTGGGATTCGACGTCGTCTTCGAGGGAGGGGTTCCGGCGGTCATTTCCACGGACGCGGCACGGCTAAGGCAGATATTGATCAACCTGGTGGGCAATGCGATCAAATTCACCTCGCAGGGCTCGGTGACCATGATCGTGCGCCTCGTAAACGACGCCTGCGAAGCGGTGTTGGAATTCGACGTCGTGGATACGGGCATCGGCATGACGGCCGCCCAGGTGGCACGGCTGTTCCAGCCGTTCATGCAGGCGGACTCCTCCACCACCCGGCGTTTCGGGGGGACCGGGCTGGGACTGACCATCAGCAAGCGTCTGGCCAACCTGCTGGGCGGCGACGTCGTGATCGTGGAGAGCACGCCGGGCAAGGGCACGCGTTTTCGCGCCTCGGTGGCCGTCGGGGACACCACGGGCGTGGCGCTGGTCGACAACCGGCCGGAGTCGGCCGAACACCAGGCCGTCGGCGCCAGCACAGCGGGCGATTCGGCGGAGACCGTGCTGGCCGGCTGCCGCGTGCTTCTGGCGGAGGATGGCCCGGACAATCAGCGGTTGATCACGATGTTTCTGGAGAAGGCCGGGGCGGAGGTAGTCGTGGTGGAAAACGGGCAGGCGGCCGTCGACGCGGCGCTGGCCGCCCGCAACCGGGATGCAGCGTTCGACGTCGTACTCATGGACATGCAGATGCCGGTCATGGACGGTTACAGCGCCACAGGGGCGCTGCGCCGCGCCGGCTATGCCGCCCCGATCATCGCGTTGACCGCCCATGCCATGGCCAGCGACCGCGACAAATGCCTCAGCGCCGGGTGCGACGACTACGCGGTGAAGCCGATCAACCGGGCGGCGCTCATCGACGCGATTCGCAGGCAGGTGTCCGGGGTCGGGTGCGCTTGACCGCGGGGCTCAGGGGGTGACCGGGGCGGACGCCGGCGCGATTTCGCTCGGGCGTCCCTGGTTGCGGGCGGAAGCGAGCAAAGCATCCAGAACGCGGGCGTTGCGCAGCCCGTCGTCGTCGGGCAGGAGGGGATCTGCGCCGGTGCGGATGGCGGTGACGAAATCCTCAATCTCCAATCGATAGACGTCCTGGGGCGCAAACTCGTGCACGGTGCGTCGCCCGGCGGCCTCCACGATCACCGTGGTGGGTTGGTGAACGTTGGCGAACGCCTGCGGGCAGGTGATCACGCCGCGCTCGCCGGACAGGATGGCGTGGTTGCGCAGGCCGCCGTCGAAGCCGCACGATATGGCCCCGAAGACGCCATCGCCGAAGTCGACGACGCCGTGGCAGGCCAGGTCGATGTCGCAGGCGGGGTGAAACGCGCCGAACGCGATCGCTCGGCGGGGCTCGCGCCCGACGGTGTGGCGGCACATATTGACGCAATAGGTTCCGACGTCGAGCAGGCTGCCGCCGCCCCAGTCGCGCCGGTAGCGCACGTCGTCTTCGTCGGAGAGCAGCGCGCTGAAGGCCGTCTCCACCGTGCGTAGTTTCCCAATGACGCCGGCCTCAAGCAGCTCATGCAAAGCGGCGATCTGGGGATGGTGGCGATACATGAAGGCCTCGACGAGCCGGCGGCCGGCGGCGCGGGCGGCTGCGACCATCTCCAGGCAGTCGGCGGCGCAGGGGGCCAGGGGCTTCTCGCAGATGACGTGCTTGCCCGCCGCAAGGGCGGCGAGGGTGAGGGACCGATGCAGGCCGTTGTGGGTGGCGACGTAGACGGCCTCCACCGTTTCGTCGGCAAGCAGATCTTCGTAGGAAGGGTGGGTGCGCTGCGGGCCGAGGCGGGCGGCGCGGTCGGGATCGCGGCTGGCGGCCGCGGCAAGGACCGCATTATCGGTCGCGGCCAGCGCTGCGGCAAATGCATGGGCGATGCGGCCGGCGCCGAGGATGCCGAACGTCACGGGGCTGGTTCGTGTCATGTGGGCATTGTAGTGGATGACCGGGCGAATGGGGATGACTGGATAGATCTGGTTCGGCCGACAGTCGGTGGTATGGAAACAACCGGGTCGGTTACAGTATACTGAACGCCGCTTCGGATCATCGATGTGAATCAACCTCAAAGGGGGACTCGTATGCGCTACTTCGCTGCCGCTCTGCTGTTACTTGTTGGTTTGGCCTGTGATGGCCCGTCCGAAGGCGGAGGTACGCCCACGCCGGATCCGTCGCCGACCCCGGCCGTTTCGCCGACGCCCGAACCTTCACCCACCCCGACGGTCTCGCCGACGCCGGCACCGTCGCCCACGCCTACACCGACGGGTACTCCGTCGCCGACGCCCACCCCGGAACCCACGCCCACACCGACGGCCACACCGTTGCCGCCGAGTGGTGGAGGTGGAGGTGGCGGTGGCGGTGGGGGTGGCGGTGACGATCCCGCGACCGGCGATCTCTTTTGCGAGGACAGCTTTATTCTGGTGTCGGTCCCGTTGAGCTGTGGAATTGATGACACCGGTCAGGGCTGCTGTCCCGAGGCGCTCCCGTACGTGTTCGATGACTGTATGTGCCGCCCGGACGAGGTCCCGCCGGCGCCCTCGCCGACGCCCACCCCGACCCCGCCGCCCTTCGAATGCGATGACGGCGAGGTGCTGGTGACCATTCCGGAGGTCTGCGCGGACGAACTGGAAATCAACGACGGATTCGGCTGCTGCCCGGAAGGCACCAACACGGTGACGCAGGATTGCGTGTGCGTGGACGCCTCGCCGGAGTAGGGCGAAGCGGCGGCGGCCAGCAGCACCAGCCGACCGGTCAACGCGACCGGGGCGGAGGCAGCAGCGTGGCTGGCGGCGGGATCACGTGGAACTCGTGGGGCTTGTGCTCCGGCTTGGCCGGTGCGTTTGGAGGGGGCTCCGCTGGGGGACTGCCGGATCCGGCGTCGCCGGTCGAACGGTGGCGATCGCCCTGGTCCTCCGCGCGACGGCGCAAGGCGGTGTTGCGCCAGTCCTGCGCCTCGGCCAACGTCCGAAAGACGCACGTGCTCCAGGTTTCAGCATCCAGGTAGGCCTGCCACATACGGGCATGCCCGTAAACCGCGTCCTGCGGTGCGACGATGGCAATGATGGCGTGCGGAAAGTCGTTCGACGCCCGTTGCGCGAGGCGGGCCAGACGGACGATGTCCTCCGTGGTCAGGTTCATCCGCTCGACCTGCGAGAAGTCGAAGATCGCTGCGTGGGCGCAGGACACGGATTCGGCTTTCGTGAGGACGTCTTCGAGGCGTGCGACGATCTCGTCGCAGGTCACGATGCCGGCGCCCACGTACACGTGCCCTTCGTCGTGATTCGTCATGATGAGATGAACAGACATTACCCGGGCCCCCCGACCTGAAGTCCCCGTGCCGGCTCTTCACCGGCCATTCGGCACAGCAGCCCGCCTCGGAATTCGACGCCTTGCACGCGCCGATTGCACCGAGCAGGCCCAACGGCTGATGGCACGGACCGCCCCAGCCGCATCGCTGAAAGCCTCTTGAGTGCATGTCGCGTGCCAGGACGTCGGAACAAGCTGAGGCTCGTTCTCAGCATCCGCAACCGGGTTTCTGGGGAGGCGAACGAGGGATAGAGCGCCCTAATTGTGAGACAGGTGTGCCAAAGTGTCTCAAGTGTGCCGTGATTGAGACATGCAATTTGGTCGGCAGGTGCGCGGGCGCTGGCGTTCGCCATTTCGGCCGTCTCAGAACCAGCAGCCGGCGTTTGAACCGGACGAGCACATCGAGAATGTCCAGCGATGGGCTCAATCACGCCGCCTGCAACCATGACGCACATCGAGCTGAGTACCAGTCCGATGTAAGCCCAGCCGATTATTCGCCGGAGAGACCGACCAGCCGGTGATTCGAAAACCCGCCGAATATCCGCGAAGACCGGCGAACCGGACCGAATCTGGACACGTGATGGGCCTTCTGCCATCCTCTCGGCGGTTGGCGGAAAACGCGGTCATGCGGGAGTCCGTGCCGGTGGCCGGACCGCACCAGCGTCGCGCGGCACTGCTCGCGCGACAGGCGTGAAGTCGCATTCGCGGGGGGCGCTTGCCGCCGCCCGACTTGGCCGCCGATCCGCCGTTGCGCGACACGGTCGCGGATTCGACCATGCAGGAGACAGACACCATGGGACGCGATCCCCAGGATGAGATCGCCGATCTTCGCCGGCAGATCCAACGGCACGATCGGTTGTACTACGTAGAGGCCGCCCCCGAAATATCCGACCGAGAGTACGACGCGCTCATGGAGCGGCTGCGTACTTTGGAGACCGCCCACCCCGAGTTGATCATACCGGACTCTCCGACCCAGCGCGTCGGCGGCGAGCCCATCGCCGGGTTCGCCAAGGTCACCCACGCGGTGCCCATGCGCAGCGTCGACAACACCTACGACGAAGGGCAACTGCGCGAGTTTGACGAGCGCGTCCGCAAGGGGCTGGGGGGCAAGGCCTTTCGCTACGTGGTCGATCCCAAGGTGGACGGGGTGGCCGCATCGCTGGTCTACGAGTACGGCGCGCTGACCCTGGCGGCCACCCGCGGCGACGGCGTCACCGGCGACGACGTGACCGCGAACGTGCGGACGCTGCGGTCGGTGCCCTTGCGGCTGGAAGGCGACGACGTGCCCGCCCTGTTCGAGGTGCGCGGGGAGATCTACTGGCCGACGGACGACTTCACCCGCTTCAACGCGCGGCGCAAGGAGGCCGGAGAGCAGGTGTTCGCCAATCCGCGGAACGCGACGGCCGGCACGCTGAAGCAGCTTGACTCCGGCAACGTGGCCGGGCGCGGACTCCTGTTCGTCGCCCACGGATTCGGGCGGGTGGAGCCGCTGCCCACGGATTCGAGCTACGAGCTGTTCGCCCTGGCCCGCCGTTGGGGGGTCCCGACGAATCCGCGTACGCGTCTGGCCGACAGCATCGACGAGGTGTTGAAAGAGGTGCACGCCCTGGAGCGGGAGCGGCGGGCGCTGGCGTACGAGATTGACGGGCTGGTGGCCAAGGTGGACTCCTTCGCCCAGCGCGAAGCCTTGGGCGCGACGAGCAAGTACCCGCGCTGGTGCATCGCGTACAAGTTCGCGGCCGAGCAGGGTGAAAGCGTGCTGCGCGAGGTGGAGTTCCAGGTGGGCAAGTTGGGCACGATCACGCCGCGGGCGATTTTCGACCCGGTGCAACTGGCTGGCACGACGGTGCGGCATGCCTCGCTGCACAACTTCGACCAGGTGGAGCGCCTGGACGTGCGGATAGGTGATACCGTCCTAGTGGAAAAGGCCGGCGAGATCATTCCGCAGGTGGTGCGCGTGGAGGTGGAGAAGCGTCCGCCGGGGGCCAGGCCCATCGAGCGTCCGCGCGAATGCCCGGTCTGCGGCCACGCGGTTCAGCAGGACATCGGCGGCGTCTACCTGCGGTGCATCAACCCGCAGTGCGTGGCACAGCGCAAGGAGCGGCTCATTTACTTCTGCGGACGTGACCAGATGGACATCGAGGGGGCGGGCGAGGCGCTCATCGAGCAACTGGTGAATCGGGAGCTGGTCAAGGATTGCAGCGATCTCTATCACCTCAAGGAGGATCGTGCGGCATTGCTGGCGCTCGAGCGGATGGGCGAAAAGAGCGTTGACAACCTGCTGGCGGGCATCGAAGCCAGCAAGCAGAAGCCATTGTCGAAGCTGTTGGCGGCGCTGAACATCCGGCACGTGGGCGGCTCGACGGGCGAGATTCTGGCCGAGCATTTCGAGACGATGGATGCGCTGATGGCCGCGGGGGAGGATGAGTTGGTGTCCGTCGACGGCGTTGGGCCGGAACTGGCCAAGAGCGTGAGCGACTTCTTCGCATCCACGGACGGCCGGCAGCTTGTGACCCGGCTCCAGGCGGCGGGCTTGAACATGACGCAGCCCCGGCGGCAGGTGGCGGCCGACGCCCCCTTCGCGAACATGACCGTCGTCGTCACCGGCACGTTGGAGCATCTGGGGCGCAAGGAAGCGCAGGAGTTGATCAAGGCGCTGGGCGGCAAGTCGGCCGGCTCAGTGAGCAAGAAGACGGACCTCGTCGTCGCCGGCGAGAAAGCCGGCTCGAAGCTGGCGAAGGCTCAGGAGCTGGGGATTCCCGTTATTGACGAAGCTGAGTTTCTCGCGCGGGCCGGTCGCGAGACGGAATGACCTTCATCGGACGGGCCGTACCCGCTTCCGTTCGTTACGCGATGTCGGTACCGGCGCGGGGGCAGCGTTGCGGTAGGGGGCCTTGTGGGTTATCGAGACGAGAGTGAATCCGCGCTGACCCGGTGCATGCTGTGCGAACGGCCGACGCCGGCGGGGCACCTGACCAAGCACCATCTTACGCCGCGATCGCGCGGGGGGACCGAGACGGTGCTGCTGTGCCGAACCTGTCACGGCCAGATTCACGCGGTCTTCGACAACAAGGAACTCGCGGACCGCTTCGACACGCTCGCGAAGCTGCGAGCGGCCCCGGAACTGGCTGGCTTTCTTGAGTGGATCCGCAAGCAGCAGGCCAGTCGGCAATTTCATCAGACCACCTCGCCCCGTCGCCGCCGACGGAGGCGCTGACGCTATCCGCCGGCCTGGGCGCTGGTCGCCGAGAAGACGCGGCCGGCACGCCGGGTGACCGGCATGCCGCACGCGGAGGGCCATCGACAAAGGAGCGGCCATCGACGAAAAAGGCGGCGACATGGCTGATCTGGAAGACCTCTTCGTTCGTTTGCACCGGTCGCGCTTTCGCCGGCGGTTTCGCCTGGGACCGCGGGAGCGCGCGTACTTGGCCGATCGCGGGTTCGACGCCATCCGCGACCACGCCCGCGACTTCATCGCTCGGCGAGTTGCCCCCGCGGCGCCGATCAACGACGGCCGGCAGACGCCGATGAGGGGGCATCCCGTCTTCGTCGCCCAGCACGCGACGGCCACGTGCTGCCGCAACTGCCTGAAGCGTTGGCATCGGATCGACACGGGCCGGCCACTGACGCGGGATGAGGCGGCTTATGTGGTGGATGTGATCATGGCGTGGATCGGCCGGCAGCAGCCGGATGCGCGGACGCCGTGCTCCCGGGCCACCCGCAAGGGCGAGGCGGGGCAAGACACCCTGTTCGATTGACCCGCCAATAGGTAAGACTCGGTATCCGGCCGCGACGACATTGATGCCGGCGCCGCAGGGGGCGTGGCCGTTCGGGGTGGGCGCAGACAAAGAGGCGGGCCGTGGCGACCCGCCTCCAGACGCTTCCAATGCAATACGGCGTTTCGCCGCGTGTGCCGGCTCTAGGGGAGCAGGCCTATTGGGGCTTTCCCTGTTCGACCTCGACGCCCGACTGCGGCGCGGTCCCGGCCATCTGCACGTTGTTGTTGTTCAGCAGGTGCATGCGCATGACCAGCAGGGCGGTTTCGAGCTGGGGATCGCGGCGCGGCCGATTGTTGGGATCAGGCAGTTCCTCCTCCTCTTCGGCTTCCGCGTCTTCGCCCTCGTCATCGGGTGGAGCGACGGCCTCCTCGAGCTCTTCCTCGGCATTGGTCTTGACCGCGCCGAGCACGTCCGCGTCGCGGCGCATGAAGATGATCTTGCTCTCTTCCTTGGGCACGACGGGCACGTGCAGGTCAGGCTCGACGCCCCACTCGGTGGAGCCATCTTCGCGGTGCAGGGACTTGCCGCTGGGCAGGTAGTAGCGGGCGGTGGTCAGTTTGAGATGCGCCTGGCTGTGCATGAGGCGGATCAAGTTCTGCACGCTGAACTTGCCGAAGGAGCGTTCGCCGATGACCAGCCCGCGGCCGTGGTCGTGGATCGCGCCAGAGACGATCTCTGAAGCGCTGGCGGACGAATCGTTAATCAGCACGATGAGGGGCAGGTCTTTGAATTGGCCGTTGGTTTCAGCGTCTACCGGCCATTCGCGGCTGCGCAGCCCCTTGGTGGAGACGATGCGGGCCCCCTCGGGGAGGAACAGCTCGGCCATCTGGACGGCGCTCTTGAGCAGGCCGCCGGGGTTGTAGCGCAGGTCGAGGATGAGTCCGTGCATGCCGCGCTCGGCGGCGTCGCGCAGCGCCTGGGCAAGCTGGGCCACGGTGTTTTCCTGGAAGGAGTTGATGCGCACGTAGCCGATGCCCATCTGCTGGTCGATCACGAAATCCCACTGCTGCTCGTCCTCCGCGCTGCGCTGGAGGCTCTTGACCGACTGGATCTCGACGCGCTCGCGACGGAGGGGAATATCGAGCTCGGCTTCCTGCCCGTTTTCCAGCGTCCGGCGGATGGTGAGATTGACGGTGGTGTGCAGCGGGCCGGTGATCTTGGTCACCGCCTTGGTCACCGGGATGCCGACGAGGGATTCGCCATTGACCTTGGTGATGACGTCGTCGGCCAGGATGCCGGCGCGGTACGCGGGCGTGTCCTCGAGCGGCGAGACGACGACGATCTCGGTGTCCTTGATTTCCTCGTTGTACTTGTTGCGAATCTGGATGCCCACGCCGATGAAGTCGCCGCGGGTGTGCTTTTCAAACTCGCGGTAGTCGTAGGGCCAGATCATGGAGGTGAATTCGTCGAGCTTCTCCAGTGCCGCGTCGGTGTACTCGCGAACGACGATGGCCTCGGGAACCTGGGCGGTTTCATCGTTGATGTCGAGGGCGCGGCGGAAGTACTGCAACGCCTCCCGGTAGGTCAACTCGTCCTGGGCCTTGATCTGGCGGAGTTTGCGGTCGAGGCGGGCGCGGAACTGCGCGCCGCGGTCGCCGGTGAGGCCTTCGAACTGCTCGCGCAGGGTGGGCGAGTCGGCGAGCAGCAGGATCATGTTGTAGCCCGCGAGGGTCATGTCCTTGAAGTTGGCTTCGACCACGTGCTTGCGATCGACGCGGTAAAACGCCTCTTCGACCATGCGCTGGTCGATGCCTTCGAGGCTTTCCTCCCAGTCGCGGTCGGACTTGTACTGCTCGTCCAGGCGGGCGTGCTCGAGGCAGTCCTGGCGGCGGCGGTCGATCTCCTGGTCGTCCTCAAAGATGAGGCTGAGCGAATAGTAGAGTGCGTGGGCGTCGCGCCACTCGTGATCGTCGTAGAGTTTCTGGGCTTTTTCGAGGGCGCGTTCGCGGAGCTTCTGCAACCAGTCGAGCCGGCGGTATTCGTCTTCGTCGGCGGTATTGAGCATGGCCCAATAGGCCCACTTGAGGGCCTTGATGTAGTCTTCCTCGCCCATCCACTTCTGGGACCGGCCGACGTAATCCTCGTAGTCGGCCTGGGTGAGTTCGAGGCGCTTCTGCTCGGCGGCGAGCCATTTGTCGAGCCAGACGCGGGCACGATCCGGATCGGAACTGGCCGCGGCGATCTTCTCGAGCGCGTCGCGGGCCTGATCGACTTTGCCGTGATGGAGTAGGTCGAGAGCCCGTCCCCAGACCCCGGTAAAGGAAAACGTTGTGGGCGGCGCAGCGCCGGCGTTGTCGCGAGCGGCGGCGTGGGTCGTCGCGGGCGAGAGGGCGCAGGCGGCGATCACAAAAAGTGAGGCCAGACCAAACGTCAATCCAGAACGTATATGGGTGACTTTCATCGCGACTCCTGTTCCAACGGGGTCAAGATCGCGCCGCAGGTCAGTTTATCGGCGCGGTTTCAGCAAGCCGGCGTGCGTTGTCCATCCCGCGCAGCGGATGGCGAATCGGAAGGTGACGAAAAACACGTAGCCAGCCTCTTGGCAGTATAGGATTCCGTTTATGGGACGTCCATGACAAAGCATCCTGCGGGCAAGGAATGCGTATTCTGCCCCTGCCTGGTGCTCGGTGTCGACAGTGTGGCGGGTCGCCGTGTCCTTGCCCCCTTTTCACAGTCTACGTTTTGAACCGCGCGCCTGGTCGTTCGGTGGCGGGAGAGACAGCTTCTTACAGACGCGTCGGTTGCCGGGTGGCCCGGGGGCGGCGGAGGGCGTTGCCTCGGGCCGGGCGACCCGTTACTTTCATCGGAATATTCACCGCGCGAAGGCGGAGGTTTTTCGACTTTTGCGTCCGGATAAAACGCCCCACACGCGTTCCGGGGGCGCGGGAGCGGATCGTGACGGCCAGGCCGGCGGCACACAAGTTCATACAGGTTCGCGGGGCCCGCCAGCACAACCTGTGCGGTATCGACGTCGACGTGCCCCGCGACGCACTCACCGTCGTCACCGGGTTGAGCGGCTCGGGCAAGAGCAGCCTCGCGTTTGACACGATTTTTGCGGAGGGGCAGCGGCGCTACGTCGAGTCCCTTTCCATCCACGCCCGCCAGTTCCTCGACCAGATGCCCAAACCAGACGTCGAGCGGATCGATGGCCTGTGTCCCACCATCGCGATCGAGCAGCGGCGACAGACCTCCAGCCCGCGCAGCACAGTGGCGACGACCACTGAGATTTACGATTTTCTGCGGGTGCTTTACGCCCGCGTGGGCACACCGACCTGTCCGGCGTGCGGCCGGGAGATCGGCCGACAGACGACGTCGTCCATCGTGGATGAGATCGCCGCCTTGCCCGAGGGTACGCGCTTCATGATTCTGGCGCCCCTGGTGCAGCAGAAGCGGGGTGGACACGCGGAGTTGCTCCGCCGCCTGGGCCGCCAGGGATTCGTTCGCGCCCGCATCGACGGGCAGGTGTTGCACCTGGAGGACGTCGGAGAGCTCAACAAGGCGAAGGCGCACACCATCGAGGCCGTGGTGGATCGCCTGGCCGCCAAGCCGGGGATCACCGGGCGCCTGGCCGACAGCGTGGAGCTTGCCCTGCGCGCGGGTGAAGGGCGGATGATCGCTGCGGTGCAGGGGGCGGACGGGGCCTTCGTGGACCGCCCGTTCAGCGCCACCTTCGCCTGCCCCGAGCATCCCGAGTGGGCCCTGGACGAGTTGAGCCCGCGGATATTCAGCTTCAACTCGCCGCACGGGGCGTGCCCCGACTGCCACGGGCTGGGACAGGTGCTCGAGTTTGACCCGGAACTGATCGTGACGGATCCGCGGCGGCCGCTGTCGAGCGGGGCGATCACCGTGCTGGGCTCGGGCGGCAAGCGGGCGCATGGGCTGCCGCCGCTGCTGCGGGCCTTTTGCGACGCGTTCGACGTTTCTCCAGAAATTCCCTATCGCAACATTCCGCAGGCGCTGGCGACCATCCTGATGCACGGCACGCGCAAGGCGGACGTGGAGCGCTTCGGCGCGGCCTTCGAGGGAATCGTGCCCCATCTCCGCCAGCGCTGGGAAAAAACAGATTCCGACGCGGTCAAGGAGCGGTTGCACGGTTATCTGGCGGAGGCGGCGTGTCCCGCGTGCGGCGGAGGGCGGCTGCGCCGCGAGGCCCTGGCCGTGAAGATCGACGGGCACAGCATCGCCGAGTTCTGCACGCAGAGCGTGGCGGACGCGCTGACGACGGCCGAGCGGTTGAGCTTCGGCGGCGACCGGGCGCCGGTGGCGGAGCCGATTCTGCGCGAGGTGCGCGGGCGGCTCCAATTCATGTGCGACGTGGGCGTGGAGTACCTCACGCTTGACCGGACCAGCGCGACGCTTTCGGGCGGCGAGGCGCAGCGCATCCGCCTGGCCACTCAGATCGGCAGCGGCCTGGCCGGCGTCTGCTACGTGCTGGATGAACCGACCATCGGTTTGCACCAGCGCGACAGCCGGCGTCTGGTGGCGACGTTGCGCCGACTCGCCGACGGGGGCAACACCGTGCTGGTGGTCGAGCACGACGAGGAGACCATCGCCGCGGCGGACCACGTTATCGACATCGGGCCCGGCGCCGGCGAGCACGGGGGGCGGTTGATCGCGGCCGGCACCCTGGCGGAGGTGCTCGCCCACCCGGATTCGATCACCGGCCAGTACCTCACCGGCGCCCGGCAGATCGACCTGCCCGAGACGCGCCGCACGCCCGATTTCAAGAACGCGGTCAAGGTACACGAGGCGACGGCCAACAACCTCAAGGGTATCGACGTGGCGTTTCCGCTGGGCTGTTTCGTCTGCGTCACGGGCGTCAGCGGCAGCGGCAAGAGCACGCTGGTGGAGGACATCCTGGTCAAGACGCTGCGCCGGGTGATCAATGGGAGCGGTCCCAAGCCGGGAGCATACAAGCGGGTTTCGGGGGCGGCGCTGGTCGACCGGGTGGTGGAGATCGATCAGACGCCGATCGGCCGTTCCCCGCGGAGCAACCCGGCGACGTACGTGGGGGCCTTCGATCTGATCCGCAAGCTGTACGCCAAGACGCGCGAGGCCAAGATCCGCGGCTATTCGCCGGCGCGGTTCAGCTTTAACGTCAAGGGCGGGCGCTGCGAGGAGTGCCAGGGGCAGGGCACCCGGCGGATCGAGATGCACTTTCTGCCGGATGTGTTCGTCGAGTGCGGCGCCTGCGGCGGGACGCGCTACAACCGCGAGACGCTGGAGGTGCGCTACCGGGGCAAGAACATCGCCGACGTGCTGGACATGCGGGTGGAGGAGGCGGCCGGCTTTTTCTCGAATTTCCCCAAGATCCGGCAGGTGCTGCGGGCGTTGCTCGACGTGGGCCTGGGTTACGTGGCCCTGGGCCAGTCGTCGGTGACGCTATCCGGCGGTGAGGCCCAGCGGGTCAAGCTCGCGGCGGAACTGGGCAAGACCCCGGCGGACCACACCATGTACATCCTCGATGAGCCGACCACGGGTTTGCACCCGGCGGACGTACACAATCTGGTGCGTGTGCTCAACCGCCTGGTGGACCTGGGGCACACCATGGTCGTGATCGAGCACAACCTGGACGTGATCAAGATGGCCGACTGGGTGGTGGACCTGGGGCCCGAGGGGGGCGACGCCGGCGGCGAGATTGTCGTGGCCGGCACGCCGGAGGAGGTCGCCGCCTGCGGGACCAGCTACACCGGGGATTTCTTGCGCGATCGGCTCGCGGGCAAGCCGCTTATTGCGCTGCCGGCGTAGCCGCGCGTCGCCCGGCCTGAAGGAAACGGATGAATCGGTCCGCCGGCACATAGCCTTCGAGCCGCGTGACGGCTTTGCCGGACGAGTCGGCGACGATGTAGGTGGGCAGCGGGTTGACGTTGTAGCGCACCGACGTCTCGTAATCCTCCGAGGCGTCGATTTTGACCGGCACGAAGTGGTCGATTTCTGCCAATACCTCTTCCTGGGGAAACACTTCGCTCTCCATCTGCCGGCAGTACATGCACGCGGGCGAAGAGAAGCTCAACAGCAGCGGGCGGTCTTGCGCCTGGGCGGTCTCGATCGCGGCGGGCAGATCCTTGCCCCACGCCACGGCGCTTTTAACGGGCATGAACTGCTCCCAGGCGACGAGGGCAACCAGGGCGGCGACGGCCAGGAGGATGAAGCCGCGGTTGGCGGCCGATCGCGGCGCTCGCGGTTGCGGATTGTTGGATTCCGGGGTGTCGCTCATCTGATGTCTCCTGCTCCCAACTGTGATTCGGCTCATGTTGCGCACTGGCATCTGCCCGCTGCATGCGCCGCGACGGCATCGATATTGCAAACTCCGGGATTGTAGTCACCGGTGACTGCGGCGACGAGAAAGACCGGACCGACGGGCTCAGCCCGGCTGCTTACCGGAGTCGGGCCTTGTGCCGGGAAGCAGCTCATCCACGTACGTGCCGATGGCCGCGGTGATCTCGTCGGCCGGTGCGTTGCGGTCGATGCAGGCCCCCATCCGTCGGATGATGGCGCTGCCGACGATGGCGCCGTCGGCATGCCGGCAGACTTCACGGACGTGCTCGGTCGTGCTGATGCCAAAGCCGGCGATCAGCGGGGTTTGCGTTTGGGCGCGCAGCGCGGCGACGTGGCTGGCGAGGTCGGCCGCGACGGTGCTGCGCTCGCCGGTGATCCCGCGGGACGTGATGACGTAGATAAATCCCGTCGACAGGTCGGCGATCCGCCGGCGGCGCTGGTCATGCGAGGTGGGCGCGTCCATGAGGACGTTGCACAGACCGTGGTCGGCGGCCATGCGCGCGAGGCCGGCGCACTCATCGACGGGCACGTCCGGGACGATGAGGCCGTCGAAGCCGCTGCCGGCCGCCCGCCGGCAGAAGGCTTCCACCCCGTAGCGCGACACCAGGGACATGGAGACCATGGCCAGCAGTCCGGCCGACACGTCGCTGCGACATCCTGCCACGGATTCGAAGAGGGGTTCGACCCGGAAGCCGGCGTCGAGGGCGCGATAAAACGACTCCTGAATGACCGGACCGTCGGCGATGGAATCGGAAAAGGGAAAGCCGACCTCAATCGCGGGGCAACCGGCCTGACTGCACCGGGTGATTACCTGGGTGGTGGTCGCCAGATCCGGGTAGCCGGCCGTGATGTAGGGCATGAGGCACTTGTCGCCACGTTTAAGCGTGGCGGCGAGGCTGCGGGTGAGGCGGTTGTCGATCATGGTACGGCTTTCATCAGCGCACAAGTCAGGATGACCGTATCGTCAGGATTGGTCGCAAGTATAGACCGTTTGTACGGCCGCTGGCAATGCGTCCGTTTTGACTGCGCGGCCCCGTGGGCGGAGACCTCCGGTGGTCCAGTAAGATGGCTGGGGGCATGAGGTTAAACGGCCGTGCGGCGTGCCGGTGATTGGGCGCCCCGGCTTACAGAATGCTCACCGCCGATTGTGGCGCCATGGCGCGAACGGCGGCGTAGCGGTCAACGTATAAGCACTGAAAGACGAGGTCGCCGGCGAGACGGCTGCGGCGCTGGAACGGAGATTGCTAAGCCGCGCAGGTATGCCGGATGAAGGATTCGCGAAGAGTTTTACTGATGGTTTGTCGCGGCGGCGGCCGATTGTTATGATTGACGATGTCCAACGGTTTGACTGCGGTGCTCGACAGGGGGCACAAGTTTGCCGAACCGTTAAGCGAACCCTAGGGGGTCACGCACCTTCGGCTTGAGGGCAAGCCCGCATGACGGGAAGTCCAGGCCCGGGCGGACCACCCACCGTATTATGCAGGGTTCGTCAAACCGCCGAACCATCGGCACCCGCGGTTACCGGTTGGACTTAGCAGGAAAGAGCCCGTCGCTTTGCGGCGGGCTTTTTGCGTGGCGCGGGGCGTGCGCCGGCGGTGCACGACCTGCTGGCACGATGCCTTCCGCTCGGACTGCAAAGTCATTTCCCCTCGCTGTAACTCGGGGTATACTTTGTGCATGAGCCAACTGGTGCTGTTTGAAGACGCGGGTTTTGCGAAGTTCCTGCCGCTGACCTACTGGCGTTGTGTGTTCGACCTCCGCTGCGGGCGCAAATCGCTGCTCGACAACGCTTCGTGCGCGCTGGCCCAGCCGATCGAGGGCGTGTGGACGCGCTCGTGGATCGCGGAAGTCAGCGCGCTGCGCTGCCAGATTCCGGCCAACCGGCCGATCGCCCAAGACACGGTGTTGATCAACGGTCGCTGGCTGATGACGGCGCCGGCCACGTTCGAGCCCGCCCCGTTCGTGGCCACCTGCGGCGACGCCATCGCGTATATCGCCTGCGATGCGCAACTGGCTGAACGATTGAGCCCCGATGCGTTGCTGGATCCGGCGACGCGCGAAACGCTGAAGGCCGAATTCCCCAGTGGAGAAGTCGCGGCCGACTTGATCGAATATCCGTGGGACCTGGTCGACCGCAACGGCCCCTTGCTGTATGAGCACTGGTCGAGCGAGGACCGGGCGACGGACGGCAAGGTGAGCAGCTCCGCGGTGATGATCAATGCGGACCACATACACGTGGGGGAGCGGAGCGAGATTCGGCCGACGGCGGTGATCGACGCAAGCAAGGGGCCGGTGTACATCAGCAACGACGTATTCGTCGACGCGCATACGTTCATCGAGGGTCCGGCGTACATCGGTCCGGGCTGCATCATTCAGCCCCATGCCACCATTCGCGACGGAACGTCGCTGGGCTCGTTGTGCAAGATCGGCGGCGAGCTTCAGGCCACGATCATCGCGGGCTACACCAACAAGCAGCACCATGGCTTTCTGGGCCACAGCTACGTGGGGAGTTGGGCGAACCTCTCGGCGGGCACGAGCTGCGGCAATCTCCGCAGCGGTTACGATCCGATCACCGTTCACCTGGGGCGCGAGCGGATCCTGACCGACCGCCAGTTTCTCGGGGCGATCATCGGCGACTTCGTCCGTACCGGGGTTGGGCAGGTGATGAACAACGGGGCCGTCATGGGATTCGGCGCGATGATCGCCAACGGCGGGTTTGCGCCCCGGCACGTGCCGACGTTCCACTCGGTGTCCACCGCCGGCGTCGAGCAGATCACGCCGGACAAGCTCGTCGATACCGGGCGGAAGATCATGGCTCGCCGGCGCGTCGATCTCAGCGCCGCCGAAGAGACCCTCATCCGGCGGATCCCGGAACTGGCCGAGCAGTTCGGCGTCTGATGGGCCAATCCTCAGTCATGACTGTCATGTCAATGACGGATTTAGAACGGCGATTGCTCTAACAGGCGCCGCGGAGGAATGTGCCGAGGGTGCGAAAAAGCACGATGATGTCGAGCTCCAGGCTCATGTGCTTGAGGTAGTAGAAGTCGTATTGCAGCTTCCGCTTGGCGTCCTCAACGGTGTTGCCGTAGTGGAAGCTGATCTGGGCCCAGCCGGTGAGACCGGGATTGACCAGATTGCGCTCCGACCAGTAGGGGACGTGGCGGCGAAGCTGATCCACGATGTCGGGGCGTTCGGGGCGCGGGCCGACCACGGACATCTCGCCGATCAGGATGTTGTAGAACTGGGGAAACTCATCGAGCCGGCAGCGCCGCAGGATGCGGCCCACGCGGGTGACGCGGGGATCGTTCGGCGAGGCCCAGCGGCTTTCGCCGTTCTCCGCATCGGTGCGCATGGTCCGGAATTTCCAGAGCTTAAAGACCCTGCCGCCGCGACCGACGCGATCCTGCGAGTAAAAGACCGGTCCGCCGTCCTCGAGCTTGATGGCCAACGCCAGCAGGGGATAGAAGGGCAGCGAGACCATCAAACCGACGAGCGACACGGCTATGTCGAAGACGCGCTTGAGCATGGCGTACTCGTCGCAGTGCGCCTTGAGGTCGCTGAAGAGGAACCACTCCGGGGTGATCTCATCGACGAGAATACGGCCGGCGGAGGTCTCGTAGAAGGTGGCCTCGTTGGTTACGCGGCAGCCCATCCGCAGGCAGGGGAGCATCCAGGCCATGACCTCGGGATTGCGCGCGCTGCCGTTGCACACCACGATGTCCTGCACGTCGTGCTCCTGGCAGAGCTTGACGATGTCATGGGTCATGCCCAGGCTGGGCAACCCGCCGATGCGGCGCGGGGCGCGGTCCTCGGGATTGTGGACGAAGCCGACGACGCTGTGGGTGTGCTGGGAGTCGTCGTCAAAGCGATCGAGGAACGCGGCGCAGGCGCCCGGGTGTCCCACGATGAGCGCCTTGCGCTTGACGCTCTGGACGGCCACCGAGGCGAACAGCCGAATCGTCGCGCCGAAGACCAGGTAGCTCAACACCGTCAGGGCGGCGAGGCGACGGCTGAGCCGCATGTACATGAACACGTAGATGATCGCGTAGGCCACCAGGCAGGCGAGCAGCGTCGTCAGCAGGATACGGGTGAGGATGCGCCATCGGCTGACCAGCGTGCTGCGCTCGTTGAGGCCGAAGACCAGGCTGCACACGAAGAGGCTGAACGCGAGCACGCCGAAGGCGAGCCAGGGCTGCGCGTGATTGGTGTGTTCGGCCACGCCGAACCAGTGATAACCCTGTACGACCGACGCCCAGACGATGATGGCGTCGAGGACGAGCCACGCGGGGCGGGGCAGGTCGAACAACAGTCGGCCGAGCGTGCGGACCAGGGCGGCACGCGGACGTACGGCCTCGGGGGTCGGCTTGATCGCGCCGGTCAGGGTCGCGGCGGCCGGGGCCGCGCCGCGCTTGACGTTGAGTACACAGGGTGAGTCCATGCGTTGGGGATCCTCTGTGGGAGCTTGTGCATCCGCGGGTTGCATCGGTTATTGGGCCGACCGGCGTGAATTATGGGGCGAGTTGGGGCGGATGCCGCACGGTGCATGCCGACCCCGTTAGACCGGAGTAGACAACGCCCGATAACGGATTCCATGTGCCGTGAATCTGTGGAAACCGCCGTGGATTTTAAGGCCCAGTCGCCCGTGCGAGGTACCGATATTATCTGCGCCGCGCGCACCGTTGCGCGGGGCGGATTCCGTCGGCTCGGTTGGCAAGGACGCGAATAGTGGCTGGTCAGCAAACACGCGTGATGGGTCTGGCGACGGCGCTGCTGGCGTGCGTCGGGTGCGAGAAGAAGTCCGCGGAATACTACCTGCCCACCGCGGCTCCGGTGGAATGGGGCGCGCTGGCGCTGGGCGATCCGGTCGCGGCCGAGGATGATTACCGCCTGATCGTCGAGGAGCCGACACAGGGCGTGTTCCCCGCGGCATTGGCCGTCGCCCGGGTGGCGGCGCTGCCAGTCGACGAGCAGACCGCGCTGGTCCTGGACATGACGCCCGAGGTTGATTTCCTCGACTGGAATTCTCTCTTCGACGATTTCCGCAGCGTCAGCGAGGCGTTTCCGCTGAATGAGATGGCGCTGGACGGCGCGGACGTCAGTGCGGCGAGCCTGCTGGATGCGGCCGAGGCACTTGACGCGGGCATGCTGTTGATTTACACGGAAGTGCGCCTGAGTCTGCATCGCGCTTTGCTGCGTGGCGTGCTGTACGACGTGGACGCGCGGCGCATGTTGGCGTCGGTACAGAGCAGCGCTTACGTGCCCGACCCGATCCTGCCGGACGAGGATTGCGATCGCGACCTGTCCTCCGCAGAGCAGCAGCGCCGCGACGCCCGCCTGCTGGCGCTCGCCCGCTTCGAACAGAACATGCGCGACTGCATGCTGGCACTGATGGCCAACGATGAGCCGGTCAGCCCGGTGGCGCCGGAAGGCTGGATTCCGGACCGGCCTATCGAGCCGATCATGTGGCCGCCCGTGGGCGACCTCGCTGAGCCTTACGATCCCCGCCGATACAACGATTAACCGCACGAATTCAGCCGCCGCCCGAGCGATTGTGTCGGCGGCCAACTTCCCGCAGCCCTAACCGATAGCTCCACGGCGAACGTTAGCGCGCGTCGGCGCCAAAGGTCGCGGGCGTGCTGCGGGATGCGCGGGGATGGTTTCAGCGGATGCTGGCGGCGACGATGAAGACCAGGGTGGCGATGGCTGCAACCAGAATGAAAAGGGAGCGTTCGGCGCTTTCGCCGAAGGCAAAAGTGCGCTGATTGCGGCGCCGGCTGCCTCCGTGGCGGCGGCGGTGCGTGCGCGCCCGACCCACCACGGGCTCGAGCGTCAGCGGATTGCCGCAGGTAAGACAGGCGGTGGAATGCCCGGCGAGCGTGTGGGGATACTCGCCGGCGCTGCGACACACGCTGCACGCGGTGTGGACCGAGGCCGGCAGGGTGAGCCAGCGATCGCATGCCGGGCAGATCCGGCGCACCGAGTCACTTTCCACGTCCGCGACGCTCACTGCGCCACAGTGACCACAACGGATGTGGTACACCTGGGTGTGCACGTTGGTGAACCGCAGGGGCGGTCCGGCGACGGGATCGGTTGCGGTCTCGATCATGGGACACCTGCCTGACACGGTTCGGCGAGTTGATGGGGCCCGCCAGCGACGGCATCGGAAACCACGTGGCGGAACTTGCCCGATTTTTCCACGCTGATTGCGTCCACCAGTTCGATACGGATGTCCAGATCGCGTCCCATGCGGCGGTGCAGGTCGCGCCGAATGTGGTCCGCGTCGTCCGCGGTAAAGCCGTGTTCCGGCACAATTGACACGCGGAGATTTCGATCCGCCGCCTGGCGGATCTGGAACTGCCGCACGGTGGGCAGGTCGCGAATGATGTAGATCACCGAGAGCGCGTGGCGCAGGGCGCCGTCGGCCGCAACCAGGTGATCGGTCAGGCGTCCGGCGACCATTCCCAGGGTGCGCAGGCTGCGTCCGCAGCGGCAGGCGTGGTGCTCGAAGCGGCCGACGTCACCGGTGCGGTAGCGCAGCAACGGGGTGGCGTAGGCGTCCAGGTGGGTGATGACGATCTCGCCGGCTTCGCCGCAGGGCACGGGCTGACCATGGGGGTCGAGAATCTCCACGAAGACGTTCTGCTCGAGGATGTGCATGCCGCCGTCGGGGCATTCATGGGCGATGAAACCGCCGTCGCGGCTGCCGTACCCGTTGGCGACCGGCGCCCGGAAGAACCGGCGGAGGATCCGGCGGTGGTGCGGCGCCAGCAACTCGCCGGTGACGAACACCGCTTGCAGGTGCGGCCAGGATGGCTCTTCACCCGTCGCTTCACCGTGTTCCGCCAGGGTCGCGAGGCTGGTCGGATAGCCGAAGACGCTCACCGGGTTAAACGCGGCGATTTCCGCCAAATAGCGGTCCATGGACGGCGGAGTGAGGTTGAACGCATCAAGCAGGCGCTCGTTGATGAGCCAGTCGCGAAGGCGTTTCAGATGGTCCTGGGCCTTGAGCTCGATCGGTGAACCCCAGAGATACACCTCACGCTCGCCGGGCTCAACGCCGAACCAGCGATGGGTGAGCATGCGGGCGGCCTTGTCGTAGCCGATACGCCGGCGATCGACGTGAAAGACGAGGGGTTCGCCGGTAGAGCCGCCAGTGTTGAAGCGGATGGGCCCGCCGGGAATGCGGCGATTGGTCATGTCCGGCAGGTTGCGCCGAATGGCTGCCTTGTCGAGCACGGGGAGCTTGGAGAGGGCCTCAAAAGGCGCGTCGTGCTGGACGTTGATGCCGCGTTCGGCAAAAAGCCGCCCGTAATAGGGGCAGTGGACAGAGCTGGCTTGGAGCAGAGCGCGAAGTTTGCGCTCCTGGAGTTTTCGAAGATGCCGGGGGGACCACCACTGGCTGTCCTCGAGCTCCGCGAGGTTGGCGAAGGTTTGCCGGCCCAGCAGGCGTTCGATGGCCGGGGCGATGCAGCGTTGAACGAGACGCGGATGCACGTTGGTCTCCCGTGACGGCCGGCAAAGGGCAGGCCCGCTTATCTGCTATGTCGGCGGAGCGGGCGGGAGGCTTTCGCTGTGGTTCCGAAAATCATGCCCCCGGCAGCGGCCTTACGGGGAATTACGCGGCCGACCGGGCAGATCGAGGCGGAGTCAACACCGCGGATAGATCGGGCTTGGCCGGGGGCTAATCGGCAGCGACAAGGGATACCGCTGCTGTCGAGCTTGCACGCCGCGGAGTGGCCGGATCAGTCGTGGCACGCAGGTTTTCCTGCGTCCGGCCAAGGTAGAGGGCGACCGCCCCGGAGAGGGCGGCAAAGGGAACGGCGACGAGGGCGATGCCGCCGAGGCTCAGACCGCAGAAAACCAGGCCGGTGAAGAACCATCCGTGCACGACGTCGCTGCCCCGGTACACCACCGTATCGATGAAGGCCTTGGACTTGTACTTGGCGTCGCGGTCGACCACGGTGAAGAGGATCTCGCGGGTGGGCTTGGCCAGGGCGTAGTTCACCGCCCGGCGAATGACCTCGAAGGCCACCAGGGCGAAGAACACGGTGTTCAACTGGGCCGCACCGGCGGCGTCGGCCCGGCCGATGCGCAGCAGGCTGAGTCCGAGGAAAAGGTAGCCGGCGAAGGTCACCACCGGTCGGGCGAGCAGTGTGAGGCCGACGCCGAGATGGCGCAAAAGATGCGCGAGCAGCAGGGCCTGGGCGGTGATTGTGGCGACATTGGCGTAAAGGTCGACACGGGCGAAGAAGGCGGCACGGCGGGCGCGGTCGACGATGGCGGCGTCCACCAGGTGGAGCTTCTCGTAGTAGAGAAACGTGGACCCGAGCGAATGGAGGAAGAGGAATAGAGAAATACCAATCAGGTAAGGCGAACGGAAGACCGTGACGAAGCCGCGCCAGACGTTGCCGCTCAGCGGGGCCGCTGGCCGGTCGGCGTCCGCCTCCTCCGGACGGTTCGGCGCCCGCTGGGCGATGACCCAGAGGCACACCGTTGCCAGGGCGAGCAGGGCGGCGGCGACCAGCAGGAGGTCGATTCGGCGAAGGTGCAAAAGGAGCAGATTCGCGCCGGCCGAACCCGCGATCGCGCCCAGCGATCCGCCGGCGGCGATGAGCCCGAACAGACGCTTGCCCTGCTCGTTGCGGAACGCGTCGGCCGCCAGCGACCAGAAGACCGTGACGCCGAATAGCCCGAACACGCTGATCCAGATGTACAGCGACTTCTCGCACCAGGCGAGCGCTCCGCCGTGCAGCCGGCGCAGCAGCAGGTTGGCAACCAGCAGATTCAGTACGAAGAAGACGAAAACGCCGGTGAGGGCGACCGATCGCCGCCAGCGCGAGACGACCCAGGCATAAAGGGGCACGACGCCGAGCATCACCACAAAGACGATCGTCCAGAGGGTCGAAACCGCCTCCCGGTGGGTCGAGCCGATCTCCTCGCGCAGGGGGCGCAGCAGGTAGTAACTGGCCAGAATGAGCAGGTGCAGCAGCGCCGAGATCAAGGCCATGCCCGTTTCCCCGGCGTGTACCGGGAACAGGCGAGCGAGCGGCGACGCCGGGAAGCGATCGGTGGCGGATGCGCGTTCTGACATTCTCTTACCGTTTGTGCGTGGCAAAGCGCGTTCGCGCTGATTATGCTGACTCTTCGCGCTTGCGCCTACGCGCTGGCGCGTCAGAGTTTGTCGGAAAGCGTGTGGGCCCGGCGGCGCAGGCCCTTGGTAAAACCAGTACAACGCAGTGAGGATGCTCGACCATGCACACCACGCGAAGGGCGTTTCTGCAATCGGCCGCGATGAGCGGGTTGGCCCTGGGCCTGGGACGGACGGCGTCGGCCGGAGAGGAGGCGACCCCGCAGGCGAAGCAGCCGGATGCGAAGCCGGCCCCCGGCAAGCTCAACCTGCTGATCCTGGGTGGAACCGGTTTCCTCGGGCCTCACATCGTGCGCCGGGCGGTCGAGCGGGGGCACGCGATGACCCTGTTTAATCGTGGGAAATCCAATCCGAACCTGTTTCCCGGCCTCCAGAAGCTGGTCGGCGACCGCAACGCCGGGGAATTGGACGCGCTGAAGGGGCGCAAGTTCGACGCCGTGATTGACACCAGCGCCTACGTGCCCGACCACGTGACCGCAACGGCCTTGATGCTGGGCGAGCACGCGCAGCAGTACGTGCTGCTCTCCTCGTGCAGCGTGTACGCCGACACCAGCAAGCCCAACATCGACGAAACCGCGCCCGTCATCGAGCTCACCGATGAAGTGGTGGCCACGATGAAGACCATCCGCGAATCCATCGCTCACTACGGCGGGATGAAGGCGCGCTGCGAGCAGGCGGCCGAGCAGGCCATGCCCGGCCGGGTCACCAATATTCGCCCGGGCCTGATCGTCGGTCCCGGCGACTACTCCGACCGTTTCACCTATTGGCCGGTGCGCATCGAGCGCGGCGGCGAGGTGCTCGCGCCGGGCGATGGATCCGACCCGATCCAATACATCGACGCCCGCGATCTGGCCGACTGGATCATCCACGCCCTCGAGCAGCGGATCATGGGGGTGTTCAACGCCATCACGCCGGCCGGGTGGTTCAATACGGCCGAGATGCTCTACGGCATCAAGGGGGCATTCTGGACCGACACCCGCTTCACCTGGGTGGACGCCGAATTCCTCGAGACGCAGGGTATCCAGCCATGGTCGCACATGCCCGTGTGGATCCCGGCCGAGGGCGAGTACGCCGGATTCCATCTCCAAAGCGCCGACAAGATCGTCACCGCCGGCATGACCTACCGCCCGCTGGCCGATACGGCCCAGGCGACGGTCGCCTGGCAAAAGGCGGAAAGGCCGGCGGATTACGCGTTCGGCGAGCGCGCCGGAATCTCTCAGGCGAAGGAGGCCGAGCTACTCGCAGCGTGGAAGCGGCGCGCGACCGACAAGAGCGCGGAAAATCCGGGCTAGTTTGGGGTTTCTAAGCGTGGCGCCGTTGCGGATTCGGCACCGATGCAGGTTCGCTGCCAGGGGCCGTTGGGGCATCGGCTCGTCGGCCGGTCAAGGAGCCGGCGCTACCAGCCGGTCGGTGAACAGCGTCAGATCGGCCAGCGTGATCGTGCAGTCGCCGTCCAGCTCGTAAGCGGCGCACGCCGCGCTGGACTGGCCGAAGCAGCGCTGAAATGCGGCGAAGTCGACCAGGTCGACGTCGCCGTCCACGTCGCCGTCGCCGCCGCACGGACTGGGATTGGCCGCCTTCGGCGTGGGGGCGATGCAGCCCGGGGTGCCACTGGCGTCGTCGCTCAGCAAGACCCAGTCGCTGGCAGCGCCCGAGTCAAAGCCGCTGGGACAGCGAAATGCTCCGGCGGGGATGGTGGCGCCATCGGGGCCCAGGACCGGGGCGGCGTAGTACACCGCGTCGCTGCCGGGATAGTCGTCATCCACCAGGCCGATGGCGTCGAGAATCTGCCCGGGGGCGAAGTCGGCCACCCCGTCGCCGCCGAAAGCCGGCGGATCGATGTCATCCCCCTCGGCCACCGTGTTGTCGCGGACCAGCAGAATCGTCTGGCCACCGACCTCGAAGATCCCGAAGCCCAGCTCGAGGTCGGGCATGGCATCGGGTTGGCCAACCACGAAGAGGCCGTTGCTGTCCAGGGTGCAGATCTGGCCGTTGCAATCATCGAGCGGTACGACCAGATCGACCTTGCCCTTGGACAGTGTTTCGCCCTCGATCGCCAGGATCGACAGCCCGCACAGAGGCTGACCGGGATTACCAACCAGCTCGATGAACTGCTGTTCCACCGGGTCGCCGTCGATCACCAGCACTTCGTTGATGCGGAAGTTGTCCGCGGGCGGCGGGCACGGGGGGACCTCTTCGCCGCAGGCGACGCCGGATCCGCGAAACGCGCCGCCCAGGGCGAGGCACTCCGCTTCGCTGAGCGCGTCCAGGCAGCCGCAATCGGTGCAGCAGGCGCCGGACTGGTCATCTTCGATGGACACGTCGACGAACACCAGCAGGTGGTCGCTCGCGGCGTCGCTGGTACCGAAGGGAAGTGGGCTGCCGTACTTGGGCAGGCCGCCGGCCAGCCCCTCGTCCTGCGAATCGTAAACCTCCGAGCCGATCACGGTCATGGCGTCGCTGTGCCAGATGTAGTCGAGGCGCCGGCCCGACGCCCGTCGGGTCGCGTCCGAAAGGTCCTTCTGGCGGGCGTTGACCACCGTCATGTTCTGGGCGCCGACGCCGTCCTCGAGCGGGGCGAAGGCGTCGTTCTCGACGGGGAACGCGATGTCGGAACCGAGGTTGAAGGAAACCGGCATGCCGGAGGGCACGCTGTTGAACTGCGACGGCGATTCGGCGCCGTCGAAAATGTCGGCGTTCATGTCGCCGACCATGAAGTACGGGATGACGGCCGAGTCGTACGGCAAGCCGGTCTGCATGATCCGGATAGACTCGATGGCGCGGCGGAATTCGTCCGTATCATCCGTGCCGGATTTCCAGTGGGTGCCCATGATCACCAGGTTTTGTGCCGCGCCGGGAATGTCCACCTCGGCCACGATGATGTTGCGGGTCAGATCCTGGGCGTTGACGTCGCCCGACAGCGAGGGGGCGGAAGCGGTCTGCGTGAGAATAAAGGGGTGCTTGCTCAGCACGCCAGCGTGCAGATTGCTGTCGATCGCGTCGAAATCGTGGGCGAGCACGCGGTAGGGGTAGCCGGCCGCGTTGCCGAGCGCGTTTAGGTCGCTGGGCGTATCGATCTCCTGGACACAGACGACGTCCGGGCCGAGGCGCATGAGGATGTCGGCCGCGGCATTGAGCTGGGTCGCGTCGTCGGCGTCGAAGAACTCGATGTTGAAGGTCGCAACGCGGACGTCGACGTCGCCGAGGGCGGGCGCGACGAGGAGAAGAAATCCGGAAAGCCAGCCGGCGGCGTACTTTGTGTGCATGATGGGAATGTCTCCGCTCCCGGGGCCGAGGCCCGGCGGGTGAGGAATTTCACAGGGTTCGAGGTATCGTCCTGACCAGACGGCAATTATACCGGGCCGGCGGCAGTTTACCTAATGTGTCATCGATTTATCCACGTCCGTATAACGGGTCCGAGTCGGTCTTTTAACTTCAGCTTCATACGAAATCGCCCTCAAACCCTAGCTCTGGTTGTCCGGCGGCGGTATAATTGGCGACCTTGGCAGATTGGCTCGGGCGCGTCGCGGCGCCGCTGTGCAGGTCGATCTGAAGAGGCGTGGACGGGGAGAGTCCGACTGCATGGGTGAAGGAAGCGCAATTCCATCAGGATCTTGCCATGGTGCGTGACTGCGGCGGTGGGCACAGGCCCCGTCCGCAGCGTGCGGGGTCGATGTTCGCTGTCGGCCAATCAAGCGTCTCACCAATACACAACGGCGCTGGGCGCGCGATCCGCGCGGAGGCAGCGCTTGCGCTAGCAGACACATGGTCCGAAAGACTGGTTTGTGGAGAAAGATGATGAAGGGAAAGACAGGATGGATGCGTCCAGGGATCTGGACAGCCTTGGTACTCGGGCTTGCACTTGCGAGCCAGCCGGCGTTCGGTGCGCTGTTTATCAACGAGATAGATCCGGATCAGGCGAGCTTTGACACCACGGAGTTCATCGAAATATACAACAGCGGTCCGGGAGCCGTCGACTTCGGTGCGACGCCCCACGTGGTCGTGCTCTTCAACGGCAGCGGCGACGCCTCCTACGACGCCATTGAATTGTCCGGCACGTTGCCCGCGGGCGGCTTGTTCACCATCGGCTCCACGGGGATGGGGACGGACATCGAACTCGATCCGGGAAGCGGTGGCTGGCTTCAGAACGGTGCCGACGCCGTGGCGCTGTACACCGGAACCGCCGCCAGCGCCCCGGCCACCCCGACCACGACCGGCTTGGTCGACGCGATCGTGTATGGCACCAACGACAGCGATGATGCCGGGTTGCTCTCCGGGCTGGGCCAGTCGACGCAGTACAACGACACCACCAGCACCAGTATCGCGCGGCAGCCGGATGGTTCAACCTGGATGGAGGATCAGCAGCCCACACCGGGTGCGTTGAACGGTCTTCCCGCGCCCACCACCTACAACGGCCTGACCACCATGGCGGTGAACGACACCAATGTCACTGTCGACCTGTCGGCCGATGGCGGCACCGGGGCGCTTACGTACAACGTCGAGACGCTCCCGACGATGGGTACGCTTTCGGACAACTCGGGTGCGTTCGCGGCCCCGCGGGCGGTGAACGGCACGCTGACCTACACGCCGAACACCGGCGTTTCGGGGCTCGACACGTTCGAATTCAGCGCCACCGACGCCAACAGCCAGACGTCCGATCCAGCCACGCAGGAACTGGCCATCCAGAAGGGCGGCGTCGTCATCACTGAAGTGATGTATGACCCGAGCTCCTTCTACAGCACCTACCAGTTCGTGGAGATTTACAACTACAGCGTCTCGGCGATCTCGCTGGGACGGATCGACAACAGCATCAACACCACCTTCGACACGACGGGCAACCTGTCGACCAACGGGGCCACGATTCCGGCCGGCGCGATGCGGATCATCGCCATCGACAACACCGCATCGTTCCCCGACAGCGCCGAGGATTTCCGCTGCGAGTGGCGGCTGAACGAGAACGACATCCTGCGGGTGCCCTACAGTCGGTTCGAGTTCATCTTCGACGACGGCCGCGTGCTGCTGTTCGACACCGCGGGCGATCTGCTGGACGCTGTGGACGTGGCCTTCCTGGCCGAGTCGACCGGCGGCTGTGCCGACGCCAGCCTGTCGTTCGAGCCGTTCGATCCGCCGACTGCGTTTACGAACGAAGACGACCTCGACTGGTTCTGTGCCGGTCCGGGCTCGCCGGGTCTGCGGACGGGCGACATCACCGGAGACCAGGCTTCGCCGGCCTACGTGGTCGAGGCGTTCACTTCTTATGTGTATGAGCCGGCCTGCACGGGCGCCTGCTGCATCACCGACGGCACCTGCGTCGAAGGCCTGCGGCAGGACGAGTGCGCCGCGCTCAACTGTGGCGATACCTCTCGCTGGGAGCAGGGCGACACTTGTGCCGGCGCCAGTTGCCCGACAGCCGAGCCCTTCGGCCAGTGCTGCCTGCCCATCGGCGAGTGCCTGGATACGACCGAATGCGAGTGCCTGCTTTCCGGCGGCGACTGGGACGGCAACGAGGATTGCACCACCGGTCCGCAGTGCCAGGAAACCGTGCGGCTGATCATCAACGAGATCGAGTATGACCAGGCCGGTACGGATGACGCCGAGTACGTCGAGTTGAAGGCTGCCGGCGGTGCGCCGCTGGCGGGCTGGAAGCTGGAGTTCTACAACGGCAATAATGGCGAGGTCTACCGCGAGGTGGACCTGTCGACGCTACCCGGCGGCGTGATGCCGGCCGACGGCTATCTGGTCGTGGGTACGGCCACCGCCCCCGAAGTTGACTTGGTGGCTTGGGATTCGAACGAGCCCTTCCAGAATGGTCCCGATGGCTTGGTGCTCTCGCTCGGCACGTACGTGGTCGAGGCCCTGTCCTACGAGACCGGGACCAACGGTTTCCTTGCGGTCGGCGGCACGGCCAATGGCGAACTGCTGCATGATCCGGGCGTGTCCGACAGCGGCGCCACCACGATGCAGAAGATTCCGGACGGTTCGACCGATCCGGCTGACTGGGTCGCGACGAACAACCAGACGCCAGGCGTGGAAAACTTCGATGCCGGTGTCGCGGGTGCATGCTGCGATCCGAATACGTTGGAATGCACTATCACGACCGAGATCGAATGCACGACGGCCGGTGGCGTGTTCCAGGGGACCGGCGTGACCTGCGGCGAGTACACCTGCCAGCCGCAGGGCTCCTGCTGCGAGCCGGACGGCAGTTGCCGTGCCGACGTGGCGGAAGCACAGTGCGATCGTCTTGGCGGCACTTGGACCGAAGGTGGCGTGTGCCCCGATGCCGAAGGCTTCGTGGCCTGCCTGACCGGGCCGAGCGGCGTTGATGTGCGGACGCCCGAATGCGCCATGTGGGATCTGGACGGCGACGCTCTGGACATCGACCTGGCCGACTTCGCCCTCTTGCAGCAGCTCACCTGCGCCGGCGACCCGGTGGGGGCGTGCTGCCTGCCTGACGGCTCGTGCGAAGAGATCAGTCAGTGGACGTGCGAGACGTTCCACGGTCCGGGCAGCTTCAACGGCGTGGGCGTGGCCTGCGGTGCGGTGTCCTGCTCGCCCGAGCCGGCCGGCACGATCCTGATCAACGAGATCTGGGCGGACGACCCCGGCACGGACGATCACGAGTTCATCGAGCTCTTTGGTCCGGCGAGCATGAGCCTGGACGGGCTCAGCCTGATCGTGGTGGACGGTGACACGTTCGGCGCCACGGACTCGTTCCAGTATCGCCGCGTGAACCTGGAGATGGACCTGACCGGCTATTCAACCGATGCGCAGGGCTACTTCCTGATCGGTACCGGTCCGGACATTACGCCGGACGTCAATCTCGACGCGGTGTTCGGCGATAACGACGGCGTGGCCGACGAGTTGCAGAACGGTTCGCAGACCTACGCCTTGGTGAATTCGACCGACATCGCCTACTGCACCGGCATTGGTGCGCCCGATGCCTCGTGCAACACCAGCGGAATGCAGTTGACCCAGGCGTCGTACGATGCCATCACGGCGGGCGCGATCGACACGATCGCCTCTCGCATCGGCGACTACGATCACTTCTACTTCTACGCTCCGCTGGTGCAGGATGACGGGTTCTACGTGTTCGATTATGGCCAGCGCATCCCCAACGGCACGGACAACAACGTGGCCGGCGACTGGGAGACGGTATTCGGCAACGAACTCGGCGATCCCTCCGATCCGTCGACGCCAGGGTCGGCCAACCAGTCGTTTGACGCGCTGCTGGGCGCCTGTTGCAGCAATGGCCTCTGCCACACGTTGACCGAAGCAGACTGTTTGGCGATCGGCGGCACGTTCGGCGGGCAGGGTTCAAGCTGTTCGCCCAATCCATGCGACTGCCGCGAGCTGTCGGAAATTGCGGACGTGCAGTTCCCGGCGACCGAGCCTGTGTGCGTGACCAACGCGATCGTGACGGATGTTTACGACCGGGTGAATTCGACGACTTCGAAGCACTTCTTCATCCAGGACCAGAGTGCGGTCAAGGCCTGGTTGATTCACGGTTCGAACACGGAGATCGACCCGCTGCTGGGCCAGATCGAGCCGGGCGACATTGTGGAAATGACCGGCACGCATCAGGAGTATTTCAACACGCAGCAGCTCGTCGCGCCTTTCACGATCACCGTGCTGGGCCAGCAGCCGTTGCCGGCGCCCTTCGTGACCACCGTGGATGACTTCGATGAGAATTTCCCGATCAATGAGCAGTACCTTTCGACGCGGGTGACGATCACCAACGCGCGCTTCCAGGCTGGTGATCAGGGCAATCCGTTTGCCTATGGCAATTACACCATCGAGGACGCCACCAACCCGGCGTTGACGATGGCCCTCCGGATTGGCAACAGCGAGCCGGGGGCGCTGCCCATTTTGGGGACTACCATCCCCTCCGGCACGGTGGAGATCACCGGCATCATGACGATCTTCAGCGACGTCTGGCAGATTCAGCCGGCGGTGCCTGGCGACGTCGTTGTGGTTGGTCCGTAAGGTTTTTGCGCTGTATTTGATCGCGCCGGTTACGCCGGCGTGATGTGAGAAACTTGCCCGCCCGCGGCTCTTGGCTGCGGGCGGGCTTTTTCGTGCGCGCAGGTGGCGGATAGTTCCCGCCGGAGAGGGAGAGGTGGAGGGAGAGGGCACCGTGTCCGTCGAAATGGGCCGAAATTGCGACTTGCTCACAAAGTATGTTTGGTATATGTTAGGTATATACGCGGTCTGCTACGAACGGAGATGTTGAATCGGAAGGCCGAAGAGGGGCTTTCCGGAGGGTGGCCGTGCGTTTGCGTGCATCGTCGGGGCATGGCAGGGGCATGCATAGGGGGGCGCATGCGTAGGCAGGGGCAGGCGTTGTGTTTTTGGGTTTTGACATCGTTTTGAGGTTTTGACGTTGGGTTATGAACGCAGATCGGGCCAAAGAAAACTGTGTCGCGCGGATGGAACAGGCCCGGACCCTGCTCGCCGACTACGCCCGGCAGCGGGCCCACCAGGCGGGACTTCGCGGCGAGGCGTCCTCCTCGGGGTTCGCGTCGCTGGATGCACTCCTGCCGGGCCAAGGCCTCCCGGCCGGTTCCGTTGTGGAACTCTGGTCGGGCGCCGAGAGAACGCACGGCCAGGGTACGCGCGGGATGCGCAGCGGAGGTACGCGCGGCGAGGGGACGGGGGGGCTTACGCTGGCGTTGCACATGGCGCGGGCTTGGACCGGCGGTGGGGGGCAAAGGGACACGTGCGAAAGTGCGAATGTGAAAAAGCGGACGGAGGCTGGGCGCGCGGTGGCGCCGATCTCCGGATCCGTGGATCCCATGGCCGAACGGGTAAGCTCGGCGGCTCGGCGGGGATCGATCGTGCTGATCGATTTTGACGGCGACTTCTATCCCCCCGCGGTGGTGCGGATGGGGCTGGACCTGGAGCAACTGGTGGTGGTACGGCCGGCGCGGGTGTCGCAAGGCGTTTGGGCATTGGATCAATGCCTGCGCTGTTCGGCCGTGGGGGCGGTGGTGGCCTCGCGGGCGCCGGTTTTGACGGACGCCCAGGGGCGGCGGTTGCAACTGGCGGCCGAGTGCGGCGGCGGGCTCGGCATTCTCCTTTGCTCGGATCGGTCGGCGGGGCGGTCTTTTGCGGCTTGCCGGCTGCGGGTGACGGCGCTGGCGGGTGAAGAAGCTTTAAGCGTGAGTGGGGTGACCGCAGGGCGGCGGTTGCGGGTGACGTTGGAGCGCGTGCGGGAAGGGATGCCCGGCGGTTCGTGTGTGGTGGAACTTCCCGATGAAGCGGGTCTTGTGTCTCTATATTCCCAATCTAGCCATCGAGCGGCTGCAACGGCGGGAGGGATCCGCGACGTCCGGCGGGCGATCGGGCGGGTCGGGTAAGGGGGCGCCAGAAGCGGTCGGACCGGTGGCCATTGCTGCCCCGACGTCCGGCGGTTTACGCGTGGTGCGGGCGAACGCGTCGGCCGGGCGACGCGGCGTACGCCTCGGGCAGACCGCGGCGGAAGCCGCCGCCTTGGCCCCGGGTCTGACGGTGCATCACGCCGACCCGGCCGGCGACCGGGCGGCGCTCGAGCGGCTGGCGGTGTGGGCGGATTGCCTGTCGCCGGTGGTCCAGATTGCCGGCGACGATGCGCTGCTGCTGGACGTCACGGGTTGCGCGCGGCTTTTCGGCGGGGAGGATGCGCTGGCCCGGAAGGCGATCGCGGGGCTGGCGGCCGAGGGCTACTCGTCCGCCGCCGCGATCGCCGATACGCCGGGCGCGGCCTGGGCGCTAGCCCACGCCGGCGAATGGGGGTGTGCGCACGCGGCCCGGCCGGGGGCGATGGCCGAGGCCCTCGCCCGCCTGCCCGTGTGGACTTTGCGGCTGGAGGCGCCGGTCGTCGAGCGGTTGCGAATGGTGGGGGTGGAGACGGTGGAGGCCCTGCTGCACCTGCCGCGGTCGTCGGTGGCCCGGCGGTTCGGGCGGGCGGTATGCCGTCGGCTGGACGAGGCGCTGGGCGATGCGCCGGAGGTGCTGACGCCGTTTCGCCCGCCGGTGGTGCTGCACGCGCGGGTGAACTTCACGGGCGCGACGGATTCGCCGGCGCTGCTGTATGAAGCGGTGGAGCGGGGTACGGCGGACCTGTGCGCCCAACTCGAACGGCGGGTGGCGGGCGTGCGGCGTTTGCGGGTGACGCTGCACTACTCGCGCGACGCGGCCGATGCCACCGGCGTAGCGGCGGCCTGCGGCGAGAATGGAGCGTACGGAGACGTGTCCGGCGCCGGGCTCGGTTGGGGAAGTACCCGGCGATATCACACGCTGACGCTGGAACTTTCGCGTCCGACGCGGGACGCAGGTCGCCTGCTGGGGCTGCTCAGGGTGCGGTTGGAGGGGCTGCGGCTGCCGGCCAAGGTGGTGGGGGTGACGGTGTGGTCGCCGTGGGTGGAGGGGCTGGACGGGGCTCAACTGACCTGGTTCGACACGGGGAGCACGGATGACGCCGAACTGGGCGATCTCTGGGATCGGCTGGCCGTCCGCTTGGGCAAAAACAACGTGGTGCAGCCGCGGCTGGTGGCCGATCACCTGCCGGAGGGCGCGTACGCCTACGTGCCCATGGCCGAGGTGCGTACGTGCCAGCGCCCCGGCCGTCTGGTCCGGCAATCCCCGCGCCGCGTGACCGGGGCGATGCAGTCATCCAGCGCTTCTGGCGGAGAGACGGCAGGAAATGAAGCAAAACCAAAACCCGCGCGGCACAGTGAAAAGTGGATCATGGACGGCGCCCCGGGCAACCCGCACGAGGCGGCGTGGGGGCGTCCCGTGCGACTGCTGCATCGACCGGTGGAGGTCGCGGTGATGGCTGTGGTTCCGGACGGCCCGCCGTTGCGGTTTGGCTGCCGTGGTGCGGAACACGTGGTGCAGCGCTGGGCCGGCCCGGAACGGGTCGAGACCGGCTGGTGGCGGGGATATCCCGTACGGCGGGATTACTTTCGCGTGGAGGATACGGCCGGAGAGCGTTACTGGCTGTTCCGCGCCTGCAACGACGGACGTTGGTTTTTGCACGGAATGGACGACTGAAGTCAGAAGTAAGGAAGTCAGAAGTAAGAAAGTCAGAAGTGAGAAAGTTAGAAGTATGGGAACTGGGGCGCGGGGGTGCTGTGCTTCTGATTTCTGGTGACGCGTCGTGGCTCTCCTGCATATTCGCCGCGCTGGCTCGGCCATAACTTCTGACTTCTGACTTCACAACTTCTTCCTTGTCTCATGCCTGACCTGCCGGATCCAGATCGGCGCAAGCACCCGGCGCGAATCCTCTTCCCACTGGAGCGCGCAGCCGACGACGCTGCGCGCCAACACGAGCCGCAGGATGATCTGCCGAACGAAGACGCCGCCGATAGACGAACTGCTTCATCGGCCAACCCTCAATCCCTGTTTCCCAGCTACATCGAGCTGCGCTGCAAAACCAACTTCTCCTTTCTCCGCGGCGCTTCCCACCCGGAAGAACTGGTGGAGCGGGCGATGGCGCTGGGTTATCCGGCTCTGGGCGTGGCCGACGTGAACACCCTGGCCGGCGTGGTGCGGGCGCACTGCGCCGCCCAGGCCGCAGGACTCAAACTTCTGATCGGATCCGAGGTTCGCCCGGTCGACGGGCCGCCCGTGACGCTTTACGCAATCAACCGCACCGGCTACGGGCGGCTGGCCCGGTTGATCACCGTCGGTCGGCGCCGGGCGAAGAAGGGCGAATGCCACCTCGCGAATGCGGACATCTGGGCACACGCAGACGATCTGATCAGCATCGTGCACGCCGCCGGAACGGCCGGCGCAGTGGAAAACCTCGCCGCGTATCGCGCCGCGTTCGGCGACCGGCTGTACCTGGGCGTGCAGTTGCACCGCGGATCGGCCGATGCGGCCTGCCTCGCCCGGATGCAATCGCTGGCGAAATCGCTGCGGATCCCGCTCGTGGCGGTGAACGACGTGCACTACCACGACGGCGAACGCCGCTTCTTGCAGGACGTGCTGACCTGCGTTCGCGAGGGCTGCAAGCTCACCGAGGCCGGATACTGCCTGTTCCCCAACGGCGAGCGCTATCTCAAAACCGCCGATGAAATGGCTGCATTGTTCCGCGACTGCCCGGACGCCCTCGCCCGCCCGCACGAAATCGCCGACCGCTGCACCTTCTCGCTCGACGAATTGCGCTACGAGTACCCGCCGGAGGTGTGCCCGCAAGGCCGTTCACCGGCCGAATATCTCGCCGAACTCACCTGGGCCGGCGCGCGGCGTTACTACGGCCAGGCCATCCCGGACAAAGTCCGCGACCTGGTCACCCACGAATTGCGCCTGATCGGCGAGCTTGGCTACGAGCACTACTTCCTCACCGTCTGGGACCTGGTGCGCTTCGCCCGCGATCGGGGCATCCTCTGCCAGGGACGCGGCAGCGCCGCCAACTCGGCCGTGTGCTTCTGCCTGGGCATCACCTCGGTGGATCCCGGCCGTATCGACGTGCTCTTCGAACGCTTCGTCAGCGCCGAGCGCAACGAGCCGCCGGACATCGATGTGGATTTCGAGCACGAGCGCCGCGAAGAGGTGATCCAGTACATCTACGGCAAGTACGGGCGCGAACGGGCCGGGATCGCCGCCGAGGTGATCACCTATCGCCCGCGGTCGGCCGTGCGCGACGTGGGCAAGGTGCTGGGCCTCTCGCTCGACCGGCTGGATGCGATTTCCGCCAAGGTGGAGTGGTGGTCGGACCCGGACCAGATCGCCGCCCACCTCGCCGGCGTCGGCCTGGACCCGAGCGATTACACCATGCGCTGCCTGGTGGGCCTGTGCCGGCAGATCGTGGGCTTCCCGCGGCACCTGTCGCAGCACGTCGGCGGGTTCGTGATGACGGCCGGCCCGCTGTGCGAACTCGCCCCCATCGAAAACGCGGCGATGCCCGACCGCACCTTCATCGAGTGGGACAAGGATGATATCGATGCCCTGGGTATTCTCAAAGTCGATTGCCTGGCCCTGGGCATGTTGACGGCGATACGCAAGTGCTTTGCGCTGATTGGACAACTGGAATTGGAGAAGAAGGGATTAAGGGATTCAGGGATTAAGGGGTTAAGGGAGGGGACATCGGGCAGAGAAGTGGAACAAGGCGTTCCGGCCCGGCGGGCCGAGGGGGCATCCGTTCCTGCGGAGCGGGGAGTGCAGGTCCTGCATGGCGAAAACGGTGCGGCGGCGGAGCGTCCGGGCAGAACAGCGCCTGGGCCACGAACCACTTCGTCTGCCAGCCCTCAATCCCTCAATCCCTCAATCCCTCAATCCCTCTCTCTCGCCGACGTTCCCCCCGAGGACCCTGCCGTCTACGACATGATCTGCCACGCCGATACCGTCGGCGTGTTTCAGGTGGAGAGCCGCGCCCAGATGAGCATGCTCCCGCGGTTGCGGCCGAGGTGCTTCTACGATCTCGTGATCGAAGTTGCCATCGTGCGCCCGGGCCCGATCCAGGGCGGGATGGTCCACCCCTACCTCCGCCGGCGCAATGGCGAGGAACCGGTGTCCTACCCCAGCGCGGCGGTCAAGGACGTGCTCAGAAAGACCCTGGGCGTGCCGCTCTTCCAGGAGCAGGCCATGAAGCTGGCCATGGTGGCGGGGGGGTTCACTCCCGGCGAGGCGGACCAACTGCGGCGGAGCATGGCGGCCTGGCGGCGCAGCGGATCCATCGAGAAGTTTCGCGACAAGATGATCGCCGGGATGCGCGCCAACGGGTACACGCAGGCGTTCGCCGAGCAGCTTTTCAGCCAGTTTTCCGGATTTGCCGAGTATGGTTTTCCGGAAAGTCACGCAGCCTCGTTCGCGCTGCTGGTTTACGTGTCGGCGTGGCTCAAGTGCTATCATCCGGCCGCGTTCGCCGCCGCCTTGATCAACAGCCAGCCCATGGGCTTTTACGCCCCGGCCCAGTTGGTTCGCGACGCCCGCGAGCACGGCGTGGAAGTCCGCCCGGTGGACGTGAATCACAGTGCGTTTGACTGTACGTTGGAAGTGGAAAAAAAGAGATTAAGGGATTCAGGGATTGAGGGATTAAGGGCGGGGCCGACTGGCACAGAAGTGGAACAAGGCGTTCGGGCCCGACGGGCCGTTGGTGCATCCGTTCCTGCGGAGCGGGATGGGCAGTTTCATGCCGAAAGCATTGCGGCGGCAGAGCGTCCGAGCAAGACAACACCGGTGCCACCAACCGCTTTATCTGCCAGCCCTCAATCCCTGCCGTTGAGCGAAGCGAACGGCCCCGCGCTCCGCCTCGGCTTCCGTCTCATCAAAGGCCTCCCCCAGGACGCGATCACCAGGCTGGTCGCGGCCCGCAACGACGGACCGTTCACCAGCGTGGCCGACCTCGCCCGGCGGAGCGGATTGTCGCGGGCAGTGCTCGCCCGGCTGGCGGCCGGCGACGCCTTCAACTCCCTCGGCCTGGACCGGCGCGAAGCCCTCTGGCAGGTGCTGGCGCTGGACGACGAGTTGCCGTTGTTTGCCGGGGCGGAGTGGGCGGAGACGCCGGCCGACCTGCCCCGCATGGGCCTCGACGAGCAGGTGGTGCACGATTACGAAACGACCGGCCTGTCCCTCAAGGCCCATCCCATGAGCCTGATCCGTCCACGGCTGCGAAACGGCCGGATCGCGGCGGCGAAGCAGGCGAATCGGTGTCCCCAAGGCCGCCGGGTGGCGGTGGCGGGCCTGGTGCTCGTGCGGCAACGACCCTCGACCGCCCTGGGGATCGTCTTCATGACCATCGAAGACGAGACCGGCGTAGTCAACCTAGTCATCCGCCCCAAGGTCTACGAACGCTTCCGCGCCGCCGCCCGCAGCGCCACGGCCGTCATCGCCACCGGTCGCATCGAACGCGAGGGCGAAGTGGTCCACCTCCAGGTCGAACGGCTGGAGTCGGTGACAGACGGGATGAAGCCGAAAGTCCGCTCGCGCGATTTCCATTGATGACCCGCCGGCATCGAGCCATCCGTCCGGAAAGAGGGGGCGAACCGCGGGGGGCGCAGACCAGCGTCCGCAGGAACTAAACCTTTTCCACCACGATGGTGTTGGCGACGAGATCGCCGAGGCGCTGGCGGTTGCGGGTGAGGGCGACCAGCACGGCGATCGGCGCGAACTGCAAAAGAAAGTAAACCTCAAAACGCAGCACGTTGCGCACGACGATCGCCGCGAACGATGCCCGCTCCGCCCGATGGTTACGCACCCGCAACCCCAGCGCCAGCTTGCCCAGCGTGGCCGCCCAGATCGACTCGAACACCACGCCGTACAGCACGTATACGGCCACGCCGATCATCCAACGCCAGTAGAAACCTTCGCGATCCTGCATCATCGCGTAATCGATCTGCGACTGCACGTCCGGCGCCCCCAGCCCGATGTTGTTCGCCTTCAGCCAGGAAACCAATAGAAACGGCGCCGTAACGGACACGATGACCGCCGCGTCGATGAGGAACGCCACAAATCGTTTGCCCAGCCGGGCGAGCACGAACCCGGGCGGCACGGGCAGATCGGTGAGAAAACTCTCTCGCCGCCGCATGAACGCGATCAGCAGCAACACGGTGAGCACCAGCGTGGCCGCCAGCATGCGGGTGCGCTCGTTGGCCAGCGTTCCCTGGCGGGTTACGAGCGCCGGCACGGTTTCGGGCTGCGCCAGCGGATCGCCTCCCTCCACCGACCAACGCGCCGCGTACATCGTCTCGGGCGCGTCCTCCCCACCCGCGTCGCGCCAGATACCCACCAGTTTGTCGCCGAGTCGGCCGAACGCGGCCTCATCGGCTTCGAACGTCCACTCTTGGTCCTCCAGCCGCAACGGCGACCCGATCGTCCAGGTTCCGTCCGACCCCAGCGTGCGGGTCCGCGCCATATAGGTGTCGCTGCCGGCCGGTTCCCGCACGATGAGCATCAACCCGCCATCATGAACCACCGCGGCGAGCAGATTCTCGGGCGCCAGATCCGCGATGCGCTCGGGTGCCGACCACACCTGCCCGTCCCAACGGGTCAGCCGCACCTCGTCCGGCGCGGCGGCAAGCGAATAGAGCAACCACACGACGCCGTCGTGGGCGGCGAGCCAGCAAGATGCGTGCTCGTCGAAAGTCGCCGGGATCGCCACCTCCGGCCTCCAATAGCTCACCTGATAGCTCACCAGGGCATACCGCGGCGAGACATCGTCGTCCGCCTCCGCGTCATCCTGCGAGCTGTCCGGCTGAACATCCGGAGCGGCCACCGGCGCCGGGCCGTTTGTCGACGCGTCAGGTGCGGGCGACTCGGTCGGGGCGGTGGTCAGGGTCGGTTGAGTTGGTGCGGGGCCCTCGCGTTCCGTTGCCCGGTTGGTTTCGCCGTCAGCTTCGTAAGGCTGGGTGGTCGGTGGCGGGGGGATGCGCGCCGCGGTACGTGACTTCACCACGGCGTAGAGAATTTCGCGGGCCTCATCGCCGCAGAGCGCCAGCGGCGTGGCCTTGCCGGGCAGGACCCGCTCGGGAAAGTCGTTGGAGGCCGCGCCGTCGGCCGCCGGGGCCAGCGGATCGAGCGGCGGACGAAAACGGAAATGGGCGCCATCGCGAAAAAACACGTGATAGTTGCGCCCGCGAACCGCGGTCTGGCGGATGACGCCGCTGCTGGGCCGCATGGGCAGGCTGTAGATGCGGAGCGACGACGTGCCCGCCTGCGTATAGGCGAACACCCAGCGTTGCGTGCCGTCGGCGTTCGGGAGCATACGCCGCGCCCACAGGCTTTCGGCACCGCCGTTGACGGAGATGTCCTCGTCCGCCCCCGCGGTCAGGCCGGCGCCCAGAAGAAGCACTGCGATGAGTATCAGCGGAAGTTGGCGCGTGCCCTGCATACGGGGATTATGAGCCGGCCTTCGGTCTGGTCAAGCAGCGGCCTCGCTCTCAACCCCAACGACGTCCCGGCATGTTCGCGTCGCCTGGCGCTCAGGTCGACCAGTGCCCCACTCCACAGAACGCCCCACAACGTCTTACGGCTCTGTCACGGCGCTGTTGAGCAGACGCTCGAGCTTCTCGCGCTCGCTGAGCGGATGATGGATCGCGTCCAGTTCCACGTCGACGTCGACAATCCGGTCGAACGTCGCCCCGCGGTCCAGCGGAAACGCGAAACCCGGATGGCTCTCGTCCACCTGCGGCAGGATCTTCCACCCCGACGCGGTAAACAGCATGCGCCCGTCGGTGGCGGGCCAGGTGATCTCGACGCGGTGCGGCAGCAGCAAACCGTCATCGCCCACCGGTCGATAGCGGCTCAGCTCCGACGCCATCACCAACTTGCCTTCCGGATCCCGAAACACGATGCGATCGACCAGGCGAGGCTCATGACGGCTGAGCCAGTACTCCTTGGCGATGTACCCCTGAAGGCTCTCGTCGTAGGCGAGGAAGATGAGCTGCTGGTGGTCGCCCACGATGCGCTGCACCGGCCCGGCGTCGCCGATGGTCTGCTCGGGCAGCAGGTTGAGCCCCAGGGCTTCGACCAGCAGGTCGGGTCGAATGATCAGGTCGTCGGCGTCGGGAATCACGTCCCGACTGTGCCGGCCGTAGGTGAGCGCCTTGACGTTCGGCTGCACCACCCAGTATTTCTCGGGGTTCGAGCCAAACACGAGCTGCGATTCGAGCAGGGCCTTGAGGTCCAGGCGCAGGCAACGCGGCGGATGCACGAGCAGTTTCGCGTCCAGATCGAACGAACGCCGCGCGCCGTCGGTGTCGGTGAAATGTCCGCGGGCATGTCCGCCGCGGGCCTGGGCGGTACCCACCAGGCGGGCGTGGTTGGCGTTCACGCGGTCGATTGCGTCGGCCATCGGCAGCACGGGGAGCGGCTCGAGGGCGGTGCGATCGGGGCGGCAACCCGCGGCCGCGGCGGCGAAACCGGCCGCCAGCAGGGCCAATCGAAGTCTAGCGTGCATGGGGTCCGGGTTCCTCGTCAGAGTCAGCGGGCGAATCGCCCGGCGTCGTCGCGCCTTCGTCGAAGTCGCCGAGTGTGGCAGTTCCGCCATCCGCGCCGTCCTCGTCGCGTTCGTCGAATTGTTGCATGTCGCCGTGAAGAATGGCGCTGAGTTCGCCGCTGACTTTCTCGATCTGGGCGTCATTGAGCTGGGGATTGAGTACCTTGTGCAGCGAACCGTCCTTGTCTTTGACCAGGCGCATCATCCAGAATTCGCGATCATCCTCGCGTACGGTGTCTTCGTACTTGAGAATCCGCTTGCGCATGAGAATTAGGGCGAGCACGAACCGAAAGTGCATGCGCGATTCGAGTGTCTCGTCAGCCAGGCGGGTGAAAAAGTTGACCAGCACGTCGTCGTCGACCAGCAGCCGCTTTTTCTTCTCCTTGACCGGGACGCGGGTCTTGAAGAAGCAGAAGGCGTCCGCCGGCGGACCCTCCCACGCCTCCAGGCTGTAATCCTCGCGCCGAAACGTCTCCCCCTCGTCGAACAGGACGGCGTAATGCTCCTCCCCCTCGGCGAGTTGCCGACCGGTTGCGGCGCACACCCCGCCACACTTGGCTACTTCCCACTGCTCCATGACCAACCTGTTATCGTGAAGGACCAGTCATTCCGATGCCGAACGCCGAGCCGGGCGTTTGGCCGGCGATTGCGTGCCGAGCCGCATTTCATCGACCGGAAGGCGAATCGTCAAGCGGAGCGCGCCGCGGTCAGCGCTTGTTGGCGGCGCCTTCGACGGATTGCAGGGCCGACTCGATGGCGTTCTCAAGCTGGGGGCCGTGCAGATCGCCGGCGACGACCGTGCCATCGGGACCGATGAGAAAGACCGCGGGAATGGCGCTCACCTGGTACGCGTCGGCGGCTGCGGTCGCGCCCCCGGCGTGTCCGACGGCGTGGCGCCAGTCCATCTTCTTCGCCTTCACGAAGGCGGCGAGTTTGCCGGCGTCTTCGTCGAGGCTCACGCTGATCATCGCGAAGTCGTCGCGCTCCCCGAAAGCCTCGTACACCTGCCGCAGGGTTGGGATTTCTCCAAGACAGGGGCCGCACCACGTCGCCCAGAAGTCCAGCAGCACCACCTTGCCGCGCAGGTCGGCCAAGCTGAGCTTCTCGCCGGAGAGGGTGGTCAGGGTGAAGTCCGGCGCAGCCTGACCGGCCGGCGGCCCGCCGCCGCGAACGCCCGGGCCCGTGCGCGGATCGGGCTGAAGCTGAAAATCAAAACGCTCCCGCCCCGCGGCGATGGCCTCGTCCAGCAGCGGCTTGAAGCCGTCGGCATACAGGGCGACCTCGAACCCGTCCGGCGGGGCTCCCGTGATCTGAAAGGCCCCGTCCGCCCCGCTCAACGCCTGAAGGCCCAGCGTGTCCCAGCCGCGCCAGCGGGTCGCGGTCACGTGCACGTCGGGTACCGGTTTGCCGTCGGGATCGAGAATTGTGCCGGTGATCGTGCGGCCGGGCGCCAGGCAGAGGTCGAGCCGGGCTTCCGTTCGCGGCGCCACCGCGACCTCGGCGAGCTGCGGGGCATAGCCGGCCGCGTGGACCGTCACCACCGTCTTGCCCGGCGGAACCCCCACGATGCGGTAGCGGCCCTCCATATCGGTCCAGGCCTGCGGGAGATAATCGCTGAGCACTTCACCGGCGCTGACCCGGGCGCCCATCACCGGCTCCTTGCCGTCCGGGGCGGTGACGACGCCGGTCACAATGCCGGCCGGTTCCATGGTCAGCCCGTGGGTGGATACGTGCGCGTCGGCCGGCACGACGATGGCGCGGTCGAAGTCTGTCCCGGAGATGTATTCCGGGTGCGTCAATCGGACGGCCAGTTCGGTGAGCTCGAAGCGCAGCCCGCGCACCACGACCCGGCCCGCCGCGTCGCTGATCTGGTGCCGGTAGTCGTTAGCCTGCTGGTCCACGCACTCCACGTCGACGCCGGCAATGGGCCGCTTCGTCTCATCCGTGATGGCCAGGTGCACGATCCGCTCGGGAGACAGCGCAATCGCCAACGCGCCCGCCGCCTCCGTCTTCTCGATTTCCAGACGCTGCCGCGCGAATCCGTCCGCTTCCACCGTCAGCCGTGCCCGGCCCGGCGCCAGCCCGTCGATCCGAAACGCACCGTTGCTGTCCGTGTCCGCCGTGAACTCGTCATAACCCACCGCGGCGACCACCTGTGCCCCCGCGATCGGCCGGCTGTCGCGCACATCGGTCACCACGCCGGCCATGGTAATGTCGCCCACCATGCGGGCGTCGATGAACGGCGGTCCGCTTTCCGCACCGAGTTCCACCTCCTCGACGTGGTCCTTGTGAAAGGGCTTGGAGACTGTGACGATGGCGGTTCCGGTGTAAGCGGCGGCGGCCGTCACCTTGATGTCGCCGAGCTCATTCGTGTTGGCCGTGCCGATCACCGCGTCCGTCGCCTTCAGCTTGACCGTGACGGTGGCGTCGTGGACCCCGGCGCCGACGTGGTCATAGGCTTGGCCGATCACGAGAGTGTGGGCGGCGGGCTGCTCCGGCGGGGCACTATCCGGCGGAGCGGATTCGTTCGCAGAAACGGGCACGAGAACACCGAAGCCGGCGATCAGGACGGCGAAAATGCAGCGTGCAACCATGGCAGGGCCCTTGCGTCAAAGATTATGGCTGACGATCGAAGACATTATAGCGTCTGGCGCCGCGAGCAGGTGCCTGAAATGGCGCTTTATGACGCCTGTGGGGCGTCTGGGCAATTGTCGATGAATGTGAGACCGGTTGCTTCCCGAGCGGCGGCGTCGTACGATCTGGGTTAGGGAATCCGCCCAAGCATGTTGCTGCGGACGGCGCCGTCGCCGCGACCGGCCTTGGAGTCCCACGACGCCGGCAGGAGATGATCATGTCACCCATTCAAGAACAGGTCCGCCGCGCTCGCCGACGCCTATGGTTCGGTCTGTGGCTCGACGTGGCCTGCCGAATGCTGTGCTGGTCCGCGGTCGCCTTTGGACTGGCGGTGATTGCCGTGCGACTGGCCGGCTGGAGCGTGCCCTGGCTGCTGGTCGGCGGGGTGCTGTTCGGCGTCGCCCTGGTCGCGTCGCTCATCTGGAGCTATCGGGTTCGGCCCAGCGAGGCGACGGCCGCGGCCGCCCTGGACGACGCCGTCGGCCTGCGGGAGCGGGTTAGCAGCAGCCTGTGGTGTACAAGTTCCGACGATCCTTTCGCCCAGGCGGTCTACGCCGATGCGGAGCAACGCGTGCAGTCGCTCACCGTCCGCCGGCACTTGCGCTTGCGCTGGCCGCAGACCACGGGCTGGGCGGTGGCCGCGCTGGTGTTTGCGGCCGGCGCGTTCCTCGCGCCCGAAGGCGTTTTTCAAAGCGACAAGCAGGAACGCAGCGCCCAGCAGCAGGCCCAGGTGGTCCAGACGCGGGTGCAGGTCAAGAAGCGGCTGGACGACATCAAGAAGATGGCCGCAACCAACCCGGCGCTCTCCGATCTCAAGGAAGAGATGGAAAAGCTCGACTTGCAGGCGGCGGAGAAGATGAGCCGCCCCGAAGACGTCCGCAACGAGGCCGTCAAGAAGCTCGATCGTCTCGCCGATGCCGTCCGTGAAAAACAGCAGAGTGAGAAATTTGACAAGGTCTCCGAGACAAAGCGCATGATGCGGGCGCTCGAGCAGCCCGCCGGTGAGCAGACGCCCGTGCAGCAGCTCGCCCGCGACCTGAAGGCGGGCGACTTCAAGAGCGCCCAGGAAACCATCAAGAAGATGCAGGAGCAGCTCGCGACGCTCAAGAAGGATCAAGACAAGGAGTTCGTCGCGAAGATGCAAGAACAGCTCGAACAGTTGGCCAAGCAGATGGACAAGCTGGCCGACCAGGAGCAACTGAAGAAACAGCTTGAACAGGCCGGGATCAAGCCGGAAGACGTCGAACGCATGCTCGAGCGCCTCAGCAAGGAGGATCTCGACCAGATTCGCAAGCAGCTCGAGAAAAGCGGCATGAGCCAGCAGCAGATCGAAAAACTCTGCCAGCAGTGCAAGAAGCAGCAGGGCGCCAGCCAGGCCATGAAGCAGATGAGCCAGGCGATGAAGAGTGCTGCGGCCGCCGCCGGCGACGGCGATATGGGTGGCGGCATGGCCGGCCTCGAGCAGGCGGGCGAGCAGCTCAGCGAGATGGAGCAGCTCGAGCAGGAGCTCAAGCAGCTTGAATCGGCAATGGCCTCCTTGAACGACGCCAAGAGCCAGTGCCAGGGCTCGGGTCCGGGGCAAGGCCAGGGCCAGGGCGGCGGCCAGGGGGGTGGCCAGGGCAACCAGGGGCAGGGTCGAGGAGGGCTCGCTCAGCGTCAGCAGACCGGTGTGGGCTTCAAGGTCGAGCGCGGCGAGGTGGAAACCACCAAGGGCAAGATCGTGGGTCAGTTCCTCGTCGACGGCGAGCAGGTGCGCGGCGAAGCCACCGAGGAGTTCGTGGAGCTGATTCGCGCGGCCGAACGCGACGCGACCGATACGGTCAATCGCAATCGCATCCCCCGGCAATACCAGAAGGCGGTCAAGGACTACTTCTCGCGCTTACCCAACGAGTTCGGCTTGCTGCCCGCCGAGGCGGACGCGCCGGATGGCGAGGGCGAGGAAGACGCCGAAGCTGCGGCGGACGAGACCGCGGAAGCTGCCGACGAGTCCGCCCCTGCTGACGACGCGACGGAGCAGTAGGCCGCAGTCCGGCGCGCCGGAGTCCACCCGACGTCGTGCCGCCATGGCGAATGCCGGTCGCAACCAACGGGCGACACTGTGACTCGACCGCGCCGGCTAGCGCCCCGGCTTGGGGATTCTCTTGGACAGCGCCTCATTCTGCGGTTACCTTTTTGCCCGCGGCTTGACCCAACGCAATTCGGCACCTGACGGGAACCACGCATGCACAAACTCGATTCGACCCGACGGATGATGCGACCAACGCTGATCGTTCTTGCCGGCTGGGCGCTGGTGGCCGTTCTCGGCTGCGAGCGCCAGGCGGACTCCGACGCCGCGACGGCGCCGGCCGAGGTCGTGCTCTACACCAGCGTCGACGAGACCTTCGCCCGGCAGATCATCGTTGATTACCAGCGGGAGACCGGCCGATCCGTGCGGCTGGTCGGCGACAGCGAGGCCGGCAAAACCACCGGCCTGGTCAACCTGCTCCGCCAGGAAAAGGACCGACCCCGCGCGGACGTGTTCTGGTCGAGCGAGCAGTCGCAAACGGTGCTGCTCGCCGAGGATGGGTTGCTCGCCGCCTACAACTCGCCGGCGGCCGAGGGCATTCCCCCACAGTTTTGCGACCCGCAGCAGCGCTGGACGGGCTTCGCCCTCCGCGCCCGCGTGGTGGCGTTCGATCCGGAAAAAACCAAGGCGGAGGAATTGCCCACGCGCTGGGCCGACTACGCCGATCCCGCGTGGGCCGGCCGCACCGCCATCGCCAACCCGCTCTTCGGCACCACGCGGGGACACATGGCTGCCATGCACGCCCTCTGGGGCGAGGCCGCCTTTCGCGAATTCCTCACCGGCCTGGTCGATGGCGACGCCGTGATCGCCGACGGCAACTCCGCGGCCGTCCGCAAGTTGATCGCCGGCGAGGTCTCGGCCGCCTTCACCGATTCCGACGACGTCATCACCGCCCAGCAGAAAGGCCATAGCCTCGCGATGATCTTTCCCGATATGGGCGACGGTGGTACCATGCTGATTCCCAACACCGTCGCGCTCGTCGCCGGCGCCCCGCACCCGGAAGAAGCCAAACGCCTCATCGACTACCTGCTGTCTCCAAAGGTGGAGGAGGCCCTCGCACGCAGTGCGTCGGCCAACTACCCGGTCCGCGAGTCGGTGCGCACCAAAGTCAACCTGCCGTTGCCTCCCGCGTCCGAGGTGAGCTTCGAGGCGATCGCCGGCCACATGGCCCCCGCGATCGAAGCCTGTCGCGAGATCCTGTTGAAGTGAGCGCCCGGGCCATCCAGATCGCGTGGACGGCGGCGGGCGCGGCGATCTTCGTCGCGGCTCTGGCGTATCCCGGTGCGGCGCTGCTCATGCGCGCCGTCGGCGGAGCCCCGACGCCGCCGGAACTGACCGGATTCTCGGCGTCACTTTTCTGGCGGACGGTCGCCCTGGCGGCCGGAGGGGCGCTGGCCGCGGTGCTGCTCGCGCTTCCCGGGGCGTTCGCCGCCGCCCGGCTCGGGCGACGACCACGCGACGCCGCGACGGCCGCCCTCATTCTCGCACCCATGCTCTTTCCCGCCATGGTCTACGCCTTCGGCTGGCAGAAACTCCTGCCCGGATGGGGACTTCTCCAATGCGTGTGGGTGTGGGCAACGTGGTCCTGGCCGATTGCCGCCCTGGTACTGGGAGCGGGTTGGATGCGCCTCGGACGCCGCCGGTACGAGGAGGCGCTGCTGTCGGCCGGTCCCATGCGGGCGTTCATCCATGCGGTGCTGCCGCTGCTTTGGCGCCACCTGGTCGTCTGCCTGCTGATCCTCTTCGCTCTGTTCATGGGTGACTACGCCGTGCCCCACGCCTGCGGGCTGGTGGTTTACGCAACGGAACTCGTGCTCGCGGCCCAGGCCAGCCCGGACCCGCGGGCGACGCTTGTCGCCAGTTGGCCCGTTGCGGCCGTCATCGTCGCCGCCCTGGCCTCGGCCGGGTGGACCTGGCGGCGACAGCCCGAAGGCGAGGACGCGGCCGGCGACCTGGCGGCCGTCGGCTCGCCATGGTCCTTCGGCCTGGCGCTGATCCTGGCGACAGGATGCGTCGCCGTGCCGCTGGTCGCGCTCGGGCGGAGCGTGTCTCTCGGAGCGGCGCTCTCCGAAACCGTCCGGACCTACGGCGCGGAGATCGTGGCATCGATGACCGTCGCGCTGGCGAGCGGTGTGCTGGCGGTGGTGATGGGTGCGGCGCTGGCCGCATTGCCGGGGATCCGCTGGATCGCGCTCGCGTGGGGGGTCTTGTGGATGGCGTTGCCGGGTGCCCTGGTGGGCGCGGCCATGGTGGCCGCATACCTGCCGATCCCGGCGGTATACGATCACGCGGGCATGCTCGTGCTCGGATACGTGGCCCGCTTCGGCTGGATTGGCATTCTCGCGGGCTGGCTCGCCCTGGCCAGCGTCGAGCCCGAGCAGGTGCAGGCCGCCCGGGCCGACGGCGCCAGTCGCTGGCTCGCCGGTTGGCGCATCGCCCTGGGCTCGAATCTGCCTACACTGTTGTGCGGGATCTTCGTCGTCTTCGCCCTCAGCCTGTCGGAAGCGGCGGCGACGGCGCTGATCCGCGTGCCCACGGTGAATCCGGTGGCTCTGATCCTGATCGAGAAGTTCCACCGGTTCGAGGATGGCATTTTGGTTTCCCTGTGCCTGCTCATGACGGCCGCCACCATTCCGGGCGCGGTGCTGGCCGGCTGGGTGGCACGCCGTTGGCGCGGATAGTCGCAACTGCCTATAGTCAAAGCCCCAAACATGATGAGTAGCTGGAATGTGACATTGCTGAGCCCTCCACGTTCGACCCTCTCAGGCTCGTATGTGTTCGCAGCGACGGCTTGCGGGCAACTCGTCCCCTTGCTGACGGTCGCACTTCTGGTGGCGCTGGCCGGTTGTGAGCCGCCGCCCCTGACCGAATCCGGCGTCGTCGGCGTGTTCGGCCATGCCGGCGCCGGGCCGGGCGACTTCGCCTATCCCCGGGCCATCGCCATCGACCACCAGGGCCGCGCCTACGTAGTGGACAAGTCCGCCCGCGTGCAACGCTTCGACGCCGACGGTACGCTTGAAAAGGTCTGGCACATGCCCCAGATGGCCGCCGGCAAGCCCGTCGGATTGCACGCCAGCGACGATGGCCGACTCTTCGTCGCCGATACCCATTATCACCGCGTCGTGGTCTACGATTTCGAGGGGCAGGAACTCGCCCGCTTCGGCGAACCCGGCAACGGCGATGGCCAGTTCCAACTGCCCACCGACGTGGACGTCGACCACGCCGGCAACATCTACGTCAGCGAATACAACGGCAATGACCGCGTCACCAAATGGTCCAGCGACTACCGGTTCCTCGGCGAAGTGGTCGTCGGCGAGGTGGCCGGGCAGATGCTCCGTCGGCCGGCCGCCATTGACATCGACGACGAACAGACCCTCTGGGTTGCCGACGCCTGCAATCACCGCATCCTGCGCCTCACCCTGGACGGCGAGCTGCTGGCCGCCTGGGGCGAGATGGGCCGCGCGCCCGGCCAGATGCGCTACCCCTACGACATCGCCTGTCTGCCCAACGGCCAGATCCTGGTGTGCGAGTTCGGCAACGATCGGATACAGTGGTTTGATAGGGAAGGGCGGTCGCTGAGAGTCTGGGGCACGCAAGGCCGGCAGTTGGGCGATCTCTGGGCCCCGTGGGGCGCGGCCATGGGCAAGAAAGACCGGATCTACGTCGTCGACTCACAAAACGCCCGAGTCCAGATCATCCGACCATAAGGGTGCGAAAGTGCGAAAATGTGAAAGTACGAATGTGTGAAAGTGCGAATGTGCCAAAGTGAGATGGCGTTGTCTCTATGCAAGCAAAACAGCGTAACGGCAGGGTGAGCCATGCCAGCGCAAACGTAGGGCGGGCCATGCCCGCCCCCCCAAGCGCAAGCAGAGCGACAACCCCCGCGAAAAGCTAAGAGCTAAGAGCTGTTAGCTGATAGCCGATAGCCGCCATCCACCCACCAACCGAGTCCCCCGCATGGTCTTCCCCATCACATTCGAGCAGCCCGACTGGCTCTGGTTGCTGTTGCTGATACCTCTGGTCATTGGGATCTCGCTGCGCACCCTGGTGGGTTTGGAGCCTCTGCGGCGGGCGGCCGCCATCGTGCTCCGCTGTCTCGTCATCCTCATTGTCACGATGTGCCTGGCCGAGCCGATGTACGTGAAGTCCTCGGACAAGCTCACGGTCTTCTTCCTGATGGACCGCAGCGATAGCGTAAAGGGTCTGCTCGACGTGCAGGAACGGTACCTCAAGGAGGTCAGCAAGCAGATCGAGCATCCCGAGGATCGCACCGGGGCGATCGACTTCGCCCGCAACGCATTCATCCAGCAGCTCCCCATGCGCGGCGGCTACCTCATTCCCGAAGGCCGCCTGCCCGAAATGGAGCATCGCGACCGGACCGACGTCGCCGCCGCCATCCGCCTCGCCATGGCCTCCTTCCCTCACGACAGCGCCAAGCGCATCGTCCTCCTCTCTGACGGCAACGACAACATGGGCGACGTGCTGGCCGAGGCCGCCCGGGCCCAGGCCGAGGGCATCGTCATCGACGTCGTCCCCCTCTGGTATCAGCACGCCAACGAGGTCTACTTCGATCGCATGATCGCCCCGACCAACGTCGAGGACGGCGACTTGGTCCCGCTGCGGGTCGTGCTGCACGCGGAACGCCGCACCGCGGGCCGGATCAACATCTACCACAACGGGCAACTCGTCCCCATGTCCGACGAGACCGCCCGGGTCACGCTCGAGCCGGGGGCCAACCCGCTGATCTACAAGATCCCGGTGCACGGCGGCGGCCCGCAGCGCTTCGAGGCCCGCTTCGATCCCGACGATCCCGAGCGCAGCGACAGCATCGAGGAGAACAACTACGCAACGGCGTTTTCATTCGTGGCCGGCAAGAGCCGCGTGTTGCTGCTAAGTTCCGCCCCGGCCGACGATGCCGTGCTTGTCGAAGCCCTCGAGAGCGAGAACGTCGACGTCGAGGCCCTCGATGTCTCGGAAGGGCGGGTGGATCTGCTCGATTTGCTCAACTATTCCAGCGTGATCCTGGCCAACGTGGCGGCCAACACCTTCAGCCGCGAGCAGCAGCAGGTGCTCGCCCACTACGTCGAGAACCTCGGCGGCGGGCTCATCATGACCGGCGGCGACGACGCCTTTGGGGCCGGCGGTTGGATCGGCTCGCCCGTCGCCGAGGTCATGCCGGTGCACTTCGAGATCAAGCACAAACGCGTCATCCCCCGCGGGGCCTTGGTCCTGATCATGCACAGTTGCGAAATCCCGCGTGGCAACGAGTGGGGGGTCGAGGTGGCCAAGGCCAGCGTCGACACGGTCAGCTCGCGCGACTACTTCGGCGTACTGGCCTACACCTGGTCGCCGGCCGGCGTCAACTGGGCGGTGCCCCTCGCGTTCGCCAGCAACAAGGCCGCCATCAAGAAGCGCATCGACCAGTTGCAGATCGGCGACATGCCCGACTTCGACACCACCATGCGCATGGCCGTCGCGGCTCTCAAGAGCACCGACGCCGCCCAGAGGCACATGATCATCATCAGCGACGGCGACCCTTCGCCGCCTGCCAATTCCGTCATCCAGGACATGGTGAAAAACAAGATCACGTGCAGCACGATCGGCATCGGTTACGGCTCCCACGTGATGGAGCGCTCGCTGCGCGATATTGCCAGCAAGACCAACGGGCGGTTCTACCCCTGCCGCAACCCCAAGCAGCTTCCCCAGATTTTCGTGAAGGAGTCCAAGGTCGTCCGCCGTTCGCTGATCAGCAACGAGCGCTTCACCCCCCAGGTGCAATACGCCTTCAGCGAGCTGCTCACCGGCATCGACGCCAACGCCGGTCTGCCGCCCTTGGGCGGGATGGTGCTGACCTCGCCCAAGGCCGAAGCCCAGGTCGCCTTGGTCCGCGTCGCCAAGGACAAGACCCTCGACCCCGTGCTCGCCCACTGGCAGGCCGGATTGGGGAAATCAGTGGTATTCACCAGCGGCTTCTGGCCTCACTGGGGCGACGACTGGGTCGGCTGGAGCGGCTTTTCCAAGCTGTGGGCCCAGATCGTCCGCTGGTCCATGCGCCAGGAGGCCCCCGCCAACTTCGACGTCTTCACCCGCATCGAGGGGAACAAGGGTCGCGTCGTCGTGGATGCCATCGACAAGGACGCCGGCGCGCTGAATCTGCTCAACCTGCCCGCGGTCGTCATTCGCCCCGACCAGACCGTCGCGCCCCTGGTCTTCGCCCAGACCGGCCCGGGACACTACGAGGCCGAATTCGAGGTCGACCAGACCGGCCAATACATCGCCAACGTCGCCGTGCAGGAAAAAGGCGAGCACCAGGGTTCGATCCAGACCGGCTTAAGCGTGCCCTTTTCACCCGAGTTCAAGGAACTGGTGACCAACGAGGCCCTCCTCCGCAAGCTCGTCGAAACGACCGGCGGCCGTTGGCACGACGACATCAATGCTCCGGCGTCGCACGACATCTTCAGCCACGATCTTCCGCCCACGCTGGCCAAGACCCCGGTGTGGCACTGGATGACGGCCTGGCTGCTGCTGCCCCTGTTCCTGCTCGACGTGGCCATCCGCCGCCTGGCAAGCTGGCTGGCGTTCTCCATCGTGGTCGAGGCCGTGGTGATCGTCTTCCTGCTCTTCGGCTTGGGAATTGCCTACGGACCGTGGTGGGGCGTGCTGGGGGCGCTGCTGCTGGGCGAACTCAGCGGCTGGGGCATCCGGTTCCGCTCCTTCGGACCCTTGATCGAATTCCTCACCCATTCCGTGACCACCCTCGGGCAGACCGGCGAACGCAGTTCGGCCTCACTGGGCCAACTCAAGGACGTCCGCGAGCGCGTGCGCGACGAGCAGGGCGAGCAGCGCCCCGGCGGCGCCACCCGCATCACCGGCGCCGCGGACGACCAGGCAACCGTCGACCGCGCCCGCCGCTACGACGTCGGCGATGACGCCGCGCAATCCGCGCCCGGCGACCTTCAGCAGGCCATGGGGGCGCCCCAGGCCGGGCAGGCCCCCCCATCCGAAAAACGCCGTCCGCCCGCACCCGCAGACGACGCAGACGCAGGCGAACAGGAAGACGCCACCTCCCGCCTGCTGCGGGCCAAACGCCGCGCCCGCAAGGACATGGAGGACGAGGATAAGAAGTAAACGCGCCGCCGTACGTGCAGGCTCAAGGCGCGGGCACGTGCGCTGGCAATCCGCTGCAATCCTGGTGCTGGGAACCATTGTGGACTTGGCCTGGTTGATCGCAGGTTGGGCAGTGTTCGTGGCGTGGGGCTACATGGCTCTGCGCCTGGTGCTCCACGTGCGCTCCCAGCACCCCTTGTCCGCGCTGCCTGACGAACCCATACCCGCGGGGCCGCTGGTCTGCGTAATCGTCCCCGCGTGCAACGAGGCCGCGTCTATCGAAGCCTGCCTCCGTTCACTCGTTGCCCAGGACTACCCACCCCTTCACGTGGTCGCGATCGACGACCGCTCGTCCGATGACACCGGCGCAATCATGGACTGGCTGGCCGGCCTGTCCAGCCGGCTCAGCGTGATCCACGTGACCGACCTGCCGCCCGGCTGGCTCGGCAAGAATCACGCAAACCACCTCGGCGTACAGCACCCGCAAGCCGGCCAGGCCGACTGGCTTCTGTTCACCGACGGCGACATCCACTTCGATCCGGACACCGTGCGTCGCGCCGTGGCCTGGGCCGAGCGAGCGGGCGTCGACCACCTCTGCATGATCCCGCACATGCTCGCCGGTAGCGTGGCGGAGCGGGCGATGTGCGTGTTCTTTGGGATGTGCTATCTGTTCAAGTGCCGGCCCTGGGATCTCAACAACAAACGTCGCCCCGGTGCGTTCACCGGCGTGGGGGCGTTCAACCTGGTGCGCTGCCCCGCCTACCGAGCGGCCGGCGGCCACGAAGCCCTCCGACTCGAGGTGGCTGACGACTACAAGCTGGGCAAGCTGCTGAAGCAGTCGGGGGCGCGATCCATGTTGCTGGACAGCGGGCAGAAGATCCGCGTCCGCTGGCACGTCGGCTTGGGCGGCATCGTCCGAGGACTCGAGAAGAACGCATTCGCTGGTTTCGATTACGCGCTGGCCGCGTTTGCGGTGGGGTTGGCTGGCCTGCTCGCCGGCTTCTGTCTGCCCGTGGCGGCCGCGGTCGCAACGCCGGGAGCAGCCCGCTGGGGCTGGCTGGCGGCCGCCCTTGGTCCAATGAGCCTGATGGGGTGGCTGGCGCGTCGGACCGGTATGTCGCCGCTGATCGGGCTCGCTTCGCCGGGCTGTGCCCTGATCCTGGGGTGGGCGTGCGTGCGATCGGCCGTTCTCACGCTGGGGCGTAGCGGCATCCGCTGGCGCGGGACGTTCTACCCGTTGAGCGAACTTCGCGCCGGCAAAGTTTAACATCTGGGCCCGTTAAGGTATCTACCCCGTGATCTGGGGCATCTATTGTCTTGCACGCCCCTTTGGGCGGCGCTATACTTCCGCGATCAGGGCGGCACGGTAGGCCGCTAATCAGGGCTGGCTGCCCTCGCAGGCAGACGGAGTGGTGAAAAGAGGCACGTGCTGGGGAGCAGAATCCATGCCTGCACCGTTTGAGGGAAAGACGATCCTGATCGTAGACGATGATCAGGATATCCTGAATGCAATTAAAGTCTCGCTGGAAGAAACAGGCGCGACCGTCGTGGTCGCCCGCGATGGCGATGCCGCCATTACCATGTCCGACAAGCACCAGCCGGCCTTGGTCGTGCTGGACGCCATGCTGCCCAAGCGTAGCGGCTTTTTGGTTATGGATAAGCTCAAAGGCCCCTCGTCCGAGCATAAACCTCGCGTCATCATGATCACCGGAAACGCCGGTAAGCGCCATCAGGCCTGGGCCGAGAGCCGCGGCGTCGACGGATACCTGAGCAAGCCCTTCCGCATGGAGCGCCTGCTCGAGATGGCTGAGAAGCTCCTCGCCTGAGTCCAGGGGCGCCGCTGGCACGTCGGTTGCATTCCCTCGGCAAACCGTGTAACTTTCGCGCCTTCAACGTGGTCTGCGGCGCTCGCCGTCCACACCGCACGCGGTGTGGGTGTACTCCGGCTGGCGGGTCCCTGCGGGCGACGCGATTGTTGCAAGGTGTACGCCGGAGTCCTTTCAGGTGAATCATGGATCAAGCAAAAAAGTCGGAAATCGTCAGTTCGTATCGCACGCATGACAAGGATACGGGGTCGGCCGAGGTGCAGGTGGCCATCCTCACCAATCGCATCATCGAACTGACCGAGCATCTCAAGTCGAACAAGAAGGACTTCGCCTCGCGGCGCGGCCTGCTCAAGCTGGTCGGACGCCGGACGAGTCTGTTGCGGTACCTCAGTCGCAAGGATCGTGGCCGCTACCAGGCCGTGATTCAGCGGTTGGGTCTGCGTAAGTAAACGCCGTCGGGTTAGCAGGACGCCGGCGGGCGCGACCTGACGCCGGCCTCGCAGTGTTGGCGGCCGGGAAAGTCAAAAGAGGGCATCGTGCACAGGCAGCCCGGCGTGGAATCAATCAACAGGCGGCGGCGAGGTACCCCAGGTTGATCGCGGGCGGGTCGCGGGAATGGCGGCGCGCCCTTTTTTGTTGGCAGCATTAGCTGGTTGTGGCGGAAGCTAAGAGAAGAAAGAAAAGAAGAGAATCGATGGAACCAATTACAGTTGAGCGGAAGATCGGGGCCCAGACCCTCAAAATCGAAACCGGCAAGCTCGGCAAACAGGCGGCCGGCAGTGTGGTGGTGCAGTACGGCGATTCCATCGTGATGGTGGCGTGCGTCCGGTCCGATCCGCGACCGGGTACGGATTTCTTTCCGCTGACCTGTGACTATCGCGAAAAGGCCTACGCGGCCGGCAAGTTCCCCGGCGGCTTCTTCAAACGCGAAGCCCGCCCCAGCACCAAGGAAATCCTCACCATGCGGCTGATGGATCGCCCCATCCGTCCGCTTTTCCCCAAGGGATTCGTCGACGAGGTCCTCATCCAGGCGATGGTCCTCTCCACCGATCAGGAGCACGATCCGGACATCCTGGCGATGATCGGCGCCTCCGCGGCACTTTCCATTTCTAATATGCCTTTCGAGGGGCCCACCGGCGCAGTCCGTGTCGGCCGGGTCGATGGCAAGTTGATCGTCATGCCCACCTTGGCTGAAATCGAAGCCGGTGACATGGAACTGGTCTGCTCCGGGCATGCCGATGGGGTCAACATGATCGAACTCGGCGGCCTCGAGCTCGCCGAGACCGACGTCGAGGCGGCCGTCAAGGTTGCCGAGGCGGAGATCAAAGGCATCTGCGCCACCATCGCCGAGCTGGTCGCCAAGTGTGGCAAGGAAAAGGAGTGGACCCCGCCGCCCTCCACCGAGGGGCTCAAGGACAAGCTGCGCCAGCGGGCGGCCGCGGAGTTCCGCAAAGCCAAGGAGATCGAGGGCAAGCAGGAGCGCTACACCGCCGTCGACGCCATCTACGAGACCGTCCTGGCCGAAATCTGCCCCGAGGACGCCGAAGAACTCGAGTTCGACCGCAACACCGTACGGACCGTGCTCGATGAGGTCGAGGGCGAAGTCATCGCCCAAATGGTGCTGGACACCGGCGTGCGGGCGGACGGTCGGGGGCCGAAGGACCTGCGCGAGATCACCTGCGAGGTCGGTACGCTGCCTCGGGCCCACGGTTCCGCCCTTTTCACCCGCGGCGAAACGCAAGCGCTCGCGGCCATCACGCTCGGCACGACCCGCGACGAGCAATTCATTGACGGCCTGACCCCGGAATACACCAAGAAGTTCCTCCTGCATTACAATTTCCCGCCTTTCTGCACCGGGGAGGTTCGCCGGCTCGGTGCGGTTTCGCGGCGTGAGATCGGCCACGGCAACCTGGCGGAAAAGTCGCTCGAAATGGTGCTGCCTTCACCGGACGAGTTCCCCTACACCATCCGCGTCGTCTCCGAGATCCTCGAGTCCAACGGGTCGAGTTCGATGGCCTCGGTCTGTGCCGGTACGCTGGCGCTCATGGACGCGGGCGTGCCGCTGCTCCAACCGGTGGCGGGCATTTCCGTTGGCGGATTCCACGATGGCGACCGCCGTACGCTGATCGTCGACATCCTCGGCGAGGAAGACCACTTCGGCGATATGGATTTCAAGGTCGCCGGCACCCAGCGGGGCATCACCGCCATCCAGGTCGATCTGAAGGATCGCTCGCTGGATCCCGACATCATCCGCGAGGCGCTCGAGCTGGCCAAGGAGGCCCGCCTCGAGATCCTCCGCACGATGCTCGCGGTGTTGCCGCGTCCGCGCGAGTCCACCAGCGCCTACGCCCCGCGCATCCTGAGCATCAAGATCGATCCGGAAAAGATCGGCAAGGTGATCGGACCGGGCGGCAAGGGCATCCGCGGCATGGAAGCCGCCACCGGCGCCAAGATCGAAATCGCCGACGACGGCACCATCACCATCGCCTGCGTGAACCTCAAGGGCGCCGAGGATGCCCGGGCGATGATCGAGGCCATCACCGAAGAGGTCAAGGTCGGCACCATCTACAACGGCAAGGTCATCAGCATCAAGGACTTCGGCGCCTTCATCGAACTGGTGCCGGGCCAGGATGGCCTCTGTCACGTCAGCGAACTCTCCACCGACTACGTCAAAAACGTTACCGACGTCTGCAAGATCGGTGACGAACTGCGCGTCAAGGTGATCGCCGTGGATAATCAAGGCCGCGTGAAGCTCTCACGCAAGGCCGTGCAACTTGAGGAGAACAAGGCGACCGCGGGGGCCTAGCCCCCCTTGCCGCCACGTCGCCTCGATTCGCCGCGACGTTTTCGACATTGCGTGTTATGGTGATCGACGGGCAGGGCCGTGTCTGCGTCCGCCAACATGTCTTGGGTGGTGCCAGCACGTCCTCCAGGCTGCGCCCCGTCGACGCCTTTCCGGGCCAGACGGCGCAGCCCTAGGAGTTCGGCCATGCCCACAGGCGTTATCAAGTGGTTCGACAACAAGAAGGGGTTCGGGTTCATTGTCGGGCCTGACGGGCAGCGCGACATCTTCGTGCATTACTCATGTATCGATGGCCAGGGTTTTCGCACCCTCAAGGACGGCGAGTCGGTCGAGTACGAACTGTTCGAGTCCGACAAGGGACCCCAGGCCCGCAACGTCCGGCGGGTCGAGGCGCCGGCGGACACGGCCGTGTCCCGATGACCTGACCGCCCGCACCCGACCACGCTCCAGGCTGCAACATGCCCACTGCCGTAATCGCGTTTGTGGCCGGCGCCGTCGTGGCCGTTGCCCTGCTTTGGCCCCGGCGACACCGCGCCGATGCGACGGCCGCCGCGGACGCGGTCCGCGAACAGGCCGACGAACGCATCATCGAAATCAGCCGGCTCTCCGGCGGGCTCGCCCACGAAATCCGCAATCCCCTTTCCACCCTGATGATGAATCTGCGCCTGCTCGAGGAGGACCTCGGCGACGCCCTCGCCGAGGACACCGACGCCCTCCGCCGCGCCCGCCTCAAGATCGGCGTCGTCCGCGCCGAATCCGAACGACTCCAGCGTATGCTCGACGAATTCCTCCTGGTCGTCGGTCCCGTGCGCCTGCGCACCACCCGCGTGGATCTCAACGACGTCGTCGACCGCCTCGTCGATTTCTACGCCCCCGAAGCACGCCGGCAGGGCATCACCCTCCGCGCGCAAACGCCGGATCAGCCGCTCTGGTGCCGGGCCGATCCCGACGTCTTGCAGCAGGCCGTACTCAACCTCCTCATCAACGCCCAGCAGGCCATCACCGGCGCCGGCGAGATCATCCTGACGGCCGACCGCGAGGACGACCGGCTGCGCCTCGACGTCGCCGACACCGGTTCCGGCATGACGCCCGAGGTAGCCGACCGAGCCTTGCAGGCTTTTTATTCCACCAAGCCCAACGGCAGCGGACTCGGCCTGTCGACCACTGCCCGCATCGTGTCGGCCCACGGCGGCGAATTGACCCTCGACTCCACCCCCGGCGTAGGAAGCTGTTTCACCATCCGCCTGCCCGCCGGCGTTCCGCCCACTCCTGCGTGACGTATGCTGGAAACCGGATACACTGGATGGCGTCATGGCTGATACCGCATTCGTGCTGATCGTCGAGGATGATCCGGCCCACGGCGAGGCCGTTGCGGAAGGCCTGCGCCGCGCCGGGCACGCCTGTCGCCTCGTCTCCAGCGGAACGGAGGCGATCGAGAGCGTCCGCACGCGCCCGCCGGACGTCGTGCTCACCGACTACAAGCTCGGCGGCCCGCAGGACGGCATGGACGTGCTGCGCGAGACGCGCAAGCTCTCGCCGAACACCGAAGTGATCCTCATGACCGCCTACGGCAGCGAGCAGCTCGCCCGCGACGCTCTCGGCCCGGACAACCCCACCCCCGCGTACGACTACCTCATCAAGCCGGTCGACATCGACCTGGTGCGCGACAAGGTGAATCGTGCCGCGGCCAAGGCTCACGCGGCCCGTGACGCCCAGACCATACGCACCCGCCGCGCCGAGGCCTTCAACTTCGAAGGCATCATCGGCTCGAGCCCGGTGCTGGCCAAGGAGATCCGCCGGATCCAGAAGCTCGCCCGCAGTAAGAGCACTGTGCTCATCATTGGTGAAAGCGGTACCGGCAAGGAGCTGGTCGCCCAGGCCCTGCACTCCAACTCGCCGCGGGCGGCCAAGCCGTTCAAGGTCATCAACTGCGCCGCGCTGAGCGAATCCCTGCTGGAGAGCGAACTCTTCGGCCACGTGAAAGGGGCCTTCACCGGCGCGATTTCCGACAAAAAGGGCATTCTCGAGGCGGCCGACGGGGGCACCCTCTTCCTCGACGAAATCGGCGACATGCCCTTGAGCATGCAGGCCAAGCTCCTGCGCACCCTCGAAAACGGCGAACTCCAGCGCGTCGGCAGCACCGAGATGCGCTACGTGGACGTGCGCTTCGTGGCCGCTACCCACCGCGACCTCCGCGATCTCGTGGAAAAAGGCGAATTCCGCGAGGATCTGTTCTACCGCCTGCACGCCCAGGGCGCGGTGCGCCTGCCGCCCCTTCGCCAGCGCCGCGAGGACATTCCCATTCTCGCCCAGCACTTTCTGGAGCAGGCCAACGCCGAAAACGGCGCCAACGTCCAGGCCTTCTCCCCGGAGGCCATGCGCCGTCTGACCAACCACAATTGGCGCGGCAACGTTCGCGAGTTGCGCAGCGTCATCGAGCAGGCCGTCATCGAGTCGGAAAACGAGACCATCACGCCGGACGATTTGCCCGAGTCGCTCCGGACCACGACGGACATTGTGCCCCTGGGCGGGCCGAGCCTGGCTGGTCTCAGCATGGCCGACGTCGAACGCCTTCACATTCTTAACACGCTCAAGCTCACCGGCGGCAATCGGGAGAAAGCGGCAAAGGTTCTCCAGATTGGCGCCCGTACCCTGTATCGCAAGCTCAAGGACTACGGCGTGACGTAACCCGAGCGGGCGCCGCCCTTAACGGCGCGCACCGGAGAGCCCCACGTCTCTCTCGCGGGCCTGTTGCGTCGGCAGCCAATCTGCGGTCCGCAACGATCTGCCGACCCCTCGCCGCATGGGCAACGCCCATTTTCGGTGTTCTGGCGGTGCAATTCCTGCCGATCTCAGGAAGGAAGTACGTGCCGATGCCGCGCGTGCGCGCAGGGGCCGGCATGGGGGCTAACGCAAACGCACGAATCGATCGCGGAGGCGGACCCCCCGCATCCAGCAAGCATACGGGTGAATGGAGGCTGAAAGATCATGTTCGAATGTAAATCGCGCGTGGGCGCGCTGTTGATCGGTTTGATCCTGCTGGCTGCCAGCGACCTCGTCCGGGCCGACGAAACCCAGGCCTGCTGCGAATTCGACGGAAGCTGCAACGACCGCACGGAGTTCGAATGCGCCAACGGCGGCGGCACCCCCCAGGGGCCGGGCACCGCGTGCGCCGGCGACAGCAACAGCAACGGCGTCGATGACGCCTGCGACACCCAGGCGTGCTGCGGCGTCGGCGAGACCGGCTGCGAAGACCTCCTCCCGGCCGACTGCGGCGGTGAAGGCGGCGGCGTCCCCGCAGGCGTGGGTACCGCATGTCTCGGCGACAACAACGAAAATGGAACGGACGACGCCTGTGAGGCCGGCGGTGAGTTCGACGCCTACTGGCTCGGCGGCGCGGGCGCGTACGGCGCGCCCGCCTCTTGGGATATCAACGACGTGCCCTGCAACGCCGCCGACAGCTACAACGTCTTCATCGACATCCCCGGCGCCGACGTCACCCTCGCGGGCACGAGCTGCGCCGTGCAGTCGCTGACCCTTACGGCCGATGCGGCGTTCAACGTTACGGCCGCCTCCAGCTACACGATCATCGCCGGCGCCGCCCTGCACGGCAACCTCACCGTCAGCAGCTCCGGCTTCGACAGCTCCAACATCACCGACGTTGACAACGCGAGCATTGTCGCGCTCGGCGGCAGCGTGAGTATTCTCGGCGCGACCAGCTATGCCCGCACCGCCACGGCCGACGGCGACGGCGACCTGCTCGCCGCCGATGCCGGGTTGCTCGATCTCGCCGCGATTTCTGTCATCACCCAGTCTCAGGTCGGCGCGCCGCAGAACGCCGCGCTGCGGATCGAATCCACCAACGACGGTACGGTGGATCTCAGCCTGGTCGCGAGCATCACCGGTGGGGCAACGCAGGTCGTTGCCTCGGGCGTCGGCAGCGAAATCAACCTCGAATCGCTGACCAGCCTGGTGGATACCAACTCCGCCACGCAGTCCTACATCCAGGCCACCCAGGGCAGTGACATCAACATCCTCAATCTCGCGACCCTCGACGGCGTGGACCTGTTCCTCGACGGCAGCGGCACCATCGACACGGTGCAGATGACCAGCTACCTCAATGGCGTCGCGACCATCACCGGCGGGCCGGCCGAATTCTCTGGTATGCTCAACGTCACCGGCAGCACCTTTGATATTTCCACAAACGCCCTCAATCTCAGCAGTGCCGCAAACCTCACCCGGACATCGTTGGTTCTCTCGGGTACGTCCACAGCGAACCTCGCGGCCGCGAGCAATATCGACGACCTCGAAATCCTGCTCGACAGCGGCGCAACCGTGAGCTTGCCGATGGCCGCGACCTACGCCCACAATGCCCAGGGCAACAACGACCAGCGCACCCTGGAAGCCGGCGCGGGCGGTTCTCTTATTTTCCCCAACCTCACGACGATCACCCAGGCGCAAGTGGGCTCGCCCAGCGGCGCGGCTCTGCGCCTCCGCGCCACCGCCGGCGGGGCCATGGCGCTCGGCGCGCTCACCAGCATCACCGGAGGAGCTACGCAGGTCACCGCCAGCGGCGCGCTCAGCGTCATTGACCTCTCCAGTCTCGCCGTGTGGACCGACACCAACATGGGAACCGCGTCCCGGCTGGTCGCCAACAACGGCGGCTCGATCGACGTTTCCGCGCTGGCGTCCCTCACCGGCGTCCACGTGGACGCCGGGGCTGCAAGCCAGGTGCTCCTGCCCCAGGACGCTATCATCGCCGACGGATCCCTGACCTCGCGCGGCGGTGGACTGGGCGCGACGAGCCTCTCCCTGGTGGATAGCAACCTGACGTTCTTCGCCGCGCCGCCGGCGCCGCTCGCGCTTCAGTCGCGTGGCGTGTACTCCCTCGCGGGCGACGTGCCGGTGGACGTGGCGCTGCGCTTGATCGCCGACGGAGCGGACGCCGCCACCATGACGGCCGCGAGCGGTTTTGCCAACGCCGGCAGCATCGGACTCGAGCCCGCCGCCGCCGCACATGCAACATTGGCCCTGAGCAGCGGCGTGCTGACCAATGCCCCCGGCGGCGAACTCACCATGGCCGCCGGTCTCGGCGGGGGAGCCGCCCTGGTCGCGGAAGTGAACAACCAGGGCTTCTGGTCCATCGCAACCGCCTCCGCGCCTGCCAACGTCGGCCGCCCCAACGCCAACCATGTCAATACCGGAATGTTGACCTGGAACACGTCGGACAGCGCCCCCCTGACGCTCACGGGCTCGTCCTTCACCAACGCAGCCGCTGGCGTCATCACCGCCTCCGGACGGGTGGATCTCGGTGCCTTGGATTTCACCAACAGCGGCGTTCTGCACATCGACGGAACGACGTCCGTCCTGACCATCGCCGGCGATTTCGGCCAATCGGCCGGCGGCGCCTGGGAAGTCGAGCTCGGCGGTCCGTCGCCCGGGATCGATCACGACCAACTGCTCGTGACCGGCGAACTGTCGCTCGCGGGCGATCTGGTGGTGATCCTGACCGGGAGCTACGACCCACCGGCCGGAACAGTATTCACCATCGCCTCAGCCGGCAGCCGGCAGGGGGCGTTCGACAACCCGAGTCTCCCGGCGCTCAGCGGTGGGCGCTGCATGGACTTGTGGTATGTGGACGACGACGTGCGCGTGGTGGCCACGGTGGCGGGCATTGCCCAGCAGCCCGAGGATGTCGCCACCTGCGCGGGAGCGACGGCCTCGTTCAGCGTGACCCCGGCCAGCGTGGGCGACTACACCTACCAATGGCGCAAAGGCGGCGTCGACATCCCCGGCGCCACCGATGCGACCCTCGTAATTGACCCGGTCGCCATGGCCGACCAGGGCGACTACGATGTCGTGGTGACCAACGCGTGTGGGACGCAGATCAGCGCAACGGCCACCCTGACCGTCGCGCCACCGACCACCGGTGATCTGAATCTGGACTGCGTCGCCGATGTGCAGGATGTGCCGCCCTTCGTTGCCTGTCTCAGCGGCCCTGGTGGGGATGTGCCGGCCGGTTGCGATCGAGCCGATCTTGACAGCGACGGTGACGTGGATCTTCAGGATTACGGCAGTTTGCAGGTACTCACCACCAACTAGCTCATACAGTGAAACTGTATGCGATGCCAAGGTGTGCCTGGAACGCCGGCTATGCGGGGCCGATAACCGGCTAAAATCCTGTTAAGGTGGTGAGACTGCGCGGTTCAGTCTTGCAACCTCAGCGGATTTTGTTAATTTGCTGTACTCCGTGGGAGCGGTACACGCCAATTGGCTGACCGATGACCCATCGGTCGGTGGGGCTTTCACCACAGATTGACGGCGTGACAAGCACGTTCTCCTGGTGGGCGACTGTCCATCCGGAAGACGTTCGAGAAGCGGTCTGTACGACATTTCGAGCACCGCAGCAACGCTGTGCCGAAAGGCCGTGCGACGGTCGCAGGTTGGATGTACACCATCGCGAGGCGGCCCCCGTGGACGGGTCGTAGACGATAAACTTTTTGTTGAAGAGCAGTTACGATGGAACGGTTGAGCAATATTCGAAATATCGGCATCTCCGCCCACATCGACTCGGGCAAGACCACCCTGACCGAACGCATCCTCTTCTACGCGGGCAAGATTCACCGCATTCAGGAGGTCAGGGGTAAGGACGGCGGGGCCACTATGGACCACATGGAGCTTGAGAAGGAGCGGGGCATCACCATCACCTCGGCCGCCACCACCGTCAAATGGGCTGGCAAGGAGATCAATGTCATCGACACCCCCGGGCACGTCGACTTCACCATCGAGGTCGAACGCTCCCTGCGCGTCCTTGACGGCGCCGTCCTCGTCCTCTGCTCCGTGGGCGGGGTGCAGTCTCAGTCCATCACCGTCGATCGGCAGATGAAACGCTACAGCGTGCCGCGCATCGCTTTCGTCAACAAGATGGACCGCGGCGGCGCCGATCCCGCGCGTGTCGTCAGCGAGTTGGAGTCCAAGCTGGGCCTGGTGGCCGTCCCCTTGCAGATCCCCATGGGCGCCGGCGATACCTTCCAGGGCGTCATCGATCTCATTGACATGCAGGCGGTCTACTTCGAAGGCGTCCACGGTGAAATCATCACCCGCAAGGACATTCCCACCGAGTGGGCCGAAGAGGCCGACCGGGCCCGTCACGGCATGCTCGACGCCCTCAGTCTCTACGACGACGAGTTGATGGAAGTCATGCTCGATGAGCAGGATCCGGCAAAGGAACTCATCCACACCGCCCTGCGCCGCGCCACCCTCAACCGCGACATCGTCCCCGTCCTCATGGGCAGCGCCTATCGCAACAAGGGCGTGCAGTTGCTGCTCGACGCGGTCAACGCCTACCTGCCCAGCCCGCTGGATCGCGTGGCCTACGCCCGCGACAACCAGAACGACGGCGCCGAGGTCGCAGTCACTGCCGATCCCGATGGGCCCCTCGTCGCCATGGGTTTCAAAATCGTGGACGAGCAGTTCGGCCAGGTCACCTACACCCGCATCTACCAGGGCAAGATCGAGAAGGGCAAGCAATACAAGAACAGCCGCACCGGCAAATCCCAGCGTGTGGGCCGTATCCTCCGCATGCACGCCAATGATCGCGAGGATCTCGACGTCGCCCGCACCGGCGACATTGTCGCCCTCATGGGCGTTGACTGTGCCTCCGGCGACACCTTCTGCGACGCCTCGATCAGCTACTCCCTGGAGAGCATCCACGCGGCCGAGCCGGTCATTTCGCTGGCGATTCGCCCGCTGAAAAGCGCCGACCGCGACCGGATGTCCAAGGCCCTCAATCGTTTCACCAAGGAAGATCCGACCTTCCATACCCGCCACGACGACGAGACCGGCGACACGATCATCTCCGGAATGGGCGAGTTGCACCTCGAGGTCTACGTCGAGCGGATGAAGCGCGAGTACAAGTGCAACATCGAGGTCGATCGTCCCAAGGTCAGTTACCGCGAGGCGCCGACCCAGGAAACGCCGTTCAATTACAAGCACAAGAAGCAGACCGGCGGCAGCGGCCAGTACGCCCACGTGGTCGGCAAAATGATCCCCCTGCCCGATGACGCCGAAGAGGACTACGAATTCGAGAACAAGGTCACCGGCGGACGTATCCCCACCGAGTACATCCCCTCGTGCGACAAGGGCTTCCAGATGGCCCGGGCCAAGGGGCCGCTCGCCGGCTTCGAGGTCGTCAAGGTCAAGATGCTGCTCGAAGACGGCACCTACCACGCCGTCGACTCTTCAGACCTGGCCTTCCAGATCTGCGCCCGCGACGCCTTCCGTGAAACGCTCATGAAGGCCAAGCCGGTTCTGCTCGAGCCGATCATGAAGGTCGAAATCGAAACGCCGACCGCGTTCCAGGGCAACGTCACCGGCGACATCTCCTCCCGTCGCGGCTATGTCGTCGGCAGCGAAGTCAAGGCCCAGGCCGCGGTGATCACCGCCGAGGTGCCACTCAGCGGCATGTTCGGCTACTCCACGGAAGTCCGCTCCATGACCCAGGGGCAGGCGACCTTCAGCATGGAGTTTCTCTGCTATCGACCGGTTCCCTCCAACGTGCAAGAGGAAATCGTGACCACCCTCCGCAAGGAGAAGGCCAAGGAAGCCAAGTAACCGCGGAGCGCAGCGCCCCGCATCTCGACGGACTTACCCGGGCCGATCCGCGCATGCCGCGGGTCGGCCCGTTTGCCTCGTCCGGCGATCCCGATCGATCTGCCCCCGGCTCGCCCAGCCGTCTGCGCGCGCAAAGAGCGGCCGACCCGGCTTGCGCTGGCATCCCTCCCGCCGTCGGGCTACAGTGGTTCGGTCCGTCGGCCGGCTCGATGCCTGGCTCGGCCGATCCCACGAACCATCCGCAAGCCTGAGCCCAACACAGAGCAAAGGACCGCCTATGAAGCTCCTTGGCAACTTCCTGCGTTACTTCCTCAACATCAACAGCATCTGGGGGCTGATGATTCTCGTCGCCTTCGTGCTCACCGTCGCCCAGCACTACCTGCCCACGACGACCGTGATTCCCGGCGAGCTGCTCAGCGAGCGACCCGCGGAAGTGACCATTCGCGTCACCCGGCCCGACGAGTCCATCACGGAGTCGCACTTCATCCTTGCGGCGCAGGGCGGGCAACTCGCCATCGCGGCGGCTGACCGCACGCCTTCTGAAGACCATCCCTACCTGATCGCGTTGAAGCCGGAACAGGATGCGGCCGGCGCGGTCCACTACCTGCTGACCTGGGATCATGCGGAGGGCGGCACGTACCACGTGGCGGTCGGCGAGCGCCTCGTGCGCACGGGCATGCTCGTCACGCTCGGCACGTTGACCGAGGCGGCGTTCGAGTACGCCGAGATCGGGTTCGACATCGCGCTCGGTCTGATTGCCGCCATGGTGCTTTTCCTAGGCCTGATGAAGGTGGGGGAAAATGCCGGCATCATTCAACTCGTGGCCCGCGCCTTTCATCCGCTCATTCGCTTCCTCTTTCCCGGCGTGCCCCGCGACCACCCGGCGGCCGGCGCGATTCTGATGAACGTGACCTCCACGCTCCTGGGACTGGGCAACGCCGCCACCCCCTTCGGTTTGAAAGCCATGAAGGAGTTGCAGACGCTCAATCCCAACCCCCGGATCGCGACCGACGCAGAGGTCATGCTGCTGGGTTACAACACGGCCGGTCTGGCGCTGCTGCCCACCACGCTTATCGCCATTCGCAAGAGCGCCGGGTGCAGCGACCCCTTCGAGATCATCGGCACCTGCATGTTCGCCGGGGCGACCGCGGCCATCGTCGCCATCACCATGGTGAAGGTGCTGGGCAAGCTGCCGTTCTTCTCGGTGGAAGCGGCCGTCGCCGAACAGGCCCGCGAGCAGGCCACGAGCGGCGCAGCGCCGCAGGAGGAAGGGCGATGAGCATGATGATCGCACAGAACTACTTCAAGCTGGTGATCGACCAGATTTCTCTGCTCACCATTCCGCTGATCTTCTTTTTCATCATCGCCTATGGCATGGCCAAGCGCGTCAAGGTCTACGAGTCCTTCGTCGAGGGCGGCAAGGAGGGGTTTGACATCTTCATTCAGATCCTGCCCTACATCATCGCCATTCTGGTGGCCATCGGCATGTTTCGCGTGTCGGGCGCCTTGGGCTATCTGTCCGACCTGCTGGCCCCGCTGACACTCAAGATCGGCATGCCCCCCGAAACGCTGCCCGTGGCCTTGATGAAGCCGTTAAGCGGTTCAGGCTCGCTGGGCATGGTGGCCGAGGTGATCCAGCACGAGCCCGATTCGTTCACCGCAAAGGTGGCCTCCACCATGTTCGGCAGCACCGACACGACGTTCTACATCATCGCCCTCTACTTCGGCTCGGTGGGCATCAAGAAAATCCGCCACGCCATGGTCGCCGGCCTGATCGCCGACGCCGCGGGCATCCTGGCCGCCATCTGGATCTGCCGCGCGGTGTTCTGAGCGTCCCTGCATCCGCCGCTCGACTTCGCGGTACAAGGGAGCGACGGTGGATCAAGAGGGCCACGAACAATCAGGAGGACCGAATCATGAAGAACACACGTCTGGGGATGGTCTGCGCGCTGACGGCATTGCTGGCCGTCGTCGTTGTCGGCAACGCGGTGGACGCCGAAGCCCGCGCCGGCGCTTCGACCGGCCGGGAGATGGCCGCTGACGCACACGACGCCGTCGCCGTGCATATCGCCGTGCTGGAATGGCGACCGGCGCCGGATGACTACGCCGCCATCATCGCTGGGGAAAGCCCCGACCTCGCCGCCTTGGCGCAAAACAAGAACGCTCAAACCCGGGTGCTCCACGTCTTCGATTTTATCCAGCGAACGGGTCAGGACGTGCGGGTGCGATCCGCGGCGCAAACACCCTACGTTCGTGGCCGCAAGGGATCGAACGACGACGCGCCAGTCGCCGTGGGCTATGAAGATGTCGGCTGCAGCGTGGACATGATGTGCGCCTGGGCCGACCCGGCCGACCGCAGCCGCGTCTGGGCGTCGATGGCGATTGAGATCGCCGACCTCGTGAGCGACACGGCCCTCGCCCGCGAAGAGGGCGTCGTGGCGCCGCTCCACGTCAAATCCTCGTATCGGTGCGACCTGGCCGCGGACCTGGGCGAACCGATCAGCTTCGTCAGCCTGTCCACCCAGCAGGGCGGCGCCGTGGCAGGGGAGGGCGCGCTCGCGTACATCTTCCAGGTCCGCTTCGACGCGTCGCCGCGCCACTGATCGCGCGATCCGCGCCATTCACGACCGCCCCAATGGCACGAGGCGTGACCGGCGGGGCGGTCCGGACATATGACCGGCCCGGCGCGACCGGTCCGTCAAAGCAGGTCGCAGCCGCCGGCGCCGTCCGCTTCGTCAAGCCCGTCCGGCTCGCCGGCGCCCGCGTGCCCGTCGCGCGAGTCGCGCAGCATGCTGATCGCCGCCGCCACCTCCAGCCCCGCGGTGTGGATGGCCGAGAGGCTCTCGTCGCTCAGCCGGCAGATCTCCGCGTAGTACTCGGGATCGGTTTCGGCTTCGCACGCCGCCTCCTGGTTGGTGCTGCGGATCGCCAGCTTGAGCAGCCCGACGAGCTCCTGGATCTCCCCACCGAGCAGTTCGCAGCGCTGGTAGATCTCCTCCCGGTCGCGATTGCTCGCGTACGGATATTCCCGGAGCAGCTTGACGATCTCGTCCCGGACCTCGTCGAGTTGTTGCGCAATGTTCTCCATGGGCTCTCCCCTCGCAGGATCACGCGCATCCGCAAACTGACGGATGCTGTCATCGCTCGAAGCCTACGATACGTCCCTTGGGGAGATCACAATTGCAGCCGTTTCCCGACCCGCGCTCAATGCCGTTGAACGCGTCGCGAGCCGTTGGACGGTCCGGTGGGGGAATGGTGGTATTCTGGGACGCGGGGAAAGGTCGCCCCTGCGTGGCACACGGCGTGCCCGGGGCCGATAACCGGGCCGTCGCCGGGGAAGCGGACCGGCTTACGGTTCGGTTGTGTTTTGCAACATGCGCAGAAACGCCGCCGCCTGGGCGTCGGCGGGGTCCAGACGCCGCGCCGCCCGGGCGTGCCGCAAGGCCGAGGCCGCGTCGCCCTGCATGTACCCCGCGACCGCCAGGTTGTAGTGCGCCGCCGCGGATTCCGGATTGAGCTCCACTGCCCGCTGCAAATGTCGGGCGCCTTCCGCCGCACGCCCCGCAGTCAGGTGGGCGAGCCCAAGCTGGTAGTGACCCTCGTGCATCTTTGGATCCAGCTCGACCGCGCGGCTCAGATCGGCTGCGGCGCGGTCCACCTGCCCCAGTTGCAGGGCAATGGCCCCGGCGTAGTACCAACTGGCGGCATCTTGCGGATGATGCGTGAGGTGTTCGCGGTAGTGGGCCAACGCCTCCGCCCATCGGCCGGCGGCCTGGAGCATTCCGCCCAGGTCATGCGCCGCCTCGCTCGACGCAGGATCGAGCGCCACCGCACGCTGGCATTCGGCGATCGCTTCCGCCATCGATCCACGCAGGCGCAGAATCCGGGCAAGGTTGTGATGGACGGCCGGCCACTCCGGACGCAGGGCCGCCGCCCGCCGCGCATGACCCTCCGCCTGCGCGGCATCGCCCGCGAGCAACGCCAGCCATGCCAGCTTGTTTCGCACCTCCACCGTGTCGATCAGGCTCCAGTCAGCGCACGCAGCCAGATGGGCCCGGGCCGCGTCCCGTTGCCTGCGGACTGGAAGAGACAAATCGCGCGCCGGGTCGAAGCCAGCTTCCCAGACGACCTCGCCCACCCCCGTGCGGTTGTAGTGCCAGCCGCCGAGGTGGCGGTGATACTGCACGACCGCGCTGTGGGCGGTGAACGCGCCGATGCCGAGCATGGCCGTGCCCGCAATCACCCCCGCTCTGGTCAGCCGTCCGCCGGTCTTGAGCCGCAGATTCTGGAGTGCCACGTCCGGACGTCGCCACAGCCGCGCCGCCACCAGCGCCCCGTACGCCAGGATGGCTGACATCCCCGCGGTCATCAGCAACGGAAACCCACCATACAGCCCGCGCCACGCGAAAAGAAAAACCAGAAACGCCGCCAACAGCAGCAACTCCTCCCGCCAGGGCAACGCTGCCGCCGGCGCCGCGTCACGCCGCGCCCGCCTTGGCCCGCCGGCAGACGCCTTGCGTGCGCCGAGCACGGGCGGCGCGCCCCAGCGCCACCCCAACGCCTGGTTCGGACACGCCTTGATGCAGTCGCCGCACTTCATGCAGTTGGGATCCACCACCATCCCGTGCCGCGCAACCTCGGCCGCGACGTTCACGTTCGACGAACAGGCCGTGGTGCACACGCCGGAATGGTCGCAACCCTCGTTTACCCGCACCCGTAGCGGGGCGAGCCGGTCCGCGTGCTTGAAGAATCCGCCATACGGGCAGGCATAGGTGCAGAATCCCTTGCCGCCGAGAAAGTAAACGATGGCGAAGCCCGCGATGCCGAATGTCAGAATCGCGAAGACCCAGCCCGGAAACGTCTCCCAGAAGTGCTCCGTGTAGAAGTGCCGACTCCACTCGGGAAAGTACCCTTCCCCGGACGAACCCCGCCACACGGTCCACCATCGCCACACCGTGGGCCAGACGAACATATACAGCGCCAGCCCCAGCGGCACGATGGCCAGCAGCCGTGACCGCAGCGGTTGCGGCCGGATGCCCAGCTTCTTCAGCAGGTACGCCGAAAGGTCCTGGTAGGCGATGAAGTGGCAGCCCCAGCCGCAGACGAACCGCCCGGCCACCAGCGTCACCAGCAGGGCGACGCCGAAGAAGATGAACCCCGCGTTCACCCGCCCGGTCTCCAGCGTCTCCATCGACTCGGACGGCTCCACCGGATTCAGCGTCGTGCCGGTCATGAGCCACTGGGCGATATGGGCGATGATCAGCAGATGCACAATCGCCAGCGAGACCGCCCGCCAATGGGACAGACCCCACCGCCCGCGCGGCTTGGCGCCGTTCGCGGCATTGAGCACCGGCATGGCAATGTTGGTTTTCTGCTTCATTAAACGTATCGGCCGCGCCGCATCAAGGCCCGAACCCTCAATCCCGCTGTTATAGCATGCCCCCCGAACCGCTTCCAAACGCAAGGAGGGCCGCCCTGGGCGGCCCTCCCCGGTTCAAAAACTCGAATGTCCTCGCCGCGGACAGGTCACGGCGTCGCGCACCCGCCGACGAACGCGTTCGGACTGCCGTAATCGGCGTGGATGGCCGCGAAGTCGTCCAGGTCCACGTCGCCGTCGTCGTCGGCGTCCAGGCACCGGCAGCCCGGTCCGTATACCGGCAGACCCACGCCGACGTCGCCGGTGTAGCACGCCTGCATGCGGGCGAAATCCGCCAGATCGACGTCGCAGTCGGCATCGCCGTCGCCGCGGGTGGTCAAACATGGCCCGCACGCGTCCGGCGTGCCGTCGAAGTCCAGATCCACCCGAGCGCCGGCCTCCAGGGCGCAGCCGTCGCTGGCGCCGTCGCCGTCGCAGTCAACCAGCGCCTGGCAGTCGTCGGGCACGCCGTCGGGACGCCCTCGGCCGCCCGTGTCGGATAGGTACGCCTCCACGTCGGCGAAATCCTGCGCGTCAAATTCCGGGTGTAATCCGCCGGGGTGCTGGTTCTCCGGATCCAGCAGCATTTCCCACAAACGCGTCCGCGGCGTGTTGCGGATATTCGGGCCCGGATAGGTCGGCCCGCCGCTCCCGTCGATGTTGTGGCACCCGAAGCAGATGTTCTGGAAGATCGTGGCGCCATCGTCGGGCACGCCGGCCGGTCCGCCGTCACAGTCGCTGCTTGTGCCCCCGGCCAAGTCGCAGGCGTCGGGGACGCCGTTGCTGTTGCAGTCGCTGGCCGAGCCCAGGGCGATGTCGGCGCTGTCGAATACCCCGTTGGCGTTGCAGTCCGGGCAGTCCACGGTGAACTGCACCGCGTCGATTCCGGCCTCGACCACGCTGGTGTTGGGATTATCCTGAATGCTGAAGCGCACCTGGGTGGTCGCGCTCGGCGTGACCCAGTCGTTGAGCGTGACCGCATGCGTCCGCCACTGCTCCAGGCTGGTGTCATGCTGAACCAGCAGCGTCCAGTCGATTCCGTTGGTGCTCGCCTCGACCTTCAGGCTGTCGTCGCCGTCGATGTCGTCGCGATACAGCCAGTACGCGTAGCGCAGCGTGATCGGTCCTTGCCCGGCTAGATCGAACGCGGGCGAGACCAGCCGCGTGGGCCCGCCGTCCAGGTCGGTGTCGCCGGCGCCGTTCTGGGTCAGATAGCACGCGCCGCCGCCGTCGTAATCATCGGTGGGGTCGCCGCGATTGCCGTCGCCCGCGGGCACGCCACGCTCCCAGGCGCCGTTGCTGACGTCCACGTTCTCCACCGTCCAGCCCAGATCGGTGTCGAAGGTGTCGGCGTAGATCACGTCGAAGCACTCGATCGCCTGGCAGGCCGCGTCGCAGGTCACGCCGTTGGGCGGATCGCACTGCTCGCCCGTCTCGACGATCGCGTTGCCGCAGGACGTGATCTCGCAGGGAACCCCGTCGTTGCTGATCACCAGGTCGCCCGTCCCCGAACTCCCGCTGTTCCAGCCGCCAACGCGCACCAAATACGTCTGCCCGCCGACCGCGTTGAACGTCAGCCGTGACGAGTATCCCGAGCAGCCGTTCGCATCGTCATTGCAGCCCAGCAGCACCAGGTCGCCGCAATCGTCGCTGTCATAGACCACGATGTCGCTGTCGTAGTCCACCAGGTCGCACAGATCCAGCAGCACTTCGCCGCTGCACGTCGCCTGGTAGCGGAACCAGATGTCGTTGTAGGTCTGGCCGCCGTCGCCGGCGTTGCTGCATTCGGCGTGTGCCGGACCGTCGGTGGTGGCCGTCGTAGTGTCGAACGGGAACGTGCCCTCCGCGATCAGCGGGGCGTTGGCGCACGCATCGGCGATCTCGTACTGGCAATCGCTATCGCAGCCATCGCCGGACGTCGTGTTGCCGTCGTCGCACTGCTCGCCCGGCTCGACGAGGTCGTTGCCGCAGGTGGCTTCATACTGGCAGGTGGGGCTGCAGCCGTCGCCACCGGTGATGTTGCCGTCGTCGCACTCCTCGCCAGTCTCGACGATGTCGTTCCCGCACTCCGGTCCGCTGTCCGGCACGATCTTGTAGACGTTGCCCGACAGCGTCACGATGTAGAGTTCGCCCGCCGCGTCTTCGCCGAATGCGACCACCGATCCGCTGATCGGCCCGAGTTCGGCCGTGCGGTCTTCCCAGGCCGGCGGCACGGGATCGCCCGGCTGATACTGAAAACTGCGAATGTAGCCTCCGCAGTAGTCGGCGAAGAAGTACGTGCCCGACAGGTACGGCATCGCGCATCCGCGGTAGACGTATCCACCGGTGATCGAGCAGGTGCCCGCATCGCTGTGGGCCACGTCCAGAATGGGGTCCACCAAGTCCGGATCGGAGCAGTTGCACCCGTAGCCGCCGCTTCCCGTCGGCGTGCAGATGAAGCCTTCACGGCAATCCCAGCCGTAGTTCTCACCTCCCGGGCTGCCCGCCGGCTGGAAGTCAATCTCCTCCCGCGTATTCTGGCCCACGTCGCCGATGTACAGGTCGCCGGTCAGCCGGTCGAAGCTGAACCGCCAGGGATTGCGCATGCCCAGCGCCCAGATCTCGTCCAGCGTCGACGGGTCGCCCACGAAGGGGTTGTTGACCGGGACGTAGGGCGGGCCCGCGTCCACGTCCAGTCGCAGAATCTTTCCCAGCAGCGACTGTGGATCCTGGGCCCGATTCAGCGGGTCGTCGCCGCTGCCCCCGTCGCCCATTCCCACGTAGAGATAGCCGTCGGGGCCGAACTGCAACTGCCCGCCGTTGTGGTTGCCGTAATCCTGGTCGATGGTCTTGAGAATGACCGCGCTGCCGGCGTCGGCCAGGTCGGGATCACCGCCCGAAACGCTGTAGCGCGCGATTACCGTGTCGCCCGCATTGTTCGTGTAGTTGATGTAGAAGTACCCATTGGTGTCATAATCCGGATGGAACGCGAGACTCAGCAGGCCGCGTTCGCCGCCCGAAGACGCCAGGCTGCCCACGTCCAGAAACGGCGTCGCCAGCACGCTCCCGTCCTTGATGATGCGGACCCGCCCGGTGTTCTGCTCGCAGATGAACAGCCGGGTGCTGTCCCCCGGCGGCGCCGTCAGGCACACGGGAGCGTCCAGCCCGGAAGCGATCAGCACGGTCCGAATGCCCTCGTCTGCGAATGTCTCGCATTCGTCGGGCACGCCATTGTTGTTGCAGTCGGCGCTGACGCCGTCGGCGATGTCCGTCATGTCGTCAACGCCGTTGCTGTTGCAGTCGAGCGGGCCCGAGTAGGGGACCGTCATCACCGGGTTCACCGTGGCGGGCGTGCCCGGGCGGAACAGGCCCATCACCACCTGTCCAGTAGTGGGGGGCGTGTCCGCGTCGAGGCGGAAGTTGTACAGCGTGCCCCAGCGCAAGGCGTTCGCGTCGGGATCCAGCGCGTAGCTGTCGGTCGACCAGGTCACGGACCCGCCGCTCGCGACACCCGCCCAGTCGGTTCCGTCGAACGGCTCGCCGCTGTGGTAATCCACGTCGTGAAACCCGATGCTCGCAACGTTGGCCCCCGCGCCCACCGGCACGCTGAATGACCGCATCGCCCGGTGGCTGAATAGATTCTGCACTGCGTACTCGTAGCGCCACCAGCCGCCGCCCAACGCCGTGGTCTTTACCGCCGCGATGAACATGCCGTCCCCCGGCACGGGCACATCCACCTCCACGACCGACGGATCGTAATCCTGCCAGGCCCGGATGGCCGGCTGTTCCCGCTGCGTCTCGCCCGCCAGGGCGATCGACCAGTCGGACCCGCTGCCTGAAACCGTGATCGGGCGATACGACGCGTTGTTCGCCTGGTTGCCGGCCGCGGAGTCGTCGATGGTGACATAGTGCCCCTCGACGAAGTACTGCCCGCCGCCGTCCTGCGCCGGATCGAGGTCGCTGATCTGCACCTGGAGCCGTTTGTAGATCGAGTTGCCGGTCTGGTCCTGCGCGGTGAACGGATAAGGGAACTCCCCGGTATAGGGGTTCACCTCAAACCGCGGACCGAGCCGGCCCTGCGACCCGTTCAACCCGCAGCAGTACGGATCGCTGCACCCCACGCCCAGCACGCTGCCGCCCTCGCCGTTGCAGCCGCAGCCGCAGATGTTCTGGGTGAGGGCCGTGAACCCGTGCTTGAGCCAGCTCTGGCCCACCTGTTCAAATCGGCCATTCTTGAGCCGGTACATGTTCTGCGCGATGACCGGGTGCTCGTTCGTGCTCGAGACCCACAGCAGATTCGTGTCGCCCACGTTGCAGGAGGTGGTGCCGACCGCGAAGGCTTCGACGCCGCCCACGCTCGCGTAGTTGCTCACGTCCAGCAGGTCGCCCACGATCACGTCCGGTCCGCCGGGGCTGCCGCAATCGGTCGCCCGGGTCCCTTGCGGCTCCAGACTGGGGGCGATGGGCTCGTCGCCGCCGGTCCAGTCCAGGTTGGCGCGGATGCTGATCGCCGCGATCGGTTCATCGACCAGGTCAGGCCGGCCCAGTGCGGCCGCCAACTCCGCCGACACCGTCACCTGGGCGCCCTCCACCAGCAGCAACCGGGCGACGCGGTCAAAGCCGATCTTCAACCCGCCCAGGTCCAGACCGCCGGCCGCCGCATCCATCGTCGCCGAGACCAACGCGCGCTCGCTCAGCCGATTCCCGCCGCGAATGGTGAAGTCGTCGAGTAACTGCGCACCGCTCGCGCTGCGGATCAGCACGCCGGAGGTGTGCCGAATGCTGCCGGCCAGCACTTCGCCCAGCACGCCGTCCACGTCCGTCAGCGTCAGGCTGGATTGCTCCGCGATCTTCAGCCGCGCCGTCGCGATCGTGTTGCCGGCTTCCTGACCGCCGATGCCCACCACCTCCAGGCCGAGTCGGGCGAGGGCGTCGCGATCGAAATAAACGTGCGTCGCGCCCGACTGCACGGTCCAGACGGTCTCGGCCGTGGCCCCGGCGGTCGCCAGCGCAAGCGCTGTCGCCGCGACGGCCGTTAGTCGCTTCGTGTTCATGTGGTCTCCTCGATGTGTTTGCCCGACCGCGGCGCAGGGAGTGCGCAGCGCGGCGCTCCGAATCACTTCCATCCCTCAGCACTACCGGGTCAACCCGAAGTCATCGTGGAACTTCCGGCGCGGTATGGCGCCCGCGCGGCAAATTCCGTGATGTTGTCCACAACGAGTTGAGATGATTGTGGATTAAGCCCTGACGACGCGCGCCCTTGAAGCTCGCGGCGCGGCGTCTCCACCGCTGGACAGTAGCAAACCCGCCGGCGCAGGACAAGGAGCAAAGTCCAGCGCCACCGTGCAAATACCCCGGAGAAACACTATGGAAACAGGCAAGAAAGCCGTCGGACACGCCCGCTGGCAAGCCGCCTTGAACGCCGTGGCGATCGGGCAGCCCATCAAAACGGGCCAGCGCGACGGCTGCCGTCGCGCTGGCCCGGGTCTATGCAGGCCTCTTCCGTGGCGCTAATGCCCGCCGAGCGACGGCGCGTCCTCTCCGCCGGGCGCCGGCTTGGCCGCGAGCGAGTTGAAGTAGACGAACAGGCACAAACCGACAAAAGCGATCAGTCCCGCCCAGTTCAACGCGGATTCGCTCCCGCCGTACACGCCGCTGACGTCCACCGCCTCCAGCGTCGATTCGCTGACGATATTGAGGAAGCTCTTGAACACGCCGATGATGGCGGCGCCGGCGATCAACCCGGACGCGATGAGAATGCCCTTGTTCTCCCGGGCCTTGAGCAATGCCTGGTTCTTGGAGCTCTTCTTCACCAGGGCGGCGACGATCGCCCCGAACAGGATCGGCGCGTTGAGCTCCATGGGCAGGTACATGCCCAAGCCGAACGCCAGTGGCGAAATCCCTACCAATTGCAGCAGCACGGCCATGACCACGCCGGTGCCGTACATGACCCAGGGCACGTCGCCGGTGCCGATAAAGCTCTGGAGGGCGCTGGCCATCATGTTGGCCTGCGGCGCTTGCAGGGCGTTAGTGCTTTCCTTGGCGTCGTAGCCCGGAGATACCGCCAGGATCATGATCGTTGCGGTAACCAGGGCGGAGGCCAGCAAGGATGCGCAGATGGCGCTCCACTGGATCTTGCGCGGACTCGCCCCGGCCCAGTAACCCAGCTTGAATTCTGTCACCAGCGTGCCGGCCATCGACAGGGCTGATGCCACCACCCCGCCCACCAGCAGCGTCGCCAGCATGCCGCTGTCGTCCTTGGGCAGGCCCACCGCCAGCAGCACGACGGCCGTGATGATGATCGTCGTCACCGTCATGCCCGAAATCGGCGTCACCGAGATCATCGCGATCGCCCACGCCGACACGGTCGTGAAGATGAACGCCACGCCCAATGCCAGCAGCAGCGAGATGATCGACAGGCTCGTCGCGTTGGGCATGCCCTCCAGCACCATGAAGCGGAAGTAAACCCAGATGGCGGCAGCCGTCACCAGACCCAGCAGCAGCAGACGCGGATAACTGATATCCTCGTCGGTTCGGTCTACGCCCACCGTCGAGTGCGATGACTTGAAGAGCCCGCCGAGCGCCTGGCGCAGGGCGGTGACGATCACGCCGCCCATCTTCAGAATCGATAGCAAACCCGCCGTGAAAATGCAGCCAATGCCGATGTTCCGCGGGATGGGCATGAACAAATCGTCTGCGCCGGGCAGCATGGCGTAGACGGCGATGTTGCCCGCCGGGATGCCCGCGGTCTGGTCCGCACCTTCCGTGCCCGCCTCCGCTGCCTCGGTCATCATCCGCAGTTGGTAGGTGCGCTTGTCGGCCTTCACCGTCCAGGCCTCACCGGCGGTCTTGACCGTCACTTTGGCTTTCTCGGTCAGTTTGATGCCGTGGTCGTCGAAGGCGGCCTGGACCTGCGCGAGCTGCGCCGCCCGCTCCTCCTCGGGCACTTCGTCCTTCGGCTTGTCGAAGGCGTCAAGCGTGGCCATCAGCCCGGCGTCCAGACCGAACCGCGGCGCGTCCTCCAGCGGGCCGTGGTGGGCCTCGGTGGTCTTGTTCAGCGCCCGCACCTGCTCGAGGTTCAGCGGCGCCAGCAGGGGGATGACCACGAACCACGACAGCATCGAGCCGGCCATGATGATCGCGGCGTAGCGTACGCCGATGATGAAGCCCAGCCCGACGAACTCGGCGCCCGTTCCCAGCGAGAACACGGCTTTGATGTTTTCCGTGACGTGCTTGAGCTTGGGAATCGCGGCGGTGGTGAAGGTCTCGGTGAACAGCCTCATGGCCCCCGAGAGCCAGTTGTAAACCATGCCGATGATGAAGGAGTAGATCAGCACCCAGGCCTGGTTGCCCCCTCCGGCCCCGGTGACCAGGATTTCGTTGGTTGCGGTGGCCTCGGGGAAGGGCAGCTTCCCGTGCATGTCCTTCACGAAGTAGCGGCGGAAGGGCACCAGGAAGATCACGCCCAGCACCGCCCCCAAAAAGGGTACCAAAAAGATCTGGAAAAAGAGCGACACGTTGCTCATCTCCAGGTTCTCGTGCAGCTTGAGCACGTAGATCGCCGGCATGGTGAACACCGTGCCGCCGGCCACGATGCCCGAGGTCGTGCCGATCGCCAGAATGTTGATGTTCTCGAGCAGGCTGCTCGCCCGGCTGCCCGCCCGCAGCAATGCGCCCGACAGGCCCACTGCCAGGATCGAGATGGGAATGGCGGTCTCGATGCCCTGGCCCACCTTCAACGCCAGGTACGTCGCCGCCATCGCGAAGATGATGTTCATGCCGATGCCGAACAGGATCGACCGCCCGGTGACTTCCGGCACGGTGACGTTCGGCGGCACCATGGGCACGTAGGTTTCGCCCTCTTTCAGTTCGCGGTACGCATTTTCGGGGAGGCGGCTTTGAACTTCGGGCTCGGCCATCGACGGTTTCCTCTCGATTGCTGGGCGACAGGATGTCAGTACCCGGCGATCCGTCTGCGCGCCGACTCGACGGAAGGCCGGACAGGATTGCGGTAGACTAGCAACTTGCGTCGCCCATTGAAAGTACGGCCACAGGCGCACAAGATATCACAGCCGCTCCCCTGTCAAGTCCTGATCTTAAGTTGGCGCGCCACAGGGGGGGAGAGGCCCCTCCCTGCGCACCCCGATGAACCTCTATGGGCACTCGATACTCCAACGCTTGGTGCGGACGATGGTGGTTGTACCACGCCACAGCGTCACGCACCACCGCGTACGCAGCTTCCTTCGTCTCGAACGTCTCCTACAGGCCGATGAGGTCCTCAATAACCCAATTGCAGGCCGGCGAAGTCGGCCAGGTCGACGTCTCCGTCGCTGTCCAGATCGAACGCCCGCAGGCAGGTCTCCGCGCAGATTGCCGGCGCCGGCGCCGGCTGTCGCTCGGGGCCGGCGACACAACCCGGCAGCGCGGCGAAATCGATCAGGTTGACCTGTCCATCGCCGTCGAAATCTCCCTGGCCGATCGGTTCGCAGCCGTCGGGCACGCCGGTGTGGTTGCAGTCCCGGCTCACGCCGGACGCCAGGTCGCATTCGTCCGGCACGGCATTGCCGTTACAATCGTCGCTGAAGCCGAAGGCGATGTCGCAGCCATCCAGCACGGCGTTGCCATCGCAATCGGCGTCGAGTCCATCCGCGAGATCGCAAACGTCGAGCTGCCCGTTGCCATCACAATCCTCATTGAGGTGGAAGATGTAGAATGCGCCGGTATCCGTGTCCACGGCGTCATCGCGCCGCGCTCCGGCAAGCACATGATTGCCCTCAATCGCCACGCTGTGACCGAACATGCTGCCGGGGCCGCTGCCCGATCCCAGCAGCCGATCCGTCAGCGACCAGGCGCCCGCGGTGCGCGTGAACACGGTGGCCGATCCGGATTCCGGAGCGCCGAAGTCATCGCGCTGAGCGCCCACGACGAGCTTGTCACGGCTGACTGCCACGGTAAGCCCATATCGTCCCCCGGGAATGACGCTGGGATCCGGCAATTCCTGATCGAGCAGCCATCCGCCGCCGGCGCGCCGGAACACGTAGACACTGCCGGTCGCGGGGGCCGCGTATATGCTCGGCGCGCCCACCACAAGGGTGTCGTCCTCCAAGTCCAGGGCCATGCCGAACTCGAACTGCTGTGTGGTCGCCGGGGGCGCCAGGGTGGCGGACTCAATCCAACTTGCTCCGTTGAACGCATAGATGACGACCGCGCCGGCGTCGTAGCCGGCCGCATCGGAATGGGGCACCCCCACGCCAATCGTGGCGCCCTGGACGCACACGGCGCGACCGGTCCAGTCGTATGACTCGATTTGTGCGGGTTCGAGCTTCTGGAAGTTCTGCCAACTGGTCCCATCAAAACGGTACACGTACGCGGCGCCGGCGTCAGCGCCGCGGCCGTCGTGGTAGAATGAGCCTGCGACCAACCATTCGCCGTCCAGCGCGATCGCCGATCCGAAGCGGTCGCCCGGCCCGCCGTCCCAAGGGACGATCTTCTGCTCTTCGACCCAGCTATCGTCCTCCAGCCGGTAGGTGAATACGGCTCCCGAGTCGGCCCCGGCCGCGTCCGCCAGGTGGGCCCCGATTGCGATACGCGTGTCGTCAATGGCCATAGCCCAGCCCAGGCGGTCATTCGCGTGCAAGTCGGAGGGGATAAGCTTTTGCCAAGGCGTCCATCCGTTATCGAGCAGGCGATAGACGTAGATCGAGCCCGAGTCTGTACCGGCGGAATCCTGTAACCAGGCGCTGACCGCGGCGACCCGGCCCTTAAGCGCCACGCCCGTGCCCGTCTCATCTCCACCCTGAACATCGTCGGGAATGGTCCGCAGGAGTTCGGTCGCAACCGTCGCGCAATCATCGGGAATCAGATCCCCATTGCAGTCGGTGGCGCTGCCCGCACTGATTTCGCATTCGTCGAGGATGGTGTTGGCGTTGCAGTCGGTGGCAGCGCCCATGGCCAGTTCACACCCGTCGGGTATCGCGCTGCCGTTGCAGTCCAGGCTGGTGCCCGCGGCGATCTCGCAGTCATCCGGGATTTCGTCGTTGTTGCAGTCAGCGCTGCTGCCCTGGGCGATATCGTAATCGTCGGGCCGGCCGTTGCCGTTGCAGTCCGGATCGCATGCATCGGGGACGCGGTTGCCGTTGATGTCGTCGGCGCTTCCGGCTGCGATATCGCAGATGTCCTGCACGCCGTTGCTGTTGCAGTCGGCCTGCGGCTCGCACTCGTCGGGGAGATCGTTGAAGTTGCAGTCGGCGCTCGTGCCGGCCGCGATGTCGTCGAGGTCGTTGACGCCATTGGTGTTGCAGTCGCCCACGTAGCGCGGCAACACGCAGACGGAGAAGGGCTGCGGTCCCTGCGGTACGTTGAAGCCCACGATTTCCACGGTCCAGCGTCCTGTCTCGGGATTTTCCACATAAACCTGCTCGATGTTGTTCACGCGGTCCGGTTGGGTTCGCACGGCCGGCGCAGCGGGATCGGTGAACGGCGCCAGCGTCCACGGATAGTGCCGCGTGCCCGACGGGCTCACCACCACGATGTCCAGGTCATTGATCAGCGCGGGGATCACGTTGGGGGTCGCCGGCGGATCGTCCCAGGCCAGCGTCACTTTCAGCTCGGTGTCGTCCGGCCCGATGGACACGATGGCGGATACGACGTCGCCCAGGGTGAGGGTATCTTCGAAGAACGCCCCCCCGCGCAGAAAGTCGATGGTGCGTCGTGCCCGGACGGAACCGTAGCCGGTCTTGAAGTCCGGGCCCGGCTGCTCGATGTCCTCAGCGTTATGGGCCAGCAGCGCCTTCAACGTAGCGTTGCGAATGTCGGCGGTTCCCGGGTACTGTTGGCGATGGTCTTGGAGGATGAGCGCGCTAATCCCGCACACGGTGGGAGAAGCCATCGACGTGCCGCACTTGATCGAATACCCGCCACCGTATGAGCACGAGGTAACGCCGTAGTCGCCGGTGGACTGGCAGCCGGGCGCGGAAACGTCCGGCTTGATGCGCCCATCGTCGGTCGGTCCCCAACTGGTGAAATAGGTCACCGAGTCGTCGTTAGAATTGAGCGCCCCGACGGTGATGTGATTCTTGGCGCACGCGGGCGGCGCCGTGGAGGCATAGCTGGTACCGCAACGCGTCGTGCCGCGCTCGTTGCCGTTGGCCCAGACGACGCGGAACGGAGCGCCCAGCCCGCCGCGCACGATCGCGTCGATCACCGACGCGGTGACCCCGTAGTCGCCGGTGATTTCACAGGGGAATCCGTTGCGGGCCGTGTTCGTTCCGATCGAATTGTTGGAGATCACCGCGCCATAGACGTTCATGGCCTCGGCATAATCCGCCTCGATGTCGCCGGGGTTGGAGTAAAGGAAAATCCCACTCCCATCGTAGTCGAAGCCGTAGGACTGAAGGGTCACGCCGGGAGCCATGCCGCGATGCTGCCCGGCGCTGGCGGCGCCGTCGCCGCCAATCGTGCCCGCGACGTGGGTCGCATGATCGGCCAGTCCGGAATAATCGCGCACGGTCAGGCGCCCTCCGAAGTCCGGATGGGCCGCGTAGGCATAACCGCCATCATACACCAGCACGTTGACGCCGCTTCCGTCCAGTCCGTAAGGCGCGTCCTGCACGAGGTCCACCTCGGTGATGGCCCGGTTGCCGGCATTGCAGGTGCTCAGGCGGGGAAGGGCCGGCTCGATGTACTGCACCGCCGGCTCGTCCGCCAAGGCCCCGACCGCCGACAGCGGAAGCTCGATGACTGCGCCGTTGACGGTCTGCATAACCGCACGGCGCCGCAGAACGTGACGACTCAAGACGGCCAGGCCGTCCGCCGGAGCCACATCGGCATGAAACAGAACGTACGCCGCGATCCAGATTCCCTCCGCACGTTCGACGCCGTCCTCCACCGCCGGCACCACCGCCCACTCCGGCAACGCCCCGTCCGCCAGCATCGGATGCAGTTTCCACGCCCGCTGGATGGCCTGAACCTGCGCTTTGGCGATCGGAAGCGTCACCCCGTCGCGGGTTGCCGCCGGCTTTACGTGGGCAAAATACGCGTGGCTGCCCAGGTAGCCGAGGAGTTCGACGCCGGCCACAGCCAAACGCTCTCGGGTTGCCGGCGCCAGCGGCTGATCGAACTGGATGGCGACGTAACCCTCCTCGGCCCCCGCGAGCGCAGAGCGCAGCCCGGCGGCGGATGCCGTGTAAGCCTGGGTCTTCTCGCTCGCTCCGGGTGATCGGAACTGGATCTCACCGGCCTGGCCCACTGCACCGACCACCATCAACGCCAACAACACGAAGCAGATCTTCCGGATGTACATGGTTGTTCGTTTCCCTTGAAGAAATACGCCAATCGAATGTGCGGTTGCGACGCGTTTTGCGCGCCCACCAGACCAACATTCATGAAGGGGGCCGGGCAACGAAGGCGTCAGGCGCACGTTCACCCGCAAGTCTGCTGATGGTCATCGCACGAGCCTCCCAATCTTCGATTCACCAGATGTTCATGAAATGCCTCGTCGCCGGTACGACCCCAGTGATGGTAAGCCATATTCGACTGAACTATCCTAACCGTTTCAGTCGCCGATGCCTAGGTTTTCCCGCAAATGAATCGGGCGGCACCCCGCGGCACGCCACCGCGTCGCGCCTTGCACAAACCGATCTGGTCCAACCAACCCCATCGCGCACAGACAGAGCATGCGCCCGTCGCGTCAGGACGGTGCGCGGGGCCGCAGGGGGGCCATTCAGGGAAAAAGTAATTTGGTAACACCTTCGGCCCCGCGATGGGCGTCGCGTCCGCGGTCGGACGCGATGGCCGGCGCTTCGAGGCCGTTGGTAGCCAATAAAAGGCTCGCTTCGCTGACGCGGGCGGGACTGCAGAGGCCGGCCGTGTTGTGGACGTGGCCGGCCCTTTCAGGGCCAAGCCGTCGGGGCAGGCATGATTGCGGAATTGGGGCTGCGACGGGCATTGGGCGGGTTTCCGGCACTTTGCGCTTCTCTGTTTCGTTCCGGCTCTAATAAACTGGCGGCTGGTGCGTCTATTCTTTCGGCCGGCCCGGGTGATGGGCCGGTATACGTAGATTCCCGGATAGGCCGTGACCGAGCGCGAGCCATGACCGAGCGTGAGCCAGGCGACGTGCGTGCGTGGATGCGGACCGTTCTCCAGCGGTACGAAGGGCCTCTTGTCGCCTATGCCACCCGTCTCACCGGCGACCCGGAGCGGGCCCGCGACATCGTCCAGGAGACCCTGCTCCGCTTCGTCTCCGCGGGCGCGCCGCGGGAGGACGGGAAGGCCGCGGCCTGGCTGTTTGCCGTCTGCCGCAACCGGGCGATCTCCATTCACCGAAAGGAGCGACGCATGCAATCAATGACGGCGGAATGCGCGGCCGGCCGACCGGCCGACGACTTGCCCCCGCCCCTGGGGGCGGAGCGGAACGAGACGGCCGCCCGGGTGCGGGCGGCGTTGGAGGCGTTGCCCGAGCCGCAACCGGAGGTGCTGCGCCTGCGGTTTCACGGCGGGCTGAGCTACCGCGAGATCGGGGAGGTTTTGAATCTGACCACGACGCACGTCGGCTACCTCATTCATACCGGGATCAAGACGCTGCGGCGCGAGCTTTGCGCCGACGAAAACGCCGAGACGTCCTCGGCGGGAGGTGCATCATGACCATGGATCCAAACGATCCACGCCTGACGGCGTATGCGCTGGACGAACTGGATGCGGAAGAGCGGGCCGAGGTGGAGGCGTTGCTGGCCGACGACGCGGCCGCCCGGGCGGCGGTGGAGGAAATCTGCGCGGTGGCGGGCATGCTCACCGACGCGCTGGCGAGCGAGCCCAGCGCGACCTTGACCGAGGCGCAGCGGGCGCAGGTCGATCAGCGCCTGGAGGCTGCGGCTGCGACGCCGGCGGCCGTTTCGACAAGGCGGGGACGGGCATGGCGCGGGGCGCGGCTGCCGCTCGCTTTGGCGGCGTGCGTGGGCGTCGTGCTGGTGGTGGGCGCCCTGGTGACGCCATCCAAGAAGCAAGCCAAGACGAGTGCGGCCTTTCGGACGGTGGATGACAACCTTGGCGGGCCTGCGCCGAGCATCAAGGCCCAGGCCAACCTGTCTGAGGCGGAGCGCCAAGGACTCCAGTCGCTGGGGTACGTGGGCGACGCCCGCGGCGTCAATCGCGCAACCCTCAAAGGGTCGATAAACCTCGATGCTTCAATGATGCCCCAGGCCGGAGACTACGCCGCGGCCGGGACGAACGTCGTTGGTATGGGCGCGTCCGAGGGCCTCGCGCTGTGGGGCGCCAATCTGAAAAGCACGGGTTACCAGATGTACTATGTCAACGCGGATAGGGTTGCCGGCCTTGAGGACAGCTACGACCTCGACGACTCGAGCGAGATACCCCCAGGGGCGCGCGTCGAAGGGCAATTCGACCGCGAGACCTGCGCCCGAATTGTGGAGAATCCCTATCTACCGGCGCAGGTGCGGCCGTTGTCCACTTTTTCGATCGACGTGGACACGGCGTCGTACGCGAATGTGCGACGTTTTCTCAACGGCGGCCAGCTTCCCCCGCCGGACGCGGTGCGGATCGAGGAGATGGTGAACTACTTCGCCTATGATTATCCCGAGCCAGGGCGGGACCGGCCTTTCTCGGTGAGCGTGGACATTGCGGATTGTCCGTGGCGGCGTGAGCACCTGCTGGCCCGGATCGGGCTGAAGGGCTACGAGATTCCGCGCGACGAGCGGCCCGACTGCAACCTGGTTTTTCTGATCGACGTTTCGGGATCGATGCGCCCGGCGAACAAGCTGCCGCTGGTCCAGCGGTCGCTGCGGCTGCTGGTTGAGGAGCTCGACGCCTACGACCGGGTGGCGCTGGTGGTGTACGCGGGGGCGTCGGGGCTGGTGCTGGACTCGACGGCCGTCGACGAGCCGGCGGTCATTCTCGATGCGATCGACCGGCTGCAAGCGGGCGGTTCGACCAACGGCGGCGCCGGCATTCAGCTCGCCTACCAGGTCGCGGCCGACAACTTCATCGATGAGGGCGTCAACCGCGTCATCCTGGCGACCGACGGCGATTTCAACGTGGGCATCACCGACCGCGGCGCGCTGATCGAGCTGATCGAGGAGCAGGCGGCGACAGGGGTCTTTTTGAGCGTGCTGGGCTACGGCATGGGCAATTACCAGGACGCCACGCTCGAGCAACTGGCCGATAAGGGTAATGGCAACTACGCCTACATCGACACGCTTGACGAGGCCCGCAAGGTGCTGGTGGACGAGATGGGCGGCACGCTGATCACCATCGCCAAGGACGTGAAGATCCAGGTGGAGTTCAACCCGGCCGAGGTGGCCGGCTACCGGCTGATCGGCTACGAGAACCGCGTGCTGGCGGCGCGGGATTTCAACGACGATGCGAAGGACGCGGGGGAGATCGGGGCCGGCCACACGGTGACGGCGCTGTACGAGATCATCCCCGCGGGGGCCGATGGCATCGATCTGGGCACCTCGGGGGCGGCGGAGGCGGATGAGAACATCCACACCACGAGCGTGGACCCGCTGAAGTACCAGACGCCGGCCGGGGCGCTTGTCGCCAGCGACGAGATCATGACGGTCAAGCTGCGCTACAAGCCCTACGACGGCGACACCAGTGTGCTGGTGGAAGTTCCGGTCGTGGACGAGGGTTACACGCTGAACGATATGTCGGACGATTACCATCATGCGGCGGCGGTCGCGGCTTTCGGGATGCTGTTGCGGGGCAGCGTCTACGCGGGCGACGCGGATTTTGCGGACGTCGAGGGCTGGGCCCGCGCGGGCAACAGCGCCGGCGTGTCGCAGCGCAGCGCGTTTCTGGAGCTGGTTGAGAAGGCGGCGGAACTGGCGGACACGCAGTAGCGGCGCGGGGCGAGCGTTTCGTTCGGGGTGACGTGCCGTTCGGGGTGACGTGCCGTTCGGGGTGACGTGCCGTTCGGGGTGGCCCGGGCGACGGCGATGGTGCGAAACAGTGCAAGCGGAGGCGGGTTCGCGTTCCCCCGGGAGGCGAACCCGCCGCCTGCTGCATTTGGGCTTCTTCGGTTTTTCCATTGCACGGCCCGGCGGAATCTGCGAGACTGTCGGCGGGTAAGCTGGCAGGCCGCGCCGGCCTGTCGCCCAACGGCCAAGACATCGAGGAGCCCGCTCATGCCCCGTCAAACGACCTGCCCGCAGTGCCAGGGACTGTTGGAATTGCCCGACGATTTCGCGGAAGCCTACTTTACGTGCGGGCACTGTGGGGCAACGATATCCGCGTCCTCGGCCGGGATGAGCGCTGGGGGTGCCCCGCCGACGGCGCCGTCTACCGCTTCGCCGGGCGGCGCGAGCCCCGCGCATTCAGCGTATGCCGGCCCCCCGCCGCTCACCGGCCAGCGCAAGGGCATGGCCATTGCGGCGCTGGTGTGCGGCATCCTCGGGCTGGTCACCTGCTTCGCGCCGCTGGGCGTGATCGGCCTGATCCTCGGCATCATGGCGGTCCGGCGGACGAGTCGCGACCCGCAAACCTACGGCGGCCAGGGGATGGCCATCGCGGGGATCGTGCTCGGCGCGTTGAGCATGCTGATGTTCCCGGCGATCATCCTGCCGGCGATGTCGCGGGCGCGCGAACTCTCCAAGCGGCTGGTGTGTGCGAGCAACCTCAAGGGCATCAGCACGGCGTGCCAGATCTACGCCAACGATTACGACGTTTGGCCCGACAATTTGCAGGTGCTGGTCGACCAGGGCGACCTCACGACCAGAACGTTGCAGTGCCCGAGCGCTGCGGGGAGTGGTCCGGCATACATTTATCTTCCGCAGGCCGAGGAGTCGATGGACCCCCGCGACGTCGTGGCGTACGAGCCGCCGGAGAATCACGGAGAAGAAGGCTGCAACGTGCTGTTCGGCGACGGGCACGTCGAGTTCATCAAGCCGTATGAGAAGGTGGAGCAACTGGTCCGCGAGACGCAGGAGCGGCAAGAAAGCGCCCGGTGATCGGCGGCGTAGCGCGATCCCCCGCGGGCGGTCACACGTGCTCGGGGGGCTCGATCTTGGCGATCTTGCCGACGGACAGAAGCTGCTGGTACTGCTTCCAGGTCATGGGCGATCGGCCGGTATCCACCTCGCGCATGGTGATGCATCCGTCCACCGGGCAGATCAGGCTGCACATGTTGCAGCCGACGCAGGTATCCTGGTTGATGGTGTAGATGTTGACGGTGTCTTCGCCGCAACCGGGGACGACGGTGTGCCCGCCGCTGCGGAGCACCTCGACCTTGTGGTCGTAGGTGCGGAGATAGTCGACCAGGGGCATGGGTTCGCGACGGATGGACTGGTGGCAGCCGTCCTCGCAGGCGATGTAGCACACGCCGCAGTGGATGCACTTGGCCTGGTCGATCTCGGCGACGACCTTGTAGTTGAGGTCGAGGTCGCCCCAATCCTTGATGCGCGGGGCGGAGCGTCCGACGAAATCGCTCACCCGCTCGAAGCCCTTTTCCTGCATCCACGACTCCAGCCCGCTGGCGAGGTGCTCGACGATGCGGAAGCCGTAGTGCATGACCGCGGTGCAGACCTGCACGCATCCGGCGCCGAGGAGCATGAACTCGACCGCGTCCTGCCAGGCCTGGATGCCGCCGATGCCGCTGATGGGCAGGCGGATGGCCGGATCGTTGGCGATGGCGGCGACCATGTTCAAGGCGATGGGCTTGACCGCCGGTCCGCAGAAGCCGCCGTGGCTGCCCTCTCCGCGGACGGCCGGCTTGGGGGCCAAGGTGTCGAGGTCGACGCCCATGATGGAGTTGATGGTGTTGATGAGGGAGATGGCGTCGGCGCCGGCGCGGGCGGCCGCCCGCCCGATGACGGTGACGTCGGTGACGTTGGGGGTGAGTTTGACCATGACGGGGATGTCGGCCGCCTCCTTCACCCACTCGACGATCATGCAGGTGTAGTCGGGGACCTGGCCGACGGCGGAGCCCATACCGCGCTCGCTCATGCCGTGGGGGCAGCCGAAGTTGAGTTCGATGCCGTCGGCGCCGGTGTCCTGGGTGCGCTTGACGATGTCGTGCCAGATTTCGCGCTCGCTTTCGACCATGAGAGAGACGAAGAGGGCGTGATCGGGGTAGTCCTTTTTGACGGCGGCGATCTCGCGGAGGTTGTCGTCGAGGGTGCGATCGGTGATGAGCTCGATGTTGTTCAGGCCGGCGACCTTGCGTCCGTCGTAGTCGATGGCGCCGTAGCGGGAGCTGACGTTGACGATAGGTTCGCGGCCCAGGGTTTTCCAGACCACCCCGCCCCACCCGGCGTCGTAGGCGCGGCGGACCTGATAGGCGGAATTGGTGGGCGGCGCGGAGGCCAGCCAGAAGGGGTTGGGGGCTTTGACGCCGCAGAATTCGATGCTCAGATCAGTCACCGTACGTCTCCCGGGTTGGTGAATGGGTTTGCTCAAGCGGTCATGCGGGCGTGGATGCCGGCGGCGGCGATCTTGCCCTCTTCCACGGCGTTGACGATTTCGGCGCCCTTGCTGATGCAGTCGCCACCGGCGAACAGGCCGCGGATGCTGGTTGCGCCCGTTGCGGGATCGACGGCAACCTTGCCGCCGTCGACGGCCAGGGCGGGCAGGGCGCGGAGGAGATCGAGCAGCGTTTCCTGGCCGAGGGCCTTGACCACCATATCGGCCTCGATGATGAATTCCGATCCGGGGATGGCCTTGAGCTTGCCGGCGCGTGAGGTGGGGTCGTCGAGCTCGGTGCGGATGAACTCGACGCCGGCGGCGCGGCCTTTGTGCTCGACGATCCGCAGGGGCTGGGCGAACCACTCGAAGATGACGCCGTCCTGCTTCATGTATTCGTATTCGTAGGCGAAGGCGGGCATGGCCTCTTCGCCGCGGCGATAGGCGAGGGTGACCTTGCGGGCGCCGAGGCGCTTGGCGGCGGTGACCACGTCGGCGGCGGTGTTGCCGGCGCCGATGGCGAGGACGCGCTCGCCGACCTCGCACTCTTCGAAGGGTTTGCGATGGGTCTGAAAGATGAAGTCGAGGGCCTCCCAGACGCCGGGGAGGTCTTCGCCGGGAATACCCAGGGGGAGGGTCTGGCCCAGGCCGATGCCGAGAAACACGGCGTGGTAGTCGGCGAGCAGGCGTTCGACGTCGTCGCCGCGAACCGGGCTGTTGAGCTGGATGTCCATGCCCAACTGGCGGACCAGTTCGACCTCGCTGAGGGCGAATTCGGTGGAGATCTTGTAGGCGGCGATGCCCAGGGTGTTGAGCCCGCCGGGGACGTCGCGGGCCTCGAAGATGGTGACGGCGTGGCCGCGTTTGCGCAACTCGTGAGCGCAGCTCAGGCCCGCGGGCCCGGAACCGATGACCGCGACGCGCTTGCCGGTGTCGGGGGCGGGCTCGAAGAAGCGCGCTCCCCGGGCGGTGGCGACGTCGCAGGCGAAGCGCTGCAAGCGCCCGATCTGCACCGGGGACTTCATCAGGGTGTTGTCCACGCAGGCGCCTTCGCAGAGGACCTCGGTGGGACAGGCGCGGGCGCAACTGCCGCCGAGGATGTTGGCTTCGAGAATGGTGCGGGCCGCGCCGAGGTCGTTGCGATGGAGAATCTGGCGGATGAACTTGGGGATATCAATGTGGGTGGGGCAGGCGCGGGTGCAGGGGGCGTCGTAGCAATATACGCAGCGCCCCGCCTCGACGCGGGCCTCGTCGCCCGTCAGGGGCGCGGGGATGTCCGCGAAGTGCGCATCCAGTTCCTTGCGGCTCAACCATTCTCCGGCCCGAGGCATAGCGTGCTCCGTGGGAAGGACGAATTACGAATTACGAATTACGGATTACGAATTACCGTGATTCGCGACTTTGTTAGAACTTGCCGGGTTTCTTGCGGGGCAGCCACTGGCCCCAGCCGTTCTCGCCGCAGAATTTGTAGTCGTCCACGATCAGGCGTCCGCGGCTGAAGGTTTTTTCGGCGAAGCCGGCGAGCTTCCAGCCCTGGTAGGGGCTCCAGTCGGTGTTGGTTTCCATCTTGGCGTGGTCGACCTTGATCTTCTTGTCGGGGTCGAAGATGACCACGTCGGCGTCGCTGCCCTTGGCGATCGTGCCCTTGCGGGGATAGAGCCCCATGATCTTCGCCGGGTTGGTGCAGCACTTCTGGACAAACTGCTTCATGCTCAGGCGTTCCTTGAGCACGCCGTGGGTGTAGACGATGGGGAGCAGGGTCTCCAGGCCGGGCATACCCATGGGGATCTTGGTCCAGTCGCCCTCCCACATGGCTTTCTGCTCGCGGGTGAAGCTGCACGTGTCGGTGGAGACGACGCAGACCTCGCCGCGTTTGAGACCTTTCCACAGGCGGTCCTGGTCGCTTTTTTTCTTGATCTGGGGGCAGCAGCCGTAGAGGTGGCCGTCTTCGCCTTTGAAGAGGGAGTCGTCGAGGACGAGGTACTGGGCGCAGGTTTCGGCGAGGACGGGGGCGCCGCGTTCCTGGGCGTCGCGGATGATGTCGGCACCGTCGGCGGTGGACATGTGAACGATGTAGAGGCGTCCCTTGGTCGCTTCCGACCATTTGACGGCCCGCTGGATGGCTTCGGCCTCGATGAAGTTCGGGCGGGTGATTCCGTGCAACTGGGCGCCGAGCTCCTTCATGAGGGCGGGGGTGTGGTGGCGTTCGATGAGTTCGTCGAGGACGCCGGCGGACTCGGCGTGGATGAGGAGCATGGCGCCGAGCTTTTTGCAGTTTTCCAGGGCGCTGAAGATGGCCCGGTCATTGGCCTGCCATCCCTGGGATGCGTAGATCATGAACTGCTTGAAGGTGGGGCAACCCATTTCGACGAGCTTGGCCATCTGGGGGCCGTGGATGTTCCAGCGGGTGAGGCACATGTGGAAGCAGTAGTCGATGCAGACCTTGTCGTCGGCCTTGCGCCGCCAGGCCTTGTAGGTGTCTTCGAGGGACTGGTCGCCCTCGGGCATGGCGAAATCGATGAGGGTGGTGACGCCGCCGCGGGCGGCCGCCCGGGTTCCGGTGTTGAAGTCGTCGCTGGAGACGGTGCCGCAGAAGGGCAATTCGAGGTGGACGTGAACGTCGATGCCGCCGGGGATGACGTACTTGCCGCGGGCGTCGACGATGTTGGCGCCGTTTTTCTTGCCCTTGGCGAGGCCCTTGCCGACGGCGGCGATTTTGTCGCCGGAGATGGCCACGTCCGCCTTCTGCTGTCCATCGGCGGTGAACACGGTTCCGCCGGTGATAATGGTGTCATATGCCATGGTGATCGCCTCGTGCCTGGATCCTGAGTTTGCTCGCGTCGGCCACAGTTGGTCGGGAGGTCTATTCTCGGGTTATCGGGCCTCCAGCGTCAAGCAGAATCGCGGAGAGGGCGGCCGGAAGCGGCAATCTCCGCCTTTCTTCAGCCGCGCGCACCACCGGCCGATAACCCGGTAGACACGGATGTCGCCCGCGTCGCGGGCGGCTTTATGGGTCGCAACCAGTCAGCGCGGGCGTCGGGGCGTCCGGCTGATGCTCAGGGACGAGAGGTCATGCAATCCATTCTGATTACCGGCGGAGCGGGCTTCATCGGGTCGAATTTCGTCCGGGCGTTCATGCGGCGTCACCCGGACGTCGACGTGCACGTGCTGGATGCGCTGACCTATGCCGGGAATCCGGAAAACTTTTCGCCGGCAATCCTGGAGAACCCGCGTTTTCACTTCTGGTACGGCAACGTGTGCAACATCGGGATGGTGGGCGACCTGATGGGGCAGGTGGACACGGTGGTGCACTTCGCGGCCGAGTCGCACGTCGCCAGGAGCATCCACGACAACGCGATCTTCTTCGAGACGGACGTGATCGGGACGCAGGTGATCGCGAGCCAGATCCTGCGGCATCGGCAGCGGATCAAGCGGTTCGTGCACATCTCCACGTCGGAGGTGTACGGGACCGCGGTCACCGAGCCGATGAGCGAGCTGCACCCGCTGAACCCGATGTCGCCGTACGCCTCGGCGAAGTGCGGGGCGGATCGGCTGGTGTACTCGTACGTGCAGACGTACGGGTTGCCGGCGGTGATCATCCGGCCCTTCAACCAGTACGGCCCGCGGCAGCACCTGGAAAAGTGCATACCGCGCTTCATCACCAGCGCCATCACCGGCGACCCGATCACGGTGCACGGGGACGGCAGCGCCGCCCGGGACTGGTGCTACGTCGAGGACACCTGCCGGGCGTTGCTCGCGGCGCTCGAAGTTCCGCTCGATTCGGTCATGGGCGAGGTGATCAACCTGGGCACAGGGGTGGCGACGGACGTGGGCACGATCGCCGATTGCGTGGTGGGCTTGATGGAGAAGCCCAAGACACTGATCGAGCACATCGACAACCGCCCCGGGCAGGTAGATCTGCACATCAGTTCGACGGACAAGGCCGAACGGCTGCTGGGCTGGCAGGCCCGGACCGACCTGATGATGGGCCTGGCCCGCACGATCGAGTGGTACCGCCGCAACGAGAGCTGGTGGCGGAAGCTGGAATGGATGAAGCACGTTCCGATCGCCATGCCGACGGGCGAGGTGGTGATGCATTGAAGGCGGGGATTGAGGGATTAAGGGATTGAGAGGCGGGCGAATCGGTGTATGCAGGGCGGGCCGTGTCCGCCGGCGTCAACCGGCATCGCCCGCGTGCGCTACTGCGCTTGAGCAGTGCGGCTCGGCTTGCGGACCAGCAGAGGTACCCAACTTCAAGCTGCCAGCTGGCAGCTGACAGCCCACACGATCCATGTATCCACCGCTCGATACCATCAACCCACCCGCCGGCCCCGACCTGAGCGTCGTGCTCCCCGTCCACAACGAAGCCGCCAACCTGCCCGAGCTGGTGGCGCGGCTTCGCCGCACCCTGGACCGGTCCGAACTGCGTTACGAACTGGTTTTCGTGGACGACGGCAGCACCGACGCGAGCGTCAGTGTCCTGGCCGACTTTGCCGAGACCGATCGCCGCATCCGCGTCCTTGTGCTCAGCCGCAACTTCGGGCAACACGTCGCCGCCACCGCTGGCATCGACGTCGCCACTGGCGCTATGGTCCTGTGGATGGACAGCGATCTACAGGAGCGTCCCGAGGACATCCCCAAGCTCGTCGCCAAGTTTCATGAGGGCTTCGACGTCGTCTACACGCGGCGCGTCCGGCGCCGCCAGACCCCCCTGCGGGCGTGGGCCAGCCACGCCTTCATGCACGCGCTCAACCGCGTGGGCCGGCTTAACGTCACCCCCGACCGCGCGTGCATGCGGCTGTTCAGCGCCCAGGTCGCGGCCGAGATCCGGCGTTTTCGGGAGCGCAGCCGTTTCATGGGCTACCTGATGCCCTACGCGGGCTTCCGGTCGGCGGAGATCGACATCGAGATCGACGACCGCCGCCACGGGCGGACCAACTACACCTGGGCCGGGCTGCTGCGGCACGCGATCACCGGGCTGACGTCGTTCAGCGCCGCCCCGCTGCGGCTCAGCGCCGTCATGTCGCTGGTCACATTCCTGGCGTGCCTCGGGGGCATCGGCTGGGTGGTCTTCAAGTACTTCGCCTGGGGGGTGGGGGTCAGCGGATGGTCGTCGCTGATCATCGCCGTGCTGCTGCTGCACGCGGTCGAGTTCGCCATTCTCGCGATCATCGGCGAGTACGTCGGCCAAACCTACCTGGAGACCAAGCAGCGTCCGCTCTACATCTGCGCCCGGGCGATCAACCTCGAGCGTCACGAAGCGCGGACCCCGGCTTGTGCGGAACGTAGTCCGACCCGCGAACCGATGGTCGCAGGGATCGACTGGCCAGAACCGTCGGGCGTATCATGACACGAGAATGCCGGATCATTTGGACGACAGCGGTGGCGGCAGTCACCTGGGCCGTCGGATGTTCGCCAGTGCCGCCCACGGCCGGGGCGCAGGATGAGCTCTGTTCCCTGGCGCCTGTCCCAGTCAGCTCCCCAAGCCTTGCGGAAGCGGTCCCCGAGTACGTTGCGCAGCACGGCGTCATCGCGCTGCTCGAAGCCTACTACCAACTCATCGGCACCCGGCCCTCCGCTAAGATCACTGCCCAAAACGCCACGTTGGCCGCGGCGCTCGGTCTGCGCTGTCCGCAGAATGCGAAAACCTGCAAGCTGGACAAGGCGGCCATCCGGGCGGCGCTGCCGAGGTCGCGAAAAGTCGCGGATCGACGGCTGCTGGCGCGGTTCTTGGCCGACCCTGCACACACACCGGCGCTGACGCGCACCCAGCGGCTGTTTCTGGAGTGGCACTTTTCGAGCCCGCGATCATACTCCGCGGTGCTGCACAAGCCGGGGCGGACGGCCGTCGTGGGTTGGAACGCGGCGGCCGAATTTGAAGGGCCGGACGACTTCACCCTGCTGACGTTCGGGCAATTGGGCTGCACGACCGTGTTCGCGGTTGCGCCCGACGGGGCCGTGCAACTGTCGCACTATGACGGCGTGGTCAATCCGACGCAGATTTACGTGCTGGCGGAGTTTGACGCGCGGCATGGCGTCGAGCGAGTGTACGTCAGCGGGGTGCGAGCGCGGCAAGTGGCGTCGGCAGTGAAGGAGAGGCTGCCCGAAGCCACAGTCGCCCTGCACGTCAAGTCTGAGTTTAAGGGCCAGATGTACTCCGCCCGATGCGAACGCCGCAACGGCGTTATTCGCCAGACCCACGCCGTCCGAGCGGTAAGTGCGGACTACCTTCAATCGGTGGTGAACGGTGCATACGGCGAATGGTTTGCACTGGGACGGGCGAGCCAGATCTTTCCGCCGGACGACGCGGCGTTCACGGATACCGTTTATAAACCGTGGCCGTCGCGGTGACCCCGTTTAGTTTACCGGGTCGGCAGGTCGTCGGGAGCCGGCGGCGTGACCGCGTGCTGCGCCATCATTCTGCGCAAGTCGGCGGCCAGGCGGCGCGACAGCAACTCCGCGCCGGCGCGATTGAGATGTCCATAATCAGCGTAGATTTCGTCCGGATGGACGGCGCGGGCAAAATCATCGAGCTCGTACGAGAGAATCGGCACGTCGAGTCTTTGCGCCATGACGTGCAAAGCGCTGCGGTATTCGTCAGCGACAGGGCCATGGGCCGACTTGGCAATCGCGTCCACGAGCGCCGGATGTGACGGCGGATCGAGCAGGACGACGCGCGCGCCCTCGGCCAGCAAACCGCGAAGGCTCTCCTCCAGGATGCGCCACCGGATACCCTCCGGCTTGGCCCCGACATACCAGAAATCCTCCGTGCGTTTGACCTGCTCCAGGTGTGTCTCGGCACGCGAATCCAGCTTGGCGTCCAGAGGGTAGTAGCCACGCTCCGCCACCTGGACGCGCGCCGGCCGGTCGGAGAAGCGCCCCAGGAGGGCCTTTTCCGGAAGCATCGTCGCATTCAGCGCCCGCCGGACCGAAACCAGTCTGAAGCGCTCGAGCAGGCTTGCAGACCAGAGCGTCTCGTCGTTGATGGCCTGGGTCAGGTACGCCGGACGATCATTGACGCACCACGGCGCGGCACTGAGCACTAGGATCGGATGATCTGCAAAGCGGGCCCGATAGGCCCGGAAGCCCGCAAGGACAGCGGCCGGGCCGCACACCGGCCGTGCGATATTGGCGATGGCGTCGACCGGCATCCCCAGCTCATCGGCGAGCACGGCCGGTACGACGTGGCAAGCGGCGCGCGAATCACCGGCAATAATCAGTTCGGGACGCGCATCGGTCGTGAGCGCTTCCACCTTGGCGGCCAGGATCCTCCCCGGCTGCGGTTGCGGAACGATCCAGGTGGCGACAATCAGGTGCACGATCAGCACGATCGCAGCGGCATAGCGTGCGCCGGCCGGTATGGCGGCGACACGGGTGCAGATCCGTCTCAATAGAGTCCGACGCCTGGCCTGCAAAGCGCGTACGCCGGGAGCAACCGGCGCACGGGCGAGTGGCGACGCCCACCCGTCTGCCCGCTTATGCCTCGCTTCGTCGACCATGACGCCAGCGCGTGACTGTGGTAAACGGTCCATCACCGAGGGGCTCCTATGACCCAGACTTGTCATCAGCGCAACAGACGTGCATTCTGCTTAGCGTAGGGCCGCTATCTTCTGCGGCATTGGCCCCGCTGGTCAGGATCTCCAGGCTCTTCGGGCCGCAGTTGAACATCAAATCCACCACCGACAGGTGCGACGCGAACGGCGGAAAGCGCTGAGGGTAGGTCGGCGGCGCGTAGTCCTGGAATTCCACCGCAATGCCGGCGGACGCGAACAGGTCGTGATCGAGGTAATCGGCCGCGGCAGCCCCACTGTAATACGTGTTGCAATCGAGCTGCCGGCAGATGTCCACCAGGCGCCCGCACCGATCCCCGCTCACGTTCATCTGCGCGGTGCGGCGAATCGGCCGATTCAGGCCGAGCTTGCGACAGAGCAGCTCGGTGGCCGCGAGATCAAGGTCGACCAGCAGGTCCCACGGCCGAGTGATGACGTCGGCCAGCTCGGGAAAGAGCCAGTCGAAGTGCGCGCAGGGGCTGTACGCGGCGCGCAGGGCGTTGAGCTGCTTGCGGCCCCAGTTGGCGCGGGTGTGGTCGATCGCGACTTCATTGATCAGCGGCTTGCCCAGGCCGTGTGCGCGTACCGGCACGGTGACCCATTGGGGTCCGTTGGGCCCCTTGATGCGGTTGCGATTACGCCAGCCGTGCTTGTCGAACTGGACGTCGTCGAGGTAAACGAAGACGTCGGCGCGGTGCATCTGCTCGAAGAAACCGGCCCAGGGCAAGTAGCCCGGCTGGAGCACGACGCAGGTTCGGCGATGGTCGGTCATCGGTTGGTCTCCTGCTTCGCGGGCGCGGCCGACCGCAGCGCCGGGGTCCAGGTTCCGCGGAGCACACCGTCGGCGGCGCCGATCAGGCAGGTTCCGTCGGCGGCGAGGGACATGTCGCCGGGCAGGATGGCCGCGTCGTCGGCAGCCGCCAGGCTGGTGAGGAAGCCGGCGCCGGCGATGGGCATGCCGGGGTACGGCGTGGCGGCGCGGAACCACCGAAGGCAGTCCGCGGTTACGGTTTTGCCAAAGTCGATGGAAGCGAGGGCCTTGACGAAGTGCCGCTCGGAGGTCGGCGCGCCCATCTGGGGCCGGGGCGTGATGCGGTTGTGGATCACGTCCGCGACAACGCCGGGCAGGGCGGCGGGGAGCTCGACCTGATCGAGACGCTGACGGAGTTCGCCGGCGGTTTCGTTGGCGTCCACCGGGGTGCGGACGACGCGCCAGACTGGTCCGGCGTCGAGTTCCGGGATGGGCTGGATGAAGGTGATGCCGGCGGCCGCGTCGCCGCAGGCGATGGTCCAGGCCACGGGCGTCGGGCCGCGGTGGCGTGGGAGCAGGGAGGGGTGGCAGTTGATCGCCCGGCCTGCGAGGGCGTCCACCAGCGCCGCCCCGACGATCTTGGGACTGGTGGCGATGACCAGGGCGTCGGGGGCGACGGAGAGGACGCGCTCGAGGGCGTGCTCGCTGCGGAGGTTCAGTCCGGTCCACACCGGCACGCCGGCGTCGCGGGCGTCGGCGATGAGGTCGCGACAGGGGTAGTGCGGGAAGCCTTGGCCTGCGACGGGGTCGGTGATGACGGCGGCGACGTCGATGCCCGCGGCGCGCAGGGCGGTTAATGCTGCGTTGCCCATGCCGGTCATTGCTGTGAGGACTACCCGCATTGGTTCATGCCGTTTCGCAAAGTGTAATTGCGGTTGAGGGTTTTCGTTTTCGCATGGCGGCGCACGGCGTTGGGCGTTTTGGGTTTAGCAAGCCTATTCTCGCCGTGCTTGGCCATGGCACCCAACTACTTGCTTGCCCCCTCGTACGCTCAGACGGTTACGGCCGAGCGCTCGGCACGCGGGAGGGCGGTTTCGTGCTGCCGGCTGGATTCCCACCAGATCTGGAAGACCAGCAGGCTCCAGAGGCGGTAGCCGTGATTGACCCGGCCGGCGTAGTGCTCGGCGAGGTAACGCTGCACGGCCCCGATCGAGAACAGGCCGTGGCCGGCGAGTCGGCCGGGGGCCAGCGCCTCTCGCACCGTGTCCTGCATTTTGCCCATCAGCCACTCGTTGGTGGGCAGGATAAAGCCCTCCTTCGGACGGTGGACGATATCCGCCGGCAGCAGCGGCGCCAGCGCCCGCTTAAGAATATGTTTACTCACCCCACCGTGCATGCGAAGCGCCCCCGGCAGGGTCGCGGCAAAGCGGGTGAATTCCAGGTCCAGATACGGCGAGCGCATCTCGATCGAGTGGGCCATCGCCAGCCGATCGGCGAGATACAGCAGATTGTCGGCCAGGAAGGTGTTGATCTCGGTTTCGAGGATGCGATTCAACGGGTCGGCGGTGGAATGGCCGGCAAGGTACGTCGCAGCGTATTCCGCGAGCGGGTCGAATCGGCCGAGCGCGGCGGCCGCATCGCCGGAGAGCAGGTCGCTGAGTTCATCGCGATCGTAGGGGAACAGCCTGACGCGCCAGGCGGCGCCGGGAGCGGCCAGGGCGGCGACCTCGTCGACGTTGTGCTCGTAGGGCGCGAGCGCGCGGCGGGTGTGGTCATCGAGAGGCACGCCGGCCGACTGAAGCGCGAGATAGTTGTGAATGGGCAGTGCCAGGCGATGGGCGCGGTAGCTGCCGAAGTACTCGTCGGCGCCGTCGCCGTTCATCAGCACCTTGATTCCGGCCTGGCGCACGGCCTTGCAGACGAAGAAGGTGGAGAGGGCCATGCCGAAGGGTTCGTCGAAGGCGCCCAGCACGCTGGGCAGATCGGCGACGAGTTCGTCGCTGCTCATCACGTGTTCGGTGTGGTCGCAGCCGAAATGGCGGGCGACGCGGCGGGCGGCCTCGAAATCGGCTTTTTTTCCGGGGAAATCGTCGGTGTAGCCCAGGGTGAAGGTGCGGACGGGCTGACCGGTGAGCTCGGCCATGAGCGCCACGATGGCGCTGGAGTCGAGGCCGCCGCTGAGCAGCACGCCGATGGGCACGTCGCTGGCGAGGCGCTTGCGCACCGCGGCGCGGAGCAGGTCGCGCAGCCGGTCCGCGACGAAGGCGTCGTCGTGGTAGGCGACCTCGCAGAAGGCGGGCCGCCAGTAGGTTTCCACCTGCGGTCGGCCGGTGGCGAGATCGTAGCGCAGGAAGGCGCCCTGCGGAAGCTTGCGAATGCCCTCATAGATGGTCTCTTCGCCGAGCACGTAGCGGTAGGCGAGAAAGCGACTCACGGAGCGGAGGTTGAGCTCCGGGCGCCGATCCGCCAGGTGCACCAGCCCCTTGATCTCGGAGGAGAAGGCGAAGACCCCGTCGGTACGGTAGTAAATGGGCTTTTTGCCATAGCGGTCGCGATAGAGGGAGAGCTCGCCGCGGCGCCGGTCGTGGATGGCGATGGCGTACATGCCCTCCAGCCGGTCAATGAACGCCGGGCCGTGGCGGCGGTAAAGCGGCAGGACGACCTCGCAGTCCGACCGGGTGCGGAAGGCGACGCCATCAGCCGCGAGCTCGGCGCGCAGTTCGTCGGCGTTGTAGATTTCGCCGTTGACCACTGCGGCGCATTCGCCGTCGTCGGAGACGAAGGGCTGATCGCCGCCGGCGACGTCGACAATCGCCAGGCGGACCATGCCGACCAGCACGCCGTCGGCGAAGTGATGGCCGAAACTGTCCGGGCCGCGGTGACGCAGGAGAGTCGCGAAGCGTTCCGCGGTTGCGTCCGGATCGAACCGGCCGTCGGGATCCACATAGCCGAAAATGCCGCACATCGTAAGACGAATCTCCGCAACGTCACCGCTTGTTGAAATCAGAGCCCCAAGCGCAGGCTTCGGGGGCACAGGATGTCGGCAAGGTATCTGCCACTTGACCCGGCACACGGTCGGCATGGCGGCGCACGGCGTTAGACGTATTGGGCTCAGGAACCCTGTTCACGCCGTACTTGGCCATGGCACCCTGCTAACGAACCCTCATGCACTATCCAGCGAGATCAGATCCGCCTGCCTGGGGCGCAGGCGCTGCTGCCGGCCGTCTGGGTAGAAAGTCTGCGACCCGCCGACCTGCCAGTCGGTGCAGCCTTTGCAGAGATCGGGCAGGTCCTGCCAGCGTTTTTCCAGGTGGATGCGGCGGTAGGCCCGGTGCCGGTCCCAGAGCTCGCGGATGCTGTGCTGGCGGACGTTGCCAATGGGCAGGTTGGCGTCGTAGTCGGTGCCGCAGAGGACGGCCTCGCCGATGGCGGTGATTGGAAACGTGGTCATCACCCAGGGGCAAGTGATGCGGAGCTCCTCCTGGGGATCGCGCTCGACGGCCGCCCCGGTCCAGCCGATCAGTTCCTTCACCTTGACGATGGCGCCGAGGTCGTTCCAGAACTTGCGGAAATCCTCCAGCTCGGTGTGGTTGTCGGGCAGGTCGACGATCTGCACGATGGTCTCGGGACGGTTGCCGTTGCGGCGGGCCGCGGCGATGAGCTGGGGCACGTGCGTATACACATCCTCGTGCCGGGCCCCCACCCGGTATTTCTCGTACGCCTCCTTGGAGAACCCGTCGATGCTGAAGACGATACGGTCGAGGCCGTCGTGGACGAGGTGGTGGATCTTCTCGTCGTCGAGCATTGTGCCGTTGGTATTGAGCGTGACGTTGGTCAGGCCCACGCCCTTGGCCCGTTTGATAAAGCCCCACAGCCGATCGCGGGCGAGCAGAGCCTCGCCGTAGAAGCTGAGCCAGACGCGGGTGTCGGGGGCCTCGGCGGCGATCTCCTCGACGATGCGGTTGAAGAGGTCGTCGGCCATGATGGTCGGCTCGCGGGTGATGATGCTGTGGGCGCACATGCTGCACCGCAGGTTGCAGGCGCTGGTCACCTCGATGATGAGCTGCGGGGGGAAGTCGGCGTCTTCGAGGGTGGCCTCGATGGCGGCGAGTTCCTGGGCGTCGAGGTTGGCCCGATCCGCCTGGATCTTCTCGCGCGGCTTGCGGGGCCGGCGCTTCTGGATAATGCGCTCGTTCAACGAATATTCCATGGCGTTTTCGGGCTCCTGCGATGCGCGCTGCGCGCACGGGGTCTCGGGTCATCGGCCGCCGGCCGTCTCCTGCATATATCGGACGTAAGGCAGCGCCACTGGAGGCCACCCGGGCGATGGGTCCGAGAAAGCGGCGTTGTTTGCTGCCGCGGCCCGGTGGGCCCGCCAGACGCCGCGAACGAAGTCCGCCCGGCCAATCGTGCACTCATCGAGCCGAGCGACCGATAAACACAGGGGAGACCGGGGCCGGTGCGCCTGCTCGGTGGAGCGGCGGGCGGGCTCCGAACACGTTGCCAACGGAGGCGATCGCCGTGGATCAAGCGCGGGTGGAGTTTTTCCGGCACGCATTGGGGGCCGAAGAGAAGGCGCGAATCCTCGCTGCGCTGGACGAAACCATTCTCACCACGGGCAAGTACGTGGCCGAGGCCGAAGCGGCACTGGCCGACTACCTGGGCATCGAGCACGTGGTGGGGCTCGACTCCTGCACGGCCGCCCTGCACCTGGCGCTGCTGGCCCATGATATCGGCCCCGGCGACGAAGTGATCGTGCCGGCCATGACCTTCATTGCCACCGCCAACGCCGTGCTGATGTGCGGAGCCACCCCGGTCATTGCCGACGTGGACCCGGTGACCGGCTGCCTGACGCCCGCGACGGCCGAACCGCATGTCACGTCGCGCACGCGGGCCATCATCCCCGTGCACCTGTACGGGCTGCTCTGCGACATGGTCGGTTTTCGCAGGCTGGCGGACGCGCGCGGACTGGTGCTGATCGAGGACAGCGCCCATTGCATCGAAGCGCGACGCGGCGACGTGCGCCCCGGCAGCCACGGCGACTGCGCCTGCCTGTCCTTTTACGCCACCAAAAACATTACCTGCGGCGAGGGCGGCGCCCTGATCACCCGCGATGCCAAGGTCGCCGAGCGCGTCCGCACGCTGTCCCTGCACGGGATGACCTCCGACGCGTGGAGCCGCTACGGCAAACAGTATCGCCACTGGGACATGGACGAGTTGGGCTGGAAGTACAACCTCGACAACATTCGCGCGTCGCTGCTGACGCCGCAAATTCGCCGGCTGGACGAAATGTGCGCCCGGCGGCGCGCCATTTGTGCACGCTACGAAGAGGCGTTCGCCGACATTGAGAACCTAGGTTTTCCGCGCGTGGATGCGCCGGACGCTTCGGCGCGGCACCTGTTCCCCATCTGGGTGGACGCCGCCCGACGCGACGACTCCATCGCGGATCTTCAGGAGCGCGGCATCGGCGTCACTGTCAATTATCGTGCGATTCATCTGATGCGGTATTACGCCAAGCGCTACGGCTACCTACCGGGCAGTTTGCCGGCGGCGGAGTCGATCGGAGCACGGACGCTGAGCCTGCCGCTGTTCCCCGACATGACGGACGAGCAGGTCGAGCGGGTGATTGACACGGTCGCCGACGTGGTCGCGCCCCGGGCGCAGACGGCGGCCGTCCGCTAACTGGAGCGATCTATGGCAGAAACCTCAACCGGCTTGCGCAGCCTGCTGGCCAATCCGGTGGTCTACAACTGCTTCCAGGCGCTGGTCGGCGAGAAGTCCGGCAAAACGCGGCTGGTGCGCGACCACCTGCGCCCGCGCCCGGGCGACCGGGTGCTCGACATCGGCTGCGGCACCGGGCGGACCTTCGACTACATGCCGGATACGGCGTACTTCGGCTTCGATACCAGCGCCGCCTACGTCGAAGAAGCCCGGCGACGGTACGGCACGCGCGCCCGCTTCACCTGCGCCCGCGTGGCCGACGCCTACCTCCCCGACGTGCCCGCCTGCGAGTTGGTGATGGCCATTGGCGTTCTGCACCACCTGGACGACGACGAGGCCATCGCCCTCTTCCAACTGGCCCGCAACCATCTGGCCGACGGCGGACGGGTGGTGACCGTGGACGGAGCGTTCGTGCCGGGCCAGAACCCGCTCGCCCGCATGCTGCTGGAACGCGACCGCGGCCAGAACGTCCGCACGGAGCCGGCGTACGTGGCGCTCGCACGCACGGTGTTCGGCCAGGTTCGCTCCACCGTGCGGCACGATCTGCTGCGCATTCCCTACACGCACGTGATCCTGGAGTGCCAGGCTTAGCCCATGCCCGCGAAGACCTCCGTTCAACCCCAGGCGACATCTTCCGCGGCGCCGGCGAGTCCGCGCGCGGTGCTCCTCATCGTGGCGATCGCGGCCCTGGCCGTCGCCGGGCTGAGCATCGCCTCGACGCAGCTCTGGATTTCGCCCGACTCGGCCGCGTACATCACCCTGGGCATCGGCATCGCCGAGCGCGGCGACTGCGCCCACGAACTGTTCCAGGTGCGTCCGCCCGGCTATCCGCTGATCCTGGCGGCGATCTTTCGCGTCTGTGGTCCGCACAGCCCGCTGGGCATCCAGGTCGTGCAACACCTGATGATCGCCCTGACGGCCGTGCTGACCGCGGCGACCGCGTGGACCCTCTGGCCGCGGGGCAGCTTTGCCCTGGTCGCCGGACTGCTCGCCGCCGGCGGGCTGCATCTTTGGGGTTATGGCAATGCGATCATGGCCGAAGCGGCGTTCGCCTGTGCCCAGACGGCCGGCGTGTACCTGCTGGTGCGGCACCACGTGCACGGCGGATGGAAGAGCCTGGCCGGCGCTTCGCTGCTGGCGGGAACCGCGGCCCTGATCCGCCCCATCGGACAGGCCCTGCTGCCCATCATCCTGGCGGCCGCGGTAGAACGCTGGTGGCGCCAGCGCCACGGCCCCGGCGGCAGGCGGCCCGCCTTCGCGACGTTGTGCGGGACGTTAATGGCCGCATTGCTGCCGGGCGCGGCGATGTTGGCCCCCGTCGCGGTTATGAACTACGTGAATTTCGACGGCGTGCCGGCGATGACCGCCTTCAACATGTACAACCGGGCGGTATTCGTCGAGCAACTCCGCTCGGACCGGAGCGCCGCGCTCAACGCGATCATCGCGGCATGCGACGAAGCCCGGCGGCGCGGCATCCTCGGCCCCGACGACGATCCCTACGACCGCGACTTCGGCTGGAAATACGCCCGCGACGCGTATTGCGCCATCCACGGGGTCAGCATCACCGAGGCGTTCAAGGTTCTCGACCAGGCCGGTTGGGATCTGGTCAACGAGAACCGCGGCTACATCGTCGCGAGCACCCTGCGCTACACCGGCGAGATGCTCTGGGTCAGCGATTCGGCCTACCGGCGGCAACCCGCGGCCGGACGGAACGACCACCTGCTCAACCCCACCGCCTGGGGTGGAATGACCAAGGACCTCGTGGGCCGCGATACGATCGCGCCCTACCTGGCGTTTTACAACTACGGCCGCCCGGCGACGGGATGGTGGAATCGCCTGACCGGCTGGTATTACGACCACGTGGACGCTGCGCCGTCGGTGACCGGGCTGTTCGCCACGCGGCGCGGCGATCTCGCCCTTCTGCTGGCGGCCGGAGCGCTGGTGGGCGCGTGCCTGCCCACCCGACGGACCTGGATCCTGGTGGCGATCGTGATTCTGCACCAACTGCTCATCTGCGCCGTGGTGCAGGGGGTGCGGTCGCGCTATGCGATTCCCGTGCAGGGTTTTCTACATCTCTTTGAAGCGGCGGGCATCGTCGGTTGCGCGCAGGCCCTCGCGTGGGCGGCGAACCGCTCGCGCGGCCGTGCCCGCAGGACTGCCGAGTCTTCGCCCGCGGCCGTGGCCCAGCCGGAAGCCGGAGTCTGATATGGCCGCGGGATCCGCACCAGCAGGCTGTTCGTCGGAGGGGCGCTGCGGACCGCTGTGGGCGGTGCTGGCCGTGCTGCTCATCACGCTGCTGGGCGCGGCGCTGCGCCTGCACTTCATCGATCACCCGATGCGCTACGACGAGGCGTTCAACTTCCTTCAGTACAGCTCCCGGTCGCCCGAGCACATCATCACGCACTACGCCCCCAACAATCACGTGCTGCACTCGCTGCTGGTGCGGGTCGCCAGTCACTGGCTGGGGACGTCGCCGCCGGCTTTGCGGGCGATCGCATTTCTGGCGGGCGTGGGCCTGATTCCGCTCACCGCCTGGCTGACGTGGCGACTGTTCGGCGACCGCCGGGCGGCGGTGCTGGCGGCGCTGCTGATGGCCGCGTCGTCGCAGATGGTGGAATACTCCACCAACTCGCGCGGTTACGGGTTGATGACCCTGTGGGCCGCGCTGGCAACGCTGTGCACGCTGCGCCTGCTCGAGACGCCGCAGCGCTGGCGCTGGTGGATCGCCTGGGCGGTCTCCGCAGCCGCCGGCGCGTTCACCATGCCGACGATGGTGTACGCCTTCGCCGGACTCGCCGTGGTGCTGGCCCTGGCGGCGTGGCGAACGTCGAGCGCCGTGGATCGGCGGGCGCTGGTGCGCGGTCTGCTCGTGGCCGTCCCGCTCTGCGGCGTGCTGACCCTGCTGGCGTATTTGCCGGCGCTGCTCGCGCAGGGGCTGAGCGCCACCTGGGCGACGCAGAGCCAGACGCACGACGTGTGGGGGCTGGTGGTCGGCGGCCCCTGGGGCATGCTGCGGGAAATGTGGGACGGGTGGAATCGGCACGCCGGCGGGTTATGGACGGTCCTCCTGATTGCCGGCCTGGCCGGTTACCAGTTGCGTCTGCTGCGCCGGCCGACGGCGCGCCGCGCACTGCCGGTGGTCGTGTTCGTCGTCGCGTGGGCGTTGGTGCTTTTGCAGGGCGCGTTGCTGCGCGATCGGGCCTGGATGTTTGTGTTGCCGCTGGCGTTCGCAGCGGCGGCGTATGGACTTGTGCACCTCGCTCCGCGGCGGCTTCCCCGTCGGCCGGCGGCGGTCGCTTCCTCGATCATGATGCTCGTGGCTGCGGTTGCGACCGGGCTGGCCATCCGCAACGTGCACGCGCAACGCTACCTGTGCTCTGAGCCGAACGTGGTCGTGGATATCGAGGACATCGTGGCCGAGTGCCGAGCGTATGGCGCTGAACGCTGCGCGTTGATCATGCGTTACACGCCCGCATTGGGCTATTACGTCCAGCAGCAGGACCTGCCATCCTTGCAACTGCCCCGCGACGCCGACCGGGTGTACATCATGGCCGACCACATGCGCTCGCTCGCCGAGCAGTGGCCCACGGAAGCGGAGTTGGCCGACGCATTCCATGCCCCACGACCCGTTCGCCGGTTGACGCAATGCACGCTGTATGCCGCGGACCGACGCGAATGGGCGACGAAGATCAGGGACTGATCGAGTGGGAAAGAAAGGCGGGCGGCGCGGCGGAGCATCCGACATGCTCACCGCCACCAGGCATGGCGGCGCGCCGGATCAGGTGTTCGTTGCCTGATCCGCATTCCAGAAATCGCCCGGCAAATGGGCGCCCACGGTGCCTTCCGCGCCCAGGTGCGCGGTGAGCAGCCGTTGATAGTCGCGCTGCGTGGCGTTCCAGAAGCCGGTGAGCGAAGTGTTCACCAGGGTCAACGCTGCGGCCGCACTCCGTGCCACGAACGCCCCGTCAGCAGCAGCGTCGGCCGCACAGCGGGCCGCGGCGCAGGCGCTGGCAGCCGCCGCGGCCAGTGCCGCCTGGGCGGCCGCCCCGCCGCTCGGCGCGTCTCCGTCGGCGTATGCGGCTTTGAACGACGCATTGCGGAAGCGTTTCACCCGGGCGAGGGCCTGGCTCAGCGTATCCTCCCCCGATTCTCGATCCCCGCCATAAACGAATTCCTCCGCCATGGCGAGGGTCCGCTCGACCCGCGGGTCGGCGTTGAGATGCCCCACCCGCCGGGCGCAGCGGCAAGCCCACGCCACGATGGCCCGTTGCGGCAACCGGGCCAACTGATCGCGAACGGCCGCGACGTTGATCTGCTCGAGCGGCCGCGGGCGAACGGCCTCCGGCGAAACCGGGCCCGGCGCGAGTTGCTCGGCCGCCAGCGCGTCCGCCACGGCAACGCCGTCGACGTACCGCGCCTGCGGCTCTTTTTGCAGGCAGCGGAGAATCACCTGGGCCAGCCAGGGCGGCGTCTTCTCCCGCAGGCGCCGCGGATCGGGCGGCGGCTCGTGAATATGCTTGAGCATCAGGGCGAACGGGCTGTCCGCCTCGCCGGTAAACGGCAGACGACCCGTGACCAGCTCGAACATGGTCACGCCCAGCGAGTAGATGTCGCTCGCGGGCCCGACCCGTTCTCCCTGGCATTGTTCGGGGCTCATGTACGCCGGCGTGCCGATGGGTTTTCCCACGCCGGTCAGCCAGGTCGCCCGTTCGAGAGCCAGCCCCACACCGAAGTCCACGACCTTGATCCGCCCCGCGCCGGAGAGCATCAGGTTGCCGGGCTTGATGTCGCGATGCACGATCCCCACGGCGTGGGCGGCGCCCAGTCCTTTCGACGCCTGCAATGCGAATCGCGTGACGGCCGATACGCTCAGCCGCCGACGCTGCTGCGCCCCGCGCAACAGCCAGTCGCGCAGGCTCCCGCCGGGCAGCAGCTCCATCGCGATGGCCCGCACCTCGCCGTCGGAGGGCGTGCCGTAGACGCGGACCACGTTCTCGTGGCGGATCGAGGCCATGCTCTGGGCTTCGCGCTCGAAGCGGGCCCCGACGTCGCGCGAAGCCTGGTATTCCGGCTTGAGCACCTTGAGGGCCACCTCACGGCCGGCGTCGACGTCGACCGCCCGGTAGACCCGGGCCATGCCCCCTTCGCCCAGCAGTTCCTTGATCTCGTAGGGCCCCAGCCGGGCGCCCAAGTCCAGCGCGCCGCGCGGCGGCGGCACGGCCTGACGCCGGCCGACGACCACCCGAATGTCGTCCAGCAGGGCGTCGTCTTCCGTGCCCGGTACTGAAAGTCGCAACATGTCGTCATCCGCGGACATGAGGTCCTACACCCTGGCATCCGGCTCAAAATCGTCTTCGAACTGGGCCACCCACTGCTTGATTGCGTTGAGCACCCGGGTTTTGTACGTGTACACGCTGGCCACCGCGATACCGAGGGTCTCGGCCACCTCTTCCACCGGCTGGCGTTGCACCCCGTAGAGCACGAACGAGCGGTAGACCTTCTCTCCGAGGGTGGGCTGCAATTGCCGCAGGGCCTCATCGAGCATGGCGAAGCGCCACTCCTGCTCCCAGATTTCCCGCTGGGTCTCCTCGCGGGTGTCGGGGATGGCCCCGAGCAGGTCGACGCCGTCCTCGCGGGGTACGGCCTGGGCGCGGGTCCGGCGTTGCCGGGCGCGATGGGCGGTCAGGGCGCGCTTGCGGGTGACGCCGTAGAGCCAGCCGCGGAAGCGCCCTTTTTTCGGGTCGTACGCCCCGTCGCAGAGCGAACGGTGGGCAATCATGAGCACTTCCTGGCAGACGTCGTCGGCGTCGACGTCGTCGAGGCCCAGCCGGCGGCAGAAGTTGCGCAGCATGGGGGCGTAGATGCGATGGAAGATCAGCCACGCATCGTGGTTAGCGCCGTCGCGGACGGCCCAGAGCAGGCTGGTTTGCGTGGTGTGCACGGTGGTTTTGACTCGCACGACAGTTTTGCACAACCGCTTCGCGCAACCGATTCGCACAGCCGATTCGCACGCTGCATCCGCACGATCAGTCCGTGGCGACCGGCTCGCGCATTCGATTACCGACGACCGGCTCAGGCATTCGGCTGCTGACGGCCGGTCCATGTTACTCGCCGCGGCAGGGGCGTCGCAACTCACCGCCGGTCGCGCAGCGTCGTAACTTCATGCGAGTCAGTTGGTAAGCGCTCAGGGCACGGCGGCTTGGGGTGCGCGTCGGCGACCTGCTGCAGGCCGACCGGCTGGCGCTCACACCTTGGAGTAATTCGGAGGTGTGCGCGTGGCATATCGGGATACTCAACAAGCGCTGCGAGCGCTGACCGCAGTCGGTGCCACGCGGGGGGCCCCTGGGACTCACGCGGGCGGCGAGCCCCTCAACCTCTACCGGCTCGGCATGCTCTTCGTCGTCCGGTGCCGCTACAGGTCGTGCCGGGCGGGTAACGCGGCCGACGAGCTGGAGCTCACCCCCGACCGGATGGATCGCTTCCACGCCATGAACGTCTTCGGCGACGGCGACGCGGCCGACCGGCTCGCCAGGCTCAAGCAGCAGATCGGCGGCCTCACGGGCCAGGACCTCGCCCAGCAGCCCGACGTGGCCGCCAAGCTCAGTCGGGCGTGCCAGACGCTGAAGAACCAGATCCTCGACCCGGCGAATGTCAGCGCCCTTACCGGGCGGTTGAAGCGGCGGGTGGTGCTGGATTGACCGACCACTCTGATGAACAACTGTGGTGTGTACGCAAGGAACTGGAACAGCAGGGTGGGCCCCTGCACTGTCATCTCTGCGCGGGGCTCTCTACCGGCGAATGCTCCGCAACGGGGGCGATGCGCTCGTGAATTGCGGGAGACAACTGGCGTTCGTTGTAGAGTATTCGCCACCCTCGCTGCGCTCGGGATAAAGGGTAACAGATCAGAGTGCACAGAGTTACTCCGAGTCCAGGGCCAACCGGAACCCGACGAAGGTGAGCGTTCCGGCTGGCGGGCGAGGCGAGGGTAGAGTGGCGTTGCGGTTCGCCACACGGCAGCTGCGCGCATAATCGCCCCAGCTGCCGCCCCGCAGCACACGATAAGTACCACTCGCCGGGCCGTGCGGGTTCACGTGCGGGTATGGTGTCGTGCCGTAATAGGTACTGCTATACCAGTCGTTGCACCACTCCCAGACATTGCCCGCCATGTCGTACAGGCCGTAGCCGTTGGGTGCGAAGTAACCCACCGGGCTGGTGTAAGGGGACACGCCCGTGTTGAACGTCGGGTGATAACCTCTTGTGGGGCTCGTGTCGTAAGCGTAATTGGAGGAGCTGTAATAATTCGCGCGGGCGTGCTGGATGGTGTCGCTGTCCGACCACGGGAATCGATGCCCCGGCGACCCGCCACGGGCGGCCTTCTCCCACTCCGCTTCCGTCGGCAGCCGATAGCCACTTCCGAAGTTGCAGGTCCAGGTGGACAAGTCATAGCAGAGCGGCCTGCCCTCCATCGCGCTGCGCCGGTTGGCGTATGCGGCCGAGCCGTACCAGCTGACCATCACCACAGGGTGGTCTTCCTTGCCCGCGACCACGCCGAATGTACTCCCGTTCCAGGTGATGCGGCTGTAGCTGCTGCTGGTCGTTGTATCGCAATACGGGTAGCTCGTTCCCGTCTTGTAGACCTTGCTACTGGTCACGGTGATCAGGTTGTTCTGGCTCATGGCCCAGTTCAGTGCGTCCGCGTACTCCTGGTTCGTCACCTCGTGGGCCTTGATGTAAAACGCGTCGAGGTCCACGGCGTGAACGGGAAGCTCCTGTGAATCCCCTTCACTGAAGGTATCGCCCATCTGGAACTGCCCCGCGGGAATGAGCACCATGCCCGGCGGGGGTAACGACCCCGTGAATCCGTTCTGAAACAGGGCGTAGTCGGCCGCGTCCACGTCGGCGTCGTTGTCGAGGTCCGCGTCGGCGGAGCACTCGGCCGGCGGCGCGATCATCGGGCCGTTCAAGCAGGCGGCAAACATGCCGTAATCGGCGGCATCGGCATCGCAATCGTTATCGAGATCACCAAGCGGACGCCCCTGCGCATCCACCATCACGCCGGCCGGCGTGTTGTTGCAGACGTCGAGCGCGTCGTCCACACCGTCGCCGTCCGTGTCGGCCCCTCGAACGGGTACGGTTGCCAATAGGCCCATCCCGAGGACCAGGCACCATCCGATGACGCGAAGTCGGGAGAACATCATTTTCACCTCCGAGATGCTTCAGTGACCTCTACTCGGCGGCGTGGCCGGGCAGTGTTCGACCACTGTATCGTATATGCCCCAATTGCGCCTATACCCGATGCCGTGTTTTTGCCATGAGTGTACTGGTGCGCCCCAATCAGGCACACTGATCGATCATCTTCCAGAGTTGCATATATCGAACAAATGCGCTCCGCGGTCTGACTCGGCCGCGGGCCATGACCTACTTGCTATTGGAGAATCGCCCATGTCCCATTTCGTCGAATGCCTGCTGTTTTCCAGTTTCGGGTTGTCGGAGATCGACGTCGCCACCGGCCAGCGCGTGCTGACGCCCGCAGTCCGCTGAAACCCCAGCGCTGACGGGAGGTTCTCGACCAGGGCCGCCGATACCTTGTGGGCTGTCGCCTCCGCGGTGGTCAGGTTACTGTCGACGCTGCGCTGAACGGGCTTTCCGTTCTCGTGGAAGTAGAGGTAGTAGGTGAGCCCTCGCTTGCAGATGGTGACCTTACCGATTCGCTTGACCTTGACGTCTTTCGTGTGGCCGCCGTCGGTATGGCCGCGGTCACTATGGACGGTGTGGCTGCGGTCAGTATGGCCGGTGTGGCCGCGAGACCTGGACCTGTGTTGAGCTATGGTGGCATCCTCCGTGAGGCCGCATCGGGAAGCTCCATGTTTACACAAGCACCTTCACGAGCGGCTTTCGGGATGATGTCACCAATCGGTAAGTGTCCTCAAATGAAGGCCTTACGCGCAGGCTGGAAAATGGAACGGAGAGGGGGGGATTCGAACCCCCGGTACAGGCTTTATACCCGTACGCCGGTTTAGCAAACCGGTGCTTTAAGCCACTCAGCCACCTCTCCTCGGAAAAACGGGCCAGGACACCGCCAACTGGCCAGGACGCCGCCGCGGCCGGTCAAGGGTATGTCGGTCGTGGCTCACGCCGTCATAAGACCGCAGATTCTACCGCAACGGCGGGAGCGGTCAAAGCCCCGATTTTCCGCATCGACGCCAACCGGCGGAACCCAGCCAAGGGCCATCCAGCCACGGACACCACCGGGCTCCGACGGCACAAGCCCACGATGCCACCACCCCAGATCCCACCAGCCTCCAATGCCACCACCCCACGATCCCACCAACCCAGAATGCCATTACCCCAGGATGCCACCAGCCCACGACACAGACAAGCTACCGTACCGCCAGCCACGAAGCAGACAGGCCACGGCCCAAACAGGCCACGACGCAGGCAGGCCTCGACGCAGGCAGGCCACAAAGCAGACAGGCCGGCCCACACACCTATCGTCGACTGAGGCATACGGCCGCACCTGCCGGCCAGAATAGTGTGTATCAAGGCCGAGCACCCGCCGGGATCAGCCGAGCACCCCCCGGGATCAAGAGCCGGTTGCGATCGCGGTGTCGGCCATGGCGTTCCGTCCGGCTGATTGACGGCGTTTTCACACCGCCGTCACGCGGGTGTCAGGGTGACCCCGTAGCATCTTCGTCGGTGCCGCTGCGCAGTTGCAGCGTGTGCCCGCACTGATAATCCCGGACACTCCGGCGCTCAATCAACTGGATAGGTGACCATGTCCCGAACGCCCCAAGAGCAACTTGTTCACTTTCTCAGCGACATGTACTCGGTGGAACTTCAGGCCCTTACGCAGATGGCCGCGGCGCCGAACATCGCGGGCGAAGAGGGTCTGGCGGCCGACTTCTCCCAGCATCACACCGAGACCGAACGGCAGGCGGAGCAGGTCGAGGCCCGGCTGCACGCCCACGGCGGTTCGCCCTCGGCAGTCAAGGACGCGATCATGAAACTGGGCGGCAAGGGCTTCCTCCTGTTCGCCCGTGCACAGCCCGAAACGCCGGGCCGGCTGGTCGCCCATGCCTACGCCTACGAAGCCATGGAATGGGCCGGCTACGCCATGCTCATCCGCATGGCGGAGGCGGCCAACGACGCCGAAACCGCCAGCGTGGCCCGCGCCATCCAGGCCGAAGAAAGAACCATGATGGATCGGCTCGAGCGTAAATTCGAAGTCGCGGCCAGTGTTTCACATGGCGCCACGCCCGCCGAGGAAATGCCCCAAGAACTCTGCAAGCACCTGGCGGAAGCCCACGCCCTGGAACGCCAGAGTGTGCAGTTGCTGCAAAAAAGCGAGGACATCGGCGGCGCTGATTCCCTGCGGGACTGCTATCGGCAACAGCTCGAGCAATCCGAGAACCATGCTCGAAGGATCGAACGCCAACTGGCGGAACGGGGCGACACAACCTCGACCACCAAGGACAGCGCCCTGGCGCTGGGCGGGATCAACTGGGGCCTATTCTTCCAGGCGCAGTCCGACACGACCGCAAAGCTGGCGGCGTTTGTGTACGCCTTCCAGCACCTGAAGATCGGCGGGTACGAGCTACTCCGCATTGCCGCGGAGATGGCCGGGGACCGTGCGACGGCCGGCGCGGCCGCAGAGATGCTCGCCGAAGAGCGGTCGATGGCGCAGGCGCTGTCCGAGCGGTTCGACGACGCCGTGCACAGCACGCTCGCGTCCCTGGCGCCCTGACGCCGTGGGCCCCTGAAACGGAATAATACAAAACCCAATGTCGCCGACGGGTCGCTGCGGCGATCGGCCAGTTCCCCGGCCGTAACGCTACGGTTGAAGAAACTGGTGCAGCGACTGCATGGCGGACGGATTGAGCGCGCCGGTGCGCGTGCGGTACGTCCCGTCGGGGCGAATGGCAACGACGGCCGGGGGCGCGGCAATGCCGTAGCGCCGAGCCACGTCCGCGTTGTCCTCGTCGGTCAGCGCCAGACTGCACTTGACCACGTCGCGAAACAGCGTGGCCGCGGTCGCCGACTGCAACTGCTGCATCATCACCGCGGAGGCCTGATCCGCGGGCGCGTGAAAGAACACCAGCAGACCCCGCTTCTCCGTCTGGGCCTGCTCGGCCGCGACGGCATAATCCACCAACCAGCGCAGCCCGGGGCGGGCGGGCGCCCCGCTGGATTGCGGCACCCGTTGCGGTCCGGCCAGCGCGGCGGTGAGAAATCCCACAATCTCGTCGACGCTCTTGAGGCCCCGGAGCGCCGCGTAAGACCCGTCGCGGTGCACCACCACAACGGCGGGATACTCGCTCACGCCGAACCTGGCCATGTGCCGGCGATTGGTTTGGTAATCCCAATCCAGGACGCAGTTGATCGTCTCCTGGCAGCGGGCTGCCACTTCCGGCCGCGAGAGGCGCTTGAGCATTTCAGTCGACGCGCCGTCGAGCCACCATTTGTAGACGATGAGCATCGGGCGGTTGAGCCGCTCGGCCTTGTCCTGGGCGCGCTCGAAGATACCTTCCGCCCGGATAAGGAAATCCGCCGGACGTGGTACGCCGATGTCCAGACTGGGCCGGGCGCCGGGCGCCCGCGACTCTTGCAAGAACCGCCGGATGGTCTCCGGGTCGCGCACGTCGGCCAGGGCGTGGTAGGTTCCATCGGGGTAGACGATGACCAACGCCGGCGCCGAGGTCACACCGTACTGGGCCGCAAATCTGCGATTGGGTTGATACGCCGAAATCAAGGAACACAGCACGAAGCGATCGAGCAGCGGCCGTACCGCCCCGCTCTCCAACGTCTCCGCCAGGACCGTCGACTCACGGTCCAGGTGGTCGCGATAGCAGACCAGGATCGGCTTCTCCTCGGCCCGAGCGCGCTTCTCCGCCTTGACGTAGGTATAGGTCCAATCCGGGCCGCAACCGCCGAAGGCGGTCGTCAGACCGGTCAAAACAAGCGGAATGGACAGGAAAAAACGCGCAGATCGGCGTCGCGCCGACGTCGGATGCGAACGGATGCCCATGGAGCAAGACCCTGTGTGCTGTATCGTGTCGTCGGCTTCGTGCGTAGAGACGCCTGGTCGCAGTGTAGCGGGCGCGGCGCGACGCCGCAACCGCCGCACACTGTGCCCCACCCAGCGCAACCCGCAACCGCCGCTACGACAATCGGCGCCCCGGCCGGTCACGACCGGGACGCCGAAAAATAGCGGGCGCAACGCACCTGAGCGTTGACCGCGTGGGTTGGCTTGTGCGCCATCGCGCGGCTTACGCGTCGTGGTCCGACTCGGCGCGCGTATTCTTGGCGTACTTGACGCCGCAGCCGTACGGCTTGCTCGAGCTCACTTTGACCTCTTCGCCCTTGAGGACGGCGTCGAGCGCGGCGCGCACGTAGTTGGTGGCGTCATCGCCCTTGTCCCCATGCGGATCGTCGTCAATCGCGCCGGCGTAGACGAGTGTGCCCTCCTTGTCGATCACGTACATGTGCGGCGTGGTCTTGGCCTCGTAGAGGTGACCGACCTGGCCGTCGGCGTCCACCAGTACGGGATACGGCAGGTCGACGTCGTCGCTGTCGGCCCAGTTCTTGATATCCTTCACCGCGTGCCCACTGCCGAAGTCCTTCTGCGTGCTGTCGATGGCCAGCCAGACAACGCCTTTGTCCTTGTAGTCTGCGTGCGCTTTCTGCATGGTCTTCTCGGACTTCTGGTGCCGCACTACGTAGGGACACGCGAAGTTGGTCCACTCGAGCACGACGACCTTTCCCTCGAGGTCGGACAGCTTATGCTTGTTGCCTTCGAGGTCGGTGAGGGTGAAGTCGGGCGCGGGTTTGCCGACCTGTGCGTGGGCATGGTCGTGGTGATGGTCGTGCCCGTGCTTGGCGCTCTTGCCGCACGCGCCGCAATCGGCCAATGACCAGGCGCTCACGCCAACCAGGGCAACACTTACCGCCAATACCTGTACCGCAGCTTTCATGACATTGATCTCCTCTGAGAACTCCAGCCCATATCGGCCCAGCCCTCGGCGAGGGCGGGCGGTCCACAACCGATCCCGCGAACGGCCGCCGGGAAGCGAACCGGCACGCGCCGCGGGTGAACGCGTCCGCCAGGGCGCCACAACACGCCCGGCGGATCGCAGAGGACTCTACGCTCTGATCCATTCCTCGGCCACCGGCATCATTGCGGCATTCCGCGGCCAGCGTCCCGCCGTTCCGCCGTTCCGCCGCCGCATGCTACAATTCCGTACAAACTAGCGAGCAGCGCCCGCGGCAATGGCCCGAAATCAGCCGCTCAGCCCGGTTCGACAGGCGTCGGCCGGGATAGTAGATTGGCCCTCTGCGCGGCGTTGTGACAAAAACGCGACAATTGAAGGGGAACCTGACGTGGCCAGACTGCACGAGTACCAAGGCAAGCAACTTCTGAAGGCGGCCGGCATCCCCATCCCCAAGGGCGGGGCGGCGACCAGCCCGGACGAGGCGGCCAGCATCGCGGCCGACATCGGCGGGCCAGTCGTGGTCAAGATGCAGGCCTGGACCACCCATCGCGCCAGCATGGGCGGAATCCAGTTCGCCGACACGCCCGAGCAGGCGGCCGACGCCGCCAAAGCCCTCCTCGGCAAGAAGGTCGGCGCGTTCTCGGTGGAGCGCGTCCTCGTCGAGCAGAAACTGGCCATCGCCCAGGAGTGCTACGCCTCCTTCATTATCGACGACGCTGCGCGCCAGCCCATCCTGCTGTTCAGCACGGCTGGGGGAACCGGAATCGAGGAGCGGGCGGCCCGCGGGGACGCCGGGGTGGCCACGGTCCACGTCGACGTGCTCACCGGTCTGCGCGCTTACACCGCGCGGAACCTGCTCCGCCAGGCGGGCATCACCGGCCGCCTCCAGCGTGACCTCGGCGATGCCCTGGTTAAGCTGGTCGATGCGGCGATTCAAAACGACGCCCGATCGGCCGAAATCAATCCGCTGGTCGTCACCGACGGCGGCAAGGTGCTCGCGGCCGACTGCCGCTTCACCATCGACGACTACGCCGTGCGGCGGCATCCGGAGTTGGGCATCGATATCGCCCGCGAGCTGGACCATCCTCCGACGCGGCTGGAGCGCATCGCCCAGAAGGTGGAGGACGAGGATTTCCGCGGCACGTTCTACTTCGCCCAGCTCGCCACCGACTTCACCTACGCCGACAACTTTGTGGGTTTTCACGGCGCGGGCGGCGGGGGCTCCATGATGAGCATGGACGCCATCACCGACGCGGGCTTTAAGATCGCCAACTTCACCGACACCAGCGGCAACCCGTCGGCCGCCAAAGTCTACCGCGCCGCGGTGATCATCTGCCACCAGCCGGAGATCGTGGGTTACTTCGGCAGCGGCTCGGGCGTCGCCAGCCAAGAGCAATTCCACAGCGCGTACGGACTGGCCAAGGCCTTCCACGAGATGAAGCTTAACGTACCGGCCGTCATTCGCCTGGGCGGCAACAGCGAGGCCCGGGCGGTGCAGATCCTCACCGACTACTGCCGGCATCTGCCGGCCCCGGTGGAGGGGTATAAGAAGGACGACACGCCCGCGTTCTGCGCCGCGCGCTTCAAGGAGCTGGTGGACAAACACGGCCAGCCGGCGAGCCCCATGCAGTGGGAGAAGCCGAAGCCCCCGGCGAACGCCTATAGCTTTCCCATCACCGGCGGCCGGGTGTACATCGACCATGCCAAGTGCGACGAGGCCACCAACGCCCTGCTGCTGGAGTTTGGCAAGGGCATCTTCAAGATCGAAAACGGCGTCCCGGTACTGGCCGTCACTGAAGAGGAGGTGGCCGGCAAGAACAGCGAGCTGATCGCCTGCGAGGTGGAGTGCCGAGGCCGGGCCAACGACGCGGTTTACGTGGAGCTGCCCATCGAGGGACTGTAGCAGTCGGCGGCGGTGGTCCGGGACCGGCCGGCAGAGCGCCACCCACGGCACGACGGCCTCGCCAGGGCCAGGGTCAACCGCTTTGCTGTTCGCCTGCTAAACCCGCTCGTCTCCAGGGTGTCCGGTCCTGAAGTAGGTTGACACATTCCGGGGGGGGCCGAATGCTGAATGCTGCGTGCTGAATGCCGAGTGCGGAATGGTGACCCTGGGAGGCGTTACCGTCGAGGCGGTTCGACCGGTTTTGCGATGGCGCCATCGGCCGCCTGGGCGGTGGTGATCGCGATCTGGGTCAACTCGGCGAAGTCCACGAAGATGCCCAGAAGCGGGCGGCGCAGCGCGTACAGCGCCGCCAAGCCCAACGGGATCGCCGCCACGAGCATGAGCAGCGCGAGCGCCGGCTCGGACCATCCGTATTGCCGGACCACGCCCTGCGCCAACGCCAACGCCAGATGCGCAGACAGCACGGCCACCCCGGCGAACACGAGGATCCGGAGAACAAAGCAGGCGAAGATCCGGGCAAACCGCGCCCGCACGGCCGGGGACAGCAGCACCGGCCTAAGCCGCCACGTGGCCCATGCCACCAGGACCGCGGCCACGGCCAGCAGCAGGAGGGCGACGCGGCTGCACCACATCAGCCCCAGACTGATCAGGCCGAGGATGCCGCCGCCGGTTAGCCCGAAGTTCCGTCGATCGCGATA
>NPIF01000331.1_pt1 | contig 168811 bp, 143 predicted proteins | sample 8637461 | NCBI WGS metagenome assembly NPIF01 (sample SAMN07420641, study PRJNA396082) | bioreactor metagenome | isolation source: sample BR12 brine-fed electro-methanogenic bioreactor BR | place: Japan: Kochi | collected 2016-12-09 | reverse complement strand
GATCGCACACCGGCCTGCGCCGCCCACGTGGAGCGCGCTCCCGGCATTGATGTGATTCCCAACGGCCCGGCCGGACGAGGCCACGCCCGGGGCCACGCGCAACCCCGGACCGACAACCGGGCAAACTGCCGGCCGCGGCACAATGCTACCACCGGCTGCGGAGAATCCCCATGCCCGCCGCACCGAAAAAACGAAGCCGTTTTACGCAACGCCATTTTCCCAACTGGCACTACCGCCTGTGCGGTTTTCGCCCGTAACCGCGCGCAAGAAAAATGGAAAAACGAAGCCATTTTAAAGCGTATATACAATTACCCAACCGCCCCAACCGCGCCACACCCACTTTCCCCGCCCTTCGGAAGGAACCGCCCCCGGCCCCGCGACATTCCACCGGCCGCCGACAAGAAAAGACCCCCAAACGAACCCAGATCGGAAAGTCATATTTTCCCAACGGGCGCCGTCAGAAACCGCGATTGGGCCCCACAAGGCGCGCAGAGAAAATGGTCAGAACGAACCCGAATTTCGATGCCCCTTCACCGTCGGAGGTCCAGAACCCCATGGCCGTCAAACCACAGTGGCTACGAACCTGCACCCGCCGAACATGCGGATCCGCTTGCGCAGACCTGGCGTCATCCAGCCTTGCTCGATCGGTGGCCGACGCCAGCGGGCGGCCGCCTCCCCCCAGTGGCGACCGCCCGATCTGGCTGATGCCAGGCTTGACGGCAATGATGGCGCCAGCGCGCCGCCCCTCCTCCCAGCGCCTGGCGCACGCTCGCTCTTGGCCGATGCGCGCCGCCCCGCTCCGAGCCGCACCGCTCCGAGCCGCCCCGATGCGCGCCGCCGCAGTCGCCCCCCCCCGCGACCGGCACAAACGGACGGCCCACCCCGGCGCGTGCCCTCAGCGCCCGGCGTTCACGTCGCCGCGGACGATTTGCGGGATGACCACGGTAGGATTGACAGCGTGGCGGATCCGCGGCCCGATCCCGGCGCCAATGAAGATGCCGAGTCCCTCACAATGCCGCCGCGTGCGCCAAAACTGCCGTTCGAGTGACTACCCAGGTAATCTACCAGACGGGCTGCGGGCGTTCAATTGGGGGTTTCACGTAGGCGCAGAAGCGAGAAGCCTCATGCGGGTCTGGGCAGGCGCCGAACCGCACGAGGCATCAAAACAGCGAAAACAAACCGGTTCTATGGGCAATACGTCAGCCGGCAAGACGCTCCAGCTTTGCCGGGCTTTCCGGAATCTCGCCAAAACCGCGCCCGTCTGTCTTCACATGCTCCCAGTGGGCGAAGAGCCTCCCCCACTCGCTCCGCAGGGTCTCATTCACCCGCTTCTTGCCCACGAACGGCATCCAGTAGTAATCGTGGTAAGCAATGCTCGCCACGTACGCCCACGGCGCCATCCAGGTCTTCAGCGACCATTCGATCCACTTCTTCAGACTACCCCAGTAGATCTTGTGCTGCATCCGCGAAGCGAAGGTCATCTTGTCGTAGGGCCCGACGAAGTTCCAGCGCTGCTCGGCCGCGTCGACGTCGCCGACGATTTCGATCTCTCGCGGGTCGCCGCATCCCAGGCCCATCTCGTGGGCGAGCCGGATGAACTTGATGTCCAGCGGGTTGAAGCCCATGAGCTGGGCACTCATGGCGTCGATGGCCACCTGGTCGGCCGAGGCGAGAATGACGTTTTTCACGTAAGGCACCATGCAGCGCGGGCCCGGACCGTCACCGGCGAAGGTGCCGTCCATCACCGCGAAGATCCCCTTGTGAATCCGCTTCTGGATCATCAGCAGGTCGACCAGCGTCTCGTGGATGACCTCGTGCGTCCAGTGGCGCTTCTCGTTGAGCAGCCCGCCGAAAGCGTTCTTCATCGCCCCGGTCATGGTGGTGAACACGTGCGTCTTCACCGTCGGCAGGTGGATGATGTTCTCGCCGGGAAAACGCGCGGGGATCTGGAAGCCCTTGGGATAGACCTTATTGAGCACCAGCAGGTCGCCCACCAGGTCGCCGATCGCATCGCGCACGTTGACCCACGGCTCGTTCTCGTAGAGGTGCACGTTGCGCAGGCCGTGGGATTCGATCACCGGCAGGTGCTTGTTGTTCCGCTCACCGGTCTTGGCGCTGACCACCACGGTGCGGTTGTGGCAGCCGTGGATCAGGTCGGGCGCGTAGCCGTCGGCCAGCATGGCCCGGATCACACCGTCAAGCTGCCACGGCGTGGTCGAGCACGCGGGAAAGAAGTTCTGCCAGGAGATGTTGATCTTGAGGGCGGTGTCGACCGACTTGTCGATGACCTCCTGGTAGCCGGCCAGGTTCATCAGCCGGTGGTAGTCTTCCAGGACGGTCTCAGGCCGGGTCCGCAGAATGGCGACTTTCGCTTTGCTCATCGTCTGATCCGTCGTATTGTGGATACACGAGACACGATCGGGCGCGGCACGCGCCCCCGTGCTTGCATCGGAGAGTATAGGCCGCGACCGACACAAAAACCCGCCGACCGAGAGCGCCCGCCCAGCATGCTACGGTACTGCCGGAACCAGGTTCGTCACCCCCGCCTGCTGGACCGCACGCCCGCCAGAAACGGCGCCCGGCTCTTTGGTAACCGCCAGAATCACCCCCACCACGATCATCCACACCACGCCGGTGAGCAACAGGGCGCGGTCCTTGGCCACGATCTGCGAGGGTCCGGTAAACTTGCCCGTCTCCACCAGCATGGTGTAGCGAAACAGCCCATACGCGACCAGGGGCAGCGTGTAGAGCAGGTACTCTTTCTTGAACGGCGGGTGGATCTCCGCCGGACCGGTGTCCATGGTGTACAGCAGAAAGGTCATGATGGCGATACCGGCCGACACGCTGGTGAGCTGGTTGAGCAGTTGCGGCGAGTAGCGGAGCAAGGTGGCCCGGTGGGCCTGGGCGTCCGCTTTCCGCTCCAGGGTGGCCAATTCGCACCGCCGCTTGCCGAAGCCAAGGAACATGCACAGCGTGAAAGTGCAGGCGATCAGCCAGGGCGACACCGGCACCTGCACAGCCTCCGCCCCCGCCACCGCCCGGAGCACGAAACCAACCGCGATAATGATCACATCGAGGATGGGCCGACGCTTCAGCACAAACGAGTAGGCGAGGATCAGCACGAAGTACGAATGCAGCACGACCGTGAAGCTGTGCGGCAGCGTCCAGAGGCTCATCCCCGTGGCGAGACCGACCAGCACGATGGCGAACAGCACCGCGGAGGCAGCGGAGATGCGCCCGCTGGCGATGGGCCGATCCCTCTTGGTCGGATGGGCCCGATCCGCTTCCCGGTCCGCCAGGTCATTGATGACATAGGCGGCGCTGGCCACCAGGCAGAATGCGGCAAAAGCGAAGGTGGTCTCCGCCTCGAACAGATGCAGGCCGAACGCAGGACCCGCCAGAACGATGACGTTCTTGATCCACTCGCCGGGACGCATCAGGCGGATGTAGTCGTGCATGGAAAGCCAACCGTTGATGGAGAATCAGCCGTTGGTGGTCACAGCCGTGGTGTCAACGTCTGTGGGATCATCCAGTCCGTTCGTGTCTGCCGCCTCGGTGACGGAACGCACGGCGTCGCGGCCTTTCTCGACGGCGGCGTCCACCGCCTCCTTCGCCCGCCGCACCGCGGGCTCGGCCTTTTCCCGGGCCCGGCGCAAGCGCTCCTTGGCCGAATCAACGTAGGGTTCGGCGTCGCGCTGCAACTCCCGCGCGGCATGTTTGGCGTCTTCGACGGCCTGGGTGGTGGCCACCCGCGCCTTTTCCACCGCCTGGGTGGTGGCGACGCGTGCATCGTCATACGCCTTCGATGCGTCCCTTTTTGCTTCCTGGGCGCCGCGTTCAGCGCTCTTTGCCGCCTCCCGCGCCGCCCGCCGGGCGTCCTCCCGATCCTGCTCATCGCAGGCCAGCACGCAAAGCAGCACGATCGCCAGCCCGCCGATCACTCTCGAGCGACACGATTGCATGGCTCACTCCTTTACTCCGCACCACCGCCTGTCGCCCCCGCCTGCCGCCCCGCCGAACGTCGGGCACAGGCTACCACGCCCCCACAAGCCACACAACCCGCGTCCGGCGTTGCGGCGCCGAGGCATTTCGGGTTTGACGCATACCCGCGTGCCGGCTTCAATGCCCTCAAACCAACCGATTCGATGGGAGATTCACATGAACGTTCCCGCTTGGACGATTTTACGGCGGACCGGCTCCGCCGCCCTCCAAACAGTGCTGCTGGCGGTCGCCGGCGGTTGCGCGGCGCGCATGCCGATCGACGCGACCGACTACCAGCTCCATCTCGAACTCGATCCGCCCCAGCACCGTCTCGCCGGGCAGGCGGAGGTGCGCGTGGTGGCGCCGATGCGACCGCCCCGGGCGCGGCTCGCCGGCGTCGAGGTGGCCTTTGCGCTGCACCCCGACCTGGAAGTGAGCCGCATTTCGGCTGATCCGGTCGAGGTGCGCGGTTGGCGCGCGGAACCCGACGCCTCGACCAACGGCCCGGCCCCGACCCGGTACCGCATCAAGCTGGATCGCTGGGCGGAAACCTTCACCCTGACGTTTCACTACGCCGGCCGGCTGGAGCAGGACGTGCAGGCCGGCGAGAAGCGTGGCGAGATTCACAACTTCACGGTCAACGCCCACGTCGGCGAGGACGGCGTGTACCTCGGCGGCGACGGGGACTGGTACCCGCGGCCTCACGAAAAGGCCTCCGCCGAGGTGGACGACGGTCTGGCCCGCTACGCGGTCGAGGTCGCGCCGGTGGAAGGGTTCGTGTTCGTCGCCGGCGCTGACGGCCGGGCCGCGCCCCAGCCCGGCGCGGCGCTGAGCGCGGGTAGCCCTTTTCCCCAGACCGATATGGCCGTCGTCGGCGGGCGGTACCGCGTCTGGAGCCGCGACGTGGAGGGCGTGCGGTTCTCCATGCTGCTGCACGCAGCAAGCGCTGACGACACCACGCTTGAACGCCGCGCCGATCTGTTCGTGGGCGCCGCGATCGACTACCTCCAGCGCTATCAACCGCTGGTGGGGCCTTACCCCTTCGACGAGTTCATCATCGTCGAGAACTTCTTCAGCTCCGGATTCGCATTTCCCACGTTCACCCTGCTGGGGCCGATGGTGATCGCGATGGAGGACCGCGCCCTGCGGCACGGCTATCTCGACCATGAGATGCTGCACAGTTGGTGGGGCAACGCCCTCTACGTGGACCCGGACGACGGCAACTGGTGCGAGGCGCTCGCCAGCTTCGGGGCGAACCTGCATGGCTACGTGCTCGATGGCGACCTGGAGGGCGCCCGCAAACACCGCCGCGACATCTGCAACAGCCTCAGCCGGCTGCCGGCCGCCAAGGACAAACCGCTCGACACCTTCGGCCGGCCCGGCGGAGCCAACCGGACCATTGGCTATCAAAAGGGTTCCCTGGTGTTCCACATGCTAGCACGGCAGATGGGCGAGGGCCGGTTCTGGGCGGCCATGCGGGCACTGACGGCGGAGCGCATCGGGCAATTCGTGGGCTGGGACGCCATTCAAGAGACCTGTGAGCGGGAGTTGGGTCGCGACCTGGATAACTTCTTTGGCCAGTGGGTTCACCAGGGCGGCACGCCGCGGTTCACCCTGGCGCAGGCCGAGCCCGGCGACACGCCCGACAGCGTACGGTTGGAGATACAGCAATCCGAGCCCGCTCTTGGTACGGAGCTGCCGCTGCGCATTCGCCCGGCGCACGGCGATCCTTTTGACATTCTTGCCCCGGTGAGCGGAACGACGACGAGAATCACACTCGATGCCGTCGATCTGCCGGCGGACATCGAACTCGACCCCGATTTCCACGTCGCCCGCAAGCTCGCGCCCGAGGAGATCATGCCCACCCTGGCGGGGATATACCGCGGCGATACCTGCCTAGTGGTTGTCGCGGACGACGAGCTGGGCGGGGGATACAAGCTCTTCGCCGACGACGTTCACAAAAAACGCAAGGGCGAAACGCGCACGGTCTCCGCGGACACCGTGACCGCGGAGGATCTGGCCGGCGCGACGCTGGTGATCGTCGGCGACGCCGTCCGTGCGCCCGTCGTGCAGGATTTGCTCGCCCGCTCGGAGTGCCCGGCCACCTGGACCGACGAGGGTTTCAGTGTGGACGGAACCGACTTCCACGCCGACGGGCACGCCGTGCTCGGCACGATCCGGCACCCGGACCAGCCTGAGCGGACGATCACGGTCTACTACGGGAACACGCCGGCCGCCCTGTCCAACGCCGGCATTCTGTGGTTCTACGGCAACAGTTTGCTGGTGTTCCAGACGCCGACCGGGCCGGGGACGGTCCCCGGAACGGGGTATGCGGCGGTGGTGAAGCGGATGGACTTCGAGCGGAGCCATCGCATCCACGTGAACGGGCCGACGGCGGCCCGGTAGCCCTGCCGGCCCCGTGAGGGCGGTTTGGCCCGCCGCCGGGCCGGCTGTGCCTCTGGTCAAGACGGCTGGCGGCGGGTAAGATGTTGGGCTCATTGGATCGGCCCGTGCACCCCCGCGGGCCGCGCGTGACGCGTAAGAGGTATTCAACGTAGGAGCCGTACTCTATGCCACGACCCGCGAAGACCATCCGCCGGCAGATCATCAACGCCAGCATCGAATACAAGAAGGGCAACAAGAAGGAAGCCTACGCCCTCTGGGCAAAAGCGACCGCCGCGCGCAAGGAACGCTTTGAAGCCAAGCGCAACAAGAAGCAGAAAGCCGCCGAAGCTGCGCAGCAAAGCGGATCCTGAACGCGTTAGAAAGGCCGCTGAAGGTTCTTGCGGCCAACGGCGCAGTTCATTTCATGGTCCCCCCGCCTTGGGCACGCCGACCATCCAGTCCGTTTCCGCGGAAGCAACCTATCCGTTGCGGCGCCTCGTGCTGCGTGCGGGCCGCCCCGCCTCTACGTGCATCTGGGACAGCGACACCCTCCCCAGCACCCGCCACTTCGCCGCAATGGACGGGCGCGACATCGTCGCCGTCGGCTCGCTGTACGACCGGCCACACGTCGTCGCCCCCGGTCCCGGCGCCTGGCAGATCCGCGGGATGGCGACGCATCCTGATCACCGCAGCAAGGGCCTCGGCACGCAACTGCTTGAATTCATGCTGCAAGTTTGCCGCGAGGAGCTGGACGGGCGCACCGCGTGGTGCAACGCCCGCACCCCAGCCGTCCCCTTCTACCGCCGCCACGGCTTTGTCTGCATCGGCGGCGAATTCGAGATCGCGGAAATCGGGCCCCACTTCGTGATGCGGCGTTCACTCTGACTTTGTAGCTCGCTGGCCCTGCGAGTCTCTGACTCTCGACTCGTCGCTTCCCTGGCTCGCGGGCTCGTCGCTTCCCTGGTTCTCTGGCGTGCACCGCGTATTCAAGTCTTCGCGTGAATGCTAGAATTAGCGCGGCGGAGCGACGACGCCCGCCCCACCCCATCCTGTTTGCTGGAGGTCTGACGCGATGAACATTCTGATCGCCGACAAATTCGAAGCCGAAGGCATCGAAGCGCTGAAGAAACTCGGTTGCAACATCACCCAGGACGCCGACCTGGCCGGCGACTCGCTCCGCGACGCCCTGGCGAGCAACGGCGTCGAGACGCTCATCGTGCGGTCGACCAAGGTGACGGCGGAGATGGTCGACGCGGCCGCCGGCTTGAAGCTGATCATCCGCGCCGGCTCCGGTTACAACACGATCGATACCGCGGCCGCGCGGGCCAAGGGCGTTGACGTCGCGAATTGCCCGGGGATGAACGCCACGGCCGTCGCGGAGCTGGCCATGGGTCTCCTGCTGGCGCTCGATCGCCGCATCGTGCACAACGTCAACGATCTGCGCAAGGGCGTATGGAACAAGAAGGAGTACAGCAAGGCGCGAGGCATCAAGGGTCGCACGCTCGGGGTGGTCGGCCTGGGGCAGATCGGCTACCTGATCGCCAAGCGGGCGGCCGCCTTCGAGATGAAGCTGGTTTACGCGGACGTGGTGCGCAACGAAGCGGCGGAGAAGGAACTGGGCATCAAGAAGGTCGAGTTCGAGGAGCTGCTCAAGACGGCCGACGTGGTGACGCTGCACGTGCCGCTGGACGAGACGACGAAGCACCTGATCAACGCGGATCGGCTGGCAAAGATGAAGCCGACCGCGTTCTTGATCAACTGTAGCCGGGGCGGCGTGGTCGACAGCGCGGCGCTGGTGCAGGCCATCGAGTCGGGGCAGATCGCAGGCGCCGGGCTGGACGTGTACGACCTGGAGCCGGGGGCGTCGGACACGGCGTTTGATGACGTGGCCGGCAAATGCGACATGGTCTACGGCACGCACCACATCGGGGCTTCGACGGATCAGGCGCAGCTTGCGGTGGCGGAAGAGGTCGTGCGCATCGTGGAGCATCGGATGAAGACGGGCGAGACGCTGCACTGCGTGAACCCGTAGGAACTTCTTGAGGTTACGGCATCTGTACGAACGAGCCAGGCCGGCGAGGCGTGAAGCACGCCTCGCCGGCCTGTTTGTGTTTATTGCGCAGCCGGTCGGCCATTGGGTGGCCGGCCTATGACAATCATCGCGCGGGTGATCAGCGACGACGACGCAGCAGAACGGCGCCGCCGAAGGCGAGCAACGCGAGGGTTGCCGGCTCGGGGGTCATGGCCACGTCGTCAAACGTGTAGGTGCCGGAGCCGCCGTCGGTGTTGCCGGCGAAGGTGAGGTACTGGGTGATGCCTTCCACACCCAAACCCAATGCGAACGAGGTATCCTCGCCGACGAAGATCGGCGCGCCGTCCTGATAGACGGTGAGGGCGCCGTTCGGATCCACCTGGATCGCAAATTCGAACTCTACGCCCGGCGTCCAACTGCCAGTGGAAGGAAGAAACTCGAACGCGTCCTGGGCCGCATTGACCTGCGCGACCGTGATGGAACCGTCCAGTTCGAAGTTCACGCGGGTGTTGTAGTACTCGACGCCGCCGGAAACGAACTGGTACAGGGAATCGGTGGTGTCAATCTGCACGCGGGCGGAAAGGATACCGAACGTCTCCGCGAAAACCGGGCTGTTGAACTCCATGCCGGGGTAGTCGCTGCCGTCCGCCGCGTGCTGAGCGGCGAGCGAGGAACCGCCCAGACCGGGCGAGACGATGGCGGTATTCCCATCCCAGGCGCTCGACCAGCCCGAAACGCTGGGGGTGAACGGCGACTGCACGGATTCGGCTTCAAAGTTCTCGGCGAACACGCCGCGTCCCAGATGAACCTGGCGCGCGCTCGCATCCATCACCATTGAATCGGCCTTCAGGCCACCGCGGGGAACGGCCGCCATCGCAGGGGCCGCCAGCGCAACCACCGCCAACCAAGCAAACTTCTTCATCACTTATCCTCCAAGAGAGAGATCGCCTGCCGCGATCCATGCCGCGAACACAGGCAAAACCACATCAATCACTGTCCGCTGCGCCCCCATGGGGACTTCCGTATTCGGAGCCGCCCTCATGCTGATCCCAAACGGCGACCGGGGACATGCGCCCGGGGACGAGCGCGCACGGACATTCGCTCATGAACCACGCCCGGCGCAACCGGTCAGGGTTCAAACAGTCACCAGGATTCTCTCTCTCGGGTGGGGACAGTAGGAATGCGGCGGTAGCCTTAAACCGCCGAGCGCCTCTCTCCAGGCAGCTCCCTTACCCACTCATCTGGGCCAGTTTAACCGTGCAGCCGCGCGCCGTCAATGACAGAATTGTCAAAACCAGTATGCGGGGCGAAGGTTGTATGCGGGATTTATCATGGCCGTATCCGGCAGATGGCTGCACGGACAACGTCTTATAAGAGCGGTATCGGGGACCCCGCGGCGCGGGTAGGGTTAAATCACAGACGGCGCGAACACCTATGCGGCATGGGCAAAAAACACCGACAGCGGCGCGGCGAGAGGGCACGCAACTAGCGCCGCGGACGCGGTTCGTAGAGTCGCTGGTTATGCTCATAGGCCGCCAAGTTGGACTCGAGCTTGGCGCGCTGCCGGGCGTCGGCCAAGTCGCCTAAGCGGGCCAGCGCCACCTCCGTCAGCCGGGCAGCTTCGGCAAAGTCGCCTATTTCCGCATGAGCGGCGGCGAGGGTGTTGAGCCCGCGGACCGGTATCTCGGCCTCGTTGTCGCCATGAATCAGCCTGGCCAGGCGAAGCGCCTCTTTGCCGTCGCGGTACACGGGATCGGGGCACAACGCGTACAAGCGAACGAGCGCGTCGCTCAGATCGACGTTGCCGGGATCCGTCTCCAGACCGCGCAGCAGCGCTTCTTTCACCAGGTTGAAGCGGCCTGTCTCCATGGCCTGCTGGGCGACCTGTTCGCATACCTGCGGAGACCGGGCGCCGTGCCGATAGGCCCGCTCGTACCAAGTGGCCGCAGCGTCCTGTTCACCCTGGGCCTGATACGCGAGGGCCAGCGTTTCCAACACCTGCGCATCCTGCGGCGCAAGTTCGGCCGCACGCTGCAAGGTCTGCACCGCCTGATCATGCTGCTGGAGCGCCCAGCGCACCGCCCCCAATTGCAGGTGCGCCTGGGCATTGCCCGGCTCCAGGGCCACCACGCGCTCGAGCGCGTCGACAGCACTGCGGTGGTCGCCACGGGCCAGCGCAATCTGGGCGCGCATGGCCCAGGCCAATGCTTGGTTCTCATCGCCCTCAATGATCCGGTCAACCAAAGGCTCGGCGGCATCGAAGCGCTCGGTGGCGAGGTGGAGTTGGGCAAGCCGCAGCAGAACGGCCAAGCTGGTCGGATCGTGCTCGAGCGCCTGCTGAAGGGCCGCCTCTGCGGGGGCTATGCGGCCCAGCCGGACGAGGGCATCGGCCCTACCGATCAAGGCCTCAATGTTGTTGGGCGAGAATTCCAACGCGGCGTCGTAGCGGGCCAAGGCGGCCTCGACGTGCCCCGCGGCCAAATTGGCCAGCGCCTTGCGTATCTCGGCCTCGGTCCCCACGGGCAAGCGGTAGGCCGCCAGCAGCTCGGGATCGCGGAGCGTCGGGGCGGCCGCGTTGTCCGGGCCGGCCGCAAGAATTTCCTCCGCGCGATCCTCCTGCCCCAGATCGCGGAAACACTGAGCGACCGCGGCGCGCACGGCCCCGTACTCGGGATGTTCGTCGAGGAGTGGTTTGAGGAACTCGATGCCCCAGACGGGCTGCTGGGCCTCGATGGCCGTGAGGCCGACCGTATATCGGGCTACGTCGCTGTCGGGATGTTCCTGGTGGAGCGCCTCGGCCACCCTTGCCGCCTCGAGGGTGTCTCCGCCGCGCATCAGGGCCTGGGCGAGCCAGATTCCGGCCGGCAGATAGTCGGGGCGCAGTTCCCTCGCGTGGCGCAGTTGCGTTGCGGCCTCGGGGAAGCGCTCCTGGCCCAAGAGGGCCTGGGCATACAAGTAGGCCCAGCGGAAGTCGTCGGGATCCAATTGCGCCGCGCGGCGGTACATGGAGCCCGCTTCCTCGAGCAAGCCGTAAGCGTGGTAGAGCATGGCGAGCGTTCCGGCGGCCTCGGCGTTTTCGGGCTGGGCGCGGACTGCCGCCGCCTGCTCGGCGATCTGCTTTTGGCTGACGGGCTCGAGACGGGACGTGTCGACCAGGGGCAAGGGCTCGGGGGCGTTGTCTGCGTCGCTGGCTGCGGGCTTGGCGACGGGCCTTGGGGCCGGGGTCGGAGCGGCGCTGCTCCCGCCGGGTCGAGGCGGTGGGACCGCTTGGTCGCGGGGCGTGCCGCGGACGCCGGGCACCACGTCCTCATTCGGGGCGGTGGTCTGCTGATCACGCTGGCACGCGGAGCCGGCGAGCAAGCTGCAAGCGACAAGAAAGATGGTGCAGCCGCGATGGGAGCGAAGGTTGATCATGATGGCCTCGCCGTGAAGTTGGATTGACGAAACGGGTTCGGCCGGTGTAGCGAGCGGCCGGACGGGGACAGTAAACTGCGTTTTGGGTGGGGACGCAAGTATCGGAGACGTCACGAGAGCGATGGGCGACGTCGGCCGGGGGTAGCGCAATGCAAAGCGGCCGAGACCCGTTGAAGGATCTCGGCCGCTGGGAGATTGCGTGTCGCGGGGCGTAGCGCCCTGTGGCAAGCGAATAAGCGGATGCTGGATTGAGCCGAGCAAGGTTAGTGGGTTGCTACGGCATTGGATGCAAGAGCTGGAATTGCCAGCGTCTCATTAATGTGGTCAAGCGATTGGCCATTAGTACGGGTCAGCTGAACACGTCTCCGTGCTTACACCTCCCGCCTATCGACCTGGTAGTCTTCCAGGGGCCTTCAGGACCGAAGTCCATTGAAACCTTATCTCGAGGGGGGCTTCCCGCTTAGATGCATTCAGCGGTTATCCTTTCCGTGCATAGCTACCCAGCGGTGCCCCGAGCGGGACAACTGGTACACCAGAGGCACGTACCTCCTAATCCTCTCGTACTAAGGAGATATCCTCTCAAGTTTCATGCGCCCACGGCAGATAGGGACCGACCTGGCTCACGCCGGTCTGAACCCAGCTCGCGTACCACTTTAATCGGCGAACAGCCGAACCCTTGGGACCGCCTTCAGCCCCAGGATGTGATGGGCCGACATCGAGGTGCCAAACGACTCCGCCGCTATGAACGCTCGGGAGTCATTAGCCTGTTATCCCCGGAGTACCTTTTATCCGATGAGCGATAACCCTTCCACACGGGATTACCGGATCACTAAGGCCTACTTTCGTATCTGCTCGACATGTACGTCTCGCAGTTAAGCCGGCTTGTGCCTTTACACTCGAGGCGCGATTGCCAACCGCGCTGAGCCGACCTTTGCACTCCTCCGTTACTCTTTAGGAGGAGACCGCCCCAGTCAAACTGCCCACCTAGCACGGTCCCCCGCCCGGATTCACGGGACGGGGTGAGGCAACTCACAGCACAAGGGTGGTATTTCAAGGTTGGCTCCTCGACTGCCGGAACAGCCGGATCATCGCCTCCCACCTATCCTACGCATGTACAGCAAATGGCCAATACCAGGCTACAGTTAAGGTTCACGGGGTCTTTCCGTCTTGCCGCGGGTACGTGGTATCTTCACCACGAATCCAATTTCACCGAGTCCGTCCTTGAGACAGTGCAGCAGTCGTTACGCCATTCATGCGCGTCGGAACTTACCCGACAAGGAATTTCGCTACCTTAGGACCCTCATAGTTAGGGCCGCCGTTTACGGGTGCTTCGGTTGCCAGCTTCTCCCGAAGGATAACCGCCTTCCTTAACATTCCCGCACCGAGCAGGCGTCAGTCTCTATACGTCGTCTGTACGACTTTGCAGAGACCTGTGTTTTTGATAAACAGTCGCCGCTGCCGATTCTCTGCGCCCGCCCACCCCAAAGCCGAAGCCCTGGAGTGGGACGGGACCCCTTATCCCGAAGTTACGGGGTCAATTTGCCTAGTTCCTTAAGGACGGTTCTCTCGAGCGCCTGAGGCTACGCGCCTCACCTACCTGTGTCAGTTTTAGTACGGATCCGCCATTTGTCCCCAGAAAGCTTTTCTCGGTTCCACCGTTGCGCACTTCGGCAACAGATCGGCCTCGCTTACGAACCCTCGAGTATAGTGGGCTGCGCGCTAGTGGAACGCACTTCTGGATCAACCGCCTGACGGAGGGCAGGAATATTAACCTGCTGTCCATCGACTACGCCTTTCGGCCTCGCCTTAGGTTCCGCCTAACCCTGGGCGGATTTACCTTCCCCAGGAAACCTTAGGTTTACGGCGAGAAGGATTTTCACCTTCTTTATCGTTACTCATACCGGCATAATCACTTGATAGGCCCGCCACCGCTCCTTTCGGTACGGCCTGTATCTGCCTATCAACGCTCCCCTACCGCTCGTGCAAGCACGAGCCCGTGGCTTCGGTACCATGCTTAGTCCCGTTCATCATCGGCGCCCAATTCCTCGACGGGTAAGCTATTACGCACTTTTTAAATGGTGGCTGCTTCTAAGCCAACATCCCCGCTGTCGCTGGAAAAGAACTTCCTTACGCACTTAGCATGGATTAGGGACCTTAGCCGACGGTCCGGGTTGTTTCCCTTTTGACCACGAAGGTTATCCCCCGCAGTCTGACTCCCAGGATAGTCTCCACGGTATTCGGAGTTTGATTGAAGTGGGTAGGCTGGTGGCCCCCCATCTTCATTCAGTAGCTCTACCCCCGCAGAGTAGTGGCCTGAGGCTAGCCCTAAAGCTATTTCGGGGAGAACGAGATATCTCCAGGTTTGATTAGACTTTTACTCCTCCCCACAGCTCATCGGATAACTTTTCAACGTTAACCCGTTCGGTCCTCCGCAACCTGTTACAGTCGCTTCAACCTGGCCATGGGTAGATCACCTGGTTTCGCGTCTGCCGCCCACGACTGATTCGCCCTATTCAGACTCGGTTTCCCTTCGGCTCCTGTGCGTAACACATTAACCTGGCCGTGAACGACAACTCGCCGGTTCATTATGCAAAAGGCACGCGGTCACCCGTGATCCGAAGATCAATCAGGCTCCCACTGCTTGTAGGTACATGGTTTCAGGTTCTTTTGACTCCCCTTAAAGGGGTTCTTTTCACCGTTCAGTCACCCTACTTGTACACTATCGGTCGTCGAGTAGTACTTAGCCTTGGAGGGTGGACCCCCCTGCTTCACGCAGAGTTCCACGAGCTCTACGCTACTCTGGGACACCTCTCAACGGAGAGCACTCGCTTTCGAATACCGGGCTGTCACCGTCTATGGCCGACCTTTCCAGATCGTTCTTCTAGCGATGCCTTTGTAACTCCTCGAGGGCCCGCAACCCCGAGCCGAAGCTCGGTTTGGGCTATGTCCGCTTTCGCTCGCCGCTACTTACGGAGTCTCGGTTGATTTCCTTTCCTCCAGCTACTGAGATGTTTCAGTTCGCTGGGTTGGCCTCGACGGACTATGCATTCACCCGCCGATGACGCCATCTGGTTGCCCAGTGACGCCGGGTTTCCCCATTCGGACACCCCCGGATCAAAGCGCGTTTGACCACTCCCCGGGGCTTTTCGCAGCCTACCACGTCCTTCATCGCCTCTCGACGCCTAGGCATCCACCATGCACCCTTAGTAGCTTGACCACATTAATGAGAAGCTGGCCGCCCGCCGAACCCGCCGGAAAAACGTCTCCGCCGAATCCTGCGCACGCCTGCTTTCGGCCAAACCAACTCTTATGAGCATCGATATACCTATAGCAACTCATTCGAAAACCCCGCTTGCCGCCGCGCCCAAACCGCGACGCGCCGACGCACGGTGCTTTTTATTTGGAACCAATAACATTGTCGGACTCAAATCCATTGGTTTACCAAACCTTCCCCTCACGCTGCGAAGCGCCAGGGGCCGACTTGGCATACCTGCATCCGCTTATTCGATTGTCAAAGAGCAACGCTTTGCGACACTTGCCGAATCGGGCATTCGCCCGGTTCGACCGCCGTTCGGCGGCAGGCACATCGATCTGTGCCTGAGCCGAGGAAGCATACCACCCTTTCCAGGATCGTCAACGCCACATGAACCATTTTTTTAAGGTTTTTTGTGCCGCCCGAAACCCCGCCTCCTCGGCTCAAACTCGACTTTAGCGCGTCCGCAGGGAGTACACAGCCCCCCCCGTCCCGGACATGCTCAACGCAGGATGGGCCGAGCGGCTTGGGGACCCCACGGACTTCGCTCACCGAGGGCGAATCTACCCGCTGCCGGGCGGTCGCCGTCAGGGGGCCCACAAAGGTCGGCTGGCCCGATTTGCCCGCTTCTGGACCCGTGGCCACGGGCCGGTCCCGGCGGCGCCACGGCCGGTTGGACGCCGCGATGGGCCCTTGGCGAACAAAGCGTCGCCAGGGGGCTGACGAGGCCGTTCAGGGCGACGCGTCGCAAATTCGGCGGGGCGCCAATGCGCGGGGGGCGGCAACTCGGGCGGGCAGTTCAGCTCTCGGGCCCCGCGCGCATGACCAGCCGAACCAGCGCCGGCAAGGAATCCGTGGCGGTCTTGCGCATGATGTTTTTTCGATGGGTCTCGACCGTGCGGGGACTGATGTCGAGTTGGTCGGCGATCTGGCGGTTGGAGCAGCCGTTGACGACGGCCTCGAGGACCTCGTGCTCGCGGTCGGTGAGCGTGGCGAGGCGGGCGGCGGCCTCGGAGCGCCAGGCCTGCTGGGCGCGGTGTTGCTGGTCGTGTTCGAGGGCGTATTCGATGCTGGCGAGGAGGCGGGCGACATCAAAAGGTTTCTGGACGAAGTCGGCGGCGCCTGCCTTCATGGCTCGAACCGCGGTGGTCACGTCGCCGTAGGCGGTCATGACGATAATGGGAATCGCAATTCCGCGACGAGCCAGTTCCTCCTGGAGCGACAGGCCGCTCATGCCGGACATGCGGACGTCGAGGAGCAGACAGCCGGCGGCTCGGCCATCGCCGCAAGTCTGCAGGAAGGCCTCGGCGGAGCCGAACCCGATGGCCGTCATTCCGCGGTTGGCCAGGAGCGATTGCACGGAGTCACGGAAATCCGAATCGTCATCGACGACGTAGACGACGGGTTTTCCGGTTGTGCTGATGCCTGCCAACTTGGGACCCCTATTACCCTGCTTCGAATGCGATGCATGTCCACCTCCACGGCCTGTCGGCCCCTGGAGCCGCCGCCGGCTTTCGCCGTCAACCCAGCTCGTCGGTGCAGATGAACCACGCGCACTGTCGCCCTAGGATTCTACGCGCCGGCCGACGCCGCGGTATCCGTATAACCCCGTACGCGGGAACATCCGTCCGGTTTGATGGAATTTCCTGTGGCGATGCGGATCGCGTCCGCTGCGCGCGTCAGTGGCGCGCAGCCACGCCAATGAGCGGTGCGGAAGGGTGTGCCCCAAAAACCGATCAATTGCCGCCGTTCGGACCGCGCAGAAGGCGCCAGGCCGCGAGGGAAAGGAGGGTCAAACCACTGACGTCATGCCGGCGAAAGATCGCGGCGGGCCACGATCACGACGCCGTAGCGATCGGCCAGGTCGATCATGCGCTCACGGTCGACGATGAAGGTGCGATCGGCTTCGATGACCAGCATTTTGGCGCCGTGGGTGCGAAGATTTTCGATGGTGTCGGGACCGACCGTGGGCACGTCGAAGCGCATATCCTGATTGGGCTTGGCCACCTTGATGAGCGTCCAGCCGCCGTGTCGGCAGAGCTGGCCGGCGCGCTGGATCATGCGATCGGTGCCCTCGATCGCCTCGACGGCGATCACGTCCTGCTCCTTGACGGCGACGGACTGCCCGATGTCGAGGCGGCCCATCTCCTTGGCGATGGGCCAGCCGAAATCGAGGTCCTTTTGCTGGGCGATCGACGGTTGCGACCTGGTCAGCACGCCTTCGGGGGCCATCGAGTCCATACAGTACTTCACGCAGTTTTCCATCAGAATGCCACGTTCGGCCATGATATCCGCCACGGCGCTAAGCAGGGAATCGGTGCGTTTGTCAGGCACCCGCCAGAACCACAGTTTCAACGTCGTCAGGTCCGGCAGGTTACGCAGGATACGAAACCGGCCGTACATGTCGCTCTTTTTCACCGAACCCGCCAGAATCGCCCGAAACGCCTGCTCGCGTAGAAGCAGCTTGAGTTGGCGTCCGAGGCGGGAGACGGCGCACCAGTAGAAGGCGTCGGCCATGTCCTGGAGGACCGGATCGGCCCACTCGCGCAGGCCAATGACCACGACGCGGCAACCCGCGCGTTGGGCGCTTTCGACGACCATCAACGGCATGGCGCCGCCTCCGGCGATGACGCCGAGGGTGTTGTTGTCCAGCGCAGGGGCCAGGATTCTCTCGTTCGGAACGAGTAGTCGAGTCACGGATGTATCATGAGCCCTGCGGCTCACTCCTGCACGCTACGGCGTTAACGCTCGGCGTTGGCTTGCATTTGGGCCAAAGCCGCCTTCAGTTCCGCGATTTCGCGCTCGAGCGTCCGCAAGCGATCCTTCATATCGGGCAGTTTCTGCCAGGCGGCGTAGCGTCTCCGGGCTTCCTTGACCGGAGTGGCCGGGGCGCCCAGCACGGTGGTGCCGGCCTTTACTGAACTATTCACGCCGGCTTGGGCGCTGATCTGGGCATCGTCGCCGATTTCCAGATGTCCGGCGATCCCCGCCTGTCCGGCAATCATCACGTGGCGGCCTATCGTAACGCTGCCGGCGATGCCGACCTGAGCCACGAAGAGGCAGTCGGGTCCGATCTGGCACCCATGACCGACCGCCACCAGATTACTGAATTTCGTCCCCTCGCCCACCCGGGTGGTTCCGAGGGTAGCGCGGTCGATGGTGCAGTTGGCGCCGATCTCCACGTCGTCGTCGAGGATCACCACGCCGGCTTGGGGGATCTTCATCCATTTGCCGCCGACGGGGGCGAAGCCGAGACCGTCCTCGCCGATCACGGTCCCCGCGTGCACCGTCACGCGATCGCCGAGGCGACAGCCATCATACACGGTCACATTGGGATAGAGCAGCACGTCGTCGCCAAGGGTCGCCCCAGGTCCGACGAAGACGCCGGGATACAGGATCACATTCTTACCGATGACGACGTTCTCGCAAACCGTCACGCCGGCGGCGACATTGGCGCCCGGCCCGAGCTGGGCACTTTCGGCGATGGACGCCCTCGAATCCACCCCCCACTGCGGGTGTCGGCGATAGCCGTGGATTCGAACGACGGCCAGCGTGAGGGCCTGATAAGGGTCGTCGCAGACAATTTGGGGCATCTGGGCGATCGAGGCGGCGTCTGGCCGCAAGATAATCGCCGATGCCCGGCACTGCGGGACCCGGTCCCGGTATTTCGGATTGGCCAGAAAAGTAATCTCACCCGCGCCGGCCGCATCGATCGTGTTGCAGCCCGTCAGCGTCGGATTTCCCTCGCCTCGCACGTTATTGGGTAGCCCGCTGTCCGCGAGATGGGCCGAAAGCTCCTGCAATGTGAGGGGACCAACCACCATATACGTCGTCCGAAACCACCAGCATAGACGGCAGGCATGATAGAGGGCGCTTCTAAACTGGTCAACGTGAACGTCTTCAGGGGGCAGGCACGCCAAGCGTGAGAAGTCGAATGCCAAACGGGGCCAGGGAGACCTCCGCGGCGCCTGTTTCGCCGGTTTGCAGGTCCTGCCAGCGGTTCACCCCACCACTGACGGATTGATTCAGAAGGAGATGAAGGGGCTGATCGGTCAGGTTCACAAGGGCGAGGCGGTCGCCCGCGGGCGACGCCCGCACATAGAAGCCGGGCTCATCGGCCTGCTTGCTCGCTGGACGGGGGTCGGCCAGCGCAGCGTTCACCGGCCGATCCTGAGGGGCCTCCCGGGCCAGGATCACCGCCAGGAGATCGGCCAGAGCGTCCATGGCGCCCGTGCCAGGCAAACGAATGGCGGTTTGAGCCTGGCCACGGATTTGAAAACTGACGGTGGGTTCGTCGGCTTGGCGGAGGGTGGCGGGTGAGGGAACGCGCACCGAAAGCACGTAATCCCGCGCGCGGGCGGGCCCGTCGTTCTGCCCGGCGGCGAGCAGGTCGAAGGGCAGTTGTCGTTTGATCAGGGCGTCAACCAATTCGAGCAACGCCGGGGCCCACAGGTTGTCCTGACCGTCGGCCAAATGCTCGGGGCCGACCGTGAGCGCCACGCGGGGTGGATGCACGAGCGGCGCCCAGGCATCGCGCTGTCGCAGGACATCGAGCGCGGTGTGAGCGACGGCTTCCAGATAGGCCGGATGGGCAACCTCAGCCGCGTACGGCGTCGGGGTTCCGTCGCGCGGGTCGCGCCAGCCCTCGACGATGCCCAGGCGTTGCCCCTCGAGGACGGCGACCCACATGGCGGCGCGCATGCCGGCCGGGCGATTGTGCCAAGTGCTTGCCGGCGGAATGCAGCCCATCGCGATCGGCCTGGCTCCGGTGAGGCCTCTCAGCAAAGCCCGCCGGGCGATCATGCCCGCCCAGGGCTCGCCCCGCGGCGGATCCACGAGCGCAACGCCATCCGGCAAGGCGTCGGAGTGGTTAAGCATCTCTGCGAGGGTGAGCGGGTGTAGCGGACGTCCAAGGTCGAGCTGCTCGCCCATGCGGGCAGCGCCGAAGGGCAAGGGGGCGTCGAGCAATTGAATGCCGAGGGCGGCGGCATGTATGCGCAGCGCGTCGACGTCGGCGGACTGCAACGGGCGATGACGGCCTACGGGATAGACTTGAAAGCCGGCGCAAGCGAGCAGATCGAAGTCCCCCATCCAGGGGTCCTGCTGGGTGAAGGTGGCCCGGTCGGCAAAGGCGAACAGCGCGTCGCCCCCGCTGTTGGAATTCAGCGGGGCACGTTCGAGAGTCGAGCGGTCCGGTCTGAACCCCGGCGCGACAGGCGTCCAATCCCGCGCCAGGAAGTCGTCGAGCCAGGCGAGCGCCTGGTCCACCTCGCGGGTGGTGAGCACGTCGGCGCCGCGCTGCCGCAGGCGGAGTTCGCGGTCAAGCACGGCAACCGTCTTGACGGCAACGGCCAGGGAAGCGCGGTGGTAAGGTTCATGCATCCAATCGAAGTAGAGTGCCTGGACCAGATCGTCACCGGGGATCAATCGCCGCATGATGGCGCGGTGGGCATTCAGACGAGCGGCGGCATCGACGGTGGTCGCCACTGGCGACGGTGTCCCAGGCGCCGGCGCCTGCATGCCTTGCGGCGTGGCGCCTGAATCGGCGTGCGGTTCGACGCATCCCGCCGCGGCGGTCAAACTCAGGATGAGGCCAACGCCGGCACGGCTGGCCCATATCGAAAAGGCCATTTTATGCTTTATTTTCACGTGTTTTCGACCCATTGGCCCGCTCTCCGTTGCGCTCCGTAAGCATGCTGACGCGTCGGTTGGCTTCGTCGCCGGGTATTCGAACGGTCATCAAGCCGACCAGAATTTCCACCATCGTCGCCTGGGGGGCGCATCCGCGGACGACGACTTGCTGGCCGGGGACGCGGCGTGGGGAAGACGATCCCGCAGCGCGAGCAGCCGCTGCCGAGCGTAGCGGTGCGGATGACGGCGAAAGCTGTGGCGTGAGGCATCGACGAAGAAAGCATCCGTCGGGGGGACCTCACTGTCATCGTCGTAAAAGCGGAGGGCTTCGTCGAGACACTCGCGGACGCGGTGTCGGCGCCAGCGGCGTTCGCCAGGATCGGGCGTCGCTTCCGCAGCCTCGGTCAGCATCTCGCTGAGGGTGACCCACTGGACGACGTCGATAAGCTGGGAGCGTTCGCCGCCGGGGTTCAAAGGTTCGCCCGCAGACAGCGGATCAGCAATCCTGTTCGTTTCGGCCGCCACGACCCGGTAGGCGTCGGAGGCGCCGCAGTTGTCGCACACGGCCATGATGCGGACCGTGCCCTCGGCGCCGCCCCCGGCGAGGGAGGGCTGGCGGGCGCCGTGCAAGCACACGTCGCAGGGCGTCACCAGGACATAGAGGAACGCCTCCGCAAGGCTATGAGCGGGGATTACGTCGGTAGGCATGGTGCCGGTCGCCTTCGTCGGGCGTCGAGCCGATCGGCTGGGGCGGGCCTAACCGCTGACCACCAACCGGAAGAGACGGTCGAGTATCGCGGTGAACTCCGACCAGATGGCGTCGGGATCGGCGCCGGGCTCGGCCACCTTGTCGGTCAGTCCGTACAGATCATCGATGATGTCGTCGAAGCTGGTTTCGACGTTGGCCCAGTTGGCCTCCGACGGCACGAAGGGATCGACGATGCGCCAAGCGCCGTCCTGCCGTTCAAAGGTGATGGATCGTTCGCCGATGGGCTCCGGACCGGTGATGGTCCCGGTGGCGGTGTCCGGGCCAGTCAACCGGAGATCGGACAGTTCCAGCGCGGTTTTGGTGGGCAACTCAATGGCGTCGAACTTGGCCTGTGCGCCGGGTGCGATCTTTTCGTACGCGGTGAGGAAGTCCTTGATGGTCGCACCCACGGCGACGTCGCGGACTTCGTAGAACAAACGTGCGGTGTCTTCCTGGCGGGACACGCAAAGCCGCTGCAAGGCCGCGGTATCGTCCTCGGCGCGGGTGGCGTTGTATTCGGCGAAAACCGCACGGATGGCATCGGCCTCGGCGGGGGCAGCGGGCGCTGCGTCGGTCGGGGGCGCCGTTTCGTCCCCGGGCTGCGCCGCGGGTTCACCGCCCTGGCGGATATTGTCGAGGAAGGCGCGGCCCACGCTGGCGAGGGCATCGCCGACGCCGCCGGTGGCTTGCTCAATATTGGTCGTTTCGGGCTGAATGGGGGTGGCGGCCGCGGCGGCTTCGCGATCACCCAGCTTGACGATGTCGGCCTGGGTGCTGCCCTGGAGGATACTCATGTCCTGGGCGCTGTGGACGCCGCCCTGGGCGGGCAGCAGCCACTCGCCCTCGACGCGGGCGAGGTTGGTGGAGAAGCGTTCGTCGGGCTCGCGATCGCGGCAGCCTGCGGCCGAAATCAGCAACGCGGCAACCGCCCATACAGCCAATCGAAAGGAGCCCCGAGCCATGGTGTGTCTCCACGCGGTCGTCGAAATCATCCGAAGGACGCGGGCACGGGAGCGCCGCGTCGGCGGGTACAGTCTGTTGAGATTATGGCGCAGGCAGTTGGGGCGTCAACCGGCAGAGACGCCGGGAACGCAGGAATAAGGGCGCGGGTGGCTCCGGTGGACACGGGGTGCAGGTCACGTCCTGCGGCCGACTTTGGGCATCTCTCCACGGTCGAGCCGGCTGAAATACGCCCGAGCGGCCCGCAGCACAACGGGCGAAAGGATGAGCACGGCCGGGAGGTTGCACAGCACCATCAGGCCGGTGGTGGCGTCGGAGAAGTCGTAGACGGTGGAGAATCGCTCGAGGACCATGCCGAAGAAAACGAACACGACGAAGACGAACTTGTAGGGCAGGATGGCCCGGGGCCCGAGCAGGTATTCGGCACCCTTCTCCCCGTAGTAGCTCCAACTGATCATGGTGCTGAAAGCGAAGAGACAAACGCCCAGGGTGACGATGTAGCGACCGAAGCCGCGTACGACGGTGTCGAACGCGAAGGCGGTCATTTTGGCCCCGGTGATGTCGAGATGCACAGGCTGATCGACGGCGAGTTGTGCGACCCGCTCGGGTGATTCGTTGGTGACGTCGAGGACAAAGCGGCGGACATCGGACCAGCCGTCGCCGGAGGCGTCGACGGACTGGACCACGCCGACGGCCTTGGTGGGTTCGTTGCCGGCCGACGAGTCGAGATACACGGCCAGATGCTGGCCCGGGACCAGGGCGTCGCGGTAATGCGGGGCAAGGTTCGCAGGCACCGCGTCGGGGGCGGCGCAAGTGACTGTCGCGATCCCGTCCTCGACGGCGGCGACCGTGCCCACGGGTGGACGATTCCATACGCCGGTCATCAGGAGCACGAGAGCGCTCATGGTGCAAATGATGAGGGTGTCGACGAAGGGACCGATGCCGGCGACGACGCCCTCACGGACAGGCTCGTCGGTCTTGGCGGCGGCGTGGGCCATGGCGGCCGACCCTTCGCCCGCTTCGTTGGAGAAGCAGGCTCGCTTGAGCCCCCAGTGGAAGGCGATCCAGACGGTGGCGCCGGCGAAGGCGCCGCCTTCGGCTGCGGGAGTCAGCGCGTGCTTGACGATCAAAGCGAGGCACGCGGGCAACTCGTCGACGTTGGCCAGAATCACCCAGAACGCCCCGAGAACGTAGAGCAGACACATGCCGGGCACGAGCCGCGAGGCCACCAGTCCGATCCGCTTGATGCCGCCGATGATGACCATGGCGACAAGCACGGAGACCGTAACCGCGGACCCCAGCACGGGCACGCCGAATTCCTCGTGGAGCACGTTGGAGACGTTCCAGCCCTGGAACATGTTGCCGCCGCCGAAGGAATTGAGCACGGTGGCGATGGCGAAGCAGACGGCCAGGACCTTGAAGAGCAGCCAGGCCATGTTTCCACGGGCGCGCAGCGGATCGACCAGGGCTTTCTGCATATACCACATGGGACCGCCGCGGACTTCGCCGCGGGCGCGGGACAGTGCGCCGGGCGCCGGGGGCGCTTCGCCTGCGTATTCGAGGGTGTGGTCCTCGGCGTCGGCCTCCATGAGCGCCGGGGCGCTGGGATCGGGGACGTCGCGCACATCACGGTAGAGCACCGCGAGGGTGCATTCCATGAACTTGAGGGCCATGCCGAAGAAGCCGACGATCCACATCCAGAAAACCGCACCCGGACCACCGAGGGAAACGGCGACGGCCACGCCGGCGATGTTGCCCAGCCCGATGGTGGCGGAAAGCGCGGCGCAGAGGGCCTGGAAGTGATTGATGTGGCCGGCGTCGTCGGGGTTGTCGTAGTCGCCGCGGACGCAGCCGAAGCCGTGAACCAGGATTCGCCACTGCACCACCTTGGTCGCGACGGAGAAGATGAGCCCGCACCCGAGCAGGAGCAGAAGCAAGACGGGCGACCAGACCACGGCCATGAAATCGGCGGTGAAGTCGGCGAAACTGTAGGCGAGCACATCCCTCATGGCCGGGCACGATAGCGGTTGTGACGCTGCGCGGCAACAGGCTTGTCGCGGCGCGTGGCGTGCAGCTTTTCGCTTGCAATCCACAACGACGGCCGCTAATGATCGAACCCATAGGCGATCGGCCGCGTCACGCGCGGCGCGTCCGGACCGGACGAGCGCCGCCGCAACGGTCGCGCCCCCGTTGGACTTCTCTCAAGAACGCACAAACACCGACGGCATCGGGACATGCCGGCGCCGGGGAGATGTTGTTCATGGCAAAGCAGGCAGAAACGCCGGCGCTGGAGCCGCGCGAGCAATGGGGATCGCGCCTGGGCGTGGTGCTGGCGGTGGCGGGCTCGGCGGTCGGGCTGGGGAACTTTCTCCGCTTTCCGGGGCAGGCCGCGACCAACGGCGGCGGCGCCTTCATGATCCCCTACCTGATCAGCTTCGTGCTGCTGGGGATTCCCATCGCCTGGATCGAGTGGACCATGGGTCGGCTGGGCGCGCGGTTCCGGCAGAACAGCGCTCCCGGCATCCTGTACGGACTGTGGCGCAAGGCCCCGGCCAAGGGCATGGGGGCGATCGCCCTGATGATCCCGGTGGTCATCTACATGTATTACGTGCTCCTGGAGGCGTGGTGCCTGCATTATTGCATCGAGTTCGCCCAGGGGGGCTTCAGCCAGCTCTTCGCGAAGGCGACGGCGGACGCGTCCAGCCACCCGGAGGAGGTGGCGGCGGTCACCGACGCGGCCGGCAAATATTTTGCCAAAGAATGCGGCTTGAACGCGCACGGCGCCCTGTTTGAGGGCGGGCGGATGGTGTGGGTGGTGCTGGCGTGCTTCGTGGGCAACTTCTTCATCATCTACAACGGGGTGACGCGGGGCATTGAGCGGTTCTGCAAGATCGCCATGCCGGCGTTGATCATCTGCGCCGTGATCATCCTGATCCGGGCGCTGACGCTGCGAAACATCACCAGCGGGCTGGGCTTCATGTGGAATCCCCAATGGGACCGGCTGTACGATCCGGGGGTCTGGCTGGCCGCTTCGGGGCAGATCTTCTTCAGTCTGAGCGTGGGTTTCGGGATCATCGTCTGCTACGCGAGCTACATGAACGAGAACGACGACGTGGTGCTGACGTCGCTGAGCGCGGCGAGCACGAACGAGTTCTGCGAGGTCGTGCTGGGCGGAATGATCGTGGTGCCGACGGCGTTTCTGTTTCTGGGGGCGGAAAGCGCGCAGGCGAGCACGTTCGGGCTGGGGTTTCAGACGATCCCGGCGATCATGGCGTTCATGCCGGGCGGGCCGTTCTGGGGGAGTTTCTTCGGGGCGTTGTGGTTCGGGCTGCTGTTCATCGCGGCGATCACCAGTTCGTTGAGCATGCTTCAGCCGGCGATCGCGTTCTTGGAGGACGGTTTCGGGATGCGGCGGCGGACGAGCGTGGTGGTGCTTGGGCTGATCACGGCCGCCGGCGTGCTGCCCACGATGTATTTCTCCAAGAATGCCCTGGCGTTGGACCACACCGATTTCTGGTGCAATCTGTCGATGATCGTACTGGCGACGCTGGAGGTGCTGCTGTTCGGGTGGGTGATCGGGGCCGCCCGCGGCGTGGAGGAGATGAACCGGGGCGCGGACTTCCCCGTGCCGCGGCCGGTGGCGTGGCTGATCAAGTACGTCACGCCGACCTTCTTGATCGTAATTCTCGTGGCGTGGTCGTGGCAGACGCTGCCCGGCTACGTGCGAGGCATGAGTCCGAGCCTGCAAGGCCGGGAAGCGGAACGCGCGGTTTACGCCGAGGCGATTGCGGCGCGTTTTGCGGAAGACGCGCCGAGCGAAGCGGCGCTCGAGGCGCGGGTGAACGAGATTCTCGGCCCCCCCACCGAGGACGTGGACGCGAGTCTGCTGCCCGAGTGGCTGCAGGACGCCATCGTGCTGCGGCCCAATCCGAAGACGAAGCGGCTGATGGAGCGGCCAGTGACCGACGTGGCCGAGGAGGCCCGTAACGCGGCGGAGGCGGACGCAAACGTCGCGCGCTTCGTCCTTCTGGGTATTATCATCTTCCTCATCCTGCTGTTCGTGATCAGCGATCTGGCCTGTCGCGGGCGCATCGGGGCCGCTATCGAGGAAACGGAACGAAACGGGCTCGACTGGGAGGCTGTAAGATGAGTGTACTCCACGACTTGTTTGCCCCGACGTCCATGATCGGTCACTGGTCAATCCTGGCGCAGGCGGATCCGAGCGCGGTGCAGCTCACCCCCGCGGGCTGGTGCGTGATGATCCTGAGCATCGCTTTCGTCGTCGGTCTGCTGGTGTTCTGCCTGTATCGCGTGCTCCGCCAGCCGCCGGGCGAAGCTGAATAGCGCAGCCCAACGGCGGGCTGCCCCGGGGGGCGATACAGCCGATCACGTCGGGCGGGGGTTTGACGGTGTGGCCGGTGATGGTCGTTGGGCGCTTGCTGCTCAAAGAACATACGAAAACGTCCGCCATGCGGGCCGAATGGCTGCGACGATTGGTGCCAACCATTCGAGTCCGCGGGGCGGACGCCAAGTTTTCACAACCATCAGCGAGTGGTCACCCGCCGCAGGCCGGCCGGCTACTTCAGCTTGGTCTTGAGCACGCTAAGCAGCGTGGCGGGCTCGATCGGCTTCTGGAATACGCCGCTGAGACCGAGGTCGGCGTAGTCGGTGGCCATGCTGAGCTTGTCGCCGACGCTGGAGAGCATGTAAATGGGCGCGGTGTTGCCCAGGGCCTTGAGCTCCTTGACGAAGCTGGTACCGGCGTCGACCTCCTCCATCATCAGGTCCACGATGACGAGGTCGGGCTTGTGCTGCTTGTACATCTTGAGCCCGTCTTCGGCGGTCGGGGCCTCAACCATGATGTAGCCGTTCGACTCGAGGATCACCCGGACGGAATCGAGGAAGTCCGGTTCGTCGTCGATGTAGAGAACTACGTATTTTCCGTCTTGCATATCTCAACCTCTTTCACAGGAATCGGGACTTCCCGGTCCGTAGCCATGATGGCGTCGGCCGCCGCCTCGAAGTCGCCCCGTTGGAGGAGGCCTTTGAGGAAGCGCGTCGCCGCGGCGAGGTTCTCCCGGGCCGCGGGCGACAACCGTTCGCCGTATTCGTTGAATGCATATCCGCGCACGCCCAGCACGTACCCGGCCGGGCAGGCCCCGAACAGCTCGTGGGTCAACCCGAGCACCGCCGCCGGCGAAACGCTGTGGGTGCTGAAGCTCAGTTCGGCGGCGGGCTCGAGTCGGCGGAAGTAGAACGGGCCGTCGCCGTCGACGGCTGCGTCCGCGAAGATGACCACATCATGGCGGGCGCAGGCGGCGGCGTCTTCGACGGTGAGCTGGTAGTCGACGTCGACGGCGACGCCGGGCAGGTCCCAGCGTTCCGCTTCGGTCGCCAGCGCCGGGCCCAGGCCGTCATCGAGACGGCCCGGGTTGCCGTAGCCCAATACCATGACGCGCTGGTCCGCCACGGCTATCCTTTCGCCTTGCTGTCGAGCAGGTTGCCCGCGTGATCCAGCAGGTCGATCTTGAGGGGCATCTGGCCCATGGCGTGGGTGGCGCAGGAAAGGCACGGGTCGTACGCCCGGATGGCCACCTCCACGTGATTGAGCAGCCCCTCGGTGATCTGTTGGCCGGAGAGGTAATCGTCGGCCACGCGGCGGACCGCCCGGTTCATCGGCTCGTTGTTGTGGGTCGTCGAGACGATGAGGTTGGCCATGGTCACCTGGTCGCGATCGTTGACCTTGTAGTGGTGGAAGAGGGTGCCGCGCGGCGCCTCGATGAGCCCGACGGACTCCTCGCGCCGCTCGCCCTTGACGACCAGATCCTCGCCCTGAAGGTCCTTGTCGTTCAGCAGCTCGACCATCTTTTCCATGGCGTGGAGCAACTCGATCATGCGCGTCCAGTGGTAGGCCATGGAGATGTTGTTGGGCTTGTTGTCGGTGACGGCCATGAACTCCTTGCGGGCGGCCTCGGCCTCGGGCGTGTCGATGAAGTCGCAGGTGTTCACCCGGGCCAGCGGACCGACGCGGTACCAGCCGTCTTCGGGTCCGATGGACTTGATGAACGGGAACTTCATGTAGGACCAGGGGCGGACCTCTTCCATGATGTAATTGAGGTAGCCCTGGTAGTTGACGTGGTCGAAGATCTTCTCGCCGGTCGCGGTGATCGCGCGCAGGCCGCCGTGGTAGAGGTCCATCGCCCCGTCTTCGCGAATCAGTGAGAGGTGGTTGGACTCGAAGGAGCCGAAGTCCTTGACCTTGGCGAGGTTCTCGACGGTGTAGTCCTTGGCGATTTTGAGCGCCCCGCGGGACCACTCCATCATCTGGTCGACGTCCTTGAGGAAGGCGTCGCGTTCGGCGATGGAGAGGTTTTTGTTTATGCCGCCGGGGATGGCGCCGGTGCCGTGAATCTTCTTACCGGCGGTGGCCTTGATGATCTCCTGCCCGAACTTGCGCATCATCACGCCCTGAACCGCCAGATCGGGATACTTGCCGGCGACGCCAATCACGTTGCGGATCGCGGGGTCGGCGTCAAACCCGAAGAGCAGGTCGGGCGAGCACAGGTGGAAAAAGTGCAGGGCGTGGGACTGGAAAGTCTGGCCGTAGTGCATCAGCCGGCGCATTTTCTCGGCGGTGGGGGTCAGCTTGTCGACGCCGACGATACCGTCCATGGCCTTGGCGGCGGCCAGGTGGTGGCTCACCGGGCAGATGCCGCAGAGGCGTTGCACCAGAACGGGGACTTCCCAGTAGGGGCGTCCCTGGATGAAGCGCTCGAAGCCGCGGAATTCCACGATGTGCAGCCGGGTCTGCTGCACCTTTCCGCTTTCGTCGAGGATGATTGTGACCTTGCCGTGTCCTTCGACTCGGGTGACCGGTTCGATCACGACGCGGCGGGTTCCATTCTCTGCTACCATCGTTATCCTCCGATCACCGTCAATCGTACTTGATCAATTCGTAGGGCAGGTCCATCGGCTTGTTGCCCAGCAGCGCCACGAGCGCCTCCCAGAGGGTGTCCGCCGGCGGCGGGCAACCGGGCAGGTGGTAGTCGATTTTGACTACCTCGTGGCAGGGATAGACCTTGTTGAGCAGCAACGGCAGCTCGGGGTCATTGGGAATCTGTCCCGTCGGGTTGTGCACGCTCGGCCCGTTCTGATAGGCCTCCGCGTAGCACTCGGCCAGGGGAATGCCGTTGCGCATCGCCGGGATGCCGCCCATGATGGCGCAGTCGCCCACGGAAATGAGGATGTCGCAGTGCTCGCGGAAGTCCTGGAGCACGCGCACGTTCTCTTCGTTGCAGCAGCCGCCTTCGATCAGGCCCACCGCCACCTGGCAGTCAAATTCCTTTTTGTCGTCGATCGGCGACTTGTCAAACTCGACCAGTTCCACCAGCTTGAGGATGCGGTCGTCAATGTCGAGCAGCGACATGTGACACCCGAAACAGCCAGCCAGCGACGTGGTCGCAACCTTGGGTTTACTCATCTGTCAACTCCTGTTGTACCCGACTTCTTCAGCATGTCGGGCCGGCGCTCACTTGGCGCCCGCCGCCGCTTCCACGTCCGATCCGATGGGCTTGTGGTCGTAGAGCCGCTGCCCCACGGGCACCGCGTAGCCCACGCGCTTCTTGAGGATGGCGCCGACCGGGCAGACCTGCACGGCCCGGTCGGTGACTGCCAGGTTGGTTTCGCCCAGACCGGCCTCGGCGTTGACACCCACGCGTTTCTCCTGTCCGCGCTTGACGAACTGGAAGACGTTCTTGCCGTCGACGTCGCGGGAGGCGCGGATGCAGCGGGCGCAGAGGATGCACCGGTTGTGGTCGACCATCACGTCGGGGTGGCTGGCGTCCACGTCGGCCTGGGGGAAGAGATAGGGGTATTTCGGAGCGGTGATGCCGAAGCGGTAGGCCATGGCCTGCAATTCGCAGTTGCCGCTCTTCTCGCAGAACATGCAGAAGTGGTTGCCGCTGACGAAGAGCATCTCGATGATGTTCTTGCGGACCTTGCGAATCCGCTCCGATTCGTTTTCGATGACCATGCCCGCGGTGATGGGCTGGGTGCACGCCGACTGAGGCCGGCCGTTGACCATCACGGTGCACAGCCGGCAACTGCCGTGGGGCTTGAGCCCTTCACATTGGCACAGACGGGGGATGTAGATGCCGGCCTCGTCGGCGGCCTCGAGAATCGTCTGCCCCAGGCGACCTTGAATCTCTTCGCCGTCAATGATGAAAGTAATGGTATCGCTCATATCAATGTCCTGCCGTGGTTAAATGGGCCGATTCGCGACCGACGGCGGTTTGGGCATCGCCCAGCGCCGCCCGGATGTCAAAGGAGGGCAGCAGACCGTCGCCGCCCTTGCGGACGAGCGACTCGTAAGCCGGCCGGAAGTTCTTCAACGTCGTCAGCACCGGGTTGGGCGAGGTTTGCCCCAGGCCGCAGCGACTGGCCATCTTCACCGTCTCGCCCAGTTCCTGGAGGTAGTCGAGATCGGATAGCTCACCCTTGCCCGCGATGATGCGATCGAGCCGCTCCTTGAGGAGGACATTGCCCACCCGACACGGGGTGCAGTAGCCGCAGCTCTCCTCGACGAAGAACTCGAGGAACTTGGAGGCGATCTCGAGCAGGTTGCGCTCGGGACCGAAGATCATGATCGACCCGCCGGTGGCGAGATCGTCGAAGCAGATCATGCGGTCGAAGTCGTCGGGACCGACCATCTGGCCGCTGGGTCCGCCAACCTGGACGGCCGCGGCGTCGGGCGCGCCGGCCATGCGGAGTATTTCGCTCAGTTTGGTGCCGTAGGGCAGTTCGTAAACGCCCGGGCTCATGCAGTCGCCGGAGATGCTGAGCAGCTTGGTGCCGGCGCTGCCGCTGGGTCCGCTGCCGAGCTCGTTGAATGTGCCCGGTCCGGTCTCGAGAATCCTGGTCACGCAGCAGAGGGTCTCGACGTTGTTGACCACGGTGGGCCGATCGAGGTAGCCCTTTTGGGCGGGGAACGGCGGGCGGTTTTTGGGATCGCCGCGGAGCCCCTCGCAGGAGCTGATCAACGCGGTCTCTTCGCCGCAGATGTACGCCCCAGCGCCCATCTGGATGCGGATGTCGAAGTTGAAGCCCTTTTTGCCGCAGATGTTGGCGCCGAGCAGGTTCTCCTTGCGCCGTTCGTCGAGGACGTGCTCGAGGTAGCGGCGCAGATAGGCGTATTCGCCGCGGAGGTAGAGTACGCCTTCGTCGGCGCCGATGGCGTAGCCGGCGATGGTCATGCCAGCGAAGACGCGGTCGGCCCGCTCGGTGAGGATGACGCGGTCCTTGAAGGTGCCGGGCTCGCCCTCGTCGGCGTTGCAGATGACCATGCGTTTTTCGCCGGTGGCGCCGCGGGCGAACTCCCACTTGATACCGGTGGGGAAGCCGGCTCCGCCGCAGCCGCGGAGGCGCGCGGTCTTCACCGCCCGGATTACTTCGACGGGCGACATGGAGAGGGCCTTGCGAATACCCTCGCCGCGGTTGATGGGGCTGAAGATCACCGGCCCGGCTTTGCGCAGATTGTTCTGCACCATGGCGTGGATCAGTTCGTGCCCGTTGTTGCCGTCGCCGAGACGATGCACCAACCGCTGGGGATTCATCTGGTTGCGCAGATCACGGACGATCTGGCGGGCGGTGTCGGTGTTGAGTTCGGTGACGACGACGTCGTTGACCAGGGCGGCGGGCGCCTGGTCGCACATGCCGATGCAGGGCGTCCACTCCAGGCTGATCTTGCCGTCGGGCGTGGTCTCACCGAAGTTGATGCCCAATTCCTCGCGAAAAGCCTGGGCCACGCGGGCGCTGCCCGCCATCTCGTCGATGACGTCGTCGCACAGGCGAATCACCACTTTGCCCTTGGGGCGCTCCGAGAGAAAGGCGTAAAACGACACGACGCCTTCCACCTCGACCCGGTGCGTGCCGACGGTACGGGCGATGAGCTCCATCGTCGGTCCGTCCACGCAGCCGAACTTGGCCTGGACAGCGCGAACAATATCCATCAGCCGCGTGCGATCGTTTCCGCACGCATGGCAGATTTCCTTGATCGCGGCTTCGTTGTTCTCACTCATACGCGTCCTCGCTTCGCTTCCTGCCATAGATCAGTCCAAGCGATTCACCGGTCGACGTCCTCGCCGGCCGGGATGTTGCCAGTGCTACTTGCTCTACTGCCGCCGGCGGCGGCTTACTTCGTCGCGACGCCGAGCGACTCGACGATGACGCGACCACTACGTTGCTTATCCTCCGGAGGCCGCTCCGGCGCCTCCTGGACGGGGAGCACCAAGGTGAACGTCGATCCCACCCCCAACCGGGAACGCACCTTCACGTGCCCGCCCGCCTGTTCGACCACTTCGCGAACGATGGAGAGCCCCAGACCGCTGCCGGAAATCCCCGCCTGCAAGGCGGCGTTGCCCCGGCGGTAGGCGTCGAAGACCGAGCCCTGCCGGGCGGCGGGGTCGGCATCGGAGAGTTCCGCGTCGTCGATGCCGATGCCCGTGTCCTCCACGGTGACGACGATGTACTCGCCGTGGGTGTCCGCCACGCCCGCAAGCGCCGGATCCTCGGCCGTCACCCGGCGCAGAGACACCGTAACTTGGCCTTCCCGGGTGTATTTGATCGCGTTTTCGACGAGGTTGTCGACGCAGTCCATGAGGTCGGCCTGATCCACGCGGGCGTGCAGGTCCACGCCCATGGGGACGTCGCGGATGAGCGTGAGGCCTTTTTCCTCGGCCTGCTGCTTGCGATGGTTGCACACGGCCAGGGTGACGCCGCCGACGTTGGCGGTGGCGCCGTGATGGCGCTTCGGGTCAGCGTCTTGGACGCGGGCGAGGGTGAGCAGTTCGCCAACGGCGATAATGCCTTCCTGGCAGCGGCGGATGATGCTCTCGGTCGTTTTCTTGATGCCCTCGCCTTCGACGTAGCCGTCGCGAATGAGGTTGGCCATGGTCTGGATGGCGGCCATCGGGCTCTTCAACTGGTGGGCGGCGGTGCGCATGAACCGCGCCCGGCGGGCCTGGATCTCCTGAACGGCCGCTTGCGAGGCTTGAAGGGCATCCAGCGCCAGGCGCAACTGCATTTCGCGGTCATCGAGACGGCGGGCGATGCGGATGGTGAAATACAGCACGCCGAACGCCCCACCGGCCATGACCAACACGGCCGTCGAAACATAGGTCAGATGCGTGTACAGCCCCGGGCAGGCGATATTGGGCAGCCAGTCATAATGCGGCTGGATTACGCCGAACCACTGCCCGAAGCCCAATCCGGCGTAGAGGGCCACCGCCCAGCAGGCCTGAAGCACCGCCTGCCCAACGTTGAGCAGCAACGCCGCGATCGCCATGTGGAAGAGGTAGAAGAGCACCAGCGGGCTCTCCACCCCGCCGAGATAGCGCAGCAGCAGGGTGAGCAGGAGCAGATCGATGGCAATCTGGGCGTTGGCGAAATAGCGGGCGGTTCGCACCGCCTCCGCCTCGCCGCGCTCGCCGGCCAGGAATCGCTTGGCCAGGAAATGGGACAGCACGGTCCAGCACAGGTTAACGGCCGCAATGGCCACCACGACGACGAAGAGACCGACGGGGCGGGCGACACCGGGCAGAGCGACCCGCTCAATGGCGAGGGCCGCGAACGCCGCCAAGGCCATGCACCAGCGCAGCCGGATGAACCAGTGCAGGCGGAGCAGGGACATCAGGGCCCCGGCCCGGTAGGTTTCCTGCCGGACGTCCTGCGGCGGTTCAATTGGCGAGGCGGCAAGATTCAACGACTAGTCCTTCGTGCAGATCATCCTCTCCACCGCGTCGAGCAAGGTCTGACCGGCGATCGGCTTCTCGAGGAAGAGTTCCGCCGGGACGTTGTCGCGGTCGAAATCGATCTCCGGATGCCGCCCGATCGAGGAGATCATGATGATGGGCGTGTTGCAGATCTCGGGGTCGTTTTTGATCTCCCGGGCAATGTCGAGCCCCTCGGTGGGTGACGCCAGCATGATGTCGAGCAAGAGGAGGTCGGGGTGGTTGCGCCGGAGTTCGGCCAAGCCACTGGGTCCGGTCCAGCAACAGGTCACCCGAAATCCGCGCGGCGAAAGAATCGCCGTGACGGCGTCATGGATGTCCTTGTCATCATCAATCAACAGGACGCGTTTCCCGTCGCAGATCATCGTGCGTGCTCCCGGGACTGAAGGTCGAGGATTCCTCGGCGTCGGGGATGGCGTTCGAAGACTGGACGACCACCGACAAGAACGGTCGCAATGAACGCGCACCCCACGCGCTAACTGAAGATTGCTTAGCACGCTGCGTGCCACCGGGGGTCCGGTCGCCGGGGAGTGCGGCGTGCCAGCGATCGGCCGCGCCGTCAGGGAAGGTAGGTCGGCGAAGTCCGTCGGCGCAATTGGCCGACTCCGTGCAAAGCTTCACAGAGCTCGCCGCCGGACGAATGGTCAGGGACGCGATCTGGCAAGGAGGGCGTCGTCGAAGCGGCCCGGTAGTGCTGGCGACCGCGGCGAGGCCGGTTGCGCAAATTCACCCAAGATGTGGGGCAGAGTCCGCCGCGGGGCACAATGCTGGACGTATCCAACTTTTCGGGGAGCAGGGATTCCCGTGCCGCCGGTCCCCGACCGTCGCATCGACGGCACGTGTGCTTTAGAATCCGAGCATGACCAGCGAAACCCATCCCGACACCGTTGTACGCCAGGCGGGCGCTTCTCTGCCCTGGATCCTGTTTCACCTCCTGGCGGACGGCGAAATGGTCGTGCCCTTGCCGGAACTGGCGGTTGCGACGGGCCAGGCCTTTCACATCGCCGTTCACGCGGAGCAGCCGCTGATCGAGTGGTCGGGATTCGGAATCGATGCCTACCTGATCGAAACGGCTCGACTGTACGGCGTTCACCTCCGTCCGCTTCATCCTCGGCCGGCGGCTGACGGACTGCTCGCAGCGCCTGAATATCAGGAGCACTTTATCGACAGCTATCTGCCGCTGATCCGGCGGGCGTTGTCACACAATGAACCGGTGCTCGCCTGGCGCGGCTGGGCCACGCCTCACGAAGCCAACTGGGGCATCATCGAGATGACCGGCGAGGAGGGACTGGGCTTCAAAGGACGACTGCCTGACGAGCCGCAAGCCCAACCGCTGGTCGCCGCGTCGACACAGTGCTACGTGGTGGAATCGGTCGTGCCTCAAAGGCCTTCCACCGAGGCGGCCGCCGCCTGCGCTCACGCGGCCACGCGCGCGATGGCGAAGGAGGCCGCCCGCGTCGCGGGGTGGTGCGCCGGGGCGACCGCCTGGGACCTCTGGGCCCGCCGCATGCAGCGCGACCGGGGCATGTCGGGCCTGATCGCGCACCGCGCGTTCGCGGACACGTTGCGGCACCGTCGTCGTTTGAGTCACATCTGGCTGACGACCTGGAGACCCACGGCGCCGGAGACCGCCAAGGTTGACGCCATTGCGTCACTGCTCGACGATGTGATCGGCGCCCTGACCGACGTGTCGGCCGCGTTGCCCGAGCGCCCGGACGACGCCCTCGCCAGCGTGGAGCGGGGGCGCGAAGCGGATCAGGCCGCGTGGAACCTGCTGGAAAGCTGGGTGCCGGCGCCGGCCGAGCAGGCCAAAGTCCGACAAGAAACCACGTAACCTCTGAACCCGCCACGGCAAACGCGGGTAACATGCTCTATATGCCCCCCATGAAACGAATTACGACCTGTTGGATGCTTGCCTGCGGACTCTTCGCGGTCACGACCGATCGGCTGCCGGCGTCGGTTGGGGATGAAACAGCGCCCGCGAGCCCGGTTCCGACGTCGCCGGCGGATCCGTCGGCTGGGTTCTGGCCGACCGATGCGATGGTCGAATCCGTGCTGCGGCGGTGGGCGGCGGAGGCGGCGGAGCGGTACGACCTGCGCCCCGACCAGCAGCGTGAGGTGGAGCGTCGACTGGTCGATCGCTGGACGGGTTTTCTGGAGGAGAACCGCGCGGACATTCAGCCGCTGCTCAATGAATACATCGAGGCCCGCCTCGCGATGGAACCCCCCAGCGCGGACGCCGTGGCGGACTGGGCTGCGCGGGCCATGCCTGTATTCCAGCGACTCAAGGGCAATGTTGAGGAAGGCGAGCAGGAGGTGCATGAACTGCTCAACGCCGATCAGCGTGCCCGTTTTGAGCAACGGCGAACGCAGCGGCAATTTGGTCTCCAATTCGTCGAGGGGCAGCTCAAACGCTGGAGCGTGGGCAACTTCAAAGAACGGGAATGGTGGGATCCGCCTGCCGGATACCGGGCACAGCAGCGTCGCCGGCTGGCGGCCGACGCCGCCGATGACCAGCCGCGGGCAGACGACGACGCGCCGGTCGAACCTCCGGCGCGGATCACCAACGAACTCGCAGCCTGGGAGCAATACGTCGCCGACTTCTGCGACCGCTATGAGCTGGACCAGGCGCAACGCAACGCGGCCGAGTCCATGCTGCGCGAGCTGGTCGACCGGGCCCGGGATCACGTCTACCGTCATCGGGAGCGGATCGCGGCGCTGGAGAAGAAGATCGTCACCGGGTCCGGCGCGGACGACGCGGCGTTCGATGGCGAATTGACTGAGCTCTACGGGCCGCTGGATGCGATGTTCGAAGAACTCGAGCGGCGGCTCCAGCAACTGCCGACGAGCGCCCAGCGGCGGCGGGCCGAGCAGCCGGAAGCGGAAGGTGAGGCGGGCGGTGAAGGAGGCGTCGAAGCGCCTGCGGAGTCGGCGCCGCCGCAGTGATCGGCGTGGCGCTCCCGGTTGCGATGTTTCTTTGTCCCCCCGAGCGCCGGCGCTAGAATGCCTTCATGCGGTATGAATCCATGGACAATCATCTGCCGCCCGCCGGCGCCAAGGTGCTGGTGGCGATGAGCGGCGGGGTGGACTCGAGCGTCACGGCGTGTCTGTTGCGCGAGCGCGGCTATGACGTGATGGGTCTGTTCATGCGGGTCGGGGCGGAGATGCCCGACGAGGCCTGCGCGACCGACGGTCTGAAAGCGCCGGCGCGATCGCATCAGGGATGCTGTAGCGCCGCGGACGCGGCCGACGCCCGTTTTGTCGCGGGGATGCTGGACATTCCGTTTTACGCGCTTAACTTCAAGGCTGATTTCGACCGGATCATCGACTACTTCGCGGACGAATACACCCGCGGGCGCACGCCCAATCCGTGCGTGCAGTGCAACAACTGGTTGAAGTTCGGCAAGCTGGTGGAATACGCGGACGCAATCGGCGCGGACTACGTCGCCACGGGGCACTACGCCCGGATTCGGCGCGAAGGCGACCGGATGCTGCTGGCGCGGGGGCGCGATCACCGCAAAGATCAGTCGTATTTTCTCTACGGGGTCGCGCCGGACATGCTGCGTCGGGCGGCGTTTCCCATCGGTGATTTGGAGAAGGACGAGGTCCGCGCGCTGGCCCGGCGATTCAAGCTGCCGGTGGTGGACAAGCCGGACTCGGTGGAAATCTGCTTCGTGCCCGATCGGGACTACGCCCGGGTGGTGCGGGCGCGCCGCCCCGAGGCGTTCGTTCCCGGGGATGTAATCGACGCGTCCGGCGCCGTCCTGGGGCAACACGAGGGCATTGCGAATTACACTATTGGACAACGGCGGGGGCTGGGCATCGCCGCCGGCAAGCCGGTGTACGTCACGGCGCTGAACGTGCTCGACAACACGGTGACGCTGGGCGAGCGCGCCGACCTGCTCAGCGCCGGCCTGACTGCGGTTGAGCCCAACTTCTTCATTGATCCGCCCGTCGAGCCTATTCGCTGCGCCGCCAAAATCCGCTACCAGCATAGCCCGGCCGACTGCACGGCGCGGGTAACGCCCGAAGGGCGCCTGACCGTGGCGTTCGATACGCCGCAGAGCGCGGTCACGCCCGGGCAGGCGGTCGTGCTCTACGCGGGCGAAACGGTCATCGGCGGCGGCTGGATCGAGCGCGCCGAGGGTTGAAGAACGGCAAGCGCCTCCACCGAACGAACGCGCCCATGCCCTTTTCCCATGCCTGGCTCATGATGCGTCAGGCCAACGACGGCCGGACAGTTGACGCGTATTGCCGCAGGTGGCATGCTCCCCGCAGTCGACGCTGGCGCCGGCGCCGCTTCTGAACTGGGTGCGGAGCTATCAGCGCCTCGCGGAGGACAACCCCGGCGAGTCCGCACAGGTCTGACCGACGTATTCGCACATTTGACCAGGTCGGACGCGGGAGAGATGCTCCGGTGAAATTCGCACTCGACCCGGCCGCCATGGGAGCGCCGCCATGTCCCGCATACTCGCTCGACTTGTCCTGGCCGCTTCGGCAATCCTCGCCGCGCCGGTGGTGCTGATTCTGGCTTTCATCCCGATTGAATCGGTGATGCGTAACGATGACCAGGCCTTCGCCAACGCCTGCATTCTCGCCGCGGCGTTTTTCATCACCGCCTGGCTATTGGTGTGGCGCACCGAGGTCAACTGGACGCCGGCACGCAGAGCGCTCACCATCTTGTCGGTCATCTGGTCGGTCCTGATCGCGGCGATCATTGCCACCTTCGTTATCTTGACCATGCGATACCGTCAGTGGGACCTGGCCGTCGTTATCGGGGCCATGGTCTGGATCGTCATCTGGATCCCGAGCACGGCGCTGGTCTGGCGCGAGACGAATGCGGAGCGTGCCGCGCGGCTGGGGCGCTATGCATCGCAGACGCTCCCCTGCCCGGAGTGCGGCTACAACCTGGTCGGGCTGCGCGACGCCCGCTGTCCGGAGTGCGGTGCCCAATATACGTTGGACCAACTCTTCGGTGCGGTCGCCCACCCGGACAAGGATCTCCCCGATAACACACCGGAAAGCCGCGCCGGCGCTCGCTGACGCCCGCTCCGCGGCGTTGATCGAACACCGACCATCCCCGATAATACACCCGTTCGGGTAGAGGTTGAACGCGCAGCCTTTCCGACCCCTGGAGTCGAAGCCGTGCTTCGCGAATCGGAGGACATCCGCAAGGAAATCACATTTACGCTCAACGGCCGGGAGGTCACCCACACGGTGGCGGCCGACCGCAGCCTGCTGAAGATGTTGCGGGAGGATTTCAACATCATCTCGCCCAAGAACGGGTGCGAGCCCCAGGCCCAGTGTGGCTGTTGCACGGTATGGATCGACGGCAAGCCGCGTCTTTCGTGCACCACCAAGGCCGCCCAGGTCAATGGCAAATCCGTCACCACCCTGGAAGGTGCAGATCCGGAAATCCGCGATCAGATCGCCGACGCGTTCGTCTCGTCGGGCGGGGTGCAGTGCGGTTTTTGCATTCCCGGCTTCGCTGCCCGCAGCATCAGTATCGTGGAGAAGAACCCGAACCCCACGCGCGAGGAGATCGCCCGCGAACTTCGCGCCAACCTCTGCCGCTGCACCGGCTATACCAAGATCATCGACGCCGTCGAGTTGTATGCCAAGATGCGCCGCGGCGAGGCGAGCGTCACCGACGCGAGTGCCGACGACGCCAACGCCGGCGTGGGCAAACCCCTGCGCCGCTACCAGGGGCGCGATTCGGTGCTGGGCGAGAAGCTGTATGTCGACGACATTCGCATTCCCGGCATGCTCCTCGGCGCCTGCCGGTTCTCGGATCATCCGCGTGCGCTGGTGAAATCCATCCGCACCGAGCGGGCCAGCCGCGTCCAGGGCGTCAAGCGGGTGATCACGGCGGCCGACGTGCCCGGCGAGCGCTACATCGGGCTGATCGAGCAGGACTGGCCCATTTTGGTGGCCGAAGGCGAGGAGACGCGCTGCGTCGGCGACATTCTGGCTGTCGTGGTGGCCGAGACCGAGCAGGCGGCGCGGGATGCGGCCGCCCTTGTCGAGATCGACTACGACGTGCGTCCCCCGATCACCAGTCCGCACGACGCGCTCAAACCGGACGCCGCTCGAATCCATCCCAAGGGCAACCTGCTGAGCAAGTCGCAGATCCACCGCGGCGAGGCGGAGGCCGCCCTGGCAGCCAGCGACCACGTCGTCGAAGAGACGTTCCACGCGCAGCGGATCGAGCATCTGTTTCTCGAGCCGGAGGCCTGCGTGGCGGTCCCGCGCGACGACGGGCTGTTGATCTATTCGCCGGGCCAGGGCGTCTTCGACGACCGCCGGCAGATTGCGAAGATCCTCAACTGGCCGATCGAGCGCATCGCGGTGGAGTTGGTGCCCAACGGCGGGGGTTTCGGCGGCAAGGAGGACATGAGCATCCAGGGGCAGACGGCGCTGGCGGCGCATCTGTGCGGGGCGCCGGTGAAGCTGGCGCTCACCCGCCCGGAGAGCTTTCGAATTCATCCGAAGCGGCACCCCATCGAGATGCACTTCCGCGTCGGTTGCGACGACCACGGCAAGCTGACCGCGGTCTATGCCCGGTTGATCGGCGACAAGGGCGCGTACGCGTCGGTCGGGGCCAAGGTGCTCGAGCGGGCGGCCGGTCACGCCTGCGGGCCCTACAAGGTGGAGCACGTCGACGTCGAGGCCCTGGCGGTATACACCAACAACCCGCCGTGCGGGGCGATGCGCGGGTTCGGCGCCAACCAGTCGGCGTTCGCCATCGAGACCTGCCTCGACATGCTGGCGGAGAAGGTGGGGTTGGACGGCTGGGAGATGCGCTGGCGCAACATCCTCCGCCAGGGGGACACGTTTGCCACGGGCCAGCGGCTGGACAAGCCCTTTGGGCTCGAGCAGACCCTGCTGGCGGTCCGCGATCAGTACCGCCGTGCCCGGTACGCCGGGATCGCGTGCGGGATCAAGAACGTGGGCATCGGCAACGGCATGCCCGACCTGGGCAAGTGTTGCCTCACGGTCGAGCCGGACGAGACGATCACGATTCGCACCGGCTTCACCGAGATGGGTCAGGGGTTGTTCACGGTGTGCGTGCAGTTTGCCTGCGAGGTGACCGGCCTGCCGCCGAGGACGTTCCACGTCACGACGGACACGCGGCGCGAGTTGGACTGCGGCCAGACCACCGCGAGTCGCGGGACGGTGCTGGCGGGCAACGCGATCATCGACGCCGGACGCAAGGTGAAGGCCGACCTGGAGGCCGGCAAGTCGCTCGCCGACCTGGTCGGCACGGAGTACCTGGGCAATTACGCGTGCGAGTACACGACCAAGCTGGGGGCCGACGTGGAGAATCCCCGGACGCATCTCACCTACGGGTTTGCCACGCAGGTGGCGATTCTCGACCACAACGGGCTGCTCAGAAAGGTGATCGCGGCGCACGACGTCGGCAAGGTGATCAATCCCAAGCTGCTTGCCGGGCAGATCGAGGGCTCGGTGCACATGGGGCTGGGATACGCCCTGACCGAGGACTTCGTGTGCGAGGATGGGGAAATCCAAGCGAAGGACATCAACGCCTGCGGCGTGTTGCGGGCTCACCACATGCCCGAGGTGGAAGTGATCTTCGTGGAGGCGCCCGATCCGGAGTGTCCCTTCGGGGCGAAGGGGGTGGGCGAGATCGGCCTGGTGCCGACGGCCGGGGCTGTCGCCGGCGCGCTGTACGATTTTGACGGCATCCGCCGCTTCCGCCTGCCGATGAAGGATGCCCCGGCCGCCCGAGCCATCTGGGACAAGAAGTTCAAGCCGGGCAAATGAGCGTGCCTGGCGTATTTCGTATCCACTGAAATACGAGACGGCGGACGGTCCCACGGGTGTGAGACCGTCCGCCGGTTTGCATTCTCTCGGAGTGCAGCGGCATGCGCTGCGTCGATATTGCCCGCTAGCGGCGTCGCCGCATGAGGGCGAGGCCACCGAAGGCGAGCAGGCTCAACGTCGCCGGCTCGGGAATCGCGTACATCGCCCCGCGCAGCGAGACCGAGTAGGTCCACGAGTCATCGAGGTCGCCGGGATCGGCCCACGCATCATTGCCGCCGAAGGCCGGATCGACGCCGTGGAGCGCGTCAAAATCAGCATCGAAATCCGCGATGGGGTTTAAGCCGGCATCGAGAACCGTGTTCTCGTAGTAGGTGACGGCCAGCATGTACAGGTTGCCGGCAACCACCGAGCCCGGGCTGTTCAAGGTCGCCCCGCCCGCTCCGGTGAACGTGGTGGGGTCGCTGAGGTACGACTCGAGGCTTCCACCGAGACCCACCGGCGCATCGTCGTTGGCAGAAACCAGGTTGCCGGCGGTATCGAACAGGAACAGGCGCGAATCGTCCTCGGCGCCCCCGTCGTCAATGAACGCCCCAGACTGGGCGGGGTTCGTCGAAGCGTAGAAGGTGGACGGATCGGTCACCTTGATCATGTAGGTGTCGACGTGGTCGCCATCGTTGAACCAGTCGATCTCGCCGGTGATCGAGGTCAGCGCGCCGACCCCATTCGTCACTTGGGCGGTTCCGATCGGGGCGTTGCCCGCGTCGCCGCCTCCGTCGGTCGCCTCGTCCCAGGTCTGCGCCTGCGCGCCGGCGAGTCCCAGGCAGCTCGCCAAAACGCCGGCCGTACAATATCTCAGGGTTTGCTTCATGATGCGGTACCTCCTCACAGTGAAAACGTGTTCCCTGCCCCTCTCCGTCAAGGAGCAGCCGCAAGTCTCCGCGTGCGGAGCCCATTCGCGCACGCGGTGAACTTTGATTAGACCCGTACGGAGCGCGCACATCCGGCGTCAGCGCTCGCCGGGGGTAAGAGTGGTAGGATCCGGCCCGACATTCAGCGAGGTTGCGATTGTCCGCTCCGGCAGCGACACAGGTAGTCGCCGCCGCCCAACCGTCCTCGGCTGTGCAAACGAAAAGAGAGCACACGCGATCAAAACCGCGCATCGCTCCCTCTCCTCCGCTTCCCCAATAGGCTTGTCAGAACTCCACGCAAGGCCCGATAATAACAGCACTATACCTCAACGCCGACGGCAGATTCAAGGCTGCTTATCAAACAAAAGTTTGGCTGGAATATGCGCGAGTTTCTTGAGCACATATCGCGAGGCATCGCCGCAAATGGCCAGCGTCATGACCTGCCGCCGATCGGGTGGATGCTGATGATCGGCTCCTCCACCTGGGACGGACAACGTCAATCCGCCCGACAGCCGTCTTGGCGTCGTCGAGCAACTGCTCCTGAGCGCAGACGGGCCGAAACCATTCCATGCATGACGCATCTGCAAGGTGCTCAGGGGGAACTCGACGCGTCCGGTAACTTCGCGCGTACCCGACGTCCGCGGCCGTGCGGAGCGCGCCAAGGCATCCGTTCAACACCCCCGCGTCCGCCGTCGATAAATGAATGGCATTGCCGATCATCGCCGAGAATAGGCCGGGATCACCGTTCCGTTGACGAATGAACCGTGAACCAGCATAGCCGGGAGACGTGGACCCATGAGCCATAAGGGGACCGACCACGAACGCGGTGGCTCCGGGCCCGCGCCCATGGTCTGTCCGCACACCGGCTTGCCCATCACCAATCGGCCGGAGTGGCGCGACATCACCGTCGGGCGGGATTACGTCGTGACTTTCCGGTTCCTCGGCGACCGGATTCTGCACACGGTGGCGCGCGGACGCTCGGAAAACCTGGATGTGCAGTCGCTGTATCGGGCGCGGGATCGCGTACTGGCCCAGCACCTCGGCGCCGGCGCATGGTTCATCGAACTGAAGGACTATCATCAGGTCCGCGGGCGGCCCAGCCGCAAGGTCCGGACCGAGTCGCTCGAGCGCTTCGAGAACGACGCCCTGTGCCTGGGTTTTGTGGGCTACGGTTTTGGCACGGTGCTGCGCAGCATCATGCGGGCGGGTTTGGCCATGGCCCGCAAATCCTACCCGTTCGAGTTGCGCGACGACTACGCCACGGCCGCCCTGCGCGCGGCCGAATTGGCGCGCCTGGCGGAAATCCGCGGCGCGTTCGACGAAAAGCAGATGATCTCCCGTCCGGAATGGGTTTTTGAAGACGCCCATCAGCACGCGTGCTACCGCGTCATTCCCGGCCGACTCATGCACCTACAACTGAGTGGGTTTTTCCGAGACGACGCGGCGCTGGCCTGGTTGCTCGACGTGCACCGGAGCATGTATGACGAAGGACTGCTGGGTGGCCAGCGCTATTATCGCATCGTCGATTACAGGGGCGCGGTCGGCAGCAAGTGGAGCACGCGGTGGCACTACGCTCAGGGCATCCGCAGACTCTACGACGCGTTTGCCCCGCCGGCGTGCACCGTCGTCATCGGCGCCAGTCGAACGCTCCAGGCGACGTTGACCTCCGTACGGCGCACCGTCGGGCATCACTTTCACCTTACAAAGAACATGGACGAGGCGCTGGCGAAGGTCGTCGAGCTGGAAGCGCGGGCGACAGGCGTGCGCTCCGAACGGCGAGGTTGGTTGCGCCGGTGGCTGCGCAGCTTGGTTCGGTGGCGGCGGCAGCGCGTCAACGCGGCCGATATCGAAGAGGCCGTGGAAGTGCTCGGCTCGATCGCCTGGTACACGGGGAAAGGCGCCGTACCGCAAGTGGGCCCGGCGCACCCGCTCCGCCCGTTGTACGATTCGATCGAACTCGTCCAGCGCGACGTCGAGTTTGCCCTTAGTGAGCGCCAGCGCGCCGAGGACGAACTGCGCCAACATCGCGATCATCTCGAGGAGCTGGTCGCCGAACGGACGGCTGACCTCCAACGGGCCAACGCGGAGTTGCAACACAGCCACACCGTGATCAGCCAGGCGCTCGCCCGCGAGAAGCACATTTCTGCCAAGCTCGCCACGGCCAAGATCCAGGCGCAAAGCGCCACGGCGGCCAAGAGCGCGTTTCTGGCCAACATGAGCCATGAAATTCGGACGCCGATGACGGCTATCCTGGGTTTTGCCGAGATACTGCTCGAGCGCGGAAATCAAGTCGACGCGCCGCCAGACCGTATCGAGGCGATCCGGACGATCAAGCGCAACGGGGAGTACCTCCTCCAGCTCATCAACGATATTCTCGATCTGTCCAAGATCGAAGCGGGCCGGCTCACCGTGGAGCGCATCACCTGCAGGCCGCTGGAGATCATCGACGAGGTGATCACGCTCATGCGCGCCCGGGCCGAGGCGAAGCGCCTTTCGCTGAACGTGGTATTTCCCGGCGCGCATGGGATTCCCGAGCGAATCACCAGCGATCCCATCCGGCTGCGCCAGATTCTGATCAACCTGCTGGGCAATGCGATCAAGTTCACAGAGGAGGGCGGCATTCGCCTTGCAGTTCAGATGGCCGATGACGAACCGACCGACCGACTGCAATTCGACGTGATCGACACCGGCGTGGGCATGGACAACGAGGAGCGGCAGCGTCTCTTTCAACCGTTCAGCCAGGCCGACGCATCCACCACGCGGCGGTTCGGCGGCACCGGGCTGGGGCTCGCGATCAGCAAACGCCTGGCGGAGATTCTCGATGGCGACATCGTGCTCATCTCCAGTGCGTCGGGCGTCGGCTCATGTTTCCGGGCCACGGTGGGCGTCGGATCGCTCGAGGGCGTGCCCTGGATTACGGATCCGTCCTACGCCGGACGGCAGGTGCGATCAGCGCGGCCCGACCACGCCGCGGCACCTGCGCCGCTGACCGGATGCCGCATCCTGCTGGCCGAAGACGGCATCGACAATCAGCGCTTGATCCGTCACCTGCTGACCCGCGCCGGCGCAGTGGTCACGGTCGTCGAGAACGGCAGGGAAGCCACCGACCAGGCGTTGGCCTGCCCGGGGGGCCAAGGGGCGCGGTTCGATGCCATCCTCATGGACATGCAGATGCCGGTGATGGACGGCTACCAGGCCACCGCCCAACTGCGGAGCAGCGGATACCGCGGAACCATCATCGCCCTCACCGCCCACGCCATGGCGAGCGATCGGCAGAAGTGTCTCGACGCCGGCTGCGACGACTATGCGACCAAGCCGATCAACCAAGCGGCGCTGATCGAGACGATCTCCGCGCATCTGCCCCAGGCCGCCGCCGCCGGTTAATCCCCGCCCGAATGCGCGCGCACACCATCGTTTGTGGACACGCGCGGCAGATCACGATCTTGCGATCACGTGCATCTCGTATTGCTCGTCAGCGTTTTCGCAGCGCACGCCTGCGGGCGACGGCGATCATTCCCAGTCCGAGCAGCGTGACAGCCGACGGTTCGGGCATGTAGCCGGTGTAGGTGAAGCGGCGAACCTCAGCGTTCATGACGCTGATCGAATCGACCGCCACCGAGCCGTTGATGCCGCCGCCGAGCAACTGGAGGTCGGCGAACGGCGCCAGCAGCGCCCCGTCGAAATCGTTGTTGACCAGCACGCTGGCCGCATCGGGCAGGTTCCACAGAATGCGCGCCGAATTCGCCTGGTTGAAGTCGCCGATGATGTTGGGCGGAGCGATCAGATCCACCACACCGCCGCCATCGGCGAGGACGTTGATGATCACGCTGTCGGCCGATCCCATGTTCAGATTGAGCTGGCCGAAGCTCTGAAAGTCGTCGCTGGCGAGGTTATAGATGGCCACGTTCTGGCCCTCGAGCAGCGTCGGCGCGGCGGTGAAGTTGCCGGCGCCATCCACCGTGCCATTGGCGGACAATGCCGCGAGGCTGGCGCTGAGCGCCTCCAACTCACCGAACGCCCCGGCAACCATGGCGCCCACGCCGGCGTCGGCGATCTGCGCGCCGCCGCCGTTGAGATTCACGTTGCTGCCGCCGAGCACGCCGCCCGCCAGGCGCAGGTTGCCGCCGCCGTTGATCTGGACGTTGATGCCGCCGGTGATGTCGCCGCCGACGGCCAGGCCGTCACCGTTGGACGCGGTCACACCCTGCACCGCGTAGTTCGAGGTCCCATAGAGGTCGCCGCCGATCAAGGCGCTGCCGTCGACTTCTGACGTGGTATGCAGATCCTGGCGTACGATGAGGTTCCATTCGCTGAGTGGCGAAGCGACCGCCACGGTCGCGATAGTGAGCGTTCCCAGCAACGCATGGAGAGATAATGCGCGCACAATTCCACCGTCCTTTTCCGAGTAGAGAGAAAGCCTGCCCGAATCCCAGGCAGTACTTTAGCGTACGATAGGCGGAATGGTCAATAGGGAATGTCGAAAGAACTCCGCCCGGGAGCAAGCGAACGAAGTGACGGGGGGACGTATGTCCAGACGGGTCATCCTGGATTAAGCCAACGCAGCATTATCGGGACGTTCGCCGATACAAGTCGGCCACAAAATCGCCCGTCACCCCGTCCTGTGGCGGGTTTGCGTCATCGCGCGTGCGTCTCGGCCCAGTGGCGGACGGTCTCGTGATGAGCCGACCATGCCTCCCAGACACAACGTGCCCATCGGCGGACGAGGGCGCTGTGTTCGGTTGCGTCACGGGCGCCGGCGACGTCCACCACGGTCACGGCGCCGGGGTCGGCCGGTGGCGCCAGCCAGCGCACGGGGACCTGTGCCTTGGCCAAGGTCTGCAAACGACGCGTCGCCCACGCCGGCGCGCTGCCGCAAGCAACCACCAGGTACAGGCTGACCAGATGCAGCCCCACCGACTGGATGGAGCGCCGCGAGGGCACACCCGGATGTTGCACGGCATACGCGTCCACCGTCAGGCGGTGGATGTCGGCCAGGGACGGATCACTGTATTCGCGGGCGAGCACCTCGCCATACACCGCCCAGCAGCCGGCCGACGCGCCGATGTAGGCGTGCGTTGGTCCGTCTGTTTCGGCAACCAGGGCACCGCAGCCCAGACAGCGTGTCAGTGACGACGACATTGAAGCGCGATTCTGCGAATCCGGCCCGAATGACTCTGCCCGTGGAGCGAACGGTTTATCGGACGTCCGCCGCCTTGTCAAACCGCAACCGGCCGTTCGTCGAAATGCTCCGGCTCGAGCTGGAGGGTAACGTGGTCGATGCTGAACCGCTCGTGGAACATGTCGCGCAGTCCGCGCAGCAGGTCCGCGGCGGGCGGGTTGTCGCACACGTTGACGTGGGCGGAGAGCGAATCCAACCCGCTGGTGATGGTCCAGACGTGCAGATCATGGACGCCGCTGACGCCATCGAATTCCATCATCGCGTCGCGCACGGCGTCGACGTCGACGCCGGAGGGCGCGTGCTCCATGAGCACGCTGACCGTCTCGCGCAGCAGGCGCCAGGACGAGCCGATGATGAGCAGGCCGATCAACACGCTCGCAAGCGGATCAACCCAGTTCCAACCGAGCGTCCAGATGAGCACGCCGGCCACGATGGCGCCGACGCTGCCGGCCGCGTCGCCCAGCACGTGCAGCCAGGCGCCGCGCACGTTGAGGCTTGCGTCGCGGGCGCCGTGCAGAATGATCAGACCCGCGACGTTGACCAGCAGCCCCCCTACCGCCACCACCATCATCCAGACGCCCATGACCTCCGGCGGCTCGCGCAGGCGCTGGTAGGCCTCGATGAAGATGAAGATGGCGATGACCACCAGGGCTGCGCCGTTCGCCAGAGCGGCGAGTATCTCCGCCCGGTAGTAGCCAAAGGTGCGCTGCGCCGTCGGCGGTCGCCGCGCCATCCACATGGCGAACATGCTCAGGCCCAACGCCGCCGCGTCCGAAAGCATGTGCCCGGCGTCGGCCAACAGCGCCAACGAACCGGTCCGCCATCCGCCGATGACCTCCGCCAGCGTGTAGGCCAGCACGAGCACCAGCGCCCCGGCGAGACGCCGAAAGCTGGCCGAGCGCCCGTGGGCCTGCATGTCCGCGTGTCCGTGTTCGTGGGCGACCGTCATGATCCCTCGGTGGATCGCACAAACTCGCCGAAAGTGCCGGGGAACCGGAGTGCCCTCGGCGCCAGCCGGCCAGCAACGACAGCGCCCGCACGATCACTCCCAGTAGCCGGGCATGTCGTAGTGGCTGTACAGCGCCGTCTCGTAGTCCCGTTGCGGCACCGTTGCTGCGTCGTACGCCGGGCTCCTCCCGATGGCGTCGCGGGTCTGCAAGACATGGATGCTGGAATCCGCCCAGCGGACGGTCGAGATCCAAGCGGGCGCGATCAGCACTTTGCGGCCGGGCAGCCACTTGCCGGTGTCGACCACGAGGTAGCGAATCGACCAGCCGGGGATGTCGACGAGAAAGTCCTTGGCCTGGCCGATCGATCCGTCGGTGGCCTCGGTACGGTAGTGGCTCACGGCGTGAAAACTGCGCAGCGTTTGCTCGTCCGTCGCCACCGGCGGTCCCGGCGTGCCGGCGGCAGCGCCGGGCGTGACCGCCTGGCCGGGCTTGGGTGCTTCTACCGCCGTCTCGGGGCTCCATGACACCGGCCAGGCATAGTAGCGGCTGATCGCGTCGGCCATCTGGCGGGAGACGGGCGCGTCCGCCGCGACCGGCGGGCTGTTTTCGACCTGCTCGACGGTCAGGGCGACGTCGACGCGTTTTCCCGCGACGTCGAGGTTCTGGACCGAAACCGGGGCAACCAGCACCTTGCGTCCCGGCAACCACTTGCGGGTGTCGGCGCAGAGATAGCGTACGGCCCAGGCGTCGTCGTCGAAGAGGAAATCCTCGACGCCGCCCAACTCGCCGTCGGTGGCGTGAATGCGACAGTTGTTGATCTCTTGAAGACTCATTAGCATTCTGGAAACACCTTTCCGGCCGAGGCTGTGCCAGAACCGGGCCCATCCGACCACAGGCCGGTCGACGCCCATCGGGCCAGCCTTCCGCCTCTGCATCAGCCGTCACTTGTGCATGACGAAGGTCACCATCATGTCGACGCGAAACTCCGTGATGGCGCCCTTTTCGACGACCACCTTCTGCTCCTTGATCCACGCCCCGCGGACGTCGTCCACCGTGTCGGTGGCCCGGTTGATCCCCTGTTTGATGGCGTCGGCAAACCCCTCTTGCGAGGTGGCGGTGATTTCGATGACTTTGGCAACGGACATGCTCGTCCCTTTCTCTGAATCGGGGTTTTAAAAAACGCCGAGCGCAGCTTACGCACGGTCCTGAAGCGCCTGCTGGCCCGACTCGGCGGCACAGTGGGCACAACAGAAGAATCTGCCTCCGGCTTCCACGCCGTGGCCGATTATGCGGCACTCGCAGCGATCACAGCGCGGCGCCAATGCCTGGATGGCGCACTCGAAACTGTCGAAGACGTGATGATTGCCGTCCATGACCACTTCGAAGCTCTTGTCGTAGGTATTGCCGCAGGTTTCACATGTTTGCATGGTCTGACTCCTTCGGATCAGGCCTCTTTGACCTTATGGTGGCCACTCGTCACGCGCCGAGCAGCATTTGCTCCGGATCCGCCAACGCCTCGGCGACGCGGGCGGCGAAGCGGGCAGCGTCGGCCCCGTTGATCACCCGATGGTCGAACGAGAGGCACAGCGGCAGTTCCAGCCGACCGCCCGACGCGGCCTGATCGGGTTGCATCGCCGCGCTTTCAGTCCGTTCACCGTCGCCCGCCGGCCGGGCGCGCGTCGCGCCCAGGATCGCGACCTCCGGATAATTCAGAATGGGCGTAAAGACCGTTCCGCCAATCCCGCCGACGTTGGTGATCGTGAACGTGCCGCCGCGGAGTTCGTCCGGGGAGATCTTGCGGTCGCGGGTGCGCTGGGCGACGTCCTCCAGATCGGCCGCAATCTCCAGGACCGACTTGCGGTCGCAATCGCGAATAACCGGCACGATCAGCCCGGCCTCGGTGTCGACGGCCACCCCGATGTGGTAGTAGTGCTTGAGAATGAGTTCGTCGGCGACGGGATCGAAAGACGCATTGAACTTGGGATAATCGTGCAGGGCGAAGACCGCGGCCTTGACCAGAAACGCGGTCATCGTGAGCTTCGGCTGCCGCTCACCCGCCCGGGCGGCATATCGGCGCCGCATGGCCTCCAACCCGCTGACGTCGGCGGACTCGCAGTGCGTCACGTGGGGCGCGATGGACCAGGCCGTGATCATCTGCTGGGCAATCCGCTTCTCCAGGGTGGTGCGTGGGACCCGATCGACTGGCCCCCAGCGGGTGAAGTCGGGTAGTGGCGGAACGGGGATGTTCCCGGCGCCGGCCGATTCGCTGCGCATCCGCTCCCGAACATAAGCCTTGACGTGCTGCTCGGTCAGGCGGGCATCGGGATAGGCCGCGGCGATCCGGCGGAGGTCGACGCCCAACTCGCGGGCGAGCCGCCGGGTGGCCGGACCGGCCGGAATGATCTCGTCGGGCTGATCCGCACCTCCCGCCCGGGACGAAGGCTTCTCGCCGCGTGCGGACTTCTTCTCGTCCGTTTTGTCCTTGGGCTCTTTTTCTTCATCTTCCTCTTCGGCGTCACCGCGCGCCTTCTTTTCTTTCGGCGCCGACTCCTCCTCCGCGTCGCCTTCCGCATCTCCTTCCTCATCTTCATCCGATTGATCTTTACGCTCGCGCTCGTCGGCCTGGGCCTGGTCCTCGTCGGCATCCTCTTCTTTGTCTTTTTTCTTACCCCTTTTCTTGTGGCTTTTTTGCGACTTCTTCTGCCTGTCGCGGGCTTGCGGTTCGGACTCCTCCGCATCTTCGTCTTGACCTTCTTCGTCCGCGTCCTTTTTCTTCTTCTCCTCTTTGTCCTTCTCAGCCTTCTCCGCGTCCTCTTTCGTTCCGTTGCCCTGCGGTTCGGCTTCGCCGTTCACGCTGATCAGCACGTCGCCGACCTTGACGTGGTCTCCCTCACTCACATGGACCTTGGCGACGGTTCCGCCGAACGAGCAGGGCACTTCCAGCGTAGCCTTGTCCGTTTCGATCTCAATGATCGTCTGCTCCGCCTCGATCTCGTCCCCTTCGGAGACCAGCACCGAGACGACGTCGCCCGCGTCCACCTCTTCACCCAGGTTGGGAAGCTTGAAGTCTTTGGCCATGAGTTTGCTCGCTCTGCGCGCCGGGTTTGCCGCCCGCTCACGCGAATAGTGGGTTCGTCGCATCCGGATCGATGTCCAGTTCCTTGATCGCCTTGGTCACGGTTTTCGGTTCGATCACATCGCGCCGCGCCAGGGCATGGAGCGCGGCGACGGCGATATACTCGCCACTCACCTCGAAGTGCCGCCGCAGGGAAGGACGGTCGTCGCTGCGCCCGAACCCGTCGGTCCCCAGGGTGGTCATGCCGCCTGCGACCCACTTGGACACCAATTCGGGCACCGCCTTCACGTAATCCGTCGCCGCCACCACCGGCCGGTCATCATCCGCCAGGCATTCCTCCAGGTGGCTGCGGCGCGGCTTCTTCGCCGGGTGCAGCATGTTCCAGCGCTCCACCGCCTGGCAGTCGCGATAAAGCTGGTTGTAGCTGGTAGCGCTCCAGACGTCGGCGGCAACGTCATAGCGCTCGGCCAGGATGTCCGCCGCCCGCAGCGCCTCGCGCAGAATGGGTCCACTGCCGAACAGATTGACGCCCGCCGCGACGTCGTCGCCGTTCTGCGCCTCACGATACCGGTAGAGCCCTTTGAGGATGCCTTCCTGTGAATCGGGCGCCATCTCGGGCTGTTCATAGGCCTCGTTGTAGATGGTGATGTAGTAGATGGCGTCCTCGCGTTCACCGTACATCCGGCGCATGCCCTCCTGGATGACGACCGCAAGTTCGTAAGCGAAGGCGGGATCGTACGCGCGGATCGTGGGCACCACCCCCATAATGAGTTGGCTATGCCCGTCCTGGTGCTGAAGCCCTTCGCCGGGCAACGAGGTGCGGCCGGCGGTTCCCCCGATCAAAAACCCCTTGCAACGCATCTCCGACGCCGCCCAGATGAGATCGCCGACGCGTTGAAAGCCGAACATCGAGTAGTAGATGAAGAATGGGATGGTGTTGATCGCGTGCGACACGCAGGCCGTGCCGGCCGCGATGAAGGACGCCATCGACCCGGCTTCGGTAATTCCCTCTTCGAGGATCTGCCCGTCGGCGGCCTCGCGGTAGTACAGCAGCGTCTCCATATCGACGGGTTCGTACTGCTGGCCCTGGCTGGAATAGATGCCGGACTGGCGGAAGAGGGCGTCAAGACCGAAGGTGCGGGCCTCGTCGGGAATGATGGGCACGATGAGCTTGCCCACCTTGTCGTCCTTGAGCAGCTTGGAGAGCATGCGGGCGAAGGCCATCATGGTGGAGGCCGGCCGATCGCCGCCGCCCTCGAGGAACTCCTCGAATGCTTCCAGCGCCGGCGTTTCCAAGCTGGTGCACGCGACGACGCGCTGCGGCACCGACCCGCCCATGGCCTTGCGCCGCTCGCGCACGTACTGCATCTCCGGGCTGTCGTCGTCCGGCTTGTAAAACGGCGCCTCGGCAACTTCCTTGTCGCCAATGGGAATTCCGAAGCGCGTGCGAAACTCGGCCAGTTCGTCCTCGTTGAGCTTTTTCTGCTGATGGGTGACGTTGCGCCCTTCGCCCGCCTCCCCCAACCCGTATCCCTTGATGGTCTTGGCCAGGATCACGGTGGGCGCGCCGCGGTGTTCCAGGGCGGCCTGGTACGCGGCGTAGACCTTCTGCGGATCGTGTCCGCCGCGCCGCAGGCGCTTTAGACGGGCGTCGGAGAGGTTGGCCACCATCTCACGCAGCGGCGGATACTTGCCGAAAAAGTGCTCGCGAATGTAGGCGCCGTCCTCAACGGAGTATTTCTGGTAGTCGCCGTCGACGCACTCCGTCATGCGGCGGACGAGCCAGCCATCGGTATCGGCCGCGAGCAGGGGATCCCAGTCCGCACCCCAGATGACCTTGATTACGTTCCAGCCCGCCCCGCGGAAGACGGACTCGAGTTCCTGAATCACCTTGTCGTTGCCGCGCACCGGCCCGTCGAGCCGCTGGAGATTGCAGTTCACCACGAAGGTGAGGTTGTCGAGCCCTTCGCGCGCGGCGACCGAAAGCGCTCCGAGCGACTCCGGCTCGTCGCACTCCCCGTCGCCCAGCAGGCACCAGACGTGCGCTTGGCTGGTGTCCTTGAGGCCGCGATCCTGGAGGTAGCGGTTGAAGCGCGCCTGGTAGATCGCCATCAACGGCGCGAGGCCCATCGAGACCGTAGGATATTCCCAAAAGCCGGGCATCAGCCAGGGATGGGGGTAGGAGCTGAGGCCGTCGCGTCCCAGGGTCTCCCGGCGGAAATTCTCCAATTGCTCGACGCTGAGCCGGCCTTCGAGGAAGGCGCGGGCGTACACGCCCGGTGATGCATGTCCCTGAAAGTACACCTGGTCGCCGGGGTGCTCGCCTTCCTTGCCGTGAAAAAAGTGATTGAAACCTACTTCGAATAGGGTGGCGGCGGAGGCATAGGTCGAGATATGCCCGCCGATCCCGGCCGACTCCCGGTTGGCCCGCACAACCATGGCCATGGCGTTCCACCGCACGATACATTTGATGCGGCGCTCGAGCTCCCGGCTACCAGGATAAGGCGGCTCCCGGTCGGCCGGAATGGTGTTGAGGTAGGCGGTCGCGATGGCGGGCAGACGTTGCACGCCGCGTCGCTGGAGATGCTCGCGGAGCCTGCCCACCAACTCCGCGGCCCCCGCCTCGCCATCGCTGGCCAGGACGTAGTCCAGGGCATCGAGCCACTCCTGCAACTCCGGCGAGTCGCGTTTCAGCGTTGTGGCGCCATGGTCGTTGTTCATGCAGCTCCCGCCTGTTGCGTCCGGTCAGCCGAACGTCTTATGGAAAAGCACATTGCCCGTGCGACGAATGCAGAGCCTGCCCGACCAATCATTGGCGTGTGCACAGCCATCCGGGTCCAAAGCTGTCGATTCGTCGGCTCAAATTCGATCAACTCGACGACTTCCAGGCATCAACCCCGCCGTCAAGCACCCGCGCGTTTTCGTACCCTTTGTCTTCGAATTCTTCCGCCCGACCGGCGGCTGTCTTGTCGTTCGGTCAAGCGCAGAAGAAGACGATTTCTTTCGACTTGGGGATCGAGTCCAGCTTGCTTTTGAACTCGGCATAGGGGATCGACTCGTCAATACCCGTTTTGCGACACTTGTCGACGTCGTCGTATGCGCACACGAGCATGGCGCCGTCATTGATCCGCCGCCGTACTTCTTCAGCCTGCAATCGCTTTGCCATGATTCGTTCTCCGTATTTCAGCTTGTTGGGGACCCGCCTCGATGCAGGGAAATTCCCGGCCGCAATGCGTTCCGCCGTAAAGGTCGCGGACACACCCTTGCTCCGCGGGCTGGGCGCCACGGAATCAACTTCGTCCGCGACGCATATTCACCTGTAGGACATTACAAATGCCGGCTGAACTGCGTCTGAATCGGGCCTGAATTTACCGTCACGCGCCCCTTGCACCGGCTTGATTACGCGGCAAACACCTTGAATTCACGAACCGTTCATTCGGGCTGCATACAGATTGAATGGTGCTCGGCCGGACGACAAGAGAAACGACATGGCCGAGCAGACCCGCAACGCGCCGGCCAACGCCGCCTGAAGGCAGACGGCCTTTGCCCGTCGGGCGGTCAAATTCAGATGACATCCGTGCGGAAACGAGGTGGATATATGGGTTTGCTCGAAGGAAAGAGCGTGATCGTCACCGGCGCCGGGCGCGGCATTGGTCGCAGCATCGCTGTGCGTTGCGCCGAGGAGGGCGCCAGGGTTGCCATCGCCGCCCGCACCCTCGCGCAGTTGCAGGAAACCGCACAGGCGATCGACAAAGTGGGCGGCCCGGCGCTGATCGTCCCCACCGACGTCACCGATCGTGACGCAGTACACATGCTGGCGGGCCGGGCGCAATCCGAGCTGGGCCCGGTGGATCTGCTGGTCAACAACGCCGGGCGCCTCGGCGCCGTCGGACCGGCCTGGACCCTCGATCCGGACAACTGGTGGACGGACGTCACCGTCAACGTGCTGGGCGTATTTCATTGCTGCCGAGCGGTGTTGCCGACCATGATCGAGCAAGGCCGCGGCCGCATCGTCAACCTGGTGGGCGGCGGTACGAAGCATCCTTTCCCGTTCGCTTCCGCCTACGGGTGCAGCAAGGCCGCAGTGATGCGCTTCACCGAAACCCTGGCCGATGAGCTGACGGAGACCGACGCCCCCGTGCGCGTGTTCGCGCTGAGTCCGGGCTTTGTGCGCACCGCCATGACCGAGCAGTTCGCCGAAAGCGCCTCGGGCCAGCAGTGGATGCAGCGGCTCGTCGAACGCCTGGAAGAGGGCGCCGACGTCTCGCCCGAGAACGCGGCCGACATGGTGGTGCAGATCGCCGCGGGCAAGCTCGACGACCTGCACGGCCGGTACCTCAGCGGGCCCGACGACATCGGCAATCTCGAAGAACTGATGGCCCAATCGGGCGCGATTGCCGAGAGCGACGCCCGTACCCTGCGCGTCCAGTAACGCGAGGCGCGCCGTGACCGCAAGACGTGCGCCCTCCTGTGCGAGCGGGCCATGCCCGCCGCTTGGTCGCACGAGCGGACCTAAACGTCAAAAAGACCTTGAATACGCAGGAGGAACTGAACGTGCCAAAACGAACCGCTACCGCAAGCTGGACCGGCAACCTCAAAGACGGCGAAGGGCGCATGACCGTCGGCAGCGGCGCCTTCGACAAGTCCTTTTCGGTGGGTACCCGCATCGAGGACGATCCGGGCACCAACCCTGAGGAACTCATCGGGGCCGCCCATGCCGGCTGCTACTCCATGGCCCTCGCCAAAGAACTCGTCGGCGCCGGCTACGAGGCCAACAAGATTGACACCTCGGCCGAGGTCAGCCTGAAGCAGGGCGAATCCGGGTTCCAGATCTCCACGATCCACTTGTCCACGAAGGCCAAGGTGCCCAAGATCAGCGCAGACGAGTTTGCGACCCTGGCCGATCACGCCAAGCACAACTGCGTGGTCAGCAAAGCTCTCTCCGGAACCCAGATCGAGCTGGACGCGAAACTGGTCAACTGAACATGTGACCGGCTGATCAGGTTACCGGCCGATCCTCCGCGGGCGGCGGCTCAGCGGCTGTCTGTGGCGCCGCCAGGTCCGGAGGCTGCCGCGGCGGGTCGGCGGATGGCGGCGGAGCGCACGCCGGACAGCGCAGGCGATCGTTCTCCGGAAGCAACAGGATCAACCCTTCCCGGGCAAGAGCACTCTCGACCGGTCGGGGATTTCGCGCGTCCACCCGGAGATAAAGCGCCGTTTCATCGCCGTCATCGCGAACGCAGGAGGCGATGGCGCTGAGCAGGCGCACCCCCTGTTTGCGCATCACCTCCACCGCAATGCCCACATCCTCGACCGGGTCGTCCAGGGCGAGTTCGATGCAACTGCCCTCCTGGTCCAGACCCAGCAGGCGATGCATGACGAGCAGGAAATCATGTCGCGTGATGATCCCCACAACGCTCCCGTCCGTCGCGCTCACCACCGGCAGGGCATCGGCGCCGTGTTCGCACAGCAATGTCAACGCACTGCTCAGCGGAGCGTCATCCGTCACCGTCACAGGATCGTAGACCATGATGTCGTGCGCGTGCAGATCGCGCAGCGTCGTCGATTCGCAGCCGGCCGACGCCATGCGCAGCTCCCGATCACTGATCAGCCCGAGTAGTCGACCCGTGTCGTCGACGACGGGCAGGTGGCGGATCTGGTGACAGGCCATCGTCTCGAGAACGCCGTGAACGGGCGTTTCGGGATTAACCGTCAGCGGTTGGCGCGTCATGTGATTGGCAACAAACATGGCCGGGCGTCCGGTTTACGTGACCTTGCGCATGCGACAATCCCCACCGTCTGCGTGCCTTGCGCGGCTCAGTGCTCGCGGGTCTCCTGCATGGTACGGGCGAAACTGATGTTCTCCATTTCCTCGTCGGGATGCATCGCCAGCAGGCGCACGGACGGATCGATCAGGTTCTCCAGCCATTCGCTGAACGGCACCGAGTCAGGTCGGTCCCGGTAGCGTGCGAACGCATTGAGCAACACCTCCTCGATGGCGTCGTCGATCTGAATGTCGACTCCGATGCGGGCCTCCAGCTCCGGATAACGCTGAATCCAGCGGCCCAGACGCTTCCGTAAGGCGTCGTCATAGACGGTCATCGCGGTGCGAAAGCGCACGTAGTCCCCGTCGGAGACGGCCTGCTCGATCTGCTCGGCATCCGGCGTATCGCTGGGGACGATCTGCTGGTAGGTGCCCTTCTGGTGCTTGGCCTTCTCATCCTCGTTGGCGAGGCTGGCCTTGTGGGCCTCGACCTTGTGGACCAGTTTGCGCACGCAGCGTTCGAACGCCGGCGCCGGATGTTCGTCGTGGTCGCCGGTGAAGAGCGTGGTCCCCGGAAGCACAAGGCTCGTTTTCACGTAGTGATCGTTGCTCCGGGCGTGCCGCAGAATCGTGATGTACAGATCAGACAACGGAAAGCGGCGCACCGACTGGTCGAGGATCTGAAGATCGCGATCGATCATCTCAGCCTCGCCGGGCGTCAGTTCACAATTCTTGGTATCCAGTTCAACCCGTAGATTGTACGCTTTGTCCGAAAGTGTCATCTACTGCTCACCTTTCCTTGGGGCGCCGCCGGGGGGACGGAGCACGCACCGGCCTGTCGACCGGTCGAACGCACCCAGGCCGGCATCTGGCCAACCTGTCCCTGCCGACGTGCCTGTGTCTTTCTCGATACTCCCTGAAAGACCTGTGTCTTTCTCGATACTCCCTGAAAGACCTGTGTCTTTCTCGATAGTTGTCCCCGCCGCAGCGCAATTCGTCTGCTCGGCAGCTCATCTCATCAGGCAGCCTGCTGCGCTGGTCCGCGGGTCAACAGTACATCCTGCGCTGGTCCGCGGGTCAACAGTGCATCATAGTCGCCCATGGCTACGCCAGCGGACTGAAATGGACCTGAATAAGTTATTACAGGGCGAACAGGCGGCGGCACGCGCCGTTGGCGCCATCTTGCAAGGACTGGCGCTGAAAGGCGATTCAGTGAATGTTCAAGCACACGTCATTCTCGCTCCGTATGCTCTTTCCAGCAGGGCACGCTTCGACTCTGAGAAACCTACTGCGAAAGGAGCCTGACTTATGAAAGCGAACCCCACGAAGACCCTCCCCGTATTGGCGGCCTTACTGCTCGCCTTCGGCTGGTCTTTGACATCCGCCCACGCGGTGGAGCGCGCCGTCAACGATACCACCGTGCGCGACGCCGTGGAGGACGAGTTTTTCTTCGATCACGCCGTCTCGCTCAACACCATTGACGTCAGCGTCAAAGACGGCGTGGTCACGTTACAGGGCGAGGTGAACAACGTGCTCGCCCAGCAACGGGCGGCACGGATCGCCCGGACGGTCAAAGGCGTCAAGGCGGTGGACAACCGGGTCACCGTCGAGCCGGACAAGGATCGTTCGGCCGAAGCGATCGCGTCCGACGTGAACGCCGCGTTGCAGGAGGATCCGGCAACCGAGGCGTACGAGGTGCGTGTACAGGTCGCCGAGGACGGCGCCGTGCAACTGTCCGGCACGGTGGATTCCTGGCAGGAGCGACGCCTGACCGAACGCGTGGTGATGGGCGTTGAAGGCGTTACCGCCGTCCGCAACAACATCGAGATCAACTACAAGACCACCCGGCCTGACAGCGAAATCCGGGCGGAAGTGGCCCAGGCCCTGCACTGGAACACCCATATCGACGGCGGATTGATTGAGGTGCGCGTCGAGGATGCCGCCGTGCAGTTGACCGGCGCGGTGGGCAGCGCGGCCGAGCGCAATCTCGCAGCCAGCACGGCGTGGGTCTCGGGCGTCAAATCGGTGGACACGTCGGAGTTGGCTGTCCAGGACTGGGCCCGGGAAGACCGCATGCGAGCCGGCAAGTACGACGCCAAGAGCGACCAGGACATTCGCCAGGCCATCGCCCAGACGCTGCGCCGCGATCCGCGGGTGACCTCGTTCAAGGTCACGCCTTATGTGACCAACGGAACCGTCAGCCTGCGCGGCAAGGTCACCAACCTCAAGGCCAAGCGTGCGGCCGAGCAGATCGCCCGTGACACCGTGGGCGTCACCAGCGTGCGCAATCGCATCAAGGTGGCCTACGACGGCGACGTCAACGATTCGGCGATCGCCGAGCGCATCCGCAACAGCCTCGAACGCAGCGTACGGGTCGATGAGGATAACGTGCGGGTCAGCGTCAAGGACGGGCAGGTGTTTCTCACCGGCACGGTCGACACCTACTACGACAGCCGCAACGCCTACGACATCGCCGCGGGCGTCACCGGCGTGGAGAACGTGGTGAACCGGCTCGAAGTGTCGGACTTGAACAACCCCCTGATCTGGAACCCTTACGTCGACGACTGGTACGAAACACCCGACGCTTGGTACGAAATTCCCGAGTTCTACACCTTGACGAGCGACGCCGAAATCAAGGAGGAAATCCAGGATGAACTGTGGTGGAGCCCCTTCGTGGACGAGGGCGAGGTGAACGTCGCGGTGGACAACGGCGTGGCCACTCTCACAGGCAAGGTCGAGTCGCGCAGCGAACGTCGCGCCGCCGTGGAGAACGCCTACGAGGGCGGCGCCGTGCGCGTGGAGAACCGGATCGCGCTTGCGCAGTAGTTCGACCGCCCGGCGGGCCGTTTCCGCATCATCCGAAGACGGCAAGGACCGGGGGGCGCGACGGCGCCGCCGCGCCCCCCGCAAGGTCTTTCATAAGAAAAGCTGCTGCGAACGATCGCCTGTCGCTGGGAGCAGGACCGGTGTTACGAAGTCTCACGGATCTGCACAATTACGGAATACGCGCGACCGACGGAGAAATGGGCGCCGTGCGTGACCTGCTCTTCGACGATCAGCACTGGACTGTTCGCTATCTCGTGGCCGACACGCGGACCTGGCTGCCCGGCCGCAAAGTGCTGCTTTCACCCGTCTCCGTGCAGCGCGCGGATTGGACCGCCAAGACCATGCAGCTCCAACTCACGCAGGGGCAGATTCGCGAGAGTCCCGGCATCGAAACCGATCGGCCGGTATCGCGACAGTACGAGGAACGGCTCGTTGCCTACTACGGATGGCCGGGCTACTGGGCCGCATCTGCGCCCAGCGCCGCCGCCGCGGACGACGAGGAGCCACTCATGTACTCGAAGCAAGGCGACATCGCCCGCGCGGGCGACGCCCACCTGCGCAGCCTGCGCGAAGTGCGCGGCTACCACATGTCCGCCCGCGACGGCGAGATCGGCCACATTGATGACTTCATTGGCGACGACACCGATTGGCGCATCCGCTACCTCGTGATCGACACGCGCAACTGGCTTCCGGGCAAGCGCGTACTGGTGGCCCCCCACTGGGTGGACCAGGTCAATTGGCGGCGCGCCCACGTCGCCATGGACCTCGACTGCGACCAGATCCGCGGCGCGCCGCCGTATGAGCCCGGAATGCCGATCAACCGAGCCTACGAGGAGCAGCTCCACGAATACTATGGCCAACCGGCGTGCCGGGACGACGAGAAGTGACCGTGGGTCGTTGCACCCTGGGGGCACGACGGGGAACAGAGCCGTGCACCGCCGCAGGCCCTGGCCGCTTTGCAGCGCCCGCGGCAGCCGCTTCCCAGTCTTGACCCGACCGTTCGTTGGCGGTAACGACAGAATACACGTGCGACAACTTCGAAGGGACCATCCTTATGAAGACGGTTGTCACCATAACGATGAACCCGGCCGTCGACCGTTCGGCCTTCGCCGACGAAATCGTGCCCGATCGCAAGGTGCGGTGCGTTGACGTCCGGCGGGAAGCCGGAGGCGGCGGAATCAACGTGTCCCGGGCGATCGGAAAGCTCGGCGGCAAGTCCACGGCCGTCTTCCCGGTGGGCGGCCCGACCGGCGAGATTCTCCGCCAACTGGTCGAGGAAGAGCGCATTGCCACCCGCTGTGTGTCCTCCGAGGCGTGGGCGCGAGAAAACATCACCGTCATCGATCGATCAACTGAGCAACAGTACCGCTTCACCATGCCCGGCCCGGCGTTGCAGGAATCGGAGTGGCGCGCCATCCTGCAAGAAGTAGGGGGAATCCCCGAAGCCGACTACGTTGTCGCGAGCGGCAGCCTGCCTCCCGGCGTGCCGGAGGACTTCTATGCGCTGGTCGGCGCAGAGGCCGAAAAGCTGGGCGCTCGGCTGATCATCGACACCAGCGGCGGGCCATTGCGCCACGCGATCCGGCAAGGCGCCTACCTGCTCAAGCCCAACGCCCGGGAGTTCGGCCAACTCATGGACGAACCGTTCGAGACCGAGGAGCAACAGGAAACGCTGGCACGCCGGCTCATTGATGAGCAGTGCTGCACCGTGCTGGTGTTGTCGTTGGGAGCGGCCGGCGTGCTCATGGCCACCCCGGACGGCATTGACCGGGTGCGCTCCCCATCAGTCCCCATTACCAGTAAGGTGGGCGCGGGCGACAGCACGGTTGCCGGCATCGTCTATGGTCTCGCCCACGACCTGCCCATTCGACAAGCCGTTTGCCTGGGTGTGGCGGCCGGCGCGGCCGCGGTCATGACCCCCGGCTCGGAGTTGTGTCGGCGGGAGGACGTGGCCCATCTGCTCGGCCGACTGTGCGACATTCCTCTTCCCTGAACGCACAATCCCGTCGTGCGCCAGCGCATCGCTGATCATCTGGCTGATCGAAGCTTCGATCTGGCCACTGTGCTGTTTGTGTGCACCAAGGACGGCTCCCTCATTCCGACTTCCCCCACGAGCGGTTAGTACTCTGAAGGATCAGACCCGGGTCACTTTCATCCTGGAACTTGCCGGTCAACCGGATCGGCGAGCGATGCTGGACGGCGCCAAACGGGCCCGGCGCTTTCTGCGGGACATCGCGGTACGCGCCCATCAGTCCACGTGAGGCGGCCGGAAGACGCTGACCGTCCGGACAACCGCCTCAAGCCGGGTTTTCAATAAATTCAGGTTGAGTTTATCGTGGGGTCATCTGCCCGGGCCATGCTCCATTGCACGACTGGCGTGCAACGTGAAAGGACACAGCCCCGATGGCCGGTGTGGATACGCAATATGGCAGGGTGGTCGCGATCCGCTCAAGCGTTGTCGACGTCGCGTTTCCCGCTGGCCTGCCCGCGGAGAACGTCCAGCTTCGCACCGGCGCCGATGAGCAGGTCGTGCTCGAAGTCGTCGCCCACCTCGACAGAACCCACGTCCGCACAATCGCGCTGACACCCACCCAGGGGTTGGCCCGCGGGGCCGCGGTGCGCAGCATGCAGTCCCCCATGACCGTCCCGGTCGGTGACGCCACGCTCGGCCGGGTGTTCAACGTCATGGGCGAGTCGATTGATGAAGGCGACCCGCTCGCCGAAACGCCCCGCACGGCCATCTACCAACGGCCCCCCGACCTGTCCGAGCGCACCACCCGCTCGCAGGTCTTCGCCACCGGCATCAAGGCGATCGACCTGCTGGCCCCGCTGGAACGCGGCGGCAAGGCCGGGATGTTCGGCGGCGCCGGCGTGGGCAAGACCATCCTGATCATGGAGTTGATCCACAACACCAGCGGCCGACACGAAGGCGTCAGCGTCTTCTGCGGCATCGGCGAGCGCTCGCGGGAAGGCGAGGAACTCTATCGCGAGCTCAAGGAGGTGGGCGTCCTCGACACCGCGCTGCTGGTGTTCGGCCAGATGAACGAGCAACCGGGGGCGCGCTTCCGCGTCGGACACGCCGCGTTGACCATGGCGGAGCATTTCCGCGACGCGGGGCAGCGCGACGTGCTGCTGCTGATTGACAACATCTTTCGCTTCGTCCAGGCGGGCACGGAGGTTTCCGGCCTGCTCGGCCGGTTGCCCTCGCGGATGGGCTATCAACCCACTCTGGCCACCGAGTTGGCCGAGCTCGAGGAGCGCATTTGCAGCACGCAAAGCGGTTCGATCACGTCGGTACAGGCGGTCTACGTGCCCGCGGACGACTTCACCGACCCTGCGGCGGTGCACACCTTCGGGCACCTCTCCGCGTCGATCGTGCTCTCCCGCGATCGCGCGAGCCAGGGGCTCTACCCGGCAATCGATCCGTTGAAATCGACTTCGACAATGCTCGCGCCGCAAACGGTCGGACAGCGGCACTACGACGTCGCCCAGGCGGTCCGCCACACGCTCGCGGAATACGAGGACGTCAAGGACATCATCGCCATGCTCGGCTTGGAGGAACTCTCCCAGGACGATCAACGCACCGTGCACCGGGCCCGGCGGCTCGAGCGCTTTCTTACCCAGCCCTTTTTCGTCACCGAGCAATTCACCGGCCAGGATGGCCGCATGGTGGAGTTGGACGACGCCCTGACGGGCTGCGAGCGCATCCTCAACGACGAGTTCCAGGACGTCTCCGAACGCACCCTCTACATGATCGGCAAGATCGACGAAGCGCAGAGCAAACGCAAAGTCGAGAAGGATGGTGATAGCCGGGAAGAAGCACGAACCGACGCGGCAGAGTCCAATGAGCGCCACGCGGACCCCCAGCAGTCCAAGCAGTCCGCGAACGAAAGCGGCGACTCCGCCGCATCGGACGACGACCGGGAGGAGGAGCAATGAAGCTGCGCCTGCTGCTGCCCACCCGCGTGCTTCTGGACCGCGAGGTGGACAAGGTCAATGCCGAAGATGTCGGCGGCGTTTTCTGTCTGCTGCCGCGGCACGTGGACTTCGTGGCCGTCCTCGTGCCCGGCATCCTGTCGTTTGTCACGCCGGCAGGCGAGACGGAGCACGTGGGCATCGACGTGGGCGCCTTGGTCAAGGTTGGCGACGAGGTCCTCGTGTCGACGCGCCGGGCACACTACGGGCCGGCTCTCGGCGACTTGCTCGAACGCGTGGACGCGGAATTCAAACAGCTCAGCGAGCGGGAGCGCCGCGCCCGGTCGGCCGCGGCTCGGCTGGAGACCGGACTGGTGCGGCGCTTCCTGAGTATTCAGGAGCAAACCAACCCATGAACGGGCGCCGCCCCCACAACGATCCCCGGCAACCGGGCGACTTACGCGATTCCATCGCCCGCCGGGTCACACGCAAACGCCGCGCCCAGCGACGGCGCGACGGCGGGGTTTGGTTCGGGCTCGGCATGTTCGGACTGGTCGGTTGGTCGGTCGCGATTCCGACGCTGCTGGGCCTGGCCGCCGGCATCTGGATCGACGCCGCCTATCCCAGCCGGTTTTCCTGGACGCTGATGCTGCTGGTCGCCGGGGTCGCGCTGGGGTGCCTGAACGCGTGGTACTGGATCGCGCGCGAGCGCGACCGCATCGAGGCCGATCGCCGAGGGACGTACGATGAGTGAGTTTTGGTACTACGCCGGTCCCCTGCTGGCCGGCGCGCTGATCGGGCTGGTTTTCTTCGAGTCGCTGTGGCTGACCATTCGCCGGCTGCCGCATGTGCGTCGGCCCGGACTCGCGGTGCTGGCAAGCTTCGGCCTGCGGATGCTCTTTCTCGCGGCGGCTTTGTACTGGGTAATCGACGGCGACTGGCGTCGGGCGCCGCTTGCCGTGGTCGGCCTGTTGCTCGTCCGCGCTCTGCTGGTTCGCCTTCACAGCGTCGCGCAACCGACCGGAGCACCCATGCGATGAACATCACGCCCGACGAAATCGTGTACTGGGAATGGCGCTGGGTCGCACTCAACGCGACGCTGGTGCACACCTGGATCGTCATGGCCCTGCTGGCAGGACTGAGCTGGCTGGCCACGCGGAAGCTGCGCGCTGAGCGTCCCCCTTCCCGCTGGGTCAGCCTGACCGAAGTCATCGTGGATGGAATCCGCAACCAGGTCCGTGAAGTCAGCCAGGGAGAGCCCAGCCGTTACCTACCCTTTGTCGGCACGCTCTTTGTATTCATCGCGACGGCCAACGTCCTCACCGTGGTGCCCGGATTCCACCCGCCGACCGGCTCGCTTTCGACCACCGCCGCCCTGGCCGCATGCGTGTTCGTGGCGACGCCGGGTTACGGCATCGCCCGCCGCGGCTTGCGCGGGTACCTGCGGCACTACTGCCAGCCCAGCCTGGTGGTGCTGCCCTTCAACATCATCGGCGAGTTGTCGCGCACGCTGGCGCTGGCCGTCCGCCTGTGCGGCAACATCATGAGCGGCACGCTGACGGTGGCGATTCTGGTGAGCCTGGCGCCCCTGTTTTTCCCGGTACTCATGCGGCTCTTCGGCATGCTGATCGGCCTCGTCCAGGCGTACATCTTCGCGGTCCTTGCCATGGTCTACATCGCCTCCGCGGAACGCGCCTGGCAGGAAGCGGAAACAAACAACCACTCCAACGCGGAAGGAGCGTGACATGAGCAGCACGGATCTGATCGCCGCGGCCTCCATCGTGACCGCGGGCATCACCATCGGCGTCGGGGCCATCGGACCCGCCCTGGGGGAGGGACGCGCCCTCGCCGCCGCCCTCCAGGCTATGGCCCAGCAGCCCGACGAGTCGAGCACCATCTCCCGCACGCTCTTCGTCGGCCTGGCCATGATCGAATCGACCGCCATCTACTGCTTCGTGATCTCTATTATCCTGCTCTTCGCCAATCCCTTCTGGAATCACGTGATCGGCCAGGCCCAGGGAGGAGGGTAACGGCTTGCAGATTGATTGGTTCACATTCGGCGCCCAGGTCGTCAACTTTTTGATCCTGCTCAAGCTTCTGTGGCATTTTCTCTACAAGCCCGTGACCCGGGCGATGGATCAACGGGAAGACGCCATTCGCGAGCGCATCGAGGCCGCCAAGCGCGATCGCGACGACGCGCAAGCGCTCAGGCGCGACCTGGAGCAAGAGCGCGCCCGAATCGACGACGAACGCAAACAGGTTCTCGAGCAGGCTCGCGAGGACGCCGGCCAGCAACGCCGGCAACTGCTTCACGAGGCCCGCGAGCGCGTCGCCCAAGCCGAGTCCGACTGGCGCTCCGCCCTGACGCGTCAACAGGCGGAACTGGTCACCGAGCTGCGCCGCCGCACGGCCAAGGCGCTTACCGACTCCCTGGGCAAAGCCCTGACCGATCTCGCCGGCCGCGAACTGCAAGGCCGGATGGTCGACGCCTTTCTCGAACGCCTCGGCAACCTGGGCGATGAAGAAGCGTCCATCTTGAGCGGAGCCGCGGAAGACGCGGACCAGGCCGTCGCGATCATCAGCGCATTCGAACTCACCGACGAGCAACGCGAACGGCTCACCGAGCAGATCAGCGCCCGCCTCGACCGCGCCACGGAGCTCACCTATGAGACGTCCGAGGCGCTCATTTGTGGCATCGAACTGCGTCTGGGCGACCGCTCGCTGGGGTGGAGCGTCGATCGCTACCTCGCCGGCCTCGCCGACCGCATCGAAGACGCTCTGCAATCGACCGCCGCTCGGCAGGCCGCCACCGACGATGCAAACGACGAACAGGCCAAGGATCAATCGGACGAGCAATCGACGGATCCGACCAATGCCAGAGAAATCGACAAGCCGGACGCCGAGCGAGCCGAGACCGGCAACACGCCATCCGATTCCTCTGAGCAAGGCGCTGAGCCCGACCACAGCGACCCACCGAAGTCCAACGAACCCTCGGAGGCGTCCAAGTGAACCCACCTGTCGCCGACATCACCGAACTGGCCCACCAGGCAAGCCGTCCGATCCACGAGGCCATCAGCGACTTTCGCTTTGACGCTCAACTGGAAGAAACCGGGACGGTCATCCAGGTGGCCGACGGGATCGCCTTCGTCGAAGGATTGCCCGGCGTGCAATCGGAGGAACTCGTGCGCTTCGCCGGCAACGTGCACGGACTGGTCATGAACCTCGAGCCCGAGCGCATCGGCGTGGTTCTGCTTGATGAAGGCGCCGGCGTACATGCCGGCCAGTCCGTGCGCCGCACCGGGCACGTGGCCGAAGTGCCCGTCGGCGAGAATCTGCTTGGGCGGGCCGTCGATGCCCTGGGCCGGCCCCGCGACGACGCCGGTCCCATCGACGCCACCCAACGCCTGCCCGCCGAGCGAACCGCCCCGCCGATCATGGACCGCGCCCCGGTGCAAACGCCGCTCCAGACTGGCTTGAAGGTGATCGACGCCCTGATCCCCATCGGCCGGGGCCAGCGCGAGTTGATTCTCGGCGACCGCCAGACGGGCAAAACCGCCATTGCCATCGACACAATCCTGAACCAGGCCGATACCGGGGTGCTATGCATCTACTGCGCCGTGGGCAAGCGCACCTCCGCGGTCGCGCGGATCATTGCCCAGCTCAAGCAGCATGACGCCTTCAAGCGTTGCATCGTGGTCGTCGCCGACGCCGATGATCCGCCGGGGCAGCGCTTCCTGGCGCCCTACGCGGCCATGAGCATCGGTGAGCACTTTCGCAGCGCCGGCCGGGACGCCCTGGTGGTCTTTGATGATCTCACCCGCCACGCCCGGGCCTACCGCGAAATCTCGCTCCTGCTGCGCCGCCCCCCGGGGCGCGAAGCGTATCCCGGAGACATCTTCTACATCCACTCCCGACTCCTGGAACGGTCGGCCCGGGTGCGGGACAAGCGCGGCGGCGGAACGCTTACCGCCCTGCCCATTGTCGAAACCCAGGCGGAAAACATCTCCGCCTACATCCCGACGAATCTCGTGTCCATCACCGACGGGCAGATCTATCTTTCGCCGAAGCTCTTCCGCAAGGGAGTCCTCCCGGCGGTCGACGTCGGCAAATCCGTATCGCGCGTGGGCGGCAAGACGCAATTGCCCGCCTACCGCGCCGTCGCCGGTGATCTGCGCCTTGCGTATTCTCAATTCACCGAGCTGGAGGCGTTCGCCCGCTTCGGCACGCGGCTCGATGAGGAAACGCGGGCCACTCTCCGACGCGGACGGCGGGTGCGCGCCATTCTTCGCCAGGCCGAAGCGCAGCCCCTTCCCGTCCCCCAGCAAATCGCTGTGCTGCTGGCGGTCAACGAGGGCGTACTCGACGACGTCCCTCTGGACAAGGTCCCCAACGCGGAAGAGGCCGTTCGCGCCGCCGTCATGGAAGAGGCCGGCGCGACGGCCGAGCGCATCCTCGCCGGCGAAGACTTCACCGACGAGGATCGCCGACAGCTTATCGACCTCGCCCGGCGAGAAACTGAACAATGGCAGGACAAGGAATCCGACGATGGCGACGATTGAATCCCTCAAACGCCAGGTCGACGCCACCGAACAGCTCAAGTCGGTCGTCCGCACGATGAAGGCCCTCGCCGCGGTGAACATCCGCCAGTACGAACAAGCCGACACCGCCCTCGCCGACTATCGCCGCACGATCGACCTGGGACTCCGCGCCGTGCTGCGGCACGCCCACCCCCAACACGCGCGGAAACGGCGGCTCGGCGGGCGGATCGCCCTGATCGTCATCGGCTCCGACCAGGGCATGTGCGGCCAGTTCAACGAACGGATCGTCCGGCACACGCTTGCACATCTGCCCGGAGGCGAAGGCGACAGGCAGGATCCTCTCGTCCAGACGATCGGCGTGCGGGTCGCCGCAGCCCTCGACATGCATAAACTTTCCGTCACGGCCGCCGCGGAACTGCCCGGCTCCGTCGCCGGCCTGGCGGCATTGGTGAAAGACGTCACCGCCCGGCTCGACCGGTGGCAACGCGCAGAGCAGGTCCGCGAGGTGTGGGTCTTCGCCAACCGCTACGAGCGTCCCACGTTCGCACCCAATCACGACCGCTTGCTGCCCCTGGATGCCGCCTGGGTTGCAGCCCAGCAGGACGAACCCTGGCCGACGAAGAGAATCCCCCTTATTGCAGCCCCTCCGGCCGAGACCCTCAGTCGCCTCGTCCGCGAGCACGTCTTCGTTGAACTCCAAGCCGCACTCGCCGGTTCGCTGGCGGCAGAGAATGCCACCCGTCTCCGAGCCATGCAGTCGGCTGAGAAGAACGTCGACGAACGACTCGACCAGCTCTCTTCCGAGTACTTCCAGCAGCGTCAGGCCGACATCACCGGTGAGCTTCTCGACGTCGTCTCAGGCAGCATGGCGCTGGGAGCATAAGACCCCTAGCCTCCACACGCCCTATCGCCATGTGCGCCGCGATTTCCCTGCCTGTTCGGCATTTTAACCCGGAATTCAGTTCTCATTCAGCATCCGCGCCCATCCTGAAACGGTGAGTGAAACGCTTGCTATATGTCCGCAGTCAAGAGGCCAAGAGCCGGAAGGCAGGGAGTCGCACATGCCCCGTAGCGACGAGGAAATCAAACAGGACGTGCTCAATCAACTCGACTGGGACAGCCGGGTGGATGCCTCGCGCGTCCGCGTGGAAGTCCGGGACCGCATCGTGAAGCTGCGCGGCGAGGTTCCCTCGCGGATGGCGCAGACGGCCGCGTTTGTCGACGCCGCGTACGTTCCCGGCGTGGCCGACGTCGAAAACGACACCCGGGTGGTGTTTCCGGCCGTCGCCCAGGTCCCGCCGCCGCACGAGATCGAGAAGAACATCGAAGCGATGCTGGCGTGTAACGCCTACATCAACCGAGCCGACATCCGGGTCATCTACGATAAGGGCGTTGCCACCCTCGAAGGCTCAGTGGATGCCATGTGGAAGAAAGGCTATGCGGAGGATCTCGTCGCGCATGCGCGCGGGGTCGCCGCCATCGACAACAAGCTCAGCGTCGTGCCGACCCGCGGCTTTCTGGACCAGTCGATTGCGGAGGACATCACGGCCGCCCTGGACCGCAACACGCTCATCCGCGCGGAAGACATCCGGGTTGAGGTAGAAGCCGGCGTCGTCACCCTGGAGGGCCTGGCATCCACCGGACAGGGTCGCCAGGCGGCCGTCGATATAGCCCGGCACACTTCCGGCGTGGTCAACGTGCGCGACAGGCTGGACATCGCGTCGCCGCTGAAAGCCTCCCGCTGATCCGCGGACACCGATGCGTGACGCGACATGCTGACCGACGCGTAACGCGACATGCTGTGCGACGCATGGCCGCATCGCCGATCGCCCCTCAACTCAGCGCCGGAAGATCTCAGCGCCGGAAGATTGCCGCGGCCCGCGCTTCCTGGGGCAACTCGTTCGCCGAGAAGCCATATACGGTGGCCCCGTGACGCAGGGCGAACACGGCCGCGAGATTGAGCAGATCCTCGCTGTTCAGCGTACGCTCCTTATCGCCGGTCGCCCGGCCGGTGGCGCTGTCGAACTTGCCCCACTCCTGCTGATCCAGCGCCACCATGAGCGTGTCAACCTTGCCCTGGTAGCCGGTCTCTACGATCTTGATCGCCGCATTCGAGCCCATCCCCTTGGAGAACGCCTGTTCGTAGCGTTCAATCGCCCGATCGCGTTCGGCATTGAGCATCGGCTCGACCTTTGCCCAGGCCATCCGCTGCAAATCATCGAGCCCGGTATGCTCCGGATTGCCGCGAATCGGCTCGCGGACGAAGTTTGCGTAGTTGTTCACCGTCGCATACTTCGCCGCCAGGTCATCGACAGCCGCAATCACCAACGGCGCTTTTTCCTCCGCCAGCGCCGCACACACCGCCTCGTCGACTTCCCGGAGGTAGCGCATCACCCGCTCGACGCCCGTGGCGGCCTCCGTGTCGTGCCCATGGAACACGGCCGGTCTGCCCGGCGGCTGCAACGCCGCCTGCGTGTGGAACTGCACCGGTCGTCCGGACTCCGCCTCCGGCGTGGCTTCGGTCAAACCAGCCGGCAGGTCGGCCGACGCCCGCTCGTCGAACGAATCCCGCGACCCTTCGTAGAGCATCGCGTTGTTCTCGGCCAGGGCGAGCACGAAAAAACGCCCACCGCCGTTGGCCACCAGCGGCACCAGGGGCTTGACGTGCAGATAACTTCCGGAGATCGCCGCCGCTTCGCAAGCGTAGGGCAGATCAATGCAGTGGAATTTGCTGGGCGTGCGCAGCACGGCCAAGCCATCGCCCTTCGGCTGGCGCAGCCGATCCCCGTCCGTCAACTTGGATACCGGCTCAAGCAGCTTGGCCGCCTCGCTGCTGCGCATGCCGCCGGCGACCAATTGCTCCTGGGCCTGCTTCACCAGGTTCTTGAACTGGATACGGTTTCCGTTCGCGCCGGGCGCGGCCCGGTTCACCGGCAGGCAAACCGACACGCAAGGCGCTTCATCGTCTTTAACCAGCTCCATCAGCGTTTTGCGATCGACTGTTTTTGTCATATAGCATTCGACCTTCTGGCTCTCCGAGATGGAATCCAGGAAAGCGGTTTGTTTCGGTAAACGTATGGCCAACATGGCGTCCCACTTCACCCTGTCTTGTTCAAGCAAATCGTGTGCCTTCCCTCCGATGAACGCGACGGTTACGCGTGCTGTTTGGCGTGCACGCCCTCTTCGATTTCCTCGACCATCTTCGCATTGAACGCGTCGAGATCGTCAGGCTTGCGACTGGTCACCAGCCCGTTGTCCACCACGCACGGCTCATCCACCCACTCCGCGCCGGCGTTCTTGAGATCGATGGCGATGGAGCCGAATGAGGTCATACGCCGCCCTTTGGCCACGCCCGCGTCGATCAGCAGCCAGGGGCCGTGGCAGATCGCCGCCACCGGCTTGCCTTGCTCGAAGAATTTGCGGACGAACGCCGCGTTGCGCTCGTCACGCCGCAGCTTGTCCGGATTCATGACCCCACCAGGCAACACCAGCGCGTCGTATGCATTCGGGTCGGCCTGGCCCACCGCAGCATCGACCTTGAAGGTGTCGGCCCATTCCACGTGGTTCCAGCCGCGAACCTCTTTCTCATTTGGTGAGATGATGTGGGCCGTCGCGCCCGCATCCTCCAACGCCTGTTTGGGCGACGTGAGCTCAATCTGCTCGAATCCGTCGGCGACCAGCATGGCCACTTTTTTGCCGTTCAGTCGCTTGTCCGCCATGTCAACCTCTCCTTTTATTCCGTGTATGGCGTCGTCGGGGCGCGTCTATCGGCCCGGACGCGTCGGTTCCGCCGGTTCAGATACCCGCTCCAATACCTTGCCCGGTACCCGGGCGTCCTCGTGTGCGACCGCCAGATCGCCCAATGAAAGGATGCCGGCCACCTTCTCCTCATCGTCGAGCACCACGATGCGGCGAATCTGTCGCTCCTGCATCAGTGCCGCAGTCGCTTCGACGTCATGTCCCGCCGGCACGGCCACGATGTCCGTCGACATCACGTCCCGAACCGGCGTCTTTTCGCCAGGTAGATTCTTGGCCAGCACCCGGATCGCCAGATCCCGGTCCGTGATCATCCCGACGGGTTTGCCGCCTTCCACGATCGGGAGCACGCCGATATCGAGCAGAGCCATCTGCTCCGCGGCCTTGCGGGCGCTGACGTCCGGCTCGATAGTCTTCACTTCTTTCGTCATCATGTCCTTGAGTTGCATACGAACTCCTTTCTGCACCCGTCGGCAATTCGATCGACGCGTCGCCCCGAGGGCGCCGGCGCCGGCCGGCGAGGCTTTTGAATTGTTGCACCATATGCTGAATGCCGCCTGAAAGACGCCTGAATCGCATGTCAGCCACCGCTTCGACCAACGCGCGGCCCCTCAAACCGAATTCGGGCGGCATTCAGTCAAGTGCAAGCGCGCCTCCGTATATTGATGTATGCTGAGCTGTGAGAATGGCCGCGACCATGGAGGTCTCCTGTGCCCGAACTGCCCGACGTCGAATACTTCAAACGCTACATCGACGCCACCGCACTGCACCATCCTATCGAGCACGTTACCGTCACCCGGCGCGCCCCGTTGGCGGACTGCTCGGCCGATACGCTGCGCAAGCACCTGCACGGCCGCCGCTTCGAGCGCAGCCGGCGGCACGGCAAACAGCTCGGCATCAGGCTCGACACTGCGGAGTGGTTGATGGTGCACTTCGGCATGACTGGCGAACCGGTCTACCAAAACGTAAAGGCCGACATGCCCGAATACACCGGCCTGTACACCGTGTTCAACAACGACCACGCCTTCGCCTACGTGTGCCGCCGCAAGCTGGGCAAGCTCCAACTCGCCGAAGATTTCGACGACTTCATCGAACAGCAGAAGCTGGGCATCGACGCCCTTGATGAGAAGCTCAGTGGGCAAGTTTTCCGCGATCTGCTTCGCGGGCACAGGGGCGCCGTCAAGGCGCTGCTGATGAACCAGGGGGTCCTTGCCGGGGTTGGCAACGTCTACGCCGACGAAACGCTCTATCAGGCCGGCATTCACCCGGCGACCAACGTGGACCAACTCGACAACGACCGCATCAACCACCTCTACCGCACGCTCCGCCGGGTGCTCCGCACCGCAGCCGACCGCCAGGTCGATCCCGACCGGTTTCCCGACGGCTGGCTCCTGCCCCACCGCGGCGACCGGCAGTGCCCCAAGGGACACGGCAAGCTGTCCAAGGAGAAGATCAACGGGCGCAGCAGCTACGTTTGCCCCCGATGCCAACCGCGGGCCTGAGCCGGCCGTTGCGCGCAGCCGACGGCCGGGGGGCTGTCGTTGCAGCCCCCCGGCCGGGTATGTTCGATCTGATTATCGAAAGCCGCATCGAGCAGCCCGGTCGCCGAACTACTTGGCCTCGCTGCTCTGCAGAATCTTGGCCGCGCCCACGTCCTCCAGGCGATTGAGGTCGGTCCAGAACGTCCCATCACCGGCGTAAAACAGCTTGATGGACTGCGGCTGGAAGTTCTCCGCGAAGGTGTACAGGTTGAACGCCTGTCCGCCGCCGAAGGCATCGACGAGCAGCTTGTAGCCGTCGGCTTCCGCCTGGTTTTTGAAGCGGTCGACGTCGGCGTTCGCCTGGCCGAGAATCTCGGTGCGCTGGGCGTCGAGCTTGGCGATCTCCTCCTGGACCTTGGCGACCTCCAGGTCGGCCTGGGCATCGATCTGGGCGGCCTCCTTCTCCGCGTCGGCGAGGATCTGCTCCACCATCACGCGGGTCTCGGCCACGATGGTCTCGCGGGCGATCTCGACCTTCTTGCGGGCTTCCTCGAGTTCGGCCCGTACGACGGCCGCGTCGCGCTGCTTTTCCTTCGTCAGCCGCTGCTCGATGGCGATGTAGCTCTGCTGGATGGTCTGCTTGAGATCCTCGGTGATCTCGTCACCCGACTGGACGCCGGTGTTGGGCGCGTGCACCTCGATCTCGCGCACCAGCGCGAGCAGCACCTCGACATTCTTGCCGCTGCACACCTCCTGAAGCTTCTCGGTCAGGTCGCGCTGGAACATCTCGCGCTTCTCGCCGTGGATGAAGTCGCGGGCGTCGTAGGTGCTGCCGATATTCCGGCAGATGCTGGGCAACTGGGAGCCGATCACCGTTTCGAGCACGCGATCGACGTTGCCGAACTCGTTAATGATCTGGGCGGCGTTCTGCGGAGTGATGCCCCAGATGATGGTCACGCCCACGCGTATGTCGTAGCCCGTGTCGGAAGGGAACGAGATACGGTTGTTCTCCAGCTCGCTCTCCTTGACCTGGGAGTACTCGTTAAAGCCGATCTCGATCAACGTCACTTTCTGGAGCTTGGGGTTGATAAAGTACACACCCGGTTGCAGCACGTCGGCCAGGGTACCACGACCGCCGATCTCCGCGAGCGAGCGCACCGCGGGAGCGCGCACTTGGTCGGCGTCGACCGGCGTGTCGGCCGCGAGCTCGGTACCGGCGAACAGATTCGTGACGACCCCCACGAAGCCGGCGGGGATGACCACCGCCGGGTGCATTTCAACCTTGTAAACGTAGGGATTGATCTTGTACGTACCGGGGGTGAGCACCTCGCGGAGAATGCCCTGGTAGCCCGAATCGCGGGAGACCACCGGGCGATCGTCCTGGGGCTCCGGGCCGGTGAGGCGGGTGAGCACGCCGACTTGGGGAAACTCACCCTTGAAGGCGAAGTTGCCGGCGCGAATCTGCTCACGCTGCGCGGCATCGAGCGAGTGCGCCCACTCCCACGTCCTGGGATCGCCCGACGAAACGGTCACCAGGTCGTGTGGCTCGGCGCTCCAAGTGAGCGGGTTGTAGAAATACCGGCCCGGTCCGAGCACGTGCTTTTGGATGCCCCGTTGATCAGGGCTGTCGGCGACTTTTGTCCCCGGCGGCAGCGGGTCGCCCGACTTGTGGATGAGCACGTAGCACTTGCCTTCCGGCACGTAGATGCGGAACGTGAACCAGTAGATGCCGACGAAGCCCACAGCGATGAGCAGGCCGACGCCGATCAGCGATCCAAGCAGTTTCTTCGTCATTGGGCGCCTCCTTTCGCGGCCGTCCCCACCGCGGGCGGCGACTGGACCTGCTGGAAACTGTTGAAGATTTCCGCAAACGGCCCCTCGGTGTTGCTGAGCACAGACTGGATGCTCGGCGCGACCTTCTGCAGGTAGAAGTGTTGGGCATAGGTCAACCCGTCGCCAAAGGCGGCCACCGCACTCTTCAGCGGTTCGGCCCGCGCCTGGTATTCGAACAGGATCACCTTGGCCTCCGCCTCGCCCCGCGCCACCAGCGCCGCCGCCTGTTTGGTCGCCGACTCCAGGTCGAGCTTGGCCACCTCCCACTGGCGGTTGGCGTCGGTGACGGCCACCACCTTGCGCTGCTCGGCCCCCTTGGTCAGGCTGACCGTTTCGCGCCGGGCGTCGCCGAGTGCGGCGTTGCGCCGCTGCATCTCCTGCTGCTCAACGAGGCGCGCCTCCGCCTGGGCCTCCTCGATCTGGTTGCGGCTGCGCTCCATGTCCTGATCCGCCTGCTCGCGCTGACTGATCAGCCGGGCGATCTCCGGCGGCGGCATGATCTCCCGCACCAGGGCGGAGTGAATCACGATCCCCCGCTCGCCGCAGGCCTGCTCCAACTGCTCGAGCAATCGGTCCTGGAAGGCAGTGCGCGTCTTGCCGCTGATGAAGTCGCGGGCCTGCAGCTTGGAGCCCTCGATCCGGGAAATGCTGCGCGCATACGGCAGGATGATCTTGTTGATGATGTCCTCTTCATCGCCGAAGGCCACCGTCACCATGGCCACCCGGTCGGGATCAATCGACCATTCAATCGTCCCCTCGATCGTGATGGTGAAGCTGTCGTTACTGGGAAAATGAATGGCGTCCTCCCCCAGCATGTGGTAGGTGCGATTACGGATATCGACAATGTCGATCCGCTCGAGGTAGGGGTTGTAGTACTCCAACCCCGGCCGCAGCGTCTCTTTCTGCACGCCTTTTTCACCCGGGGCCACCGTGTAGGTGTTCTTGATTCTCGGATCATCGCCGCTCAGCAGCGTCACGACGCCCACGTGGCCCTCCGGAATCTGGCCGGCGGGAAACCGCTGCACCTCGTATGCCAGCGTGTTGATCGGATACCGTCCGGGCAGCAGCACGTCCGCCACCGGGCCGCGCTCGTCCGGCGCGGTGGCAACCGTCTTCGGGAACGGCAGCGGCTTGCCGAACCGGCGCACCAGCACGCCCACTTCGCTCTGCGAGATGTTGACCACCCGCGTCTTGATGCGCTTGTACGAATATGGATTAGGGAAATAACGACCCTCGGTAAGCACGTCGAGGCGGATGCCCTTGTACTGATCGGCCATCCGCGCCCGCACCTTCTCGCGCGCCTTTTCGTCCGTGGGCAGTTCCACCCCTTCGCGGCGGGCAAGCTCGTCGAGCAACTCCGGATAGAGCACCACTTGGTCCTGGAATTCCTCATCGAGGTCGGCCGGCAGCGCTTTGCCCGTCTTGTTCACCAGGATGAGCACTTCGTCCGCTTCCACCTCGACACGGATCACGAACCACAGCACGAACAGAAACACCGCCCCGAACATGAGGGCCAGGGCGAGGAGTCCGCCAATCCAGCCCATCCGGCGACCCCGGAAGGGAGGTGAAGGCGTAACATTGAATTCAGTCATGGAAGTCCCTTTCGATATGGATGCTCACGCACCGGCCCGGCGGGCAGCCGTCCCGACCGCCCGGTATCTGCGGCAGGCCGTCTATCGACCCGGCCCGCAGCCGGTGACCGCGATGATGCGCGAGCCCGTCAGCCCAGCGGCTTGCCGCACTTGCCGCAAAACTGGGCGTGCGTTGGGTTGGGCTCCTGGCACTGCGGGCAACGCTGCTGCGTGCCCAGCTTCAGGTCCTGTTGGGTCTGGTCGTTGCGCCCCATGGCCCGCAGCAGCACGGACACACCGATCACCACCGCCAGGATCAGCGCCAGCGTCACGATAAAGGTCATCGGGGCCAACATGGTCATTCACCACCTGTCGGCGCGCGGCGCTCGCACCGCCCGCCGCCTCATTACCGGCAATATAACCGATCCCCACCGCGCGGGCATCTATAAACGACCGCCGGGTTTGGAACCGGGCTCCGGAGCAACCGGCCGCCTACCCCAACAATCGGCAGGCCGCGCCCATCAGCCCTCCAGGTGGATGGGCACGCGCAAGGCCTCTTCATGGCTGCTGCGCTCCCGGAAACGCAGGTAGCCGACCGGCGCCGTCCCATCGGGCGCCTTGGGCAGTTCCGCCTCGGCCTCGAATTCAATCTTCAGCGGGACCGCCGGGACAAAATCGATGCTCGACGCGTCGCCCGCCGTCACATCCAGAGATACGGCCTCGGCCAGCAGGTGGTCGATGTTCACCTCGATAGGCGTCTCGCGCTTGTCGTCGGCGATGGCGAAGCCCGCACGGATCTTCACGCTCAGCGTCACCGTCTCGCCGGGATTGGGATGATCCACCGTCGCCTTGAAATGCATGTCGCTGAACGCACTGTCGTAGATCGCCTTGCCATTGGCGTCTTCCACCGCCACGGCGATGTCGGTCACCTCAGCCCAGTTCACCTTATTGAGGCGCAGGTCGAGGCGCAGCCCGGAGTATTCGGCCCCCAGTTCGACGGAATAACTCAGCTCGTCCTTGAGGCCCTTGAATTCCGCATCCTTGTGCATGCGGAAACCCTCGATTATCCCGTCCGCAGAGGCGCGCAACGGCGTATCAAACATGTTCACCACCGTCAATTCGCCGGACGGCTCATCCTCGGAGTCCGCGGCTTCCGTGATCCGCGGCGGATCGGCGTGCAGACCGAAGAAACGCACCGCGAGATCGTAAGGCCAATCCTTGTCCGGACGATTCGCAACCACGTCGATTTCCCAGACGCCGGGCATCAACCCTTCCGCCTCCGTCCACGAGACCTCGCGCCGCCCTTCGGCCGTGTCCAACTGGTTCGAGCGCACCCGATGCTGGAAACCGAACGGGTCGAAGATCCGCTCGATGCTCGCCTCGGACGCCTGCCCCTCGGGGGCGGTAAGCACCACGCGCATAGCGCTCGTCCCCGGGGGCGTTGCGACAAAGTGCCGGTCCACTTCCCATCCGTGCACCGTGGCGTTTTTCAACCGCCAGCGATGCTCGGTTTCACCCGTCACCTGATGCGGGACAACCACCGTGTTCAGCAGGCGGAACGCGACGCGCCCCTCGTGCACCGCTTCAACCACGCCCACGTGCACGCCCGGCTCGGTCAACGCCTCCGCGTCGTACTCCACGTAGACCCGGGCTGACTGCTCGCTGCGCAGGTAGAAGCTCTCCTGGGGACATTTGCACCACGGCGACCGCGAGCGCAGCCCGAACTTGCGGGCGAAACCGGTGCGGGCGGCCGCGTCCACGCCCGGCGCGAAGTTCGGTGTGATGGAAAATGCCTGCCGCTCATCCGCCGGGAACCACGTGCTCCGCCAGTATGCCGCCTCAGATTCTCCTTTGTGTCCGAATGGGCTGCGCGTGGTGACCGTGTAGCTGAGCACCGGATCTTCCGCCGCCGTCGCCGTCAATTCATCCAGGATGTCGGCCGCCCGCGGGAGATGGGGCACGCCGTACCCGAAGTCCAACGGGCCGAAGCCGTCCAACGGTTCGGCGGAAAGCTGCAAGGCCCGCTTGACATCCACCGCTCTGACCTTTGCCGACGAATCCTTTTGCAACTGTCCGCTGATCAGCAGCGCCGACAAACCCGCGGCGTACGGGCTGGCCATGCTCGTGCCTGCCCAGAAGTCGCCACGCTTGACCCAGCGCGGCACGGTCGACGTGCTCCAGCCCGGCACGGCAATATCGGGCTTGGCCACTTCCCCGCCCCGCGAGCTGAACACGGTGACCACCGGCTGATCCATGGCAAAACCCATCACGTCGCGGGCGGAATCCGCGGCGAGCAGAGCGCCGACCGTGATCGCTTCGGACGCCGCGGCCGGCGTGCCGATGCTGGACAGACCCGGGCCTTCGTTGCCCCCTGACGTGCAAAACACCACGTAGGGGTACTCGCGCAGGTAACTGTCGTAGAACTTGTCGATCGCCGACTGCCCCTCGATCGACGATTCCACCCCGTACGACAGGTTGCACACGACCGGCATTCCCGTCTCCCGGGCGAACCGGGCCGCGTATTCCATTGCCTTCTTCTTGCTTTCGGTCGTGCTCGGGCCGCCGATGGCGTTGTTGCCGATCTTCAGGCTGATCACCTTCGCGCCGGGGGCGACGCCGTTTAACCCGTCCTGGTTGTTGATGCGATAGCCCGCCGCGATGCCGGCGACGTGGGTGCCATGCGCCCCATCGTCGAAGTGGATCACGATCTTGCGCTCCCGCAGGAAGATGTTGACCGCGAAGGTGAGCGGAATGATCTGCGCTTCCGGCTTTGCCCGCCCGAGCGTGAAGGTGTCATGGTCCAGCTTGTAGTTGCGCAGTGGCGTCTCGTCGGTGAAATCGCGGTCAAGATCCGTGTCGACGTAGGCGACGGCCTGATCGTCACCCTCCCCACGGGCCGCAGTCACCAGGATGGCAAAACGATCGTCCGTTTCGCCGTTGTCGTTGAGATCGGGCACGCTGGCGTTGATGAACTTCTTCTCCTCAATCCAGCCGAACCAGTACCGCCGTCCATCGTCGCCATGAATCTGCGCTGGAATCGGATAGCGTATGGGCGCGCCGTCGTCGTCGTATTCGATCACTGCCGCCTCGTCGTCGGCCGCCCGCACGCGATGCAGTTCCGTGTCGCCCTCGCCGGAGAAGTCCTGCACGTCGATGACCTTGACCTCCCCGTCCGGCGTACGGGTCAATCCTGGAATCGACGGATCGACCCCCGTATCCAACACGGCGATGACCACGCCCTGCCCATTGGCCTCCGGGTGTTCGCGCAAATACGCGTTCACCTCGCAGGTATCCAGGGAAAGCTGCGTCCAGGTCATCGTCGGCTCAGCCGGCGCCGCCCCTGCCGCCACGGCCACCGCCAACACCGCGCACAGACTGTCTCGATTACGCATGGATGATTCCTCCTGAGAGAATCGGCGCCGACCACAGCGCACGAAAGCTATTCAGCCGCTCAATCTAACGGCGACCGCGCAGGGCGTGCAACGCGCCCGTCGCTCGGTTGTGTCGAAATGTGTCGATAGAACAAGATACCGGACCGGCCGGCCGACCGGTCCCGTACGTGGATATTGCACCGGGGGCGTCTTCGGGCGCGATTATGCTGAAGGCGCGTCTTCATCCCGCCGATCTGGTGGCGCGCCATAGAACTTCGCCTCGGCCGACGCACATACCACGTCTTCCTGGACCAGTTCGGCCTTCAGGGTGTACAGCGGCGGATAGCGGTTCACCAGTTGCGCCCGCACGACGGCCTCGCGATCCACCTGTACCGGATGCCGATAGCGCAGATCCAACCGGGCGGTGACCGCCTGGATGCCCTTGGCGAAGAGGCAGTGGGTCATGGCCGCATCCAACAACATGGCAATGACGCCTCCGTGCAGCCGGTCGGGATAGCCCTGGTAGCGCTGCGGGCACGCAAACGTGGCCGTCACCGCCTCATCGCCGCATTCGACGAAGCGCAAGCCCAATCCGGTGGCGTTTCGGGTACCGCAAACCACACAAGCGGGGTGGCACATGTCCACCATCGCGGGCGAAACCGGCTTGATCATGAGCAGCATCTCCTGTCGGTGAACGAATCAGTGCTGGTGCTGGCACGCCATCTCGGGCGTCAGCGGCGTGAGCTTGCCGGATGCGAACGCTTCCGCCGCCTCGTCGACCGTGCCGCCGGCGCAAGCATAAGGCGTCACACCGGACGCCAGCAACCCCGCCACCAGCCTGCGCCCCATCCCGCCGGCCACGAAAACCTTGCAGTCCCCCAGGGCCGCGAGAATGCCACCATGACAACCGTGCCCCGGGGCAACATCGGCCGGCGCCGCACCATGCGCGTGCCCATGTTGGTGACCGTGTTGATGCCCATGTCCACCGCACTGCCCCTGGGCATGATGGGTGTGGCGATTCGCCCGTCCCTCCACCCGTGTGGCCTTGCCGTCGACGACGTCGAAAACCACGAACTCCCGGCATCGCCCGGAATGGGCCGCCACCTGCACGCCGTCGTCACTCGCTACCGCGATCCTCATCGATAACATCTCCTTTCGTTTCTTCAGGCGATTTCCTGGCACAGTGCGGACAGCACACCGCCCGGCGAGCCCGCCGTTTGCCGCACGCCGGACAGTCGGCCGCCAGCGCCACCGCCCCGCCGCTGCACGCCACAGCCTTTCCCTCCGTCAGCGCCCGGGCCACCGTCTTCCGGGCGGAGGCCAGCAGACGACCGAAGGTCGCCCGCGACACGCCCATCCGCTCGGCCGCCTCCTCGTGATACAGCCCCGCCACGTCCGCCAGGCGCATGGCTTCCAGCTCGTCCAGCCGCAGGGTCAACACCTCGAGCTCCCGCAGCGGCTTTCCGGCGGGCTTGAACAGCGTCACCCCCGGTTCCAGCGCGATCAGCCGACATTTGTGGGGTCGAGCCATTAACTTGGCTGCCTGGGCCACAGGGCCCCGCGCCGAGAGCATGCCCTCAGACAGGGAACAGGCGCGCCATCCGGGACCGTCCCAGTCGGCCGCCGTTATGAGTATATGCGCATAACTGGATTCCGTCGGCGGAAAAAAACGTCCGAAAACGCGACGGGCCGCCTCCCTCGGAGACGGCCCGTCGATGAGATGTGAGATGTTCGCCAGGTGATCTACATCCGCCGACGTAAATCAGCGGCGACGACGCAGCACCGTCAGTCCGCCCAGCGCCAGCAGTACCAGGCTCGCCGGCTCCGGCGTGATCGTCAAAGTGTAGTCGCCCGTGGCGCTGCCACCGATGGCGTCGAAAGCACCTCCGAAGGTGGAATTGTAGCCACCGACGGCCACGTAGTACGTGCCGGCCGACAGGTTCGCCAGGATTTGACTCAGGTAGCTGCCGCCGTCCTCGTCATCGTTACTTGCCAGCAATTGGCCGATCGAGTCGTACAGGCCAAGCTCGGTGTCATCCAGGTCCGTCGACGCCAGCGTGTTGATGTCGATCGCGGTGTTGCCAGTCAGCGTGAAGCTGTACCAGTCAATCGCGCCATCGCCCATCGTACCTGCCGTGTCGGACGGGACGCCCACCCCGGTCGCCGCTGGCGCCGCGGGAACCGTCGTGGTCAATTCGATCTGGATGTTCGACCAATCCGCGGTCGAACCCGTGTACGACTGAGCAGCGAGAAAGTACAACGGATCCCCGCCCTGGTAATAAACATCGAAATAGCCCGACTGCGTAATCGTGGTGGGGGTGCTATCGGATGCACTACCGGGCATACTCGTGCCAGGATCGGCGTAGAAGATTGAACTGCCCGCGATGGTGCTGGCATCGGTCAACGCGAAAAGCGCTTCGTTCGACCAAGGATTCCCCTGCGGATCGCCCCAGTCGAAAGTCACCGAGTATCCCGTGTACATGTCAGCGGGAATGCTCCCACCGTTCAGATCGGTACCCACCCCGCCAATATCCAGATCCGGCACATCATCCAGACTGAACGTCGGCGCGGTATAGTCCGCGCTGGCCACCCCGGCCATGAGCAGTACCCCGATGCTGCATGCCAAAATTCTCTTCATAACGTCCACCTCCTCTAAGAGAGAGCCTCAATTGTACTCCGAGCCCACACCTGTGCGGCTCGCAGCCCGATATTCACTGCATCACAACGATGCACAAACCCAAATTCTCCTCACGGCGTCAGTCCGACCAGCACATGCCCCGGCACCGAGAAAGCGACACGACGCGGCGCAAGCAAAAAGAGAACCGCTCGCGCACAGCAACCGCGCGAACCGGCTCTCTCATCTCTCCCACGACAATCTGACGAGCCCCCAGCAGCGAACAACGCCACATGACATGCGAAGCCCCGGCAGTTGCCCCAGTTTAACCGGAGCGGCGGAAGGGATACAAGGCAAAAACCAGAGGGGCTTCTTTGCAGCCATACTTTATGGCGAGGGTTTTCACCGACTTGAAAAAGGCAGAAGGTTCGCGGGTGGTACAGTCCGCAAACCTCCTGCCTCAGCGACATTCAGCAGGTATTTCCCAGTTTTGCCGACGAGCCCTGTGTGTATCCAGCAAGCAGCGGTCCGCCGGTATGCACCGCCTATAGCGATTCTCCGCCGTCCGAACCCGCCTACCGATAACCGATCAGCAGATCCTGCGGCATCATGAGAATCACGTTTTCCTCATGCATCAGTTGCAGCCGAATGAGGCTTTGCTGCAAGATCTCGGCGCGCTGGGGATCGAGGTTTTCCAGGGCGGGCAGGACAGCCTCCAGCAACGGCGAGCCGGCGCCGAACAACTCGCTGGCCTGCACCCGCACCTGATCCGTCTCTTCCCCGCCCATGCCCTCGCGCAGAAGATCAAAGATGGTCTTGGGACGCGGCAGAACGCGCAACTCGTAATCCGAAATCGACGCCATCTTCGCCGCTTCGGTCACCGCGTCGTCCATCGTGCCGAGCTTGTCGACCAGGCCCAGTTCCAGCGCCTGGGCGCCGGTGTACACCCGGCCGCCCGCCATCTCGTCGATCGACTTGGTCAGCTTCTCGCCCCGGTGATCCACGATGTGGCCCTTGAAGATCCCGTAGATCTCCTCCATCCAGTTCTCGATCTTCGTCCGCTCGGTCTCGTTCCACTTCCGGGAAGTCGACATCATGCCGGCCATCTCGCCCCGCTGGTAGGCGTGCCAGGTGACGCCCATCCAGTCCCACATACCGGTGGTGATGATCTTGCCGCCGACCACCCCGATGGACGCGGTGATCGTGGTCGGATCGGCGTAAATCGAGTCGGCGCCGCAGGATACGTAGTAACCGCCGCTCGCCGCCACGTTGCCCATCGACACCACCAGGGGCTTGCCCGCCGCGCGCACGCGTTGCGTGGCGTCGTAGATGATCTCGCTGGCCAGGGCCGATCCGCCCGGGGAGTCCACCCGCAAAACCACGGCCTCCACCGAAGGATCGTCGGCGGCCTCATCCAGCGCCCGGCGAATGGTGGTGCTCCGAGCGGCGTTTTCGCCCCCGAACGGGCTGTTTTGCTCGGCCCCCGGCATGATGGCGCCCTCGACGTAGACCACCGCCACGGCCGTCTTCGTGGATTGCGGCTTGCCGCTGAACATCTCCATCAGCATCTGGAAAGCCGCGAAGGGGTTGTCGGTGTCAAGATCCGGTCCCGACTTCTCACCGTAGTTGCGCACGAACGTAAGGTCGTCCCCGTGGCGGGCCTTGAGATCCGCCACCAAGTCCTGGCGATGCATCACGGAGTCGATCAGCCCGACTTTCAGGGCGTCCTCGGCCGTGTATGGACCGCCGTTGATGATCGACCGCACCTTGTCGTCGTCCCCGTTGAAGCGGGCCGTGGCGATGTTGTGCACCAGGCGCCCGTACAGCCCGTCGAGCAGCCAGTTCATATTCTCTTTGGCGGCGTCGCTCGGCCCGTCGCGATAGAGCATCTCTCCGGCGCTTTTGTAATCCCCAATGTGGATAAAATCCGTATCCAGCCGGAGGTTGCCGAGCAGGCGCTTGAGATAAGGCGTCTCGCTGTAGAAGCCGAGGATCCAGACGTCCCCCGTCGGGGTGACGCTGATGTGGGTGGCCGTGGACACGAGGGCGTACAACCCCGTGTTAAGCACGTCCACGTGGACGTACACCGGCTTCTCGGACTCCGCAATAGCCTCTGACACCTCTTCGATCTGGGCCATACCCATCGCGGGTGATCCCACCGTGATCAGAATGGCCTCGATCGCGGGATCGTCATTGGCCTTTTCGAAACGCTGGATCAGATCCTTGAGCGTGTCAGGCTGCGCGCCGAAGGCGAACATCATGTCGCCCTGCGGTCTTTCCAGCAGCGGTCCGTCGAAATGGAATACGGCCACGCGCCCGGCCGCCCAAGCCGCCGGCGTCCCAGCCAGCACACATGCTGCAACGCAAGCCAGTAGTTTGGTTGCTCGATTCATGGGGTACACCTCCGTTGTTGTCTGACCCCGGTCGGCCGGCGCCGGGTCGAACGCATCATCGGCAGTACGCCGCGGCGTCATCCCGGTCTTTCCACCGTCCGCACCGGACATTTGACTTCCTTCGCACAGTCTACCTCGGCATCGGCCGGTCAACAGTCGAAAAACGTCTGCCGCCCCGCCGGCTGACAAGAAACCACAGCGGTCGACGGATTACGACCAGCAGCGCCGCGGCGCCATGTCGGCCGCCAAACCACTTTCGGCTTGCCATTGCAGCACTGGTAGCCACAATCATGGATCGGACCGCTGCCCAAAGGTCGATCCACTGCACTCGTCAACGCTGGCTCTGCATGCGAAGCTCGAACATGAATCAACCCGCGGACACGTTGGTTCCACCCGCCCGCGACGCCGCCCGGGCCCGCGCCCGGCGCACGGCCTGGCGCGCGGCCCTGATCTACACCCTGATCGGCGCGTTATGGATCGTCTTTTCCGACCGCGCCGTAACCTCCTGGTTCGACGATCCGCAGCACGTTGCCCACGTGCAGACTTTCAAAGGCTGGTTCTATGTCCTGGCCACCGCGGTGCTCGTCTACGTCCTCGTGCGCAGCGCCGCTCGGCACGCCGAGGCCCTCGCCATCGAGTGCGCCCAGCGGCAACAGGCAGCCGTGGAACTGGCCGCCAGCGAGCAACGCCTCCGCCTCACCAGCGAGCAACTCCGCGCCATCATGGACGGCGTTCCCATCGGTATGCTCACCCGCGACGGCCAAGACTGCATCCTCGACGCCAACCCGGCGTTCATCGCGATGGTCAACCGACCACGCGAGGATGTTGTCGGCCAACCGTTCGCGCGCTTGCTCGAGGACGGCGTTGACGCGGAAGCCGCCTGCATGTCTGAGCTTTGGGACAATCACCGGCAGCTCAATCATCGCGAACTGCGTCTGCGCGGCGCTGACGGCCGCATCTGCGTGGCCGCGGCGTCCAGCACCCTCGTGCGCCTCCCAGGGGAGAAACCACGCTTCACCCTGACTATGGTGCGCGACGTGACTGAGCAGAAACACGCCGAAGCGCGCAATGCCGAACTCGAAACGCAACTTCGCCACGCCCAGAAGATGGAGGCCATCGGCCAACTCGCCGGCGGGGTCGCTCACGATTTCAACAACATCCTCACGGCCATCCTCGGCAACGCCGAGTTGACGCTCCTCGAACTGGAGCGCGATCTCGAAACCAACCGCGAGTTGACCGCCAACCTGCACGAAATCGAACGTTGCGCACACCGCGCCGCCGGCCTCACCCAGCAACTGCTGACGGTCAGCCGGCGCCAGGCCATCGAGCCGAAGGTTCTCGATCTCAATCGGCTCCTTGCCGACCTGTCGCACATGCTCCGCAGGCTCATCGGGGAGGACATTCAGTTTGAAACCGCAACGACCGAGGGCTTGCGCCCCCTTCGCACGGACGCCGGCCAGATTGAACAGGTCATCATGAACCTGGTCGTCAATGCCCGCGACGCGATGCCCGGCGGCGGACGGCTGACCGTGCGAACGACCAATGTCGACATCGACACCCAGGACGCGGCCACCCGACCGGACGCCCAGCCCGGACCCCACGTCCTCCTCAGCGTCAGCGACACGGGACAGGGCATCGACGCGGCCACGCTCGAACGCATCTTCGAACCCTTTTTCACCACCAAGCCTGTCGGTCGCGGCACGGGACTGGGCCTCGCTACGGTATACGGCATCGTTCGGCAGTCGGGCGGCCACCTGCGCGTGGCCAGCGCGGTGGGCAAGGGAACGACCTTTGATGTCTACTTGCCCGCGTACACCGGCCAGCAGCAGCCGATTGAACGCGACACGCCAACACAACCGCCGAGCCACGGCCCCAGCACCATCCTCCTCTGCGAGGATGATGAATCCGTGCGCCGCCTGGCCGCCCAGATGCTGCGCGAAGCCGGCTACGCCGTCATGGTTGCCTCCGACGGCGAAGCGGCCCTGCGCCTGGCGCGGGACGCGTCGCAACCGATCGATCTGCTGGTGACGGATGTGATCATGCCCGACATGAATGGGCGCGAACTCGCCAATCGGCTCCGGGCGGAAACGCCCACCTTCCGCACGCTGTTTGTGTCCGGCTATCCGGCCGACATCATCGCCCATCGCGGCATTCTGGATGAGGGCCTGGACTATCTCGAGAAGCCCTTCACCCGGGCTGACCTGCTGCGGCGCGTGGACGCCATCCTCCGACCCAACGCCAACTGACCCTGGCAGCGACGGCACGCGGCCGGACCGCATCACTTGTACATCGCCAGAGCATCAAGCGGTGCCGAAGAGACGGTCGCCGGCATCCCCCAGGCCGGGCACGATGTAGCCGCGTTCGTTCAGTCGCTCGTCAACCGCGGCCGTGTAGATCGGCGTCTCCGGATGCGATTGGCAGACCGTCGCGATACCCTCCGGGCTGGCCACCAGGCAGAGGATCTTGATGCGTCGCGCTCCGACGGCCTCGATGGCGTCGATCGCGGCCACGAGCGAACCGCCGGTGGCCAGCATCGGATCGATGACGATGACGTCGGTTTCGGCGATGTTGGTGGGAAGCTTGTTGTAGTAGGTGACCGGTTCCAGCGTTTCCTCATCGCGATAGAGCCCCAGGTGCCCGACTCGAGCTTCCGGAATGAGTTGCAGGATCCCGTCGGCCATGCCCAGACCGGCGCGCAGCACCGGCACCAGGGTCAGATCCACCGCCAGTCGTTTCCCCTGGCAACGGGCAACCGGCGTGTCCACCTCGACGTCGATCGTCGGGTAGTCGCGGGTGAGCTCGAAGGCCATCAGGCTGGCGATTTGCCCGAGCAGCATCCGAAACTGCTCCACGCCGGTGCGCCGGTCGCGGGCCAGCGTCAGGCGTTGCTGAATCAGAGGATGCGTAATCACGTGCACGTTGGGATAGTTCGTCATGTCAGGCTCCGCGGGCGGCGTGTGGGACGCGGGGATCGCTCCCCTGTGCTGAAGGCCATCTCTTCGCCGCCGCGTCCCAACCGCATCGCCGGCGACCCCGGAAGTGTGGCGGGCATAAGGGGGCGGGTCAAGGTGTGGAGTCGATCACTGCGTCAAAACGCGTGCTCCCTGCATCGAGCGGAGACGCCGCTGCGGTACCGCCCGAACGGCTCGCTGTTCAAGCCGACGAATCCCCGTGGGACCGGCGCGGGGCCCAGGCCACACCGAGCGCGGCGACGAATGCCAGCAGGCCCGCCCCCAGGAGCAAGCCTCCCGGTTGATGCCAGTAGGCGCCGCCACGGCGCAGCAGCACCAGCGCGCCAATCAGCAATGCCGCGCTGAGCGCCGCCCGCCGACGACCGAGCCGCGGATGCAACAGGGTCAGCCACAATACAACGAGAACCAGCGCCTCCCGCGGCCAGGGGAAAACGGCCACACCAAAGGCCAGCGCACGCGGCAGGATTCCTAACCCGGACCAGTCGATGCGATACGCGTCGTCGGTCGCCACCACCGTCGCCACGGCATGGGGGCCCATCGTCTCGCCCAGCGGCGTCCACACCCACACGTGGGCCCCGTCGGCCACCAGCCGCGCCTCCACGCCCCGACCGCGCAGCAGGCTCGCCGCGATCACCGCCCGCCCGTCGCAGTCCTCCCGCCCCATCGTCACCACTTCCTCGACCGTCGGAAGGTAATCCACCACGCCCCAGGTTTCCCAATCGTAGGCGTAGGGCACGCGCTCCACCACAAAGCCCTGCACCACCGGGAGCAGTTCCGAATCGGCGGGCTCGTCGGCCAACCGGTCCGCCAACGCCGCCCGCCACGGGGCCAACGCTGTAGCCTCGGGATCGATAAGCGCATCGGGATCGTGCAGATGCTGAAGATGCCGGACCAGCAGACGGGGATTGGGGAAGCAAACCAGCACGACGGCCAGGACCACGACACCCCACTTCACCGGCCAACGCCAGCGCCGCCGCTGCTGATGCCAGCGACGCCACCACGCCAACACACTCGATGGATGCCGATCCTCGCGCCGAGACATCGCTGTCACCCTGAAACCCGGCCCGGGGGCATTGTAGCACCAGTTCGAGGGCGGGGCGGCGCGCGGCGGCCGACAGCGGGACGATCGATGAGTGTCGCGCCCCAGCGACGGCGGCGACCGGCACAGTCCACGAAGAAGGCCGCGGCCCGCCGACCCCCCAACAGGTCGACAAGCCGCGGCAGAGGCGAAACTCGATACCGTTGATGCCGCAGGGCGCTCCACCGGGCCGCCGCCATACCCCTCCGCGGGTGACGTTGGCCCGGTAGGGCGCGTCTTCTCCCCTCCCCTGCGGCCCCCAGCACTCAGAACCCCCAAGTGCCCGGCCCCCTCACGTAACCCCCAAGACCCCTGGACCGAACGGGCGTCAACCGCCCCTCGGTCACCGTCGACCGCCGTCCCCCCGGTCGGCGCGTCGACGAAAATCAGAATAGCAACGTCCGTGCCACCGCCTGCGGAAAAACGTAATCTATGATCAGTCTTGAGGTTGTGGCGGACGCAAACTCGCCCAACGCCAGCCGGGTGGGCACTGGTTACCCACTCACCATCCCCCGCGCGGTCACTATTGCCCACCACGCTTGCCCCAACGACAGACATGTTCGGGCGCGACTGCCAGCATAACCGCTTTTACCCAGTGTGCTCGGTTTGACGAAACGACGGTTTTGACCTAGCTTCACATGGGTGTGGTCTGCTACCGATCCAATCTTGCTCTCCGCCGACCCGTTCGCGGCCCATCATCATGACCAACACAGCATGCCAATCGCGAAGGCCCTCGGTGCGCATGCCCAGGTCCGGCGGCGACTGCACCACGCAAGGAGCGTAGGAGGATGAAAGCCTGACGCGTTGTCGCGTCGATGCTTTCCGGAGTTGTGGGAAGAAGCCAACGGCCGGGGTTGAAGTCGGGCGTTCTCCGATTTCCATCCCGGCCTGTTGGTTGAATGCTCGACCTGTTGTTTCAGCAGGTGTGCCTCCGCAACGCATCGCGCAGACCCCTGTTCGCCGGTCACACCGTGCCACCTCAATGGCTCAAGGGGCGCAGCAGGTTTGACCCCGCAACCGCGACCACACTATACTCCCGGGCGTCTTCATTTCGCAGCAGTACTTCGGGTTCATCACGGGGTTTGCCCCGGCGTTGAGCCCTTGGCCGGAACAACGCACGCAGCAGATCCTGTAGGAGGAGCCTTCAGCGGATGCACGGCGCAGGCACCGATGACGATGAATTGCTTATAGCCGCGGCGCGGGACTTCGCCCGGGCCGAACTCATCGAGCGCGACCGGCAGTGGGATCGCCTCGACGGCGGCGTGCGCGACGTTCTGCCCGCCCTGGCCGAAATGGGGTTTCTCAACATCATTCTTCCCGCCGAGACGGGCGGTTTGGGCTGCGGCTACGGCGTTTACGCGGCCATCATGCACGAAATCGCCTACGCCTCGCCCTCCGCGGCGGTGACCCTCTGCGTGCACAATATGGCCGGGCACGTGCTCAACGGTTTCGCCCCCGAGCCGGTGCGCCGCGACATCCTCAGCGCCTGGGGTGACCCGGCCAACTTCGGCGCGTTCGCCATCAGCGAGGCCAACGCCGGCAGCGACCCCTCGGCGTCGCGCACCCGCGCCGAGCGCCGCGGCGGCGAGTACATCCTCAGCGGCGAGAAAATGTGGATCACCAACGGGCTGACCGCGCGCTGGTTCGTCACCCTTGCACGCACCAGCCCCGGCGAGGACAAGCGCGGGCTCAGCATGATCCTGGTCGACGGCGAAGCGCCGGGCATCGGGCGCGACCCGATCCACGGCAAGATGGGCATCCGCGGCAGCGAGACGGCCGTCATCTCCTTCGACAACACCCCAGCGCCGGCGGAAAACCTGCTCGGCGCCGAAGGCGAAGGCCTCGGCGTGAGCCTGACCGCACTGAACGGCGGGCGGATCGGCATTGCCGCCCAGGCCACAGGCATCGCGGCCGCCTGCGTCGACGAGATGATCGCCTTCGCCCACGAGCGCGAACAGTTCGGCACCAAGATCTCCCAGTTCCAGGCGATACAGGGCATGATCGCCGACAGCGCCGCCGAGTTGGCGGCCGCGCGGGAGCTCATCCAGTACGCAGCCGACCGCATCGATCGCGGCGTGCGCGATCCCGCGGCCAGCCCCAAGGCCAAGCTCTTTGCGACCGAGGCGGCCAACCGCATCGCCTACCGCGCGGTGCAGTTGCACGGCGGCATGGGCTACGTCAACGAGTGCCGCGTGGAGCAGCTCTACCGCGACGTGCGGGTGACGACGATTTACGAGGGAACCAGTGAGATTCAGCGGCTGATCATTGCCCGGGAACTGCTGCGTTCGGGCCTGCCGTCGTAGCGTGTTCGCACGGTGGCCCGAGAACGCCTGGGCTCCTACAATCAACAACTTCGCGGCGTCCCGGCTGGTTCCCGCCGGGACGCCGCGCGAGGTCGGAGAACGATGAACTACGAACTGCCGGACGATATCAAGCTGCTGCGCGACACCGCGCGGAAGTTCGCGGCCGAGGCGATCGGTCCCCACGCCCGCGACTGGGATCGCGAAGGCGCCATTCCCGAAGCCACGTTGAAGCAACTCGCCGATCTTGGGTTTCTAGGTATCTGCGTGCCGCACGACTACGACGGCGCGGAGATCGGCTACCTGGGCAACAGCGTAATCATCGAAGAAATCGCCCGGCAATGCGGCGGAACGGCGCTGGTGCTGGCCGCCCACAACGGGCTCTGCTGCGGCCACCTGCTCTGCGCCGCCAGCGACGCCCAGAAGAAGAAGTACCTGCCCACCCTGGCCACGGGCAAAACGCTCGGCGCCTGGGCCCTGACCGAGCCGGGCAGCGGATCGGACGCGGCCGCCCTGCGCACCACGGCGGTCAAGGACGGCGACCACTACGTACTGAACGGATCGAAGAACTTCATCACCAACGGCCACCGCGCCGGCGTCTTCGTCGTGCTCGCCCGCACCGATCCCGACGCCCCCAAGACCAAGGGCATCAGCGCCTTCATCGTCGAACGTGACACGTCGGGGTTTTCCATCGGGGCCAAGGAAGACAAGCTGGGCATGCGCGCCTCGGACACCGTACCGCTGACCTTCGAGGATTGCCGTGTGCCGGCGGCAAACCTGGTCGGCGAGCCGGGCAAGGGTTTCAACGACACGCTCAAGGTGCTCGAGCGCGGACGGATCACGATTGCGGCGTTGAGCGTCGGCCTGGCCCGCGGGGCGCTGGAGGAGTCGCTCAAGTACGCCCAGGAGCGCGAGCAGTTCGGCAAGCCCATCGCCAAACACCAGGCCATCCAGTTCATGTTGGCCGACATGGCCGTGCAGATCGACGCGGCCCGACTGCTGGTGCGCAAAGCGGCTTTGCTCCAGGACGCCGGCAAGAGCAGCAATCTCGAATCGTCCATCGCCAAGCTCTACGCCTCGGAGATGGCCACGCGCGTCTGCCTGGACGCGATCCAGATTCATGGCGGTTATGGATATCTCAAGGACTGGCCGGTGGAGCGCTACCTGCGCGACGCCAAGCTGTGTGAGATCGGCGAAGGCTCGAGCCAGATCCAGCGCATGGTCATCGCCCGGGCGGTGCTGGACCTGCCCCGGTAGGGGTAGGGGGCGGGGCCGCAGCGCGCGAACGCTGAAAACAGGATACGTTGTTCATGGACTATACCTTTACCGAAGACCACCGCATGCTCCGCGACACCGTGCGCGAGTTCGCCCGCGGCGAGGTCGCGCCGGGATCCGCCGAGCGCGACAAGGCTCACGCCATCGAGCCGGGCCTGCTCAAGCAGATGGCCGAGTTGGGCCTGTTCGGCATCTGCATTCCCGAGCAATACGGCGGCGCGGGAATGGACTGCGTCGCCTCCAGCATCGTGGTTGAAGAAATCTCCCGGGCTTGCGCCGGCACGGGGGTCTTTCTCAGCGCCCACAATTCGCTGTGCGTGGACCCCATCCTCACCTTCGCCAACGAAGCGCAGAAGAAAAAGTACCTCCCGAAGCTCGCCACCGGCGAAGCCATCGGCTGCTTCTCGCTCACCGAGGCGGGCAGCGGGTCCGACGCAGGCGCCGCCCGCTGCATGGCCATCTTGCGCGACGACGGCTGGCACGTCGACGGCGGCAAAATCTTCGTCACCAACGGCAAGGAGGCCGCGGTCATCATCCTCTTTGCCGTCACCGAAGACGATCCCAAGCGGCGCATGACCGCCTTCATCGTCGATCAGCCCTCGGATGGGCTCAAGCTGGTCAAGTGCGAACACAAGCTGGGCATTCACTGCACCTCCACGGCCGAGTTTCTCTACGAGGATTGCGTGGTTCCGCAGGAGAATCAGCTTGGCGAGCGCGGCGCAGGCCTGCGCGTGGCGCTCACCACGCTCGACGGCGGGCGCATCGGCATCGCCGCCCAGGCCCTGGGCATCGCCCAAGCCAGCCTGGATGCCTCCGTGGAATACGCCAATACGCGCGAGCAATTCAACCGACCGATCGGGGCCTTCCAGGCCATCCAGCAGCGCATCGCAGACATGCAGGTCGCGGTGGAAGCCGCCCGCGGACTGGTCTATCGGGCCGCCTGGCTCAAGGACCAGGGCCGGCCCTACGCCTACGAGGCCGCCCAGGCCAAGCTCTTCGCCTCCGAGGCCTGCTGCCGCGCGTCGGCCTCAGCCGTGCAGGTCTTCGGCGGCTACGGCTACTGCGAGGATTACCCAGTCGAACGCCTCTACCGCGACGCCAAGATCACCGAACTCTACGAGGGCACCAGCGAAATCCACCGGCTGGTTCTCGCCCGCGGACTGCTCGACGCCAACGCCAAGGTATGGGAGACGAACCGATGACCGAGATCGACAAAAAGCAGCCGGTGGCCGTGGTCGGCGCCGGCACCATGGGCCGCGGCATCGTCCAGGTTTTCGCGCATGCCGGCTTCGACGTCCTGCTGTTCGACGCCGACGACGACGCGGTCGACAAAGCTCTCGAGTTTATCCGCAAGCAGATGGACCGCGGCGTCCAGAAGGAGAAGTGGACCTCCGCCGACGGGGCCGCCACGATCCAACGTATCCGCCCGGTGACGGCCATGAACGAGCTCGCCGGGGCCCAGATCGCCATCGAGGCCGCTTCCGAGAACCCCGGCGTCAAGAAGGATATCTTCCGGACCCTCGACGGCGTGCTCGACGAATCGGCCGTCCGCGCGTCGAACACCAGCAGCATCAGCATCACCGAACTGGCCGCCGCCACCGCCCGCCCGGAGCGCTTCTGCGGCATGCACTTTTTCAACCCCGTCCCGGTGATGAAGCTCGTCGAGATCGTCTCCGGCCTGCAAACCGCGGGCGACACGGTGGACGCGGTGCAGGCCCTCGCCGAGGCCGTCGGCAAGACGCCGGTACGCGTTAACGACCACCCCGGCTTCGTCTCCAACCGGATCCTCATGCCGCTGATCAACGAGGCGATTCTCACCCTCCAGGACGGCGTCGCCGAGGCCGAGGCGATCGACGAGGTCATGAAGCTGGGCATGGCCCACCCCATGGGCCCCCTGCGGTTGGCCGACCTGATCGGGCTGGACGTGTGCCACGACATCATGATGGTGCTCTATCGCGACCTGGGCGATCCCAAGTATTTCCCCGCCCCGCTGCTGCGCAAGATGGTCGCGGCCGGGCGTCTGGGGAACAAGACGAAACGCGGGTTCTACGCGTACGAGTAGGTCTCGCGAGCGGGGCCTGCGGGGCCTGGGCTTTGAGACCACGAAGGCGGGCACGGTCCGCACGACAAGGGCTGGATGATGCCGGACACACAAGTCAACTTGGAAATATCCAACGGAGTCGCCACCGCGACGCTGGAGACCGCCGATGGGCTTAACGTGCTCAGCGGCGGCGTACTCGACGCCCTCGCCGATGCCGCGCAAGAGGTGCAGGCGACAGAAGGCGTCCGCGCCTTCGTCCTGGCCGCCCGGGGCAAGGTCTTCATCGCCGGGGCGAACATCAAGGAGCTGGCTGGACTCGATGCCGCCGGCGGTCGGGCCATGGCCGAGCGCGGCAACCGCGCTTTCGACGCCATCGCCGCCCTGCCCTTGCCGACGATCGCCCGCATCCACGGGGCGGCGTTGGGGGGCGGGCTGGAAGTCGCCCTGGCGTGCGATTTCCGCCTGGCACTGAGCCACGCCAAGGTGGGTCTGCCGGAAACCTCGCTGGGCCTGGTACCCGGATGGAAGGGGATCGGCCGGTTGTGCGCCCTTACGGGTCCGACGGTGGCCAAACGCTTGATGTTCAGCGCCGCGGCCATCCCCGCCATGGAGGCCGTCTCGCTCGGCTTCATCGACGAGGCCGTGGAGGACGAAACGCAGCTCGACATCCGCATCGAGGAACTGATCGCTTCGTTCCGCCGCGGCGGGCCGCGCGCCATCGGGCTGATCAAGCGGGCCATGGCCACCGGCGACGAGGTCGCGGCGTTTGGCGACTGCTTCGGCCACGAGGAATCGAAGGAAGGCATGACGGCGTTCGCCGAGAAGCGACCGGCGTCCTGGACGCAATAGCAAGGTGAAGTTTATGGCCACAAGACCGATTGACGACAAACGCACGCCGACCATTCTCGACCAGCCCTTCGTCGGGCCCGAAGACCTGGCCGACAAGGCCTGGCCGGCCGACGTGCCGCCGCCGGGAGAATACCCTTACACCCGCGGGATCCATCGCGAGATGTACCGCAAGCGCGTGTGGACCATGCGGCAGTTCGCCGGTTTCGGATCGGCCGAGCAGACCAACGAGCGCTTCAAGTATCTCCTCCAGCACGGCCAGACCGGCCTGAGCACGGCGTTCGACCTGCCCACGCTGATGGGCCGCGACAGCGACGACCCCCTCTCCCTTGGTGAAGTGGGCCGCTGCGGCGTCGCGGTGTCCTCGCTCGACGACATGCGGCGGCTGTTCGACGGCATCGAACTCGACCAAGTCAGCACGAGCATGACCATCAACGCCCCGGCCGCCATTCTGCTGGCGTTCTATGTCGCGGTGGCCCAGGAGCGCGGCATCGGGCCCGACCAGCTCCGCGGCACGCTGCAAAACGACATCCTCAAGGAATTCCACGCCCAGAATGAATACGTCTTTCCGCCGCGGCCGAGCGTGAAGCTGGTCACCGACACCATCGAGTACGGCACGCATCACATGCCGCAGTGGAACACGGTGAGCATCAGCGGCTACCACATTCGCGAGGCCGGCGCCACCGCCGTCGAGGAAATGGCCTTCACCCTCGCCGACGGCATGTGCTACGTCGAGCAGGCCCTGGCCCGCGGGCTGAACGTGGACGATTTTGCCAAACGGCTGAGCTTTTTCTTCGACGTGCACAACGACTTCTTCGAGGAGATCGCCAAGTTTCGCGCCGCCCGCCGCATCTGGGCGAAAACCATGCGGCAGAAGTTCGGCGCGCAGCAGGAGCGGAGCTGGTGGCTGCGCTGCCACGCCCAGACCGCCGGCGTCACCCTCACCGAGCAGCAGCCCATCAACAACGTGGTGCGCGTGGCCTACCAGGCCCTGGCGGCCGTCCTCGGCGGCACGCAGTCGCTGCACACCAACAGCATGGACGAAACCCTCGCCCTCCCGACCGAGGAGGCCGTGAAGGTCGCCCTGCGTACGCAGCAGGTCCTCGCGGAAGAAACCAACATCAAGCAGACGGCCGACCCCCTCGGCGGTAGCTGGTTCATCGAGAAGCTCACCGATGAGATCGAGGCCGAAGCCAATGCGATCTTCGACGAGATTGACGAAGTGGGCGGCGTGATCGCGGCCGTGGATCGCGGCTACTTCCGCCGGCGCATCGCCGAAAGCGCCCTGCAGCAGAGCGAGGCGTTCGACAGCGGCGAGGCGGTGGTGGTCGGCGTCAACAAGTACGTGGACAACGATTACCAGCGCATCCCCATTTTGAAAATTGATAAGGCCGTCGAGGCGCAACAGGTCGCCCGACTGAAGCAACTCAAGCAGGACCGCGACGCGAAAGACCACCGCGACGCCCTCAAGCGCCTCCGCCAGGCGGCGCTGGACAACGAGAACGTGATGCCCCACCTGATCGCCGCCGCCCAGGCCAACGCCACCGTCGGCGAAATGATGGACACGATGGCCGACGTCTTTGGCCGCTACGACGGCGGCCCCGAGTGGTAGAAGGACAGGGATTGCGGGGCCAAGGAACTGAGGGGTTAAGGGGCTGAGGATGCGTGGCGTTCGGCGCATCGGGACCATCGTTCGATAACTGTCGCGCTGCGGCGCGAAATGCTTCTGATACCATGTACAACGCACGCATACTGATGGCCAAGATCGGACTGGACGGACACGACCGCGGGGTGAAGGTGCTGGCGCGGTCCTTCCGCGACGCCGGGTTCGACGTCATTTACACCGGGCTGTGGCAAACCCCGCAGGCAACCATGCTCGCCGCCCTCCAGGAAGACATCGATGTCGTCGGCGTCAGCCTGCTGTCGGCCGCCCACCAGACGGTCATGCCCGAGGTCCTCCGCTGGCGCAAAGAACTCGGCATCACCGACGTCCCCGTGGTGCTCGGCGGCATCGTGCCGGAGGACGAACACGCGGAGATGCTGGAACTGGGCTGTGCGGCCGTCTTCAATCCGGGATCGGCGGTCGAGACCATCATTGAAAAGTTCCGCGAACTCGCCGGCCAGCGCCGCCGCATGTCGGTCGACGAGGCCATCGCGGGGTATCAGAAGCATGCGGACACCGCCCTCGCCCAGCTCATCACCCACATCCAATGCGACCGGGTCGATGGCGCCTGGCGGCCGCCGGAGGGAAAGGCTCAAGTCATCGGCGTCACCGGTTCACCCGGCGTGGGCAAGAGTTCCTTCATCGGCAAGCTCGGCCAGCAACTCTGCGCCGCCGGGCACAAGGTCGCGGTCGTCGCGGTGGACCCGTCAAGCCCGGTGCACGGCGGGGCGCTGCTCGGCGATCGCCTGCGCATGATGTGGGGCACGCCGAGCGACCAGTTCTTCATCCGCTCGCTTTCGTCGGGCAAAGTCTATGGCGGCCTTGGACCGCACTGCGAAGACGTGGTCGCCGCCTTTAAGGGCTACGGTTTCGATTACGTGCTCCTCGAATCCGTGGGCGCCGGCCAGTCCGATACGGCCATTCGCGAAGTGGCCGACCGGACACTTGTCCTGCTCATGCCCGAATCGGGCGACAGCATCCAGTTCTCCAAGGCCGGGATCATGGAAATCGCCAACGCGTTCGTCATCAACAAGTGCGACCTCCCGGGAGCGGACGCCACCGCCGGGCAACTTCTCGCCGCCATCGGCAAAGACCGCCCCGTCTTCCATACCAGCACCGTCCGCGGCATCGGCATCGACCAGGTTGCCGCCTGGGTCATGGAAAACAAGGGTTGAGTGAGTAAGGGGTAAAGGGACACGACGGCCCAAGTATCCGTGCACTGCTCAGGCCAGGTTGTGAGCCCAGCGGGACGAGCGGCCTACGCGCCAGGGCCCACGCCCCGCCTCTCTCGCCCAGGGGCGCTCGCCTAGGGGCACGCCAGCGGCTGATGTGTAAAGGCGACCCGATCCGCGAAGCCGCCCACCGTGCGCGGATCATCGGCCTCATCGAAGTAGGTGATCAGCGCCCCATCCTCCGCCACCACCACGACGTCGTAAACCGGAAGCGTCGCGTAGTCGTCGCTGACATCCTCCAGCGAGCCCGTTGTGAGCGTGCTGCGGATGCCGGTGACGGTGTAAACCCAGGCGGCCGGGTCGTCTTCTGCCGGCGTATATGTCCCTTGCTGCACCTCGATTGTGATCAGCAGGCTGAGGATATTCGTGTAGATCTGCCGCTCGAGGGTGGCGTTCTCGGCGTCAAAGAGGAGCACTTCGCAGACCTGCTGCTGACCGGCCGTCCCGGTCGAGGGCACGCACGCCGCCCAACACCCATCGACCGCCGCCGGCTGGTCGGCGCCATCGCCCGGCGACGGCGGCTGTACGCCTATAGGCTCCGTGCTGAACTCGGCCGGGTTCTCCAGGACGAACCGCATCGCTGGCGGCGCTTCGGTCGGCGCGGCGTACTCGTCGGACAAGACGCCGCACCCCGTCACGCCCAGAATGCATCCGACCAGGGCTGCGCCCAAGCCACCATCCGCAAAACACGTCATCGCAAGCCTCCTGCGTCAGGACATACGGCTGCCGGGCCCACACGCCGCAACAGTTCCCCTGAGTGCCGCGTGAGCTGCACGGAACGATAATCTTCCCAATTGTCCAAAGCAATGGCCGCAGCGCGTCTGCCGTGCCCCCCCCGGACAACAGTATCACTTCATGCGGCTGCGCAGTTCCGCAAAAACGTCATCCGGGGTGATGTCCTCGGCCACCATGCGCACGAGCAGGTGGTAGAGCAGATCGGCGCACTCCCACCGCAGGTTCTCGCGGTCGGGCGCACTGATCACTTCCTCGGTCTCCTCGCGCAGCTTGGCCGCGACCAGTTGCGGATCGGCGAGCAGCTTCTGCGTGTAGCTCGGCGGCCCGGCGCCCTGGCCGGCCTTGCGCTCGCAAAGCGTGGCGTGCAAGCGCGCCAACACGTCGGCGGCGGTGGCGCCGAAGCAGGTCTGCGCCCCGGTGTGACACGCGGGTCCCTGCTGGCGCACACGGAACAGCACGGTGTCGGCGTCGCAGTCCAGCCGGGCAGCCACCAGTTCCTGTGTATTCCCGGAGGTCTCCCCTTTGCGCCACAGCTTGCCACGCGACCGCGACCAGTAGCATCCGACACCCTCGCGCAACGCTGCGTGCAGCGAATCCGCATTGCTCCAGGCCAGCATGAGCACGGCGCCTGTGTCGGCGTCCTGGGCGATGGTGGGCACGAGCCCCTGGTCGTTGAAGCGCACGCCGGCGACCCACGCCTCGACCAGGTCGAGCTTGTTCTCGTAGACCGCTCGGCCCAACTGGCAGTGCAGCCCGGCCTGCACGAGCCGCCCCGCCTCCTCGGCGCTGGCGATCCCCCCCGCCACGATAATAGGGACAGTCACCTCTTTTTGAAGCCGCGTCGCGGTCTCCGTGTCCGCCCCGGCGAGCATACCCTCCCGCTCCACCTGGGTAAACAGCAACCCCGCACAGTACGGCGCCAGGGCCTTCGCCTTGTCCACAACGTCCACCTGCGTGTCGCGGGTCCAGCCATGATCGACCACGCTGGCGCCACGGGCGTCGATCGCCGCGACCATCCATTCCCGCGGAAACTGCCGCAAAAACTCGGGCGACGCCATCGTTCCCACCACCACCTGCTGGGCGCCCCGCTGAATCCACGCCCGCACCGCGTCGGCCGATCGGATGCCGCCCCCCACCCGGCAGTCGGCCACACGGCAGCACGCGGCCATAACGTCGGTGTTGTTCCCGCGCCCCAGCGCCGCATCAAGATCCACCACCGCCACCGGCCCGAACCGGTTGAAGTGCCGGGCCAACTCGACCGGATCGCGTGGATCGGTGAGCAGCAATTCCCGGCCCTGCCGCAGTTGCACGGCCTGGCCGTCCATCAGATCGATGCTGGGGATAATCACAAGCGCGCCTCCACGCCGGCCGCGGCCAGCCGTTGCTTGATGTCCAACGGGGTCAGCGACCCGTCGTGAAAGATCGACGCCGCCAGGGCCGCCTGCACCGGCGCCTGGGTAAACAGCTCGACGAAATGCTCCGCACTGCCCGCCCCGCCGGACGCGATCACCGGAACGGCCACCGCCCGGGCAACCATGGTGCACAATTCCAGGTCGAACCCCGCGCGCACGCCGTCCGTGGGAATACAGTTCAGCAGAATTTCACCGGCGCCGCGCTCCACCGCCTCCGCCACCCACGCCTGCACGGACCGTCCCGTCGGCGTCCGCCCGCCATGCGTCGTCACCATCCACGCGTCGCCGATCCGCGCCGCGTCCACGCTGAGCACCACGCACTGGTTGCCGAACGCCTCGGCCAATTCACCCAACAACGCCGGACGCTCCACCGCCGCGGTGTTGACGCTGATCTTGTCCGCCCCCGCTCGCAGCAACGCCCGAGCGTCGTCCACGCTCCGCACCCCGCCCCCCACGCTGAAGGGGATAAACAGCACGCACGACAACCGCCGCACCAGATCCAGCAGCAAAGGCCGCTCCTCGATCGAGGCGGTCACATCCAGAAAACACAATTCGTCCGCCCCTGTGGCCATGTACCGCGACGCGCACGCCACCGGGTCGCCCTGGTCGCGGAGGTTCTGGAACCCCACCCCCTTGACCACCCGCCCGGCGCGAATGTCGAGACAGGGAATGATCCGCCGCGCTAGCATGTCGCAAACCTCCGCAACACCGCCAGCCCGGCCTCGGCGCTCTTCTCCGGATGAAACTGCACGCCGCACACGTTGCCCCGCTCCACCGCCACGCAGAATCGCTGATCATCGCAGCCGCAGACGGCCGCGCAATACGCCGCGTCCGCTGGTACACACACGTAACTGTGCGCAAAGTAGAAATACTCCGCGCACGCCTCGGCAAAGAGCCGGCCGGGCTTTGTCACCTCCGCCCGGTTCCAGCCCATGTGCGGAATCGTCTGCGTCGCCAGACGCGTCACCGTACCCGGAATCAAGCCCAGTCCCCGCACGCCCGGCGCTTCGGCGCTCTCCTCGAGCAGCAACTGGGCCCCCAGGCAGATTCCCAACAGCGGCCGACCCGTCTCCGCGTAGCGTCGCAGCGCCGCGTCCAGCCCGGCGCAGGCCAACTGCCGCATCGCCGATCCGAAGTGGCCCACGCCCGGCAGAATCACGCGCTCGTGGTCGGCCAGGGCCGCCGGCGCATCCACTAACCGCCACGCCGTGCCCAGATAATCGATCGCGTTGCTCACGCTTTGGAGGTTGCCCGCGCCGTAGTCCACGATGCCGATCATCGCAGCAGCTCCGCGAGGACGTCGGCCGTCGCCAGCAGATCCGGCTTCACCGCCCGGGTTGCGGCCCCGGTGCGGATACGCTCGGTCGTCTCCGCATCGGTCAGGTCGGTGTCAATGTGCACGTAATCGACAATCAGACCACGCTCCCGCGCCGCCGTGACGGCCTCGAAATCCGCCGGCGCGTCCCCCACGTACACCCAGCGTCCGGTCGCCGCCTCCCGCTTTTGCCGCCCGTCGAGCACCATCGCCCGCGCCGTCTCGCTGCCCACCACGGCGCACGCGACCGGGAACCAGTGCGGCTTGCCTAGCGGCGCTGCCCCGGTCGCCTCCTGACCCTGCTCGACCACCGTCTGCGTGACGATGCGCTGCGGAGCAATTCGGTCGAGGATTTCGAACCGCCGCATGGGCTCCAGCGTCTCCTCGCTGTGCCGCGAAGTGCACACACCCAATTCAGCGCCCAGCCCGCGCAAGTGATCGAAAAGAGCCTGCGTGTCCGCAACCGAATGGGCCAGGGCCTGCCGCGGAAACCTCCACCCCACGGCCGCTTCGTCCCTCAGAATGACCTGGAAAACCTTCACCGCCTCGGCGAATGCGAACCCTTCCCGATCGATACCGAACCCACTCAGCCGATGTCCATCCTCCGGCGGACCGTTCCACAATGCCTCCATCGCCGCCGCCAGACACTTCGCCGCGTCAAGATAATCCCCGTCCGCCAGCGCCACCGCGACGTCGGCGTGCACCGAGGGGGCGTCCAGCGCCCGGATCATGACCGCCGCGAGATCCCAATTGGAGTTGCATCCCCGCCCTTTGGTGATGCGCTGCACGCGCCGCCGGACGAGACAGGCGTCTCCCAGGGCGTCCCAGCCCGCCTGATCGCGCGGCGCAAGCTCGTGCCGCACCACGGCGGCCGCCAGCGCCGTACGCCAGTAGGGCATCTCGTCCATGAACACGCCGTCCGCGTCAAAGATGATTAACTTGTCGCCGATTTCGCTCATATACGCCCAACGTTACCTCAGACTGTCCGTCCGTTCATTCCGTTCGTGCGCGCCCTACGCAGGTTCCACGGTGTATTCCGGCGTGCCGGCCAGTCCGCTGGATTCACCCGGCAAACGCTGCACCGTGCCCAACGCACCGCCCACGGCATCGCCGAGGTTGCGAAATACCGACTCGTACAGATGGTGCAGATTCCCGCCACGGCTAATCTCGATGCGAACGCTGGCGCCGCTGCCGTACGCGAAACCGTCGAAGAACTGCCGCAGATTGGCGCCGTACGCCGCCCCGCCCCCGGCGCCACCCGCCCCGTACCAGGCATCGATGAAGCCGTCAATGTCCACCCGCCGCGGGACCTGCCAATCGCACCGCGGTCGTGCTTCCAACGACACGCTGACCGCCGACGCGCACTCGTCCATCCCACCGGTTGCGCTCGCCCGTCCGGAGATTCCCACCGCCCGCCGCCGCTGATCTGCGATCGCCGCCACTCCCCGGCCGATGAGCTGCCCGAGGTCCTCGCACAACACGTGATCGAACTCCCACGAGCCCGGCCAATCCGCCGAAGCCAGGGTCACGTCGATGCCGGCCGCCTTGGCAAAGTGATCGATGAAGTGCGACAACAAGCGGTTCGGCAGCGCCATCGCGGCACCCGCCGACGCGCGCGGCGCCAGCACCACCGCGAAATCGGTCTCCGCGGTGCGCCGGCGCACCCTGATCGCATCAAACAACGCATCCATAACCCGGACTCCCTAAGGCGAATCCCTGCTGAAAATCCGTCACACCGCGGGCGGCGTCCAGTTCTCCACCGCCAGGTGATGGGCGCTAAAGCCCTCGTCGCGGCTTATGGTCGACACCACCGGCGCCAGCGACTCGAATCCCGCCCGCGCTACGTAACCCACCGACGATCGCTTGAGAAAATCGTGCACGGACACGCACGACCGCGTCGCCGCCTCACCGCCCGTCGGCAGAATCGCGTTCACCCCCATGGCGTAGTTGCCCAGGCTGATGATAGGGTAATCGCCAATCAGAATCTCCCCGGCGTTGCGGATCGCGCCCAGCACATCCCAGGGCCGCTGCACCATCACCGCCAGGTGCTCCGGAGCGAACGCGTTGACCACCGCGATCGATTCCGCCAGTGAACCCGTCACCACAATGCCGCCGTTCTCGCTCAGCACCGTTTCGGCAAAGGCTCGCCGCTGCTCGCCAAGCTGCGCAAGCAACCGCTGACCTGCGGCCGCCACCGCCTCAGCGAAATCCACTTCGTGCGTCACCAGCAGCGCGCAGGAGTTCTCCCCGTGCTCTGCCTCGATCAGCAGGTTCCACGCGGCGTTCTCGGCCGACCCCATCCCATCGCACAGAATCGCCGATTCGCTCGGGCCGGCCGGCGCCCCCGGATCGAGTACGTCGCTCAGCAGGTGCCGCGCGGCCGTCACATACACGTTCCCCGGCCCGCACAGCTTCGCACAACCCGGTATGCTCTGCGTGCCGAACGCGACGGCCGCCACCGCCTGCGCCCCGCCCACGCGGTACACCTCTTCGATTCCGCACATCCGCGCCGCCACCAGCGTCGCCGCGTCAACCGTGCCGTCCGGCCCCGGCGGCGTGCAGACCACGATCCGCGGCACCCCCGCAACCACCGCCGGTACGCCCAGCATGCACATCACCGACGAAAACGCCCCCCGCCCCCGCGGCACGTACAGACACACCGAGTCGATCGGCGTAAACCGATCGCCGCACCACACCCCCGGCTCCACCTCGTGCATGGCCAGGGCCGTGGGCTTCTGCGTCTCGTGCAACGTGCGGATGTTGCGGATCGCGTGCGCCAGCGCCGCGCGCATGTCGCTCGACAGCGCTCGGTCGGCCGCATCGAATTCCTCCGCGGCGACCCGCAGACCCCGGGACCCGAGATCGACGCCATCAAACTGCTGGGTGAATTCCAACACCGCCGCGTCGCCGCGCTCGCGAACCGCCGCAATGACTTCCCGGCACGTGGCCTCCGCCTCGCCGGCCGACGGCGTCACACGCCGCAGTTCCACGGGCAGGGGGTCCGTAGCATTCGGTTGCGCTCGAAGTATCCGAATCATGACATCCGCCACCAATCAGTCGCCACAATCGCCAGGACCAAGACCCTCGACCGATGTCCGGCCGATCGCACAAAGCACCGTCCCGGAGCGTACCACCGGACCACGGTTTCTCCCACCTGTCCGCGTTCTCACTTTCTCACTTTCTCACTTTCGCACTTTTCCACTTTCTCACTTTCTCACTTTCTCACCCGCTCCCCTGCTCACGCAATTACTTTCTGCACCGCCGTCTGAAGAATATCCGTCGCCCCCGCCCGACGGATCGCCGGCAGCAGCGCGGGCACTTCGTCACGCAGCACTGCCGCCCGCACCGCATAGCCCGCGTCCGCGTGCAGCGCTTGAATCGTCGGCGTCTTCATCGCCGGCAGCAGCGCCAGCACCGCATCGAGCTTCTCAGCCGAGACGTTCATATCCAGCAGCACCCGCCGCCGCCCCTGGAGAATGCTGTCCAGCAGCAGCACGAGTTCCTCGATCGCCCGGCGCTTGTTCACATCGTCGAGGGTCGCGGCGTGCGCAATGACCCGCGTGCTCGAGCGCAGAATCTCGTCCACCACCACCAGCCCGTTGGACTTGAGCGTGGCGCCCGACGCGGTGTTGTCCACGATCAGATCAGCGTCTTCGGGCGGGAAAACCTCCGTCGCGCCGTACGTGCGCACGTAACGGAAATCCACGCCCTTGCCCTGCATGTACCGGGTGGTGAGATTCTCGTACTCGCTGGCGACGATGAGCGGACGCGCGGGGGCCACGGCAAACGGGTCGCACCCGCGCGGAGCGGCCGACACCACCCGCACCCCCAGCATCCCCGTGTCCAGCAGTTCCACCACGTCCGCGGCGGTCTCCTCCACCCAGTCCAGCCCGGTCACGCCCAGGTCATGGGCGCCGAACTCGACCAGCTTGGGGATGTTGGCCGCCTTCAGCAGCTTCACCTCGAAGCGCGGATCGCTGCACGCGGGGCGGTATTCCTGGTCGGCCGCCTGAATGCGGATGCCCGCCTCGGCCAGCAGCGTGAACACGTCCCCCTGCTGGCGCCCCTTGGGCAGCACGAGCTTGATACGGCCGTTGTCGCCGCCGTTGCGAATGCCGGTCATCGGTGTTGATCCTGTTTGCGCTTGAGCGCCAGGCGGTAGCCGCCGGGGCCCTCCTTGTACCACTTGGCGATCCGGGCCACGGTGCGCGAACTCATCCCGGTCTGCTCCTCGATCTCGCGGTAGCTGCGGCCCGCGCTGAGCATGGAGACCACCTGCCACCGGCGGCTGATCATGTCCAGCTCGTCGTCGGTGAGCAGATCCCTGAAGAACCGCCGGGCCTCGCCGACGTTCTTGAGCGACAGGACCGCCCGCAGCAGCGCGTCCAGGTTCGGTTGGGGGTCGTGGGTTTCGCTCATGAGACCTCGTCTCGGCGGCCGGTCCGCAGTTCGTCGGAGGCGGGCGCCGCTGCGCCCGCCGCTTTACTTCGGTAAAGCGATCGATTTACTATAGTAAAGCCGGGCGGAACCGTCAACCCCCCAAAACGCCCCACCAACGCGCCCTTAACGGCCGCGGGCGGGGCGACGCTCTCACGCCGACCCGCCCGCATGCCGCTATCCTGCCCCGATTCGCCGACGCCCTACTCCTGCCCCTGCGCGGTCATGTCCATCACCTGGGCGCCTTCGGGCACCTCGAACTTGAACCGCTCCGGCGACAATTCCACCCCCGTCTTGATGTCGCTCACCGTCGTCGTGCTCATCGGCTCCTTGTCGGCCCCGTACACCACCGTCTTCACCGCCACGCCAAGATCCTTGCGCACGTAGAACACCATCCGCGACGGGCCCTCCGCCTCCTTCTGCTTCGGCGTTGCCTCCACGACGAACACATCCTGCCCATCGAGCTTCTCGTCCGGCAACACCTTCAGGTCGTACTGCTCCTTCATGGGCTGCCAGGGCAGGTCCGTGTTCTCAGCCTTCTGCTTGACGACGTTCTTCATGCCCATCATGTCGTTCAGGGCATAGGCGTACACGCCGTCGCTGACCGTCACCATCTTCCCTTCCATCTGATGACCCCCGCCGGCCATCTCCATTTTCATGCTCATTTCCATGCGGGAGAGTTCTTTATCGTCCTTGTTCATGGCCTCGAGGGTGCCCTTGGCCGTGATGGTCATCTCGGCGCCCATCTGCTTCGTCGTGGTGTGCTGTTCCACCTTGGCGGTGAGGGTGTCGAACTTCTTGCGGGCCTCCCGCACCTGCTTCTCAACGTCTTCGATCGTCGCGCCGAACGCCGCCAACGGCGCCATCACCATCGCCAGGGTCGCCAACATCCAACCGGTCTTGTACTTGTGCATGTTCTACAGGTCCTTTCGTGTCTCGATTTCGCCGGCCGGTCCGTGTCACCGGGCCCGATGCGGACTCTTCCACATGGCAACGTGCGATCCACATCCGATGGAGTCCGACTCCATCACCGGCCCGCGCCGCGCAGGCGCATGGGGCGAGAGTATACGCGTGGCCTCGCCGAATAGCACGCCCCCGACCTGAATCAACCGTCATGCCTGCCCAACCGGATGTTACATCATTGGCCGCAAGAACTTATACCAGGCCGCGAACAGGAAGAACCCCACCGTCGCAATCAGCAGCACGTTAATCAGGCGACCGCTGCGGTACCTTTGCCCCACCCACGCAGCCCGCGTATTCATCACCAGCAGCGTCACCGCCAGAAGCGGCATGAACAGCGACGCCATCACCGCATACGCCAGTTGCACCGTCTCCAGTCGGCGCCCCAGGACGGCCATGGGCACAATCGCCAACGCCAGCAAAAACCCGCGATACCCCCGCGTACGCGTATAGTCGATCTCCCGCCGAGCCTCGGCGGACACCCCCTTGCGAATAAGCACGAAGTCCGCGAACAGGTAGGGAATGCTCTGCCACACCCCGAGCAAGCTCGAAAACACTGCGCCCCAGAAGCCGATCAGAAAGATCCACTTCCCCGCCGGCCCCATCACCCCCGCCAACTGATCGGCCAGCTCGATCGCCACCGCGTCCCCCTTGTCCAGCGACAGACGCGACCCGATGCTGAGCAGCGCCGCCCCGAACAGCGCGGTCATCGTATAACCGACTGCGAGGTCCAGCCGGCATTGCCGCACCCCGGCCAGCCCACTCCGACGCTGCTCACGGATCCAATATCCGTACGACATCAGCGTCACCGATCCGCCGACCCCGCCCATCAGCCCCAGCGTCCAGATCAACGAATCGGCGGGCATCGACGGCCACAGTCCGCGGCCCAGCGCCCCCCAGTTCGGCCCGACCATCAAGGCCGTCGCCATCACCGCGCAGAACATCACCCCGATGCACACCGACATGATCTTCTCGAACAGCCGAAAGCCGCCCATCCACACCAGCGCCAGCCCCACGAGCGCGTGCGCCACGCCCCAGTAGACCTTGGCCTCGGACAAAGGCCGGCCCAGGTCACAGATCCCCGCACCGGCCACCCCGCACGCCGTGATCAGCGCCCCGCCCGTGAAGAACGCCCAGGCGACCAGGTAGACCACGAAGACCCACTGAATCCCATGCCCCAGTCGCTCAACCCAGCCCTCGAGCAACGTGGTTCCCGTGGCCATCTGCCAGCGGGCGAGGCCCTCGTTGAGTACCCATTTGAAGATCGCCCCCACCACGACGGCCCAGACCAGCGCTACCCCGACCTTCGAGCCGGCCAGGCTGGCGGTGATCAGATCGCCCGCCCCCACCCCGGTGGCGGCGATCAGTATCCCTGGCGCCAGCCGGTAAAACCAGCTCTCCTTCGGGCCGGGGGCATGTGGGCAATCGCTCATGATGGCCAGAATAGCGTCACCCGGCGAGGAAATCGCCCCTGGAATGGCAGGCAACAGCCCGCCCGCACGGTCGGCCAGTCCACACGCCGCGCCCGGCAGGCCGACACGCCACGCTCGGCAGACCAACGCCCACGCCCGCGCGGCAGGAGGACGCCTCCGCGCTCGATGCGTCGCGGCGCTCCCGCGCGGTTGAACAACGCCGCTTCCCGTGGTCAAATGCCGCAAAGAAGCAGCCACGGGGCCTATAGCTCAGCGGTTAGAGCAGTCGACTCATAATCGATTGGTCGGGGGTTCGAATCCCTCTGGGCCCACTTGAGCAAGATGAATGTTTTCGTAACCAGCCGAACGACCCCGTGAAGTAGGTTTATCGCAATCGGCTGGCGTGATGGTGCGGGGTCGCGCGGTAGGGTGCTGCACCGGATTCTGCACCACTTTGTTAGGGTCTGCCGCTCGACGGAAATGATCATCCGTCACCTGCAATTAGTGCTTCGCGGCCACCGTCACCGAATTGCCAATCCACGCCGACACCACGTGCACCGGGAAGATCTCCGCCAGCTCTGTCTCACGCGTCGCCCGCAGGTTCTGCCATAGCTTCGGCCAAGGTTCCAGACCCGCCCGCCGGATGATCTTCTGCAGGCGCGTCCGCAGGTTCTGAGTGGCGTTGCGGTAGCGCGAGATCACGAATTCCGCCCGTCCTCGGCCCGCTCGAACGTGTCGAGCAGATAGGGCATGAGCTCCGGGAAGATGGGCACCATCCGGCTCGCCTTTCCTTCGTGGTGCTCCGTTTTGCTGCTCCGCACCCGGAACCGATTGTTCGCCCAGTCGATGTCCGCCCAGCGTAGCGCCAGATGCTCTGAGGGGCACCGTTAGCCGCCGTAGCGGCTCAGGGCGAACATCAGCCGCCACTGGTCGTCCGGGCACGCTGCGAGCACTGCAGAGGCTTCAGCGGGGCTTATGAAGTAATCCCGGTCGCGGTTCGCCGGCACGGCGCCGCTCAGGTCTTCGAAGGGATTCTCGGGGATGAGCTTCCGGCGTACCGCCGCCCGGAATACCTGCTTGGCGACCGCGATCGCTTTCCGGGCGGTCGCCTCGCTCAGGTTGCCGCCCTTCGGCTCGCGCAGCCAGCGGGCATAGTCGTCAGCATGGCCGGGCGTCACCTCCTGCAGCCGCATGCCCCGCTTAAAATGCCGCAGCATCCGTTGCTTGTTGGTATTCAGGGCGGTCCGGGACGACGGTTGCAGGTCGGTGCGCGACTTGAAGTACGCCTCGATGAAATCGGCCAGCAGCCCGGATTCACGCGGTTTCACAAGCCCCGCCGCGGCCAGCTTCTGGTGCAGTACCCCGCCAATCTCGGCCAACCAGCGGGCCGTCTCCGGCTCCACCGCACTGCGGCTGAGGGACGCGCTCACTAGGTGCTCGACGTGCCGCTTGACCTTCTCGGCGTGTCGCTGCGTCGCCTTGCCCAATCGGATGCTCCGCCGCCAACCGTCCGTACCAACGAACTGGACCGTTCGCCGTCCGTTCGATTCTCGGGTAATGCTCGACATGACTATCCCTTGCTCCTTCTCGCTGCTGGACGCAACTCCAGACCCAACGCCCGGCAGACCCGGTCGGCCGTCCGCAGGTTCATGTCGCGCTCACCCGCCATGAACCGCAGCAGTACGGCCGAGTTGACGCCGGAGTCTCGCCAAAGTTGGTACATCGAGCGACCGTCTCGCCGAATTGCGGCGCGAATAGTGTCAGCCATCGATTCCTTCTTTTCTTCCATGATACCTAACAGTATGCACCATCTCGGAGTCGATGTCAAACGGCGCTAATCGGCGGTCCCTTTAGCAGTGTCACCCGAGGAGACCGGCCCGGATGCCGCTCGACGCATACCAGTTGGGCCTCCTCAAGTCGCCGCAGACTCTCGGCCGCAGCTCTGACCCCGACTTTGAACAACCTCGCCTTCTTTCCTGTCAAGGCCACCGTACGGCTTCGCGTCAACCCGGCTTCAAACCAAAGGGCGAGCGCCACAGCCAGTGTTTTACCTCCTAACTGCGCGGCGCACACATACCACCCCAACGGCAGCGGACCGCAAATGAACTTCTCACCCAAGGCTGGGCGAGGGGGGGGCTGCCAACACCTGGCAGCCCCGCATACGTTCTGCCTGGGTCCCTTCCCCGCGCCAATGCCAGCACCACCCTCTCTGCATATCTAAAAGCAAAGGAGACAATACACTGTACACCTACGTCGTTGCAGCAGGGGTAGCCACTGACCGGGGTGAGATGTTGCCGTTGTGGTGGGCATCCAGCGGTCTGCATTGCGGCGCACGGCGTTCAGCTCGTTCGGTGAATCCAGCCCGTTCTCGCCGTGCTTGGCCATGGCACCCAATGTTGCGCCGTGCTTGGCCTTGGCACGCTGGCTAACTGGTGGGCCAGCCTGCTCGGGCGGCGCGGCGTTCGGCCAGGCGGCGGGCGAGACGCTGCATGTCGGGGGCCGGATCGGTCTCGTCGGTGATCTCCTGGCCGAGCATCGTCTCCATGACGTCTTCCAGCGTCACGATCCCCTGCACGCCGCCGTACTCGTCCACCACCAGGGCGATGTGCTCGCTGCGGTCGAGCAGTTGCTCGAGCGCGTCGGCGACGGAGGCGACGGCCGGCACCGCGAAGATCGGCCGCTTGAACTTACCCAACGGCTCGGCCCCCCTGCCCTGGGCGGCGGACTTGAGCAGGTCGTAACGGGTGACGTAGCCGGTGATGTGGTCCAGAGATTCGCGATACACGGGGATGCGGGCGAAGCGAATCGGGGGCGCGGCGGCGGCGGCCTCTGCGACGGTCTGGTCGGCCGGCAGGGCGAAGAGGACCGTGCGGGGCGTGAGAATCTCGGAGACGCGGACGTTGCCCAGCGCGAGCAGGTTGGTGAGCACGCGATGCTCGCGTTCGCCCAGGGCGCCGCCCTCGTGGCCCAGGCGGATCGTGGCGAGGATTTCGAGGCGGCTTATCTGGGCCCGGTGCCGGCGGTAGGCAATCAGGCGGTTCATCCACTCAAGCAGCAGGATGACGGGATAGCAGACGTAGATCATGGCCCGGGTCGTGTAGGCCGTCACGCCGACTAGGCGGACCGCGTGCACCGCCCCCAGGGTTTTGGGGATGATCTCGCTGAGAACGAGGATGGCGAAGGTCATGATGCCGCTGGCGATCCCGACGGCCGCATCGCCGTACAAGGCCGCGGCCTGGGCCCCGACGCCGGCGGCCCCGACGGTGTGGGCGATGGTGTTGAGGGTGAGGATGGCGGCGAGGGGGCGGTCGATGTTGTCCTGCAAGGGCTTCATGGTGCGGGCGGCGGCGGACCCGGCGGCCACGAGCGACTCGACCTTGCTGCGCGGGAGGCTCAGCAGGCTGGCCTCGAGGAGCGAGCAGAGAAACGACACGCCCAGGGCCAGCGCGGCGAAGAGGATCAAGATGGTCATGGACGGATGGGCTCCCGCGAGTCTGGGCGGCGACGGGTTGGACTACGCCGGCCCAACGACGCCGCAGAGGATTCAAAGACAGGTCCGCAGCATCACGGCCCGTCCTGCGGGTGTCAAGGCGAGGTTAAAGAGCGGGGCTGCGCCCGGAGGAAGAGGCAGCGGTTTGCTCGAGTATGGGCTGCGTGGCGCGGTGGTCTGGCTGGATCCGAGCGAGCGCCGCCAGGTCGGTGGATGAGATGGGCAAAGGCCGGGTTGGGCAGAACCGGGCAATGTGCGGCGGTTCGGTCAGGCGATGGGCGAGTGGCCGGCGGAGACGGGTTCAAACAGCAGGAAGCTGCCGCCAACGGGGAAGCGGCGAACGGGGAAGGTGCGGAGCAGGCGGAGTCCGGCGTCGGCGGCTTCTTCGGCGAGTTGCTCGGCGGAGGCGATCCGTTCGTCGCCGGTGCGGCCCATCAGGCGGGCGACGATCCGCCGGCTGCGCGTGCGCAAGCCGGAGGGATAGTGGTTGAGAATGACGTACTTCGCCGCGACGCGGGCAAACTCGCGCAGCACGAGGGCGCGCTCGGCCCGCAGGTCGAGATGGTGCAGAAAGCGATGGCAGAAGATGAGGTCCACGCTGGCATCGGGGCGGCTCAGCGTTTCGCACCGCGTCTCGACGAACTCCACGGCCTGGTCGCCGGCGTGCGGTTCATGGGCCTCACGGGCGAGTTCGAGCATGATGGGCGAGGCGTCGGCCATGATGACGCGCTCGGCCGCGGTATGCAGAACCCCGGAAAGCCGGCCGACGCCGCAGGGGACGTCCATGGCGATGGGCATGCGGGGCAAGCCGGCGAGCAGGTCGGTCAGCGTTGCGCGTTCAAGGCGATCGATGCGGGCGTGGCGGCCTGTGCGGAACCGGTCGCGGTAGCGCACGGCGCGTTCGCGGGCGAAGAAGCGCTCTGAGAACCGGTCAGAGGAGGAGCCGGTCGTGCGGGCGGATGATGTCGAAGCGGCGGATGGCATGGTACTTCCTCGGCGCGACGCTGCGCAAGCTGGGCGGAAGGGTACCCGGTGGACCTTACCGTGGGATCGCGTCAGGTTCACAAATCTGTTAGGTTTCGTTCAGGGCAAGCGGGCAGGGTTTTGCGGCGTCGTTGACGGTATCATGCAGGATCGCGGGCGGTGGGGACCCGGCTGGTCGGAGGATATGTCGTATGCGGGTGCTGGTGGTGGAAGATGATCCGGCGGTGGCGGACTTCGTCGCCCAGGGTCTGCGCGAAGCGTCTTTCGCCGTGGATCTCGCGGAGGACGGGCTCGCGGGTCGCCAGCACGCCGGCGAGAACGCGTACGATCTCATTGTTCTGGACCTCATGCTGCCGGGTCTGAGCGGGCTGGAGCTGCTGCGGGAACTGCGGCAGCGGGGTTCTGCGACGCCGGTGATCTGCCTGACGGCGCGGGACACGGTGGATGACCGCGTGCGCGGTTTGAACCTCGGCGCCGACGACTACCTGGTCAAGCCATTCAGCTTCGCCGAGTTGCTGGCGCGGATCCATGCCTTGCTGCGCCGGGGCCAGGCGGTGCAGTCGAACCCGCTGATGGTCGGCGATCTCACCGTGGACACGCTGGCGCGGCAGGTTCGCCGCGGCGAGCGCCGCCTGGACCTGTCGCCCCGGGAATATGCGCTGCTCGAGTACCTCGCCCGTCACGCCGGGCAGGTGCTTACGCGCACGATGATTCTCGAGCACGTCTGGGACATGAACCAGGACCCCATGACCAACGTGCTGGAGACCCATATCAACCGGCTGCGCAAGAAAGTGGATCATGGTTTTCCTATGGCATTGATTCACACCGTACGGGGAGTGGGCTATGTGCTCCGCGAGCCCCATGCGGGGTAAAGCTCGGACCACGATCGGCGTGCGCATCACCCTGCTGGGGGCGGCGATCACGCTGACCGGCTGCCTGCTGATGGCTGTGCTGCTCTACGTGGGCCTGTCCTGGTCGCTGTATCGCGAGATCGACAGCTTTCTGGCCGGCGAGATCGCAGAGGTCAGCGCCCTGCTCCGCGAGCATGCCCACGACTATGCGGCGGCGGAGACCACCCTGCGCAGCGAGCTGGGCTACCGGGCCAGTCCCGACCTGGTGCTCCGCCTGCTCAACGAGGATGGGGATATCCTGGTCGCCAGCGACATCGATCGAGAGGAGTGGTCGGTCAATCTTCCCAAGCGAACCGCCACCGGGGCCGCGACGGAGCAGTTGTTCGAGACAGTTCACCTGCCCGATCGAGCGGCGCCGATTCGTTTGTGCAGCAGGTTGTTCGAAGCCCAGGACGGCCGGCGGTACATCGCACAGGCCGGGTACGTACTGGACGGGGTGACGGCCTCGCTGACGGCATTTCGCCGCATCTGCCTGGCAGGCCTGGCGCTGATGACGCTCGCTTCGATCTGGGCGGCGCGGGGACTCGCCCGCGGGATCCTTCAGCCGATTCACGCCATGACCACGACCGCCCGTCGGATCAGCGCCCGGGCGTTGTCGGATCGCCTGCCCTACGCCAACACACACGACGAACTCGACCAGTTGGCGGCCACGCTCAACGAAATGCTCAACCGCATCCAGCGCCACGTTACGCAGCAGCGTCAGTTTCTCGCCGACGCCTCGCACGAGCTGCGCACGCCGCTCGCCGCCCTGCGCGGCAAGGCCGAGGTGGCCTTGAGCCGCGAGCGCTCCGCCGCCGAGTTGCAGGGCGTTGTCGAAGGCTTTCTGGATCAGTTCGATCGCCTCTCCAGGGTCGCGGAGGATCTGCTGCTGCTGGCCCGCGCGGAGGCGGGGCAGCTTCCGTTGGAAGAGGCGGACGTGCAGGTGGACGCCGCCGTCGCCGATGTTCTCGACTTGTACGAGCCCAGCGCGGCAGATGCAGGCATTCGGCTCTGCTGCGACCGGTGCGACGCCGCGCGGGTCCGCGGCGACGCGGGCCGGCTCCGTCAACTGATCGGCAATCTGGTGGATAACGCAATCCGCTACGGCGGGCGCGGCGCGGAAGTGCGCGTCGCGCTGCAAGCCGAGGGCGGCGTCGCACGGCTTACCGTTCGCGACACCGGGATGGGAATTCCACCGGAGCACCTTGTGCGGGTGTTCGACCGATTTTATCGCGTCGACGAGTCCCGCTCCTCTGGCCGGGCCCGCGGGGGCGGTTTGGGGCTGTCGATTTGCCGGACGATCGCCGAAGCCCACCGCGGCCGCATCACGCTGTCGAGCAACCGCGAAGAGGGTACGATCGCGGTGGTGACCCTTCCGCTTGCCGTGGAGGCTCGGCCGTGAGAAAGTGCGAAACTGAGAAAGTGAGAAAGTGAGAAAGTGAGCAAGTGAGAAAGGGAGCAAGTGAGAAAGGGTGACAGGACGCCGCGTCTGGCAGCGTGCTGGTCGCTGGGGTGATGGGGGCGGAGCGGGCGAGTGCGATGAAGACGCCTTGCGTCCATGGCGGTCTTTGCCCGGTCGGCCGCGATTGATGCATCCACGGGGCAAAGGCCCCCCGCTGGTTGGCGGCAGGCGCCGCGGAACATGGCGGGCATTCCCTTTTTCACGCCCATTCTTGACCTAACGTCCACTTCTTCGCGGGCTGGCCTCACTCCTTCGCGGCCTAACGTCGCGTCAGGTCCTTTTCAGAAGCGGTTCATCTGGCATTGGCACACTTGCGGCGTCGCGGGGCCGCGGTGGTCTCCGTGTAGTCAGAGATTTCCGGCGTGGCGGGCCGCGCGAGGCCGCGCCACAGTCATGCGTAGGGGGTTTTCCATGTTCGCCACCACCCGCAGTGGATCAGGACCGCTTTTGCCATCATGGAGACGTTGCGGTCTCGGCGCCGGCTTGCTCGCACTGGCAATCGGCGCCGGTTCGCCCTTTGTCGCAGCGGGGCAGGATGCGGACAACGATATCTACAGGGATTATGCCCAGGCCAACTACTACGCCGCGGACGATGAACCGTACGACTGGTACAGCCCCTCCGAGTGGTTCGCGCGCGACTACGATTACGACTATGATTACGACTATTGGGAAGACGAGTACTACGCGGAATACTACGACGGGTACAACCGCGACACGTATTACCACGACGATTACTACTTCGGCGACGACTACGACGACATGGATGACGCTTACGACGAATGGGATCGCCGCCCGCCCTCGCGCCGTCCGGTGGTCAATCGCCCATACGCTCCCGCGTACAATCCGCCGTACGACTACTACACGGATAACTGGTACGACAGCGACGCGTTCGATACCTGGTACGAGCGGGATTGAAGGCTGTTGTGCAGCGCATCGACCCGGCGGCAGGCTGCTATCGCCGGATGCTTGATTGACAGACGGCGACGTCCGAACCACAAGTTCGTGCGGCCGCCGCACGAAAGAAAGGAGAATCATTGTGAGATCGAGATCTTGGGGATATCTACCTCTGGCGTTGAGCGCCGTTCTGGCCGTCGCCGCCGCGCCGGCGTGGGGGCAGTCGGATGACGCCGACAACAACAGCGACCGCACCGCGAATCAGCAGCGCGGGAATCAGGAAGACAGGAATATGACCCGGCGCGGGACGAACGTGAGCCAACGCGGCGTGAACGCGAACCGGCGGGCCATGAATGCGCGCAACGCCGCCGGTGGCAATTACCAGTACGACTACTGGGAACGCGGCCGCAACCCGGGCAGCGGCGCCGCCAATCAGCGCGGCGCCAATCAGCGCAGCAACCGCGGCAACGCCGCCCGCTACGGCGGGGAGCGCTCTTTCTACGACCCGGACCGGCGATACATGCGCGGCGAGTACCGCGGCGACCGGTTCGGTAACACGCAATACCGCGACAACATGACGCAATACCCCGACAACCGCAGGAATCGCACCGACGCGGATCGTAGCCGGACGTATCGGGACAATCGATACCGGAGCGATCGGTCGGACGAAGGCGATAATACCTATGGGAACTCCCGCTATCGGGCCAACCGCAACGACATGGCTTATCGCGGCGCGCGGGGTGGGGCGGACGATTACCGCGACGAATACCGAAGCCGGCGCTACGGGCCCGGTACGTACCGGTCGAACCGGGCCGACGTGCGGTCGGGACGCTATGCCGCCCGGGGCGATCGCTACCGCTACCGGGACTATCGCGACGACGCCGACTACGCGCGCGGACGCGACTACTATCGCAGGGATGACGCCCAGCGCTATCGCGACTACGAGACCTACGGCCCGACCGGCGAGGTGGACAACCGCACTCCTGAGAACTACGGCGACGACCGGTATGGCAGCTATCGCGACAACTATCCCGGGCACGGAACGTACGGCCGGTCCGGCTTCCGGGACGTCCGGGGCTACCGAGCGAGCGACGTGTATGCAGGTTACAGCTACGGGACCGGCGACGACGCCTACACCTACTACACCAACGACTGGGACGGCGACGACGACGAATTCGATCAATGGTACGAGGACTGATTTCCCTGGCGGTCACGCCGTCGGGACGAATAGGCCATCATGAACCGGCGCCCATGAGCGCCAAGGAGTAAAAACCATGTTGCAACGGAACACAGTCAGATCCGTCCCCACGCACCTTGCGTGCGTCGGACTCCTCGCCGTCCTCTGCGGCGCCGGGAGCGGCGTCGCCATCGCCGACGCGCCCGACCCGACGGACCAGGAACAACAGTACGATGCCACGAGCGAGGATGACGCCGACACCTCCTCGCAGTATGCGGCCGAATACGACGACCGATCCACCCATGCCTATCGCGCACGGCGCGACCGTGACGTGCGCAGCGACCGCCGCCAGTACGACGGCCGGCAGAGCCGCACGCCGATGAACATGGCGCTCATCGCCTACGACATCGACGGCGATCAGCGGTTCGACGCGTACGAGTACATCTTCGTGGAAGATCTCGATGCGGCGCGTCAGCGGAGCCGGAGCCGAATGGACTATCGTCGGAGCCGGGACGCCCATCGCGGCGGCACGGAGGAGGGCCAGCGACGGCAACGTCGGCCCCGGGGCTTCCGCATTCAGGGCGAGGTGCGTGACATTCGCCAGGTCAACCTGATCAACATGGACCAGCCGCACCGCATCGCCAAGATCGACACGCCCCACGGCGTGGTCAAAGCCGATCTCGGTCCGCGGGACGATCTCGACAAGCTTGCGTTGACCGACGGCGACCGCATTACCGTCTACGGTCGCGAAGGGCGGATCAACGACTGTCGTATGCTCATCGCCACCCGCGTTGAATCCGGCGAGCAGAAGGTGACCATCGCGCGGGATCGGTTCAATACGCATCGGAAGCTGACCGGCCGGGTGATCGGCATCCGCGACGCGTCTTTCCGCGAGACCGATGAGGATCACCGGGTGGCGCGCGTGCGCACGCGGCAGGGACGCGTTGAGCGGGTTGATCTGGGCAGCCGGCAGTCGGCCCGGAGCCTGGACGTCTCGGAGGGCGACGAGATCACGGTGATCGGGCAGCGCGGGCGGATCAACGGTCGACCGGCGCTATTCGCCCACCAGGTGCGGATCAACGATGGTTCGATCAAGACGCTGTCGCGCGTCGACCACCGCGGCACGCGTTCATCGGCGGCGCTGGAGAGTGCGAAGGCGGAGCGTCAATCCGGCGGCGGCAGCGCTGACGAAGATTGAGCGTCGTCGCATGTTCATCGAGCGTCCAGATAGACCGACGGCCCGGGTTCGCAGAGCGTCCCGGGCCGTCGGCCGTCGCGTTCATGTGCCGCTCGGAGGATGCGGCGTTTTAATGCCGCGCGGCTGGCGCCGCGGTCTCGTCGCGGTCAAGCGATCCTAGCGCTGGGTGCGCGTGGCGGCTTTGCGCATCTCCGTCGGCGAGGGCTTCTCCTGCGCTTCCTCGAGTTGCTTGACGCGCTCGATGCTGCGCAGCAGTTCGCGCGGCGCGGGCGCCTGGGCGTCGCGGATCAAGCCCTTGGCGTTCAGCGTGCGCACGTTGAAACCGCGCTGACGGGCGTAGCGGCTGGTCAACGAGATGTTGACCTTGCCGCTCACATCGTAGAAGCGGCCGTCGTGCTCGATTTCGAAGCGCGTATCCGTCGGGAGGAGATCGCTGCCCAGCTCGGTGATGGTGAATTGCAGGGCGGAATCCTCGTTGATGACGGTGTCGCTCAGTTCGGAAACGTCGGGCACGAAGCCGTCCGGCGGCTCGACGGACACGGTCACGTCCCAGGCCCCCACGCTTTCAAAGACGAAGGGATAGACCTGCTCCTCGCCGTCCCAGAGCATTTCCTCGGGTTGAATGACGAGGAGTTCCGAACCGATCAGGCGCGAGATGATGCAGGCGATGCGCCGGCCATCGGCGCGGACGATTTGCCGCAGGGGCGCGTATGCCGTCTCGCCGCAGTCCAGATCGCCAACCAACCAGCCGAGCGGATCCGGCAGCAGCAGGCCGCTGAGGTCTTCGGCGATGACAATGTAGTTGCCCGGCGGCACGTTGAGGGTGGCCCAGCCGTTGGCGTCGGTGACGCCGCAGGCGACGGGCGCGCAGTTGTTGACGACGCAGCGGTTGTAACTGAAGAGGTGGTAGCGGCATTCGTCCCAGGGGCAACTGCCGCGGGAGCGTTCGTAGGCGCAGACCTGAGCGCCGACGATGGGCTCCTTGGTGAAGATCGGCCAGCGGCCTCGACCCAGCACGTAGCGCAGGGCATGTACTTCGATCGCAGCGCCGCCGCCTTCCACCGTGACGTCAAGCGTTGCGGTGGACACGTTCCCGCAATCGTCCTCAGCTTCGAAGGTGACCGTCGTCGTGCCCGTGGGGAAGGAGGCCGGGGCGTCATGGGTTACGGTTGCCGCGCCGCAGTCATCGGTGGCCGTCGCGACAGGCAGCGTCACGGTGGTGTTGCCCGAGCAGGTGGGATCGGACACGACGATCGGCGTGGTGTCGACGGTGAGGACCGGTGGGGTATCGTCCACCGTGGCCACGGTCTGGACGCAGGTGGCGCTGTTTCCGCAGGCGTCGGTGGCCGTCCAGGTGCGGGTAATCGTCTCGGTGTCGCCGCAACCGGGGACGCCGGCGTCGGCATAGGCGACGGTGGCTGCGCCGCAGTCGTCGTCGGCGGTCGCGCTGCCGGTGTTGGCCGGCGAGGTGTCGGCGCCGCAGGGCAGGTCCACCACGTCCGCGGGACAGGAGATCGTCGGCGCAGCGGCGTCGACCGTCGTGATGGTCTGCACGCAGGTCGCGGTCAGGCCGCAGGCGTCGGTTGCCGTCCAGGTGCGTGTGACGGTCTGGGACAAGCCGCAGCCGGGCACGCTCTCGTCGGTGTAAGCAAGGTCGACTGGTCCGCAATTGTCGCTGCCGGCCGCGCTGCCGGTGCTCGCCGGCGAGAGGTCGGCGTCACAGGGCAGGTCGAAGACGTCCGCCGGACAGGCGATCGTGGGTGCCGTCGTGTCCGTGACGGTGAGCGTTTGGGCGGCGCTCGCCGCATTGCCGCAGGCGTCCTCCGCCGTCCAAGTGCGGACCAGCGTCGCTGCGTTCGGGCAGGATCCCGGGGTGGTGATTTCGTCCAGGGTCACGATCGGCGCGGGATCGCAGCCGTCCGTGGCCGTCGCCGGGGCGGGCGCCGGGATCGCGTCGCATTCGACGGTCTCGTCGGCGGGCACGCCCACGAGCGTGGGCGGTTCGTGATCGGCCGTCGCGACGGTCTGCACACAGGTGGCGGTGTTCCCACAGTCGTCTTCCGCCGCCCAGGTGCGGGTAACCGTCTCGGTCTGTCCGCAACCGGCGGTCACCACATCGGTGGCGCTGACGGTTGCGTTGCCGCAGTTGTCGCTGGCGGTCGCTTCGCCGGTGGCGGCGATGGAGGTATCGGCCCCGCAGGCGAGATCGAGCAGATCAGCCGGGCAGGCGATGGTCGGGGCGGTGGTGTCGACCACCGAGATCGTCTGCGCTGCAGTCGCCATGTTGCCACAGGCGTCGAGGGCCTCCCAGGCACGCTCGATCATGTAATCGCCGGAACAGGCGCCGGGGATGGTGGTTTCGGTGAAACTGAGGGCGGGCGCCGCGTCACAAGCATCCGTCGCGGTGACATCGGCCGGCGCGGGCACCGCGTCGCATTCGGCCAGGAGGTCTGCCGGGAGCCCCACCAGTTGGGGATCGACGTCATCCACGACTTCGATGATCTGCGTGCAGGTGGCGGTGTGGCCGGCGCCGTCGTCGGCCGTCCACGTTCGCGTGATCGTGCCGGTCGGGCCGCAAACCGTCGCCATGGAGTCTTCGAAGGTTACCGGCACCGCCGCCCCCGAGCACGCGTCGACCGCGACGGCCATCCCAACCGAGCTGACGTCGGTGTTGGCCGGGCAGTCAAGGACCAGGTCCGCCGGGCAAGTGATGTCGACCTGTCCGCCGGCGCTTGCGAGGGTGGCCACGTAGATTCCGAAGTCGAAATTGCTGAACTGGGCGAGGAAGACGTAGCGGTTGTCGCTGGTGAACGCGCGATAGCGGCCGTTGGTTGCCGCATTGCCCTGATAGCCCGCCAGTTTCCTCGACTGGGAACCAGCGCTGGAGAAGGTCCCGCCCAGGTCGCTGCCGGCGGTGAGGCTATCGACGATACGTACCGGCTGCTGGGCGCAGGCATCGTAGAAGTAGAGGCCGTACATACTCGTGCCGTTGCTGTCGATTCCGCGGGCGGCGAACGCGAGGTTGCCGGCGTCGTTGATCGCCGCGCCGGCGTCTTCGAAGTTGCTGAGGACGGCCGGGGGCTGTTGGCCCGGGGCGGTGCTGTCGCGATCGAGGACGAAACCGATGGACGCGACGTTTTCTTCCGCGATGTACATGCCCTGGTTGTTGGCCACGGCGCTGTTGTTCACGCGCGAGGCGAAGCCCATCACGGTCTGGGCGTTGACGGGGCCGAATTGGAGACTAGTGAAGGCAGCGCCCGCGATGTCGCCGGGCACCACGTAGCCCCCCGCCGTGTCGACGAGCCGGCCATAGGGCCCGCCCGGAGCGCTCGCGGTGAAGAAGCCCTGGGTGCCATCGGACAGGCTGGCCTCAAAGGTGATCTTGCCGTTCTCGTCGATGTCCTGATCGGAGAAACTCTGGAAGGTGGCGGAACCGGCATCTGGCGCGGTGACGAACTGGAAGCAGATGGTCTGGGGCACGCCCCCGGTGACGGGGACGCGGAAGACGCCCACGCGGCGGATGCTCCCGCTGCCGATGCGGATGCTGCCATGGAAGGCGACTTGCCCGGAGCTGTTCATGGCGAAGTCCGGCCTGACCTCGCGAAATCCGCCGGGGGTTCCGAAGGGCACGTCGGTGGGGATGATGGTGTCGGTATTGTCGGCCAGGACGATGATCGAGCCACCCGTGACGGTGCTGGCGTAGATGCCGTGGTAGTTGGTGGTCGAGGGGCCGTAGGTGGCGTAAAAGGCAACCTGTCCCGCGTCGTTGAGGGTCGCGTAACTCACTTCTTCGGTGGTGCTGGAGGAGAAGTAGAATCGCTTGAAGGCCTCACCGCCGCCGCCTGGCGCCAGGTCAAAGGTGTCCACGATCTTGACCAGCGGTCCGCCGTAAATGGTGGTGGCGTAGATCCCGGCGTTGGTGCCGGCCACGGGGTCGGTGAAGAAGGCCATGAAGATCACGTCGCCGGCGTTGTTGACCAGGGGGGCCTTGAAGTTGAGAAAGCGGGCCTCCGCGGGGCGACCGGGGACGGCGAACCCGGGCGTGCCGGCGTCGTCGATCGTGGTATCCACGAGCACGTTCATGGGCTGTCCGGCGGGCTTGGCGTAGATGCCCCAGGCCGCCTGGGTGTTGTTGTCGAAGACGGACGCGCTGCGGGCGCGGAAAACCACATCGCCGCCTTGGTTGATGACCGGCAACTGCACGTCCGACTCGCCGCGGAAGACGATGGGGTACGGCCGGCCCGGCACTTCGTCCCGATTCGCCCCGATGCTGCGCACGATCGGATCGATGGTGACCTGGGCCTGCGCGACCGCGGCCGTCAGGACGACCGGCACGCAGGCCAAGGCGCTGCGGGCGAGCCTGCGTAGGCAATTGTGGCGTTGATACATGTGCTTCTCCTTTTGCTCAGGGTCTGGTCTGGAACATCCCTGTCGTCCCAGAAATCCGTTGACGTGTGGTTGGAGGGGCTGGGCGTGCCGAGGGGCGTGCGGTGGCACGGTATCTACGCGGCGCAGGGTCGACGTCGCGGAAGGGTATGCCGCGTGCCAGCAGATCACTCCTGCATGACGTGATGCCGGGAGTACGCGAGCCACTCGGATGCAGCGCCGCGCGTCCAGAAGAGGTGTGTCGGCTCAATTCCCATCCATCCAGCGAGGTTGCTTCACCCAGCTCCTGACTGGATTGTAACCGGACGGACGTGCGTAATGCTACCCTCGGTGATCCGTATTCTTCCCGAATTCGGGCGTGGTGGAAACTCGACCTATTTTACCCAATTGGCGTAAAAACAAGGACTTGCCGGCGCCCTCATCGAGAGCTGAAAATGCCGATGGCACGGAGCGAAATTTGGCACGGAGATTGCTTACGAGACACCGAGGCCCGTCCTGCCAGTGCTTGCTTCAGCGATCGGCGGGTTCAAGCGTGGTTCGACCGCGGCTGGGCCGACGCAGTCGCGTCGTGACCATGACGAGGAGATAGAGCGCGCCGGCCAGCGCAATCGTCACCGCCCCCGAGGGCAAGTCGGGCTCGTAGCTGGCCACCAGTCCGGACGAGGTCAGCAGGATGCACAGCCCGGTGGATACCAGCATGATCTGCCACAGACGGTGCACGAAGTGTCCGGCGATGGCCACGGGCAGGGTCAACAGGGCAATGACCATGATCAGCCCCACCACCGTCACCAGCACAACGACGGTGAGGGCCGTCAGGCAGAGCAGCAGGAGGAAGTAGAATTCCACGCGCACGCCGCGGAGGCGGGCGAACTCGCTGTCGAAGCAGACCGCCAGGAACTTGTTGTAGAAGAGCAGGCCCAGCCCGACGACGAGCACGTCCAGGGCCACCAGCAGGTAGAGCTCCTCGGTGGAGACCATGAGGATGTTGCCGAAGAGGTAGTTCATCAGGTCGCGCTGGTAGCCGGGCGTCCGGTCGATGAAGAGGATGCCGACGGCCATGCCCACGGCCCAGAGGGCGCTGATGACCGTATCTTCCCGCTGGCGGGCGTGGAGGCTGACGAGCCCGATGATCAGCGCGGCGAGTAACGCGGCCGCCACCGCCCCATGGAGGGGATGCAACCAGCTCCAGCCGTGCACGACCTGGAGATAGTACGCCACGCCCATGCCGCCCAGCGTGCAGTGGGCGACGCCGCTGGCCAGATAGCTGATCCGGCGCACGACCACGTAGCTGCCAACGATCCCGCAGGCCACGCTGGCAACGATGCCAGCCAGCAGGGCCTGCTGCAAGAACGGGTGGACGGTCAGGGCTTCGAGGAATCCGCTCACGGGGCGCTCTCTTTCGCGTGGGCGTGCTCTTCGGGGTGAACCACGCGCACCTGCCGCCCGTAGACGTTGGTCACGCCGTGCTGCATCAGGTCGCTGATGGTGTGCGTGTGGGCATCGCCGCGGGCGACGCAGATGGCCGTCTCGAAATACACGGAGACGAAGCCCACGTCATGGGAGACGATCACGACCGTCATGCGTTCATTCAGATCGCGGAGCAGGGCGTAGATGTCATCCTGGACGGTGGGATCGAGGTTGGCGGTGGGTTCGTCGAGGAGCAGCATGTCCGGCTCGCAGGCCAGGGCCCGGGCGATGAGCACGCGTTGGCGCTGGCCGCCGGACAGGGTCGCAAAAGGCCGGCGCTCCAAGGCTTCCAGCGCGACCTCGCCCAATACCCGCCGGGCCACCGCGCGGTCATGGGCCGTGTAGCGTCCGAACCACCGACGTCGGCTCAGCCGCCCCATGAGCACCACGTCGAGCACGCTGACCGGGAACTCCGGATCGAGCGCCACGTGCTGGGGCATGTAGCCGATCCGCTGGCGCGCGATCTCCGGCGGCTGGCCCAGGACGCGGACTTCCCCGCGGGTGGGCCGAACCAGGCCCAGGGCCAGTTTCAGCAAGGTCGTCTTTCCGCCGCCGTTGGGGCCGATCACGCAGGCGAAATCGCGCTGGGCCAGGGACATGGTCACGTCGCGAAACACCGGCGTGTTCTGGTAGGCGAAGCTAACGTTCTTCAACTGGATGGCGGGCTTATCAGACACGGTTTCGACGATTGTCCTTCCATTCGGCTGTGCAGGTTGGGGTGGGGCCGGTCCGTCCGCCGGTCACAATCCGCCGGCAGCGGATCCGAGCGCTACGCCCCGGGCTGCGTGGCTGCCGGCGTCAAAGCGTCGCGGATTTCGGCGGCCATCTGGCGGAGATTCTCGAGGTAGTTCTCGGCCAGCGGATCGAGCGGCGCGACGGCGCCGTTGATGGCCTTGGCGATCACCTCCGCGTTGCTGGTGTCAAACTGCGGCTGGACGAAGATCAGCTTGGCGCCGGCGGCGCGCGCTTCCTCGATCAGCGTCGCCAGTTGCCGCGCATGCGGTGCTTTGCCGCCTGCTTCGATGGCAACCTGCCGCAATCCGTAGCGCCGCGCGAAGTAGCCGCACGCCGGATGAAACACGAAGAACGCTTTGCCTTTTGCGGGAGCGAGCTGGGCGGCGATGTCGGCATCGAGTGCATCGAGGTCGGCGGCGAGCGCGGCGTAGTTGGCCGCGTAATCTTCGGCGTGCGCGGGATCCAATTCGGCGAGCGCGTCGCGCATGTTGGCGGCCATCGTCTTCACCAGGGTCGGATCCATCCAGATGTGGGGGTCGATCTCATCGCCATCGTGCGCGTGAGCGTGCTCGTTCCCGGCCTCGTCGTGGTGATGGTGGGGATCGGTGCACACTGCGCCGGCGACGCGTTGGATGCCGGCCGACGTGTCGACGATGTGCAAGTTTTTTGTCGATGCCGCCAGCTTGTCCACCACCTGGGCCTCGAAGGGCATGTTGATCTTGAAAAAGACGTCGGCCTGCCCGGCTCGGGCGATGACCTGGGGCGTGGGTTCGAAGACATGCGGCGACTGCCCGGGGGCAAGGAGCGCGCGAACCGAGACGTGCTTTCCCCCCACCCGCTCGGCAAAGTACTTCTGGGGAGGAATGCTGACGTAGACCTCCAGTGCTGCCGGCGTCCGGCGTTCCGTGTTGGGGTCGTCCCGGCGACAGCCGCCACATGCCCCAGCGATGATCACCGCCAGAGCGAAGACCGCCAATCGGCGGGCCGAGTCAAGTGCGTGCAGGCGTTCGCTATTCATGGGGATCCGCCGGGGGTTCGTGGGTACAGACCAGGTGGAATTCATGGCATTCGCAACATTCTTCGAGCCGATGATCCTGGGCGAACCGCTCCCAGTGGCGTTTCTGGTCGGGGGAGAGGATGCCGGTACCCGCGCAGAGGGGGCAGAGGTTGTCGAGGGCGGCCAGGACCGCGGTGCGGATGAAGGCCGAGCGATTGGGGATGGCCCGCAAGGCGGTGACGAGCGACTCGTCGGCCTTGAAGGTCACGATGGCCTGCTTGCTGTGGGACATAATCTAACTCACTACGCGGCAGATGCTTACAACCCTGCCCGGGGCGTTAATATTTCTTATTACCATTGTGGCCGCACCGGGCCTGCAAGTCAAGACCGGCTGCCCCGGGGCAGACGGTCGGCGGCCGGGCGCGTGGTGGGCGATGCGGCTTGTCGCGGTGGCGGATGCGTCAGGTGAACATGTGGAAGAGGTAATCCAGCCGGCCTCTGAGGATCAGCCGTTGACCGGAGTACTTCATGACCTGGCGGATCCGTGCCCGGTAGGCGGGCGCGTAGCAGTGCTGGGGGCACTTTTTGCACGCGGGCTTGGGGTCGAGGGGGCAGTAGGTCCGCTTGATGAAGGCGTGGATGAGGAGCTTGCGGCAGTCGTCGCAGAGATACAGCGGCTTGCCGTAGATCGCCCGGACGTCGTGGGTTTTCAAGGCGACCAGGCCTTTGGGGTCGTGCCGATGGCGGCTGCGGCAGAAGACGTCCACGAACAGGGCCAGGGTGCGCAGGTCGCGGCGCAGCTTGCGGCTCATGGCAGGTTGGACGGGCAGGGGCACGATCATGGCGCTCGCATCGAACATGAAGGCCGGCGCGGCACGCGGGCCGCGCCGACCCATTATCGCGACTTTCTCACTTGCCGGCCAGCGAGACCCGCAAGTCCACCAGCGGCTCGTTCCCGGTCAGGCGCAGATCGTATTTCTCCTGGAGGATGCGGAAGACGTTGGGTGAGATGAACGCGGGGGCGGCCGGTCCGATCCGGATGCCCTTCACGTCCAGCGCCAGCAAGGTGAGCAGCACGGCGACGGCCTTCTGCTCAAACCAGGAGAGCACCAGGGTCAACGGCAGATCGTTCACGCCGCAGTCGAACGCCTTTGCGAGCGCGACGGCGACCTGGATGGCGCCGTAGGCGTTGTTGCACTGGCCCATGTCGAGCAGGCGGGGGATCGCTCCGGAGCCGTTGAGGTGAATCGTGCCGTAATCGTGGTTGCGGATGCGATACTTGCCGCAGCCCAGGGTGAGGATGATAGAGTCGTCCGGGGCGTTGCGGGCGAACTCGGAGAAGTAGTTGCGGCCCGGTTCGGCCCCGTCACAGCCGCCGATGACGAAGAAGTGACTGAGCCGTCCGGCTTTCACGGCGGCGACGATCTCGTCCGCCAGGCCGAGGATGACCTGCTGGTGGAAACCGACGGTGGACTCGCCGCTCTTGAGCTCCGGCAAGGGCGTACAGCGGCGGGCGCACTCGATCACAACGGAGAAGTCGTCGCCGGTCAGCCGCGTCGCGCCGGGGACGGCGGTCACGCGGGTGGTGAAGAGGCGGTCCTGGTACACCTCGCGGGGAATGAGCACGCAGTTGGTGGTGGCCAGGACGGGCCCGGTGAACTCGGCGAACTCGGTCTTCTGCTTCTGCCAGGCGCCGCCGAAGTGTCCGGCCAGGTGGGGATACTTCCGCAGGCCGGGATACATGTGGGCGGGCAGCATTTCGCCGTGGGTGTAGACGTTGATGCCGGCGCCCGCGGTCTGCTCGAGCAGGTTCTCGAGGTCAACCATGTCGTGCCCGGTGACGAGAATGCCGGGGCCCGCGTGGGTGCCTTCGTAGACGGTCGCGGGCGAGGGTGTGCCGTAGCGTTGCACGTGCCCGTCATCCAGCATTTCCATCACGCGCAGGTTCTGCCGCCCGCATTCGAGCACGAGTTCGAAGAGGCTGTCCATGTCGAAGTTGACGTTGGTGACGGTCGCAAACAGGGCCTCTTCGATGAAGGCGTTGACCTTGTCGTCGGTCATGCCGAGGCGGCGAGCGTGGTGCGCGTAGCTGGCCATGCCCTTGAGTCCGTACAGCAGGATCTCCTGCAAGGACTGCATGTCCGGGTCTTTGCCGCAGACGCCCATGTCAACGCACGCGCTGCCGTGGGCGGTTTGTTCGCACTGATTGCAAAACATGAAGATCGGTCTCCGTTGGAATGGGTTCAGGTCCCGCGCTTGGGCGGGACGTTGTGCACGTCAGCCAATGCGGCGACGCAGTTGGATATTGCCCTGGACGCCGACGACGACTTCTTCGACCGGCGTATCGACCGCGGCCTGCGCGCGGGCCTGCATGACCATGGCGACCAGACCCATGCAGCAGGGCACTTCCATCCGGGCCACGGTGATCTGGGGCAGGTCGTTGTGGGCCATCATCGCGGCGAGCTTTTCGACGTAGCCGCGGGGGTCGTCGAGCTTGGGACACGCCACCGCCACCGCGTGGTCGGCCAGCAAGGCGCTGTGAAAATCCGCACAGGCGAACGGGACGCAGTCGGCGCAGATGAGCAACTTCGCGCCCTTCAGCGCCGGCGCCTGGGGAGAAAGCAGCCGCAACTGCACGGGCCAGTGCCGCAGTTGCGACGGGGTCGGCGCTCCTGCCTGCGGCGCCGGCGGGGACTGTTGGAAGGCGAGGAAACGGCTGCCGGGGCATCCGCCATGGGCAGGTGCGGCGGACGAAGAGGTACTTGCCGGCGCTGGGGAAGCGGCGGGCGTCATCACGGGCAGCGCCGCGCCGCCGGGATGACGCTGCGCGGCGACCGTGGACGGACACGGGTGCGGCTCGCCGTCCAGGTGGGCGTGGACGGCCTGCTCGTCGAAGGCGTCGGCCTCGCGGCGCTCGATCTTGATGGCCCCCTTGGGGCAGTGCCCCAGGCAGGCGCCCATGCCGTCGCAGAGGCGGTCGGCCACCAAGCGGGCCTTGCCGTCCACGATGCGGAGGGCGCCCTCTTCACACGCGGGCACGCACAAGCCGCAGCCGTCGCAGCGTTCCTCGTCGATGGTCACCATTTCGCGAATCATGCATCAGCTCCCTGGTTGCAGCGGGCGACGTGAGCGCCGTCCGCCCGGGTTGCGTCACTGGTGGAAGTTTCGGACAATCGGGCCCGCGCCGCTGTGACCTGGGTCACACCGGCGTTTTTTCTCGGGCTTTTTTTTGATCGGATGGCGATGGCGTTGACGGTGGAAGGCGTTTTGCGCCGGTGCGGGCTGTTTCGCGGCCTGGATGACCACTGGCTGAAGGTGCTGGCGGGCGAGGGGCAACTTCGGCGATTTCGCAAGGGCGAGCTGATTTTTCGCCAGGGCGAGGAGTGCCCAGGGCTTTATTGCGTGGGCGACGGGCTGGTGCGCGTCTTCAAAATCGCCCCCAATGGCAAGGAGCACGTGCTGCACTTTGCGGAGCCGGGCAAGACGTTCGCGGAGATCGCGGCCATCGGCGGATTCGCCTGCCCCGCCCACGCAGAAGCCGTCGAGGACAGCGCTTGCGCCCTGCTCCCTGCGCATCGCTTCCGCCACCTGCTGGCGAGCCACCACGAGCTGTGCCTGGCGATTCTGGGGGGCATGGCACTGTGGGTGCGTCAGTTGATCGGTTTGATGGAGGACCTCGTGTTGCGCGACGCGGCCGCCCGGGTCGCGAGCCACCTGCTCAAGGCCGACAAGTCCGGCGGACAGGCTTCATTCACCCTTCTGACGGCCAAACGCGATCTGGCCAACCACCTGAACCTGACGCGTGAGACGTTGTCGCGCACCTTGCGGCGGCTGGCGGAAACGGGGTTGATCGAGTTGCCCGACGCGCAGCGGATCCGGGTGCTCGATGCGGGGGGCTTGCGGGCCGTGGCCGAAGGCATGCCCCCCAGCGACTGGACCTGACGGGGACCAAGGATCGGGGGTATGAATGGACGACCGCGCTACGCTTCGTCCAACGCGCGGAGAAATCTGAAGTCGTAGATGCCGGAGGTGTGGCCGTCGCCCCACTCGAGGTGCAAGGCGTAGTTGCCCACCAGCTTGGCGCCGAGCGCTTCGGGCGGGCCGATGCCGGGGTCTTTCTTCAGGATGGGGAACAGTTCCTTGCTCTCCGACTGCCGCTGACGCTCGGCGTTGCACGCAGCACACGGACACTTTTTGCGCAGCTCCCCCAGGCTGTAGGTGGATACGCGCCCATCCTTCCAGATGATGGTGAGTCGCCGATCCGCCCGGCTCAGCTTGATGTCCTGCGGGGTGGTCTGGTCTTTGGTGAACGTTGCGTCGGCATACATCGGTCAACTCCCATCCACGCGTCAGGCGTACACCCGAAGATTCAATCGTCAGATAACCCGGCGTGGGCGCTGAAGACGATAGAAGCCGACCGTCCACGTGTCCAGCCGTGGAGGGGCGCAACCGGTCGCCGCCCCTTGCGTGTCGGCGGCAGGAGTCGTAACGTTGGCACCCGTTGCGAGAAATGCCGCTGTGCGGCGTACCGTTCCTGGCCAGCAGGCGAAGATGTCCGACGAGCCCACCCAGCCGCGATCCCGGATCGGCCTGATTCTCAGCGTTCTGTGGCTGATCGCGCTGATGGTGGCGCTCAGCGGGCAGTGCATTTCCCAGCCGGACTACGTCGAACGGGACATCGGATTGAACCCCGACGCTCCGGCGGCAAGCACCAACGGCGCCGCACCGACCGATGATACCGACGATCTTGTCAGCCCCCCCACCGCCGGCGGTTCCGCCGCGGACGAATCACCGGTGCGGTGAACCCTGCCGGACACAGAGATAGATAGTGATCGACATCGTGCTCGGGCACGTTTGGCACCCGATGCGTGGGCCCGCTGCTCGCTGGACTCTTGGTGAAGAGCCCCTGAACGGTTGCGGGGGCGACTCTTCAGCAGGCTTGGACCTGTGGGCGATCAGATTTGGGCCGTGCGGCGCTGGTGCGCTCGCCGCTCCAACTGCGGACGCAGGGCGTGGTACTCCGCCTGCATACGGCTGCCCGGCAGCAGTTCGGCGATTTCCTCGCCCTTCATCATTGCCGCTTCGAAGTTTTCCTCGCGGACCAGGCGCGCGAATTCGTCGCGCAGGCGCGTGGACGTTTCCTGGGTCAACGCGTCCAGCCGTTCACCCAGTTCCGCGGACACTTCGGCCGGCGCGTCCTGTTCCCACTGCGTCCACAGCCGCTGCGCGGCGGGCAGATCGTTGTCCCCGATCGCCGCTTCGAGTTGCTCGCGGACGTTTTGCGGGCCAGCCTCCGCTTCGACGGTTTGCCGTTCGTCGATCGCCGCGGGTGGCGCTTCTTCGATTTCCGATACCATCGGGGGTGCTGCTGCAACTTTCGGGACTTGGGGCCGCCACTGCAGCGCCGGTCCCTGGAAGTCGGCGATCCTGGGAAAATGCTGGTGCGCCAGGTCATCGGCAGCGGACGCGTCCAGATCTGCGGTCGCTTCGACGGGCGACGTCTTGTCGATGGCCGCTGCGCCGGCGGTTACCGTCGCGGCTTCTGCTTCGGCCTCGCGCAGCTCCAGCGTGGCTTCGAGGAGAGCGAGGCGCTCGCGCAGCCGTTCGAGTTGATGCGCTTGCAGCACCACCTTGCGCATCAGCCAGAGCACGCCCCAGGCCACCGCGCCCACGGCACAGCCGGCGATTGTGGCCACGAGTCCGATAAACAGCGGCCCGAATTCCGCCCCGATCAGCTTGGCCACGATGTACACCAGGCCGACCAGCAGAATCAGCCCCATGTAGCCTGCAACGGCCACCTTGCCGCGCCGCTGCCAGGACTGCAACTGTCCCTCGGAAATGAGCGTTTCCCTTGCCATCCACCTGCGTTCCCGTTCGTGCGCCGGCGCCTGCGCCACACCGGTCGCCCGCAGTATAGCAGATCAGCGGCCGCGAGAAATCATCTTCCTGGGGGCATTAGGATTTCACAGGTCAGTCGCCGGGGGGAGCGATCACGCGGGGACGGTCACCTCGAGCCAGGTGCACTCCGACTCGGTGGTGAGCCGGGCATCGGACAAACCGGCCGGCAACACGACGGTGTCGCCCCGCCGGAAGCGCAGTTCCTCGCGGTCGTTGTCGTGGTGGATCACGCCCGAACCGGCAAGCACCATCCACACGACCATCTGGCGGTACGGGATCGCCTGGTCGAACCCTTCGATCATCTTGACCCGCTCGACGATGAAGTTTTCACAGGTGATCAGGCGCGTCACGGTCGTCCACACGCTGGCGACGTGGGAACGCTCTTCGCCGACGACCGTCTGGTCGCCGAAGTTGATGCAGGCCAGCGCCTGGTCGACGTGGAGGTCGCGCGGACGTCCAGTGGCGTCGTCGACCCGGTTCCAGTCGAACACCCGGTAGGTGGTGTCGGACGGCGTCTGGATCTCCGCGACCACCACGCCCGCGCCGAGCGCGTGCACCGTCCCGCTCGGCAGGTAGTAGCATTGCCCCGGCTTCACCGGGATGCGTTGAAGCACGCTTTCACAGGCACCCTCTGCCACCGCTGCGCGAAACGCCTCGAGGTCAACGCCCGGCGCCAGACCGCGATAGATGCATCCGTCGGTGGTGGCGTCCAGGATGTACCAGGCCTCGTTCTTGAGCCGAACGCAGCCCCCTTCGCGCCGGGCCATGGCCTCGTTGGGGTGCACCTGCACGCTGAGGTGTTGGAGCGCATCCAGGTACTTGATGAGCAGGGGGAAGCGCCCCTCGAAGGGCTGCGCATCGCCGAGCAAATCGGGGCCCCAGGTCTGCATCAACTCGGTCAGCGTGCGTCCGGCCGCCGGACCGGCGGCCACGACCGATTGATCGTCTTCCAGGTCGGCGACCTCCCATGACTCGCCGATGGGTTCGTCGCCGGGGAGGTGCTTGTCGAGCAGGCTGGCCAAGCGGCGGCCTCCCCAGATCTTGGGCTTGAAGATCGGCTGGAAGATCAGCGGACAGGGCTTCATGCACGTGGTCTCCTGGTTGAATGCAACAGTTGCTGGTCACACGGCGGGCCGAATTATAGCACGGCTCGGCCTGGCCGCATGCGGCGGAGTGAGTTGCTGCAAAGTCGCCGCAGGCGTAGACTCCCATCCATCGATCAGACCTTGAATACGCAGGAGTAACAGGCATGGCGGACCAATCCGAAACGATCACGTTCGACGATTTCCTCAAGGTGCAACTTCGGGTCGCCCGGGTGGTGGAAGCCGGTCCGCATCCCAACGCCGACAAGCTCCTGTTGCTCAAGGTGGATCTCGGCGACAGTCAACGGCAACTCTGCGCCGGACTGAAGGGCTACTACGAACCCGAGCAACTGGTGGGTAAGAATATCGTCGTGGTGGTTAACCTCGCCCCCCGTACGATGCGCGGGGAGACCAGCGAAGGCATGCTCCTCGCGGCCAGTACGCCCGATCGCAGTTCGGTCGTCGTGCTCACGACCGATCAACCCGTTCCGCCCGGCAGCGCGGTGAGCTGAACGCCAAGTGACGACCGGCGTGTTTGCGGGCCATGAGTTCGTGCAAAGGCAGGGACCGTAGCGTCGGAAGGGAATCTGTTCGGCGGGCATGGCGGCGCTCGACTCCGTCGAGCTTGGCCATGGCACCCTGGGCGTCGAGCTTGGCATCCTGGTCAACCGTTATTGGTCATGGCACTCTGGCGTCCAAGCATGGCCTTGGTACCCATCGCGCAAGCCGTACGCCCTTTCGATGACTGTTGCTACGGTCGTACGTACCGACTGCACACGCCGGATCTTCTGCATTGACCCGCGTTCCGTGGCCTCGTAGACTGGCGTGTTAGGCAAACTGCGGGGGTTGCGCGGTTTTAGCAGCCCTGCGGTCGTTTCGGGAAGGCAAAGCCCATCGTGCACATCTCCGACCAGAATCAGGCATCGGCACTGCTCGTCGGCTTGGCGGTTGAGGAGTGGCCCGCGGAACTGCTGGATCCGTTGCGCGAACACGGCTGCACGCTGGATGCGGTGGGCGATGTTTATCGGGCCCTCGCGCGGGTCGGTCGTCGCGAACCGGTCGTGGTCATCGTGGCGGTCGAATGGCTCTTCTCGGCCGCGTTCGAGTTTTTCTCCGTGATGCGCCGGGCGCATCCGAATGTCGCGGTCCTCGTTGCGGGTCCCCACCGGGCCGCCGCCAAGCTCAACCAGGCGATCGAACTCGGCGCCAGCGGCGTCGCTGACGAGCGCCGCCTCACGCAGCTTCTCAACGACCGGCTTGCCGCCTCGGCGGAAGCATCGCCCCCCGCCCGTTCCGACGAAAGTGGGTCCTCCGCCGATGAGTCCGACGCGGTGCCCAGTGCAGAACGAATTATTCCGGACACACTTGCTTCGCCCGGTAATGTATTCGACGCTGAACTTGACCGGCGGTTGCGCGCCCAGCTTGGAGACGATGAATTCGAAGCGGAGCATCCCGGAGGGGTGGCCGGAAGCGACGAGGTGACGGTCGAAGCGCAGCCCGAGCGGCCGGAGCTGGAGGAGGAGGGTGAGGAGCCGAGCGAGCAGGACGAGCTGGGCAAAGCGCCGGATGAGGACGAGGGGTTGGCGGAAGATCGCAGCACCCGAGTCCCCTGGCTGCAATACGCGAGCCGGCCGCAGCGCACCCCGCCCCGCCGAACGCCGCCGCAACGCGTTGCTCCTGCGGAACCGACGTTCGGCGGCAGCGAGCGGCCTGCGGCGCCGCAGCAGCAGCAGGCAATGGAGCAGCCGTCCCCAGCGCATGCATCGGCCGTCTCCGCGTCGGCCGAAGATGATGCTGACGATCTGCCGCTGTTGACGCCTGAGGAACTGCGGGCCCTGTTCGGCGACGACGCTGAGGATGGCCCCGACAACACCGGAAAGAGCTGAGTGATTCGCCCCCACCACGACATTCTGCAGCGGGATGCCTTGCTGGCCGTCGGTCCGGTCGGCGAGTTGGGGGAATTCCTCAGCCGCCGCTACCCCGATTGCCGCGTCACCCGGGTTGCGAGCATGCTGGAGGCTATCGACGATTTGTCGCGAGAGCGGGTCCGGGCCGTCATCGCCCGCGTGGATGAGGCCGATCCCCAGCTCGCGGACGCCATCGCGGGACTTCGGGACGCTGCGGGCGAGCGTACCAAGCTGCTGCTGTGCTGCCCGCCCGAGGCGGAGCCGGAGGTGCGGGCGGCCGCCGCCGACAGCGCGGCTGACGATTATCTCCTCTGGCCGCTCGATGGCGCGGAGTTGGACGCCGCGTTGGGCTACGTGGCCGACGACGCGGAGAGCGATGCGGCGACGCCGCCGATGGTGGCCTTGGACGAGCTGGCCTCGTTGCAGGAGGTGCTCAGCGCTTTGGGCGAGGAGCCTTACGCGCTGCTGCACCGGTTGGCGGACATGGTTCGGGGAGCGATGGGCAGCGCCGGGGTGACCCTGGTCGTCGCGGGCTCCGCCGCCAGCAGTGGTGAAACGGTGGCCAATCCTGTGCTGAGCGAGCCGATTGTCCGTGATGACCAAGCGGTGGGACAGATTTCGGTCGGTCCTCGGGCAGCGGCGTACCGCGCGGGCGACGTCCAGAAGCTGGCACATTACGCCGGGTTGATCGGGCAGATTCTGGCCACAGCCGACGAGCAGCGCAAATGGCGGCGGGAGGCGCTCACGGACAGCGTCAGCGGGCTGTATAACCGGCGCTACGTCATGCGGTTTCTGGATGATCTGCTGATCCGGGCGCGGACGGAACGCTTCCGGGTGACCGTGCTGCTTTTCGACATTGACGATTTCAAGGCCTATAACGACACCTTCGGTCATGGCGCCGGCGATGAGATCATTCGCCAGATCGGCCAACTCTTCCGCACGCACTGCCGGGAGCACGATCTGGTTACCCGGTATGGGGGTGATGAATTCTGCGTGGTGTTCTGGGACGCGGACCAGCCCCGCGTTGCGGGCAGCGACCATCCCACGGATGCGCTGAGCGTCCTCGGCCGTTTTCAGTCTGCCTTGAAGACCTACCGCTGCACTTCCCTCGCGCCCGATACCCAAGGACAACTCACCATCAGCGGCGGCTTGGCCAGTTTCCCGTGGGATGCGGCCAGTGCCGGCGAATTGGTCGAAAAAGCGGACCAGGCATTGCTAAAGGCCAAGCAGGCGGGCAAGAATAGGGTATTCGTCTTCGGCGATCATGAGGGCGACTGCGCTGACCCGCCGGCTTAGCGACCGACTGGACGGCTGGCAGATCAAGGAAGGGGCTGGCGGGTTCGGATCGCCGGTTAGGGCATCACGGCGCCGGAAGACCTGCTGCTGCGTCGGTCCGCAAGGAGGCCGGCAGTCGGTAAAAAGGGTAAACCCGCATCGCCCCGAGGAAGGACGATGCGGGCAGCTCGTTATCGAAAGGAGCAAACGAGCATAGGAGTCAGGTTGGATGGCGGCGGCAGCGCGGATCGAGCCGCGACGGCAAACTGCCGCCTCCATAATCGAATACGCATTCCAGCCCCCGATTCCCCGGAAGTTTTCGGTACTTTTTTTTGAGGCCCGTCGGGCGTGGCACTGTTGCGATCGTCGCGCCTCCCCCGCCGCGCCGTTCCGGGGCCGACCGCCAAGATCCGCAACCTTTTTTTTGATAAGAAGTTATCATGACCAAGGCCGCCAACGACAACGTGACCCGCATCCTCCGGGAGATCGCGGAAGGCGACGCCGAGTCGGCCGAGCGGCTCCTGCCGCTGGTCTACGACGAGCTTCGGGCCCTGGCGGACAACTTCATGCGGCATCAGCCCGCCGGTCATACGCTTCAGCCGACGGCGCTGGTGCATGAGGCGTACGTTCGGTTGGTGGGGTCGCGCGGGGTGGCGTGGACCGGCCGATCGCATTTTCTGGCCGTCGCGGCCAAGGCCATGCGGCGTCTGCTCGTGGATCACGCGCGGCGACGTCAGGCCGATAAACGGGGCGGGGACTGGCGTCAGGTCACGCTCGAGGAGGCGCTGGGGCCGAGCAAAACCAACGCCGTGGACCTGGTTGCGCTCGACGACGCGCTGCGTCGGCTGGGGCAGATGAGCGAACGCCAGGCCCGCATCATCGAGCTGCGCTTCTTCGGCGGGCTCACCATCGCGGAGACCGCCCGGGCGCTGGGCTGCGGCACCACCACGGTGGAAGACGATTTCGTCATGGCCAAAGCGTGGCTGGCGCGAGAACTGGCGGACGAGAAGTAGCGATGGCGATGGCCCCGGGTCAATTCGAGCAGATCCGCGAGATCTTCTCGCGTGCCCGCCGGATGCCGGCCGGTGAGCGTCCCGCCTTTCTCGACGAAGCCTGCGGGGACGACCCCGACTTGCGTCGCGAGGTGGAATCGCTGCTCAGCCACCTGCACACGCGCATCGATCCGCTGACGGTACCGGCCGACGTCCGCCGGGAAGTCATCGAGCTGCTCGCCGACGTGGACGCGGAGGCCGCGCTGCGGAACGTGCCGGAGCGCGTCGGGCCGTATCACATACGGGAGGTGCTGGGGGTCGGCGGCATGGGGGTGGTGTTCCGCGCGGAGCAGACCGAGCCGGTCCGGCGCACCGTCGCGCTGAAGATCATCAAGCTGGGCATGGACACGCACGAGGTGGTCGCCCGGTTCGAGTCGGAGCGGCAGGCGCTGGCCATGATGGATCACCCCAACGTGGCGCGGGTGCTCGACGCCGACGCCACGGAGGACGGCCGCCCCTACTTCGTCATGGAGCACGTCCCCGGGGAACCCATCACCGACTACTGCGACCGCCGGCGTCTCAAGGTCGACGAGCGCCTGCACCTGTTTCTCAGCGTCTGCGACGCGGTGCATCACGCCCACCAGAAGGGCATCATCCACCGTGACCTCAAGCCCTCGAACATCCTGGTCACGGAACTTGACGGAAACCCGACGCCGAAGGTGATCGATTTTGGCATTGCCAAGGCGGTGACCCAGCCGCTGACGACCGCCACGTCGATCACAACCATCGGGCGGGTGGTCGGCACGCCGGAGTACATGAGCCCCGAGCAGGCCGACTCGAGCGGCCGCGACGTCGACACCCGCACGGACGTTTACGCCCTTGGCGTGGTGCTCTATCGTCTGCTTTCGGGGCATCTTCCGTTCGACGCCGAGACGCTGCGCACCGCCGGCCATGAGAAGATCGCGCGGATCCTCCGCGAACAGGCGCCGACCCGGCCGAGCAACCGGGTCGCGATGCGGGCCGAGCACCGGGAGGGGACGGCGAATCTGAGGGGCACCGATTACGCCACCCTGGCCCGCACCCTGCGCGGTGACCTGGACTGCATCGTGATGAAGGCCATGGAGAAAGACCGCAACCAGCGGTATGAATCCGCCGCGGCGCTGGCCTTCGACATACGCCGCTACCTGGATAACGAGCCAATCCGCGCCCGTCCGCCGAGCGCCGCATACCGCACCGCGAAGCTTATTCGGCGTCACCGCGTGGCCGTCGTGACCGGCGCGTTCGTGTTCCTCGCGTTGTGCGCCGCGGGCGTGGCCACGACGATCGGCTTCATTCGTGCCACTTCCGCGGAAAAAGCCCTGCGGAGCGAGCGCGACGCCGCCGAGTTCGCCCGCCGCATCGCCGACGGCGCCCGCGTCCAGGCTGAGGATGCGCTCGATCTCGCGGAGAAAGCCAGTGCCCGCGCCGACGCCCAGGCCGAGCAACTGCGCCGCACCCTCTACACGCACCAGATCGCCCTGGCCCAGAACGCGTACCGCAACGACAGCGCGACGCGGTGCCGCGAACTCCTCGAAGCCGCCCAGCCCGAACGCCGGGGTTGGGAATGGGATTATCTCCACTGGCTCAGCGACCGCAGCCTGATGACCCTGGCGGGCCACGAGAAGGACGTTCGCTGCGTCGCCATCAGCCCCGACGGCCGACACGTCGTTTCCGGCGGCTACGACCACCAGGTCATTGTCTGGGACGCCGCCACGGGCAAGGAACGCTATCGGCGCGACGTCCATCGCAACAGTGTCCACTGCCTGGCCTTTCATCCGGACGGCGAGCGGTTTGCCTCGGGCAGCTACGATGGCACGATTTGTCTCTGGGACGTCCATTCCGGCGATCTGATTCACCGCCTCGCGCCGGGCCAGTCGGACATCTGGGCGCTGGCGTTCAGCCCCGACGGCGGGTTGCTCGCCTCGGGCGGGCTCGACGGCTCGCTATGTCTTTGGGATGGCGGGTCCGCCGCGCCGATTCGGCGTTGCGAAGGTCATCTGGAGCGCGTGACGGGCATTGATTTCAGCCCCGACGGCCGGCGGATGATCACGACCAGCACGGACAGCACGGTCATGGTCTGGGATACCGCGACGCTGGAACCGGTGCACACGTGGCGCGGCCATACCTGGCGCGTGAATGCCCTGGCAGTCAGCCACGACGGCCGGCGTATCGTTTCGGCCGACGACGACAAGGTCATCCTTGTCCGCGACGCCGAAACGGGCGACGTCATCCACACCCTCCGCGGACATCGGGCCGGCGTGCTCTCTGTCGACGTGAGCCCCGACGGGCGCCGCATCGTCTCGGGCAGTTGGGATAAAACAATCAAGCTCTGGGACATGCAGAGCGGGCGCGAGCTGTTTTCGCTGCCCGGACACGGCAACGTGGTCTGGTCGGTGCGCTTCTCGCCGGACGGCCGGCGCATCGTTTCGGGCGGGATGGACGCCACGGTGAAGATCTGGGACGCCGCGATGGGCGGAGAGATGCTCAGCCTCGCCGGCCACGAACACGACGTGACCACGCTCGACTGGCACCCCGCGAGCAACCGCATCGCCTCCGGCGGCATCGACCGGCGCATCCACATCTGGGACGCCAACACCGGCGAAGAGGTTCTCTCGCTGCCTTGCCACGACGACGCGATCCGCCAGGTGGTTTTCAGCGCCGATGGCCGGACCGTCTACTCGTTGGATGCGGTCGCCCGCCTTGCGGGGGTCGATGCGACCACCGGCGAGGTTCGCGCCATCCGCGATCTGGGCGCCGGTCAGAACCCCGCCCCGTTCGCCCGGTTGAGCGCCGACGGGGCCTGGGTGGCGTTGTTCTCGGCCGACCAAACCGGTCGCGTGAGCCGCACGGGCACCGGCGCGCTCATGATGGAATTGGCTGATACGCCGTTTCCCCCGCAGGCGGCCGCCGTGTCGGTGGACGGACGTCGCGTTGCGGTGGTTGATCCGCTGGAGCATCTCACGCTGTGGGACGCGGACTCCAACGCGGTGCGGTGGTCGGTGAAGGCCCATCATTTCCCCGTGCGACAGCTCACCTACAGTCCGGACGGAGCGTACCTCGCGTCCTCCAGCGAGGATCGCACCGTTCGACTCTGGGACGTCACCACCGGCAAACTGCTCCGCACCTTTGCCGGTCACGAAAGCGGCGTCGGCTGCGCCGCGTTCAGTCCCGACGGGATCCGCCTGGTGACGGGCGGCGACGACCGGGCGGTGAAGATCTGGGACGCCGCCACCGGCCAGGAAGTGCTCACGCTTCAAGGGCACGATGAAGGCGTGGGGGCCGTCGCGTTCAGCCCCGATGGTCGGGCGCTGGCGTCGGGATCCGCGGACTGGAGCATTCGGTTGTGGGAATGCGCCCCGCCGCCGGGTGGTTTTGCGGCCCGCAGTGCGGTCCTGGACGCTCAGCGTCTGGTGCACCAGTTGAACAAACGCGACCTGTCTTCGGCCGAGCTGGCCGCCCAAATCGAAGAGCGCACCGACCTGGCGCCGGAAGTCCGCGCGGCCGCTTTGCGGCTGATCGCCACGCGTAGCGAGGACCCGAAAGAAGTCACCCAGCGTGCCCAGAGCGTCCCCGCCCGGGCGTCGGAGGCGTTTACCCACCCCCCAGCGCCGCGCGTGCAGCGCGATTCCGTTCCGTAGCGTGTTGCCGACTGCGCGAGCATTGCCTAGCATAGCTTGCGTCGGGCTGTCTCGTACTCGGCGGACACGTGTAACCGGCACGGCCACTCCGCCACAGGACACGGTACAGGAGGAAAATCATGCGTACCCTGCAACGATCGGTGGGCGCGTTCTGCGCGCTCGCGCTGGGCGCCGGCGCTGCCCAGGCCACGGTTTACAACTTCAACTTCCCCATTGAGGGGTCGCAGGAGGTGCCAGTAGTTGTCACCCCCGGGTCAGGTACAGGCAGTGTCACCTACGACGACGTGAGCAACGAGCTTTCCTGGACGATCACCTACTCCGGGCTGACCGGAACGGCCACGCTTTCCCATTTCCACGGACCAGCGCCGGTGGGCGTAAACGCCGGGGTGCAGGTCAATATCGCCGACCTCAGCGGAGGCATCGCCAGCCCGATGGTGGGGATGACGACGATCACCGAGGTGCAGGAGACCGATCTGCTCGACGGCCTCTGGTATGTCAACATCCATTCGACGTTTGCCGGCGGCGGCGAGATCCGGGGGCAGGTGGTACCCGAGCCGGCGTCCCTGGCTTTGCTGGCCGGTGGCGGTCTGCTGGTGCTGCGCCGTCGGCGCTGACGCTGGGACTTGGTATAATTGGATTTGGCAGCAACGGGCTCCGCCGATCGGCGGGGCCTTTGCTTTTGCCCACGCGTTGCGTGTGAAAGTGACGAAGTGAATCAGTGACGAAGTGACGGAGTGTCGGGCGGATATTTCGTGGGTTCGGGTGGTTGTGAGGTCGCCTTTGGTGGACAAGCAGGAACATCCGGCGCGGCGGCGATTTTTCCGTGAAAGCCTTGCCCGGGCGATCGGGCCGATGGCCGACTACCTCGACCGGGTGGCGCCTGATTTGGCTCCCTCGGTTCCATTGCGGCCGCCCGGCGCCCTGCCGGAAAGCGACTTCTTGGGTGCTTGCCACCAGTGCGGCAAGTGTATCGAAGCGTGCCCGGTGCATGCTGTGCGCTGGTTCGAGCGGCCCGGCGATGCGGCCCATGGGACGCCGATCGTCGATCCGGACCTCGCGGCCTGCGTGGCGTGCGACGGTCTGAAGTGCACCCACGCCTGCCCCAGCGGCGCACTCCGCCCCCTGGCCGATCGCGGCCAGATCCGCATGGGTACGGCCATCGTCCATCCGCGCCGCTGCACGCGCAGCCGGGGCGACGATTGCTCGGCGTGCGCCGACCTGTGCCCGTATGGCGAGTCGGCCATCACCATCGCCGGCGACGGTCCTCCCGTGGTCCATGCCGGCTGCGTAGGTTGTGGGGTATGTCAGCAGCACTGTCCTACGATGCCCAAGGCCATCCGCATTCAGCCCGGCAAACGCTCCACGTGATGGTGACGGGTTTAGGGCCCGTCACGCCCCGGCAAGTTGCGTAACCGGCCTGATGCACCTAAGATCGCTCCGATTAACCGTAAAACACGTTTCGCTGGCCGACGGTGACGGAAACGTCGGCTGCTATGGCGTGACCAAGGTCCGCTAGGACGAAGGAGCAAAGCCTGTGTCGTCTATGAAAGCCTCGCGTAACCACCTGTTCACCTCTGAATCGGTCTCGATGGGCCACCCCGACAAGATCTGCGACCAGGTCTCGGACGCCATCCTCGACAGCCTGTTGGCCCACGATCCCAACACCCGCGCAGCCGTTGAGACGCTCGTCACCACGGGGCTCGTGGTCGTGGCCGGCGAGGTGACCGTGCACAACGATGAGGCCCTGAAGACCCTCGGGAACGCCGAAGACGTGATCCGCGAGACGATCCACCAGATCGGCTACGACGACCCGGCCGGCGGCTTCGATTACCGCAGTTGCGCCGTGCTCCGGGCGATCCACAGCCAGTCGCCGGACATCAGCCAGGGGGTCACGGAAGGCGCCGGCATGCACGCCGAGCAGGGCGCCGGCGACCAGGGCCTGATGTTCGGCTTCGCCTGCAACGAGACTGCCGCGCTGATGCCCCTGCCGATCCACCTGTCGCACCGCCTGGTGGAGCACCTGGCGACGCTGCGGCAAAGCGGCGACGTGGCCTGGCTCCGTCCCGACTCCAAGTCGCAGGTGACTGTCGAGTACGACACCGACGGCAAGCCGGTCCGCATCGACACCGTCGTGCTCTCCACCCAGCACACCGAGGAGGCCTGCAGTCCCGACGGCAACATGAGCGAGGCCGCCCGCAAAACGATCATCGAGCATGCGGTGAAGCCGGTTATCGAACGCGACGCGCCTGGGATGTGGTCCAACGACATCACCTTCCACATCAACCCCACGGGCCGCTTCATCATTGGCGGGCCGCACGGGGATTCCGGCCTGACCGGGCGCAAGATCATCGTCGACACCTACGGCGGGCGCGGGCGTCACGGCGGCGGGGCCTTCAGCGGTAAGGATCCCAGCAAGGTGGACCGGTCGGCCGCGTACATGGCCCGCAATATCGCGAAGACCATCGTTGCGGCCGGCATCGCCGAGCAGGCGGAAGTGCAGTTGGCGTATGCCATCGGCGTGGCCGAGCCGGTCAGCGTGCACGTCGAGACCTTTGGAACCGGCAAGATCGACGAAACGCGCATGGCCAAGCTGGTCCGCGACGCCTTTGACCTGCGTCCGCGCGGCATCATCGACCATCTGAACCTGCTGCGTCCGATCTACAAGGAGACGGCGCGGCACGGGCACTTCGGCCGGGAGCTGCCCGAATTCACCTGGGAACACACGCCGAAGAAGGACGACATGCGCAAAGCCGCCGGGCTTTAGCCAGCGTTACCCTGCGAGACATACGCGGTCAGGCGGCAGTGCCGATCACTGCCGCCGGCCGCAACGCAGGGCTGCGAACGCGCCCAATGCAAATAGGGCCATCGTCGCCGGTTCCGGGATCGCCCGCGTCGCCACGAGCGTTCCGTCGAGGATCCAGGTGATGCCTTCCGACGATTCGAAATTCTCATACTCGATGTGCAGCGGCAGGGTGAGGGTCTCGACCCCAGCGACGTTGCGGTAGCTCGCCGGCTGACCGCCGTTGTCCACGGCCGTTGCCACTTGGTTTGCCAAATCCCGAGAAAGTCCAGCCAGCGACCCCAGCAGCGTTCCGGCGGGTTGGCCATCGAAGTCGATGGTCCCGGCCAGACCTGTCCATTGTGCGCCTTCGACATCAAAGGTGAAGCCATCGGCCGTCGCATTTCCCAAGCGTGCTCCGCTGGTCAGAGTAAACTGGCTGCCGCGGAACGCACCCTGCATGACACCGATCGTGTCGAAGAGACCTGAGTCGGCGTGGAAACCGTACTGGCCGGCGAGGGCTCCGGGCAGATACGTGCCGGTTGTGGCCGGCTCAATGACCCCGTCTAGGAAGGTGATCTGCTGCGGAGCAAGATCCACGACCAATTCACCGCCGATGCTCGCGACCAATCCGCTCGGCGGCTGCGCTTCAAAGAGGAGAGGGTTGCCTCCGGACCAGAACGCGCCGCCGGAGAGGAGCAGGGTGCTCGCTTCAGGCTGGATTTGAAAGGTGACCGGAGCGCCGAAACTGGGCGAGGCCAGTCCCCAGGCAAGGGTGATTACGGATAGAGCTACTCCATGCGTCGTGCGCAACATACTCTCTCCCCTCCTCTGCGGCTTCGCCCGCGTCATCTGCGGCGCGAGCCAACCGAGCTTGCCGGTGCCCCGGCCGGACCACGTGATTCCGGCTCGGTGAGCATTGCCAGAGCATTTTATCGAGGGCGCAGTCGCAGCGGCCTGTGTCGAGTTTCGCTGCAATAACAGGTGGGGGTCTCGTCTCTCTCCCGCTCCTGCTCCGCTCCCGGAACTTGCGTTGGCGTCGATTATACGTTGCGGGAGACGCTGGTTTCAAGCGCTGGCGGAACGGGTGCGCCTAGATGCTTTATTCGTGGTTGGTGGGCAGCCCGGGTCTGCGGAGGTGGCTGTAATATCGGACGCCGTAGAGGCGAGAACTTCTTCATTTTGCCTATCGGATGACCGATGGATTTATGCTATACTACGTTGGGTTCTTCGGTTTTGAAGAGCGCCGAAATCGTACCGTTTTGCGGACCACTGCCGAATTCCGCGGCCGCCACGCCGTGTTTCGCGGACTTCGCCAAGGGCCCGCCCGGAGTTATCCCTGGTGTCACCTGCTGAGTTGCTTAACCGCGCGCAGCAAGTCGCGGATTACCGATTCCGTAACCCCGACCTGCTCATCGCGGCCGTCACGCACGCATCCCTGGCCGACAATCGCCTCGCCAGCAACGAGCGCCTGGAGTTCCTCGGCGACGCGGTGCTGGGCATGATCGTGTGTGAGGACCTTTTTTCGCGCTACCCGGACCGCCTGGAAGGCGATTTGACGAAGATCAAGTCGGTCGTCGTGTCCCGCCGCGTCTGCGCCATGCTGTCCGACGAGCTGGGTCTCAGCGAGCTCCTGCGTCTGGGCAAGGGCATGACCGAAACCAACGAAATTCCCGGCTCGGTCAAGGCCGGTGTGTTCGAGGCGTTCGTGGCCGCCCTCTACCTCGACGGCGGGCTGGAAGCGGCGCGCGAGTTTCTGCTCCCTCGGGTCGCCAGGCACATCGAGCGCGCCGCCTGCTCGGATAACAAAGACAACTTCAAATCGTTCCTCCAGCAGTACGCCCAGCGCCACCTCCACGCAACGCCGCGCTACGAGGCCCTGGACGAGAAAGGCCCCGACCACTGCAAGTGCTTTGAAGTGGCCGTGGTGATCGACAGTCGACGGTTTCCCAGCGCGTGGGCGCCGAGCAAGAAGGAAGCGGAGCAGCGGGCGGCGCTGCTGACGTTGCAGGAGCTGGATCTGGTTCCGCAGGATGAGGGGTAGGGTGGTTGTTAGCTGTTAGCTGTTAGCTGTTAGCTGTTAGCTGTTAGCTGGTCGGCGCGTTGGGCTTGCGGGGTTGAGCGAATCCGAAGGAAATTGCACGAGTTGCCTTCCGCACCCCGAGACGGATAACGATTTCCCAAGCTAACGGCTAACGGCCAACAGCTAAGAGCTTCTTTCAGAACTCGGTGTCTTCGCCTTCGCCCTGGGCGCCTTCTTCGAGGAGCTTGCGCATCTGTTGGTTTTCGCGGCGGGTGGCCTCCAGGTCAAAGAGCAGGTACTTGATCGACAGGCGCAGAAAGTCGATCGACTCCTGGAGATTGCTCACCGTCTGCTTGAGTTTCTGGTGCCGGGTCCGCGTCTCTTCCGCGAGCATTTCGAGCTTGGCGCGATCGGCGTCGGGTAAGGTCCCGATTTCGGCCACCAGTTCCGCGAGCTTCTTCTGAAACGTGTTCTCGTTCATAATCCGCTTCACCCCTTTTCCACCTCCACTGGGCGGTTTCCCTTCGCGGGCATCCTACCATAACCCGCATCCGCAAGTCACTATGGTGGATCAGTGGAGCTTTAGGCAGATCGCGTGCCAGTGTGGAGGGAATGCGTGTGCTGCGGCGCCCGGCGCTCCACACGCCCCACCAGAGGCGATTACGGAGACGGCGCGGCATGCGGTGATCGCACCTAGGCAGATCCGCATGTACCGGCCCGTCGCTTTCCGGCAACACGCTGTTGCCGGTTGGACGCGGGTGAACGCGGTAAATCGATGGCCTGTGGGGGGTTAGTGGTTCTGTCGCTCAACCGCAACAAGAAAACGCGGCGCGGCCCGCATCGCGTGCGGGCCGTCGCCGCGTGGTCACGTCCGGATAATTAAACCGCGCTGCCGCGCCGGCATGCGCCGCGCGGAGAGGCGGGCGGGCGCCTAACCGCTCACCTGGTCAGACTCCTGCGCAGCCGAGGGCTCTACCGGCGCTGGAGAACGGGGCTTGGCCGCCGCTGCGCCCGGGAAGTCCGACCGGGTTTTGCCCGCGAGCAGCAGGTCAATCTCCTTGGCGACCGCCTTCTCGAAGCCGGCGCCGGCGCCGATGTGCACGGCCTCGACCTCACCCGACTTGCCGATGACGAACATCGTGGGGAAGCTCTTCACCTTGTAGGGGTCTCCCAGGACCCGCTCACTGTCCAGCACCAACGGCATGGAGAGATTGAGCTGCGCGTAATGTCCCAGCGACTCGTCGACGGTTTTCGCCCGCCGCCCGGAGCGTTCGTCGAGGTTGATGGCGATCACCTCGACGTCGGGATTGTCCTTGTACTGCTGATGCAGTTCCTCGATCTTGGGCAATGCCCGCTTGCAAAAGCCGCACCAGGATACGTAGAAGGCCAGGAACTGCACCTTGTCCTGATCGCCTGCGATGGTCAGCTCCTCATCGCCGGCGGTGGTGACCTGCTTGCTGGGGGCCTCTTTGCCCAGCAGGTCGTTGGCCGGGCGCTGGGGGCGTCGCGTCTGACGCCGCGCGAACGAGCGCACGGGGATGCGAATTTCGCTCTCTTCGGCGTCGTCGGTCTGCACCACCACCGCGGTGTCCTCCGGCGGATCGTACCCCGCCGGAATAGTCACGCTGAACTGATACTTGCGACCCGGCTCGATTTCCTGCGACTCGACCGCCAAAGCGCCGTCGGTCGCGGAGACTTCCCGAATGTGAACGTCGGTCTCGCCGTTGTTGGTGAACCAGATCTTGCGGGTGCTCTGGGTGCGCGTGCGCGGCGATACCTGGATCTGCGGGGGGCGCAGCTCGAGCCGCTGGGGCATGGTGGCCATGCAGATGATGTCCACCGTGGACTGCTCCTTGACGTTCGTCGTCAGGGTCAACTGCACCCGGTTGATGCCGGTTTCGTAGGGCGGCTGAGCCGTCACGGTCAGTTCGTAGCGTTTGTTGGGCTCCACCTCGGCGAGATCGGCCTTGAAACAGCCCAGATCCTGATTGGGGGCGATCCGCAGCTCGAGCGCCTCGTCTGAATTGTTTACCAGGGTGATAGTCCGGGTAAGCACTGAGTCCGCTTTCACCCGGCCGAACTGGGCGAGGTTCGGCGAGATCTCGATGAACTGCTTGACCTGCCCGGACAGCAGCAGACGGATCTCTCGATTGTGGGGATCATCCGTGGTGATACGGATGGCTTTCGAGAACCGGCCGTGCATTCGGCGCGTGCTGAGGGTGAACGGGAACTCCCCTGACTCGCCGGGGGCGATGGTTTCCGGGTGGGTGGCCGCCTTGGTGCAGCCGCACCCGGGTTTGACGCGCAGGATGTTCAGCGGAGCGTTGCCGGTGTTGCGGATGGTGAAGGTGTGCGTCAGGCGATCGTTGACCCAGACGTCGCCGAAGTCATGCTTCGCCTCCACGACCTCGGCCACCGGGGCGTTGATCACTTCCGGCGGCGACTGGTTGTCCGTCTCGGATTCGTGCGCGGTCCGCACCTGCCCGGTGGCCGGTGCGGTCACGGCGAGCGCCGCGACGCACGCCAATGCGGCCAACGCCACACCGCGGCGTGCACGACCCGATCCACGTGTCGACAGTCGTTCGCCGATGCTATTGTGCGAGCTGTTTTTCATCGACCATCCATCTCCCATGCTAAACTCGGTCCACGCATGCCGGCAGCGCGAACGCCCCGCCGCCCGGGTGGTGTTTATAGAGTATCGGCGCGGCAGCGATCAAGATACGCGCCGGCCTGTGGCGCGGCGCCGCCGCGCTCGGTCGGTCGGCCCGGCGCTTGCGCTACCCGAACGTTGCATCCCCTTTTTCAGGTCAAAACACGCGATTTGAGACGGCGGGGAAGCGATGCGGCGCTCCGATTGCGACCTCGTCGCAGCGGTAACGCCCATGTAACTACGCCCCGTGGTGACGGCGCCCGTCGGACGACGCGGAGGCCATGCCTCCGGATCCCGGCGGCAGCACGGCCGCACCAAAGACGTCGGCCATCTCTCCGCGGCAGTAGCGATTGGTGATGATGAAGTAGCCGATCGGCCGGTTGAACATGGAGGCGAACGCGCACACGATGACCATCATCGCGTGCGCCGCCCAGGTGACCACAAACACGTCCGCGGCGCCCACCAGCCACCCGAGGATGTAGAGCGTCGCCGTGGGCACGACCAGAAACAATGACCAGAGCAGATTCGCTTTCGCCCACAGGCGAATGTAGGGCGAGCGCTGCCAACGGGTCTGGCGGATCACCAGGGCGGGGATGAAAAACAGCACCAGCGAGGCAAGCTGGAGGGCCGCCGCCAGCGACTTCTCCGTTTCGGACGGTGTATAGGTCATGATTCCACTCGAAAGGCGCCGCGAATCGCACCCGGCACGGCGACCCCTTCGCCGAAACGGGTTCTCTTCCGGATAACGTCATCTTGCCCGGAAAGCGGACAAAATTAAAGGGGAATGTTGGCGATAAAATTGAAGTTTCCCTGGCATTCCGGGGAAGCTGCGTTGTCCGGTATGCTTCTGTGCCGGTGCCGGGCATGGTCTTGGGCCCCATCCGCGGTTTTACGGGGCCGCAAATGCCCCCGGTCGCAGGGGCCGGGGGCTATCCCCGAGCCTCAGCGGGGTCCCTCCAGCCGCCCCACCAGCTCGGTCAGGTCCGCCAGGTCGATCATGTAATCTCCCGAGAGGTTGCCGGGAGCACATGCGCCGCCGGCTGACGATCCAAAGCAGGATTGAAAGGCAGAGATGTCCAACAGGTCGACGTCGCCATCGTCGTCGAAGTCGCCGTCACCGTAGGGCTCGCAGGCCCCTGCCGCGGAGCAGTACGCGCTCGGGGCGCAGTCATCATTACCGCTGCATCCGTACTCGGCCGTTACGATCACCTCGTCCACAGCAACTTCAAGCACCGTGCCTTTCAGACAACCGTCGTTGGCCGCGAACCGAAGCTGCACCGTATCCGTCAGGGGGATCAGCGAATCCAGTGCGAAGCTCCTTGGCGTCCAGGCGTTGGCCAGATCGAGGGGACCGAGGAACTCCACCAGCACCCACGCACTTGCCGGATCGGGTCTCACCTCCACGGAGAAGTAATCCGCGGGGTCCTCTCCCGGCTCACCGAGGTAGTACCAGCGGGCATAGGACAAGGTGGCGGACGTGGCGCCGGCGAGGTTGATCGGGGGCGAGGTCATCCACACCACGCCGCTGTCGACATCATGAACCCCCGGGCTGGAATTCTGCGCGGTGAATGCACATCCCGTGCCCAGGTAGGCGTCCTCGGGCTGGGCCTGCCCCTGGGTATGCACAGTGCCATTGGGGTCGCCGATTTCCCAATGACCGTTAATGTAGTCCCAGCAAGTCTCCGCGCTGAAGGTCCAGCCCTGCGCATTTCCCGCTTCGAAATCGTCCACAAAAACCACCGTGGGCTCATCCGCCCAAGCGGCCGTGGACACAACCAGACCCATGGCGAGCAACGAAACAGCAGTGCGACGTCGGCATTCATTCGACTGGGTTTGCATGACGGGCATCCTCATGCGCCGCCGTGCCGTGCATCCACGGCGGCTGACCGTGATTGATGCAAAACGTGGATATGTTTTCGGACCGCGCCGCCAAAGCTGCGGCCGACCGCAACGCCTCTCGTAGCTCAGCGACGCGGGCCGGGACGATTGCCGATGCTAACTACCGTGCGGCCCGCCCGCAACAAACGAGATCGTGCAATTACACGGTTTTGGCTTTCGAGGGCGGGGTTCTTTCCTGAATTGCCGCGCGGTATACAAAATGGGCACGCTCGTAGCCAGCATCATTCGTGCCGGCAACCAGCGTGCCCTTGGATTGGCCGCCGCAGGCGGTCTCAACCGCCCTTCGGACGGCTCAACGTTGCTGGTAGATTTCCAGCCCCTGGTCGTGGAACTGCTTGCTTTTTTCCTCCATGCCCGCCTCGAGCGCCTGTGCCTCGGAAAGGCCATGCTTCTCGGCGTAGTCGCGCACGTCCTGGGTGATCTTCATCGAGCAGAAGTTGGGGCCGCACATGCTGCAGAAGTGGGCCACTTTGGCGCCGTCCTGCGGCAGGGTCTCGTCGTGGTACTGCAACGCTCGCTCCGGATCGAGGCCCAGGTTGAACTGGTCCATCCAGCGGAATTCGAACCGGGCCTTGCTGAGTTGGTCGTCACGGTACTGCGCCCCCGGGTGGCCTTTGGCCAAGTCGGCCGCGTGGGCCGCGATCTTGTAGGTCACCACGCCTTCGCGCACGTCGTTTTTGTCGGGCAGGCCAAGGTGCTCCTTGGGGGTGACGTAGCAGAGCATGGCGCAGCCGTACCACCCGATCATGGCGGCGCCGATCCCGCTGGTGATGTGGTCGTAGCCCGGGGCGATGTCGGTGGTGAGCGGGCCGAGGGTGTAGAACGGGGCCTCGTCGCACCACTCGAGCTGCTTGGTCATGTTCTCGTGGATCATGTGCATGGGGATGTGGCCGGGCCCCTCGTTCATGACCTGCACGTCCTGGGCCCACGCGCGCTGGGTGAGTTCGCCCTGCGTCTTGAGCTCGGCGAACTGGGCCTCGTCGTTGGCGTCGGCGATCGAGCCCGGCCGCAGTCCATCGCCGATGGAGAAGGCGACGTCGTAGGCGGCCATGATTGCGCAGATTTCGTCCCAGTGGGTGTAGGCGAAATTCTCCTGATGATGGGCGAGACACCACTTGGCGTGGATGCTGCCCCCGCGGGAGACGATCCCGGTGACGCGCTTGGCCGTCAGCGGCACGTAGCGCAGCAGCACGCCGGCGTGGATGGTGAAGTAGTCCACACCCTGCTCGGCCTGCTCGATCAGCGTGTCGCGGAAGATCTCCCAGGTCAGTTCCTCGGCCTTGCCATCCACTTTTTCCAGGGCCTGGTAGATCGGCACCGTACCCACCGGCACGGGCGAGTTGCGAATGACCCACTCGCGGGTCTCGTGGATGTTCTGGCCGGTGGAGAGGTCCATGCACGTGTCGGCCCCCCAGCGCGTGGCCCACACCATTTTCTCGACCTCTTCCTCGATCGAGGAGGTGACTGCGCTGTTGCCGAGGTTGGCGTTGATTTTGACCAGAAAGTTGCGGCCGATGATCATCGGCTCGATCTCGGGATGGTTGATGTTGCAGGGGATGATGGCCCGGCCGCGGGCCACCTCGTCGCGGACGAATTCGGGCGTAATCACCCGCGGGATGCTCGCCCCCCAGGGATTGCCGGGATGTTGGGACGCCTTGGCCGCTTCGGCCACCTGCTCCATGCGCTGGTTTTCGCGGATGGCGATGAACTCCATCTCGGGCGTGATGATGCCCTGGCGGGCGTAATGCATCTGGGTCACGCGCTTGCCGGCCCGGGCCCGCAGGGGCTTGCGCAGGGCCGCGAAGCGGAGCGCGTCCAGCCGGTGGTCGGCCAACCGTTGGCGCCCGTACTCCGACGACAGGCGGGCGAGTTCCTCCACGTCGCCGCGTGCCTGGATCCAGGCGGCGCGGATCGGCGGCAGGCCCTTCCGGACGTCGATCGCGGCGTTGTCGTCGGTGTACGGACCTGAGGTGTCGTACACGGTCACCGGCGGGTTGGGTTCGTCCGCCCCGCCAGGTAAGTGCGACCGCGTCGGCGCCTGTGCGATTTCGCGCATGGGCACGCGCATGTCCGGGTGCAGCTTCCCCTGCACGTAGACCTTTTTCGATCCCGGCAACGGACCGAGGGTAAGCAGGTCGTTCCGCACGATGGCCGAATCCGCGGATGGTTGAATCATGGTTTGCCGTCCTTTCCCCGACGGGGGGCGGGCAAGGGGCGCGCACGAAACCCGGCGTGCGCCTAGCCGTCGACCAATTGACCGGCGAGGAGAAAGTGGCCTCTGGAGAAGTCGCGCCCGGATCGCCCGGGCGGGCTTGGCGGAGTTGCTCGCCTTCCCTACGCAGTGCCCGCGGTCTCAATCGCCCGCGTCAACTGATCAGGTTCGAAGGGTGCGGGTTGCGATCGACGGAACACCGTAATCGGCGTTCGCCAACCCATCTCAGGCCGACCGCGCGTCGGCCTCCCCTAGCGACGCTCACAATCTAGGACCGCGTTGCCCAAAGATCAAGCAGCCGGTGGGTGAACCTCGGGGGCGTAACGCGGACCGTGCCCGCGGCCTGTGGACCACGCGACGGCGATCGCACGCCATTGTGGGGCGGGCCTTGCCCGCCGATCGGCAATCTGATCGCAAAACGCTGTAGGGAGGGCCTTGCCCGCCGACCGGCCACCCTTCGATCCCTTTGAAGCATCACCGTCCGCAACCATAAACGGGTTACCCACCCCGCGAGAATCCGCGGCCGAAGGCGGACGCGGCATGCGGGAAGCGTCTGCGCGGCCGAAGGCGAACACGGTCCGCCCTGTCCGAGCGGAGCCAGAAGCTTTCTACGCAACCGATTTGACCAACCTGCCGACATAGATTATATTCAAATATCCGGATTGAAGGATTATTGACTGGGAAGGGCTGGAATGGTTGCGGAGCCAGACATCCTGTTCAAGACCCTGGCCGACGGGACTCGCCGCCGGATCCTGCAAGTTCTTTTGCAAACGGAACTTGCAGTCTCCGAGCTGGTCGAGGTCCTCGGGCTCCCCCAGTCCAGCGTGTCACGCCACCTCAAGGGCCTGCGCGACGCCGGGCTGGTCGATGCTCGCCACGCCGGGACGTCGGCGACGTACTTTCCGCTGCGGAGCCAGAACGGCGACCCGGCCGACCTTCGCGACCAGCTTGTCCAATGGACGGCGTCTCAAGAGCTACCGGTCGGCATCCAGAGCCGGATTCGCGAGGTGCTGCACGCGCGCCGCTCTGAGAGCGACGCGTACTTCGCCCGGGTGGCGCATCGCTGGGACCAGATGCGGCTGGACTGCTTCGGCCCGGCGTTCCACCTGGAGGCGCTCACGGCCCTGCTGCCGAAATCGTGGGTGGTGGCCGACGTCGGCGCCGGCACGGGCTATTTGCTGCCCGTGCTCGCCCGGCAGTTCGCCCGGGTTATTGCCATCGATCCGGTTGAGGAGATGCTCGAGGCCGCCCGCCGGCGCATGGACATGCTGGCGGCCGACAACGTGGAATATCGATCCGGATCGGCCGGCGCTCCGCCGCTCGACGACGATTCCGTGGATTTGTGCATCGCCTCCCTGGTGTTGCACCACGACCCGACTCCGGGGGATGCGCTTCACGCCCTGTACCGCGCGACCAAGCCGGGTGGGCAGGTGCTTATCCTCGAACAGCGCACGCACAAGCTGGCGGCGTTCCACGACCTGATGCAGGACCGTTGGTGGGGCTTCGAGCCGGTTGAGCTGGAAAGCCAGCTCGCCGCGGCCGGTTTTGCGGACACGACGTGGCACCCATTGGCGAGCGCCGCGCCCACCAACCACACGGCACCGGAAGCCCCGGCCCTGTTTGTTCTGACCGGCGTAAGACCGATCGAATCGACGGATAAGGAAAAGCCAAGGAGTTAGAAGCTTGTCAGTTATCGGGCTATCAGCTATCAGCTCAAAGCTAACAGCTAAATCGAACGAAACCGGAATATAAGGAGACACCCATCATGACCGTAGCCGCAACGCAGGACTTCAAAGTCGCCGACATGGCGCTCGCCAAGTTCGGCCGCAAGGAAATCGAACTGGCCGAGAAGGAGATGCCCGGGCTGATGTCGGTCCGCGCCGAATATGCCCAGGCACAGCCGCTGAAGGGCGCCCGCATCACCGGCTCGCTGCACATGACCATTCAGACGGCCGTCCTCATCGAGACGCTCATCGACCTCGGCGCCGAGGTTCGCTGGTGCAGTTGCAACATTTTCAGCACCCAGGACCACGCGGCCGCCGCCATCGCCGAGCGGGGCATTCCCGTTTTCGCCTGGAAGGGTGAGAATCTCGAAGAGTACTGGTGGTGCACCAAGCAGGCGCTGTCCTGGCCGGACGGCAAGGGGCCGAACATGCTGCTCGACGACGGCGGCGACGCCACGCTGATGGTGGTCAAGGGCGCCGAGTTCGAGAAAGCCGGCGCGGTGCCCCAGCCCAAGGACAACGATCCCGAGGACTGGGTTGAGCTGCTCAAGTCGCTGGCCAATACATTTTCCGAGGATCCGCAATGCTGGACCAAGGCCGCCCAGCAGATCAAGGGCGTGACTGAGGAAACCACCACGGGGGTCCACCGCCTCTACCAGATGGCCGAACGCGGCACGCTGCCCTTCCCCGCCATCAACGTCAACGACAGCGTGACCAAGAGCAAGTTCGACAACGTCTATGGCTGCCGCCATTCCCTTGTCGACGCGATCATGCGGGCCACCGACGTCATGCTCAGCGGCAAGATCGCGGTCGTCTGCGGCTACGGCGACGTGGGCAAGGGCAGCGCCCAGTCGCTCGGGGGCCAGAAGATGCGGGTGAAGGTCACCGAGATCGACCCGATTTGCGCGCTCCAGGCGTGCATGGCCGGCCTGGAAGTGGTCACCCTCGAGGACGCCCTGGCGCAGGGCGACGTGTTTGTCACCACCACCGGCAACAAGGACGTGATCACCGCCGAGCACATGGCCAAGATGAAGGACTGCGCCATCGTGTGCAACATCGGCCACTTCGACAACGAGATCGACATGGCCGGGCTGGCGAAGACACCCGGCATCGTCAAGGAAGAGATCAAGCCGCAGGTGCACCAGTGGACCTTCCCCGACGGGCACCGGGTCATCGTTCTGGCCGAAGGCCGCCTGGTGAACCTCGGCTGCGCCACCGGGCACCCCAGCTTCGTGATGAGCAACAGTTTCACCAACCAGGTGATCGCCCAGATCGAGCTGTTCAAGTCCACCGACAAGTACGCCAAGCAGGTCTACGTGCTGCCCAAGCATCTCGATGAGAAGGTCGCCCGGCTGCACCTCGACAAGCTCGGCGCCAAGCTGACGAAACTGCGTCCCGACCAGGCCGAGTACATCGGCGTGCCTCTCGAAGGCCCCTACAAGCCGGAGCACTACCGGTACTAAAGCGCGAGCGCACGGGCGAATCGAATCAAGATGCACTCCGGGGTCCGGCGCCATGCCGGGCCCCTTTGGCTGCGCACGCGCGTGCCCCACCGATCACGGGGGTGGATTGCCCAGGGCGACAAGCTGCCGAGGTGCACGAGTCCACTCGACGGGCGACTTGGACAAGAGGATGGGTCAGGGGCACCCCGTCGCACACCAGCGGAAGGCGCGCCAGGGGGGGGGCACTATCGAGGCGTGGGTTTCAATCCCGCACCTGTCTCAACCCCGCGTCACGTCCGCGGGGCCGCCTCAGCCGGATCCGCCCTCTTCCTGCGTGACGGCGTGCTGCAACAACGTGCTTTCTTTTTGTCCGTGCTCGTGGAGCGCGTCGAGGAGCTGCGTGAGATTCGCGCAGATGCGTTCAAACAACTCCGCGTCGTCCTTGGAGACGTATTCGAGGTCCAGGATGATCCGCTCCAGCGTCCGGTGGAGGGCGGCGCGTTCGTCATGCAGCGTCGTCACATCGGTCGCCAGATGCGGAGCGGAATCGGTCACGGCGTGCATGTACCCGCCGTAGTCCTCCAGCACCCGCATGCGCGCCAACTGCCGCTCGAACGACCAGGTGTGGAACCGCAGCGTGGCCAGCTTGTGTCGATTCCCCCGCTCACGGGTCATCCATTGCAGGGCCACCCGCAGCGACTGTTCCGTGCCCAGCAGCATGGTCAACTCAACGCTCGCTTGACGCGCGAGTTCCTGCGTCTCGCTCGTCCCGCCTCCATCCATGGCATCCGGTTGCTGGCTCATGGCTGATCCTCCCGTCGTGTCACGATCGCGAACGACCGCGCCCGCGTGCCCCCAGTTTATCGTACTTCGCGACCCGGTCGTCACCGCCGATCAATGCCGCTTGCGCCGGTACGCACACCGCCCGGGCCAACCCCACCCAAGCCAGCACCCGGATCACCAGGTAGCTGACATCGAGTTGCCACCAGCGCAGGCCATGTCGCGCCGAGGACGGAAAGGCGTGGTGATTGTTATGCCAACCCTCACCCAGCCCGAGCACGCCAAAGATGATGTTGTTGCGGCTCTGATCCCCACGGTCGTACGGACGGCTGCCCCACAGGTGACAGATGGAGTTGATGCTCCAGGTCAAGTGATGGACCAGGAATACGCGTACCAGCCCACCCCAGAGGAAGCCCAAGGCGGCCCCGCGCCACGTGCCGGTCAGCAACCAGCCCGCCAAGCCGGGGAGCACCAGGCCCAGGGCCGCCCAGACTGCGAACGAACGGCTGACCCAGCGCAACACACGGTCCCGGTGCAGATCCCGCACATAGCGTTCCAACCCCGCGGCATCCGGTTCAAAAATCCAACCGACGTGTGCGTGCCACCAGCCCGCGAACACCTGCCAGAATCCCCGCCCATACCGGTGCGGTGAATGAGGATCCTGCTCCTGGTCACTGTGCTGGTGATGGCGCCGGTGCGTTGCCACCCAGCGCAGCAGCGGCCCCTCCACGGCCATCGAGCCGAGCACCGCCAGGATCACCTTCACCCACTGCGGCGTCTCGAACGATCGATGGGTAAACAGCCGATGGTACCCCACCGTGATTCCCAGTCCCGTACCCAGGTACATGACGACCAGGATGCCCAGTTCGGTCCATGAAAAACCCCAGCCCCAGAATCCGTAGATGGCGATCAGCAGGCCGAGAAACGGCGTGATCACGCCCGCGGCCGTTGCGCCGCGCATCCACGTGGACGCCGACGGCGCCTCTTCCAAACGCTTCAAGTGATTTGTAATCTTGTGTTCTCCATCAGGTCGATACGAGGATCGGCAACGACAAGGTGCGTGCCGAGGCGGGCTTCGCCGCGGGCGGGGTGCTCCGGTCGGACATCAATGCCCCCGGCAGTGCATGGCTGGCCGGCCCCCCGGCGACGCCCCGCATTGGGATTTCGTTCATGGGCGGATGCGTTCGGCGCCGGATCCGGCCGAATCGCAGGCGCCAGATCCACCCCAGCGTCTTCCGGGTCGTCTGGGCCAGCCCCCACATGCCCAGCCCCTGCCAGATCGCATCGGCGAAGTAGAGCTTGGTCCGCGGCCGCACCAACGCCACTGCCAGACGCACCGGATTGTAGAAATAGGCATAGGCCAGCAGGATATTGACCTGCTTGCGCCACGGTTTCGCGTGATGCGACGCGACCACGAAGTTGCCGCCCAGCATGTGCGGCTCGACCTTCCGTCCGCCTACGCTGTCGTAGGCCATGCCGGAGGTGTAGGTTCCCGAAAAAAGCTTCGATCCTGTCGCCGGCACCAGCATCAGGACCTGCATGCTCACCGCCCCGGCCTTGCGCAGCAGGCGGACCTGATTGAGCAAGCCATACGGCTTGGGTCCCGTGCTGATCAGCGGCTGCTCATCGTGGTGCATCATCATGGGCATGGGGTGAATGCCATTGGCGCGCAGCAGGCCGAAGGCTTCGCTCGTCTTGTCCACGCTCTGGCCCTTCTTGACCAGCGTGGCGGTCATATCTTCCACGCCCAGCCAAAGCGACCGGACGCCCGCCTTCCGGGCCAGCGGCAGGTGGTCGCGCAGCTTCAGGGTGTCATGTACCGTCACTTCCGTACCCCAGCGGAAAGGCGCTCGCCGACTGTCATCGCCCTTGCGCGCCCGGGCCAACGTTTCCAGGATTTCCAACGTCCGCTGCTCGTGGTTGAAGAAGTTGTCATCGGCTCCGAAGAAGAACCGCATGCCATACGTTTCGCGAATGCGGCCCATTTCGTCCGCGATCCGTTCCCCGCTCTTGACCCGGTGCTGCCGCTGGTTGTACGCGGGAATCGGGCAGTAGGCGCAGGCGAATTTGCAGCCAAAGGTCAGCACCAGCGAGCTGATGGGGCTGTACCGCCGGACCTCGCTCGCGGGCAGCGGCTGCGCCGCCAACGTCGTCGACTTGCTCGGCGCTTCCAGCAACGCGTAGCCCAGCACCGGATGGGGCAGTTCGTCGAGGTCGCCGACCAGCCGTTGGATGCCGGTGTCGATGAGCTCCTCCGCCACGCCCCCGCCGGTCGACCGCGCGTAGACCAGGCCCGGTACGTCGTCCAGTCCCCCGCCGTCGCGCAGCCGCAGGAACGTGGATCGAATCGGCTCGCCGTGCGCCCGCTCGGCGAGCAGCCGCTCGAGCAGACTGAGGAATACGAACTCTTCGCCGGTCACGGCAACGTCGGCGGCCCAGGGATCGTGCGGATCGGCGCTGAACACGTCCCACGGCTCGTAGATCACCTTGGGCCCTCCCGCGATGATCAGCGGGCGCCGCGCTGCGTCGATCCGGCAGGCATCGCGGATCAAGTCGGTGCATGCGGCCGTGTGCAACTGCATGCTGGACACGAGGAATAGATCCGGAATGCGGCCATCGAGTTGCATTTGCGACGGCCGAAACCGGCGATTCCACTGCTGCAACACGATGCGCGTTTTCGCGCACCCGACATCCGCCAGCGCCGAACCGATTGCCCGAACGCCGGCCGGCGCCATGCGTAAATCCGCATGGATAAACGGCAGCATTCGCGTCCGGTGGTCAAACGCGCAGGCGATCACACTTGCAAGGTCGTGGGCGTCCGCCAGACGCCGCACCCGATCACGCAGTGCGACCATCGCCCCCGGCCGCACCAGTTCGTCGCCCCGCTCCCGAAAAGCCAGTTCCATACCCGAACCCTGTTCGCCCGAACCCTGTACGTCCTAACTTCGTACGCGCCGCCGGCGCAGCCTCAGCCGCGGTCCGTCCTCTCCGGTGCGCACATCCAGTAGCAGCGCGGACATGGCCTTCGCCACGGCCGCGTCCAAGAGCAGGACATTGCGCCCCCCGTGGGTGTAGGTCGCGTCTTCCGGCCGCAGACGATCACGGCGCAACCGCCAGCGCCCCTTGCGCTCGATCACCCGCAAGGCCACATCCTCCGACGCCGACTTACTCACCAGTTTCGCCAGTAAACGATCCCGTGCCGCGGGGGTCACTGTCAACATCATGTTTCTCCTACAATGCGCCGATCCGTTTTACGAGGCGCGGTGGGCCACCCCATCCACTAGTCCTTCGGACCGGTAACTTCGTTTTCGTCGACGGCCGAAGCATCGTCCTCCGCCTCCGGCGTGTCGGCGTCTTGCGGGCCGCGGGTCAATCGCCGCTCCCGCTTTTCCGCCGCTTTCTGTGCTTTGCGCTGCTCTCGTTGCCGCTTTGCCTGCTCGCGTTGCCGTTTGAGGACAGAAGGTCGTTGCTTAGCCATGAATCCTCCATCATGTTCAAGCGAGATGCCACGCGGCAGCACACCTGCCGGATCCATGCATCCCATCCCTGGTTTCGCATCCGCGACGCCGCACCGCGGAGCCTACCACCGCCCGCCGCGTGAGCCACCGCCGCCACGTGAGCCACCCCCGCCGCCACCACCACCGGTAGCGCGCGGCTTCGCGTCGTTCACCTTCAATGACCGGCCGCCCATATCCTTGCCATCCAGCGCCGCGATCGCCGCATCCGCTTCCGCGTTCGAACTCATCTCCACGAACCCGAAGCCCTTGCTGCGCCCGGTTCCGCGGTCATCGATGACGGTGGCGCTTTCGACCGTGCCAAACTCCGCGAACATCTGCTCCAGGGCGTCACTACCCACGTCGTAGCTGAGGTTGCCGACGTACAATTTCCGTGCCATCTGAAACTCCCATCTGCCCGCACCGCCCGGTTCGCAAGAGGCCCTGTCCCACGCTGCGCTGCTCGCGCAGCCTTCATCGCGTCCCGGCATAACGCCGGGAGGCTTCCGCAGCAGTGGATCAGGCGCCGTTACACCGGCCGAGCCGGTCCGGAATTCTCGGTTTGCCCGGGCTTCTCTTTGCACACGGCCAAGGGCCGCATGCCAGTACCGACGCGGCCCGCCTACGCTCGACGGGCCGTCCATCGAACCCCAGTGACCGATCCAGATCGAGAGCAGGTGTCCACCGGCCGCGGACAAATCCTCGGGAGGAGGAAGGATCAGAGAAGATCGTCGTGCCAGAGCGTACCCCCAAACCGCCCCGCCGGCAACTGGAATTCCGCTCGAGGGCAGGCCAACCCGCGCCACGATGCCAATAACCGCAGTGGCGCCGACGATTCTCCCCCTCGCACCGCCGGGCAGCGCCCCGCTGCGTTCGCCGGCGTCGGCTCGCCGCCCCGTCCCGATGAACCGTTTCCATGCGCTTGCATGCGTGGTATATTCCAATTGCGTTTCGGGATATTGCCAGTTCCCCAAGACGGTGAGGAGCGACCCCCGTGAGCATGCCTCCGCAACTTGCCGGCGTCATGCGCTATTTCCAGGTGCGTGTGCGCACGCATGAATGGGCCGAACGCCAGCGCGTCTCGCTCCTCGACGTGCCCCACCTCAACAAGCACCACTTGCGCATGCTGTACGCCGCCGAACTCAGCACGGCCGACCGCATCATGGCCACGCCGGTTCCCAGTCTCGTCGACCGGCTTTCGTCCGCCGAGCAGTTCCCGCGCGACCGCGCTGCCGCCGAAACCCTCGTCCGCGGCTGGCGGGAGCACCTCATACGCCTCTGGCGCCAGAAGACCGACGATGCCCCGCTCCCCGACATCTGGATCCACGAGTAATTCACGCCTTGCCGGAAGATGATCACGCGGCGTTTCCGGACCTTCGGGCTCCGTCGGGTGCATTTGCACAGGGAACTTGCTATGCTGAATCAGGCGAACGGTCGCCGCGTGCCACGTTGTGGCATCCGCCGCTGCCGCCGTGCATTGACAGGAGCCCGATCATGCATCATCGCGTTATCCAGCGTCTCTGCCTGGCTGTCCTGGCCGCCCTAATCGTGCCGGCCGCCGTCGCCCAGGCGCAGAACCCCGAGTTCCGCGCCCTGTGGACCTCACGCTACGAGTGGCCTGACGCCAACCCCGCCGTCGCCCAGGCCAACCTCGACAACCTCATGGCCGACCTCGCGGCCGCCAACTTCAACGCCGTCTTCCTCCAGGTTCGCGGCCAGGCCGACGTGCTCTATCCCTCGCCGGAGGAAGTCTGGTCACCGCTCATCGGCGGCGCCGACCCCGGATGGGACCCGCTCGCGTATGCCGTCGCGGCCGCCCACGCCCAAGGCATCGAGCTCCACGCGTACATCAACACGCACACCTGCTGGCAGAGCCTGCCCGCTTCCGCTCATACGGCACCGGCAAATCCCGATCACGTCTTCTACGCGCACTGCAACGCCGCCGATCCCGACCATCGCGACTGGCTGCACCACGATAACCCGGATAACCCTGTGCAGTTCAGCGAAAGCGAGTACGTCTGGTTTGCGCCCGGCGTACCGGCATACCAGGCCTACATCCGCCGCCAGATCATGCACGTGGTCAACAACTACGCCGTCGACGGCGTCCACTGGGACCGCATCCGCACGCCCTGGTCGAACGAGCCCTCGTACGACCCCATCAGCCTCGCGCGGTTCAACGATCCGCAGAGCAATCCCGCGGGCCTGGATTTCACCCATTGGACCGCGGACCAGATCACGCGCACGGTCCGCGATATTTACGCGGCGATCATGGCCGTCCGGCCCGACGTCAAAGTCAGTGCGGCGGTCTACTCCAACCCCGCCACCGCCCCCACCGCCCAGAGCCAGGAAGCGCTGGTCTGGGCCCAGACCGGCGTCCTCGACATCCTCGTGCCCATGATGTACTTCAGCGGCGGCGTCGGGAGCACTTGGGATTCCCGCCTGCAAGCCTGGCTCGCCGGCAGTGGCGGACGCCACGTCGTCGCCGGGCACATCACCTCGCAGGGCAACGCGTCCCTGCTCGAACAGATCGACCTCACGCGCCTACGCGGCGGCCAGGGCAACAGCGTGTTCAGTTGGACCTCGTTCACCGGCTGGAACGACTATCTCGCCGGCCCGTACGCCCAGCCCGCCTCCGTGCCGGGGATGCCGTGGAAAGACAGCCCCGCCACCGCGATCATCTACGGCTACGTCACCGATGGGGGAGGCGATGCCGTGGTCGACGCCCAGCTCGTCCGCACCGGCGACAACTACGTCGCCTTGAGCAGCGGTGACGGCTTTTACAGCTTTCTGCTCGTGCCCCCGGGCACGTACACGCTGAGCGCGTCGCACCCGGCGTACGCCCCGGCCGCGGCCGGGGGAACCAGCGTCTCGGCGGGCGACGTTGTGCGCCATGATTTCGACTTGGGAAGCCCCCTGCCGCCGATCATCGCCGAGGTGACGCCCGACCCGGATTCCGCCACCGTGGGCACGGAATACACCCGTCAACTGGCGCTCGTTCAGGGATCGTCCGACGCCTGGACGCTGCCGACCGGGCCGGCCAGCGCCGTGATCAGCGCCACCGGCGCGGTCAACGGCTGGACGCCATCCTCGGCCTACGCCGGGCAGACCGTTTCCTTCACCGCCCGGGCCGCCAATGCCGGCGGATTCGACGAGGAATCGTGGACTGTGCAGGTCACCACCCTGCCGCCCTGCGATCCCGTACGTATCACCGATTTCGACGACGCACCGGCCGGCGACCGCATCCTCTTCAACCTGCCGCGGTACAGCGGGTCGACGGCCATTGACCTGGCGGCATCGCCCAACGTGGCCGTCATCACCGAGGCGGTCGGCGCGTTCAGCGGGCCGCACGCGATGCAGGTCGAATGGGAATTCGTGGACGACGCCCCCGAACGCTGGCTGCGCCTGACGACCCACAACGGTCCTGCAATTCCCAACCCGACGATTCCCTTCGACCGCCCCATCCGCGTGCGCCTGCGCCTCGACAGCGGCACGCTGCGCCTGGCCATTGGCGTGCGGGAAACGGGGACGACCGCGGAACTCGGTGACGATGGCGGCACGAGCGGCGACATCGAGTGGATCGGCGCTGCCGGCGCCATCAATGATGCCCCGCAGGGCATGCTCGTCGAAGCCAACCCCGGCGTATGGCAGACCTTCGTCATTGATCCCACCACCGCGCCCATCCACGGCATGACCGGCAACGGCGCGCTCTACAGCCCCTCCGGCCGGGGCACGCTTGAGCACCTCGCGTTCACCATCGTGGACGGCGTCGGCCCTTTCACGATCTACCTGGACGACATCGACATTCTTTGCCCACTGCCGCCCTACGGCGATCTCGACGGCGACGGCGAAGTTACCCCGGCCGACTATCCGCTGTGGTGGGACTGCCTGGCAGGGCCCGGCGTGCCCGTGGATGCCGCGTGCAACCCCGCCGACACCGACAACGACGCCGACGTGGATCTGCGTGACTTTGCGGCCGTCACTGCGATCATGCGGTCGGCAGACTGAAGGCGGGAAGAAGCCAACAGCTAACAGCTATCAGCTATCAGCCATTTCTGATCGGCTTCGATTGATGCATTTCTCAGGTTTGCGGGCTGGCCTGCACGTTCGGACGAAGTTGCTACAATCCCGCCCATGAGCTCGGCCGACAGCCAGACCCCGCTCCTCGCGCGCCGCACCGATCCCGATCGGGCCAAGCTTCGCACTTTCCTGCCTCTCGCGGGGCTGGCCTTGCTGCTGCGACTGCTGCACGCACCCTGGTTCAGCCACAGCGTGGACATGAGCGCGTTCACGGCCTGGGGGCTTCGGCTCGCTCACGGCGGACCGGCCCGGTTCTGGACGGGCGAATACTGGTGCGACTATCTCCCCGGCTATCTGTACGTCCTCTGGTTCATGGGTGAGTGGGCTCGCGGTCTGCCGGGTTACCTGCATCCCCTGCTCTTCAAGCTGCCCAACCTGCTCACCGACGTCGGGACTGCGTGGCTGCTCTGGCGGCTTGCCCGCCCCACACCCCAAAGGCCGCGTCTCTGGATCCCGGCCTGCTACCTGTTCAACCCAGCCATCCTGATCAACTCCACCCTCTGGGGCCAGGCCGACAGCTTTCACGCGTTTCTCATTGTCGCCGCGCTCTTTCTGCTCACGCGGCGACGGTTCGAATGGTCGGCCGTCGTGCTCGGCTACGCCTGCGCCGTCAAGCCCCACACGGCCGTCATCCTGCCGCTCGTGCTGCTGTACGCCTTGAGCAACCGGGCCGGTATTCGCCAGATCGCGCTCAGCGTCGTGCTCGTCCCGGGCGCGTTTGCCGCGACGTTTTTGCCCTTTCACGGCTGGTCGTTCGTGGGTCTGTCCGACTTCATCGCCGACCGCATCGACGTGACCATGGGCGAATACGGTTTCGCCAGCGTCAACGCCCTGAACCTCTGGTATCTCGCCGGTCACAACTGGGTGAAGGACGACACCCGGCTGGTCGCGTTTCTCCCCGTGACCATTCGCCAGGCCGCCTCCGCGCTCTGCGTGCTCGGCTACGTCGTCGCGCTCGTGGGGTATGGATTCCGCCGGCGGCGCTATGGCCGGTCCGCGCTCTGGGAAGCCGCCGCCCTTTTTTATCTGGTGACGTTCCTCTTCGTCACCCGCGCCCACGAACGCCACGTGTATCCCTATTTCGCCCTTATCGCCGCCGCGATGATCTGGCGTCGCGCCGCGATTGTCCCCTATGCGTTCGTGTCGGCCCTCTACTGCGTCAACCTCGTCCTCTCGTGGCGTTACATTCTGCCCGGCAACCGCCACCCGCAACTCTGCCCCCTCGTGTGGGGCGCCGGGCTGTGCATGCTCATGCTGGCGGCTCTGCCTCTCACCCTGGCGAGCCTGACCCGCTGGGCGCAACGGGTGGTAGTCCTTTTACGCTACGATCACCGCCCGGATTCTCCGCGCCTGCCGGACGATCCGATCAAGCGGCGCAAAGCCCGCTGGATCCTGGCCGCGATTCTGCTCTTCGCGCTGGGCACGCGGGTCGCGCGTTTGAATTCACCGGATACGCGGTACTTCGACGAGGTCTATCACGCCTACACGGCCGAGCAGTGGGTCAAGGGCAACGCCGACGCCTGGCTCTGGCGCACCAAGGCTGCCGACGAAGGCTGCGCGTATGAATGGACCCATCCCCCGCTCGCCAAGCTCATGATGGCCGCCAGCATGAAGGTCTTCGGGGTGCATCCGTGGGCCTGGCGACTGCCGGCCGCTCTGCTCGGTACGGCCATGGTCTTGCTGGTTTACGCCTTGGCGCGGGCGCTGTTTCATCGCGAAGCTGTCGCCCTGCTCGCGGCCGCGTTCGCCGCCCTGGACATGCTGCCCCTGTTTGCGTCGCGCATCGGCATGAACGATATTTACTTTGTCGCGTTCATGCTCGCGGCGGTGCTGGCCGCGACGAAAAACCGCTACGTGCTCGCCCCGCTTGCGGCCGGCTGCGCCCTCGCCTGCAAGTGGACCATGCTTTACGGTTTTCCCCTTCTGGCCCTCATCCACCTGCTGAGAATCGGGACGGCTCGCCAGTCGCGCCCCGACGGGCCAGCGCAATCGCGGCCGCTCAACCTCGACGCCCGCCTCAACCGGTACGCCCTCGTCGTCGTCCTCTACACGCTCTGCGTGCCGCTGATCTACCTCGGCAGCTATTGGCCTATGGTCCGCGCCGGACATTCGTGGCAGGACGTCGGCGAGGTGCAGAAGCAGATGTGGTATTACCATACGGGGCTGAAGGCCACCCACCCCTTCAGTTCCCCCGCGTGGCAGTGGCCCACGCTGCGCAAGGCCGTGTGGTGCTTCACCCAGAAGAAGGATGTGTGGCCCGAGCAGTTCCCTGAATTCCCGTCCCCCCAGCGTCCCCAGGCGCCCAAGCGGAGCACGGCGCAGTCACCCGAGCGGAGCACGAAGCAGTCACCCGAGCGGAGGGCGGGGGCATCTCCCGCATCCCCCGCAGCCAGCGCGTCCGACACGGCCTTTGCGCCGCCGGCCGAGGCTGAGTTGTTCATCGAGCCGCAGGTGTGGGCCGCCAACGTCTACGCCTGGGCCAACCCGGTCATCTGGATCTGTGGCGAGGGCGCTATTCTCTTCGCCCTCATCCACCTGCTCATCCGCCGCAACACGGCCGTCTTCATTGTGGTCGCCGGCTTCCTTGCGTTCTGGGCCCCGTGGCTCGCGAGCCCGCGGATCATGTTCCTCTACCACTACCTGCCGTCGCTGCCGTTTCTCTACCTCGCCCTTGCCTGGGCGATCGTCCACACGGCCATAGGCCGCCGCACCCTCATCGCCCTGTTCACCCTGGCCGCGCTCGCTTTCGTCGTGCTCTACCCCTACGTGACGGCCGTCTGGCTCCCCCTGGCCTGGACGCCCGTCGGCTTCCACCAGTAATGCTCCCGCCCCGAGCCGCCGGTCGCCAGTTTCTCTTCGCCAGCCTCCAGCATCCGGCCTCCAGTCTCCAGCCTCCACCCCCCTCCCGGCCTCTTGACGCATGCGCCCCAAACCAGTCTCATAGGCTCCAGACAGGTCAGAGGAGATCCTGCATACGCGGGGCGATTAACTCAGCGGCTAGAGTGCTTCCCTTACAAGGAAGAAGTCGGCGGTTCGAATCCGTCATCGCCCAGTGACGTAAACTACGCCGACATCGCCACTTGCGATTTGCCTGCCCAGACGGCAGTGCGGCTTTCCCACGTGTTTTGCGCGGAGACTTTTCCGCGCGGTAGAGCTGCTCATGTCGAAATTCCGATCCCGAATACCGAGCTATCGATCCGACGTCCCGCTATTCGGCGAATAGTTAACTGCCTATGTTTACAGGGTTTAGGTCGAAGGAGGCGTTGGGTTTGCTGGCTACGCGCCCAGGAGGTCGAAAACGTGGGCTTGAAATGGGGTGTGCTGGGTCTCCGTGTTGAAGGGGGAGCCGGTGGGATCGCTGGATACGCAGCACCGAGCGCGGCACAGCGTGC